>MLJW01000011.1_pt1 | contig 340894 bp, 308 predicted proteins | sample 888231 | NCBI WGS metagenome assembly MLJW01 (sample SAMN05788063, study PRJNA343431) | mine drainage metagenome | isolation source: sample collected from the inflow into an acid mine drainage treatment plant... | place: Germany: Lusatia, lignite mining district
GCCAAATCTACCCCAACTCGGATAATCTTCATGGTGGACTCCTCTCCCGTTTAACTGGTTGTGTCACAACTCCAGTTTGGCACGTTGATGCCGTTTAGGTGAGGTGGAGTCCATCCCATTGTTCGCCCTGAGCCTGTCGAAGGGTCGACCAGATAACATATTGAATGTTAATCGTCCTCCATTCATGGTTCGACAAGCTGAGCGTGTGTTGTTGGGGCGTATGCCCCGTACAGCCACGGCCTACCCCTTGCGGGTGCACCACGAACGGAGGACTTAATTTACGTTTCCCTAGATTCCGGCCTTCGCCGGAATGACGGCAGTTCACGGAATTTGTGTAATGAATTACGGAAGGATCACTAGCAAAATTTATTCTCAAGTCTCAGGCAAGGTAAAATTCGGGCTGGTCATCCTTCAAGTCACTCGTGAACAACGCGATCCATAATATCCAGGGCTATCTTGCCAACCCGTTGATGCTGCTTGCCCTGTTTGTGGTGGCGAGTTTTGTGATGATCTGGCGCCTGCACGCCATGGAAAGCAAGGGCTTTGAAGGCACCGTGCTCGGCACGCTGATCATGCCTTACTGTTCCGGGTTCGCGAATCTGATCTTCGCCTATGTGATGAGCAGCTCTGCGGCCAATGGCGGCTTGGTCATCGAGAACTGCCTGGTCAACAATGCCACCAACCTGACGCTGATCCTCGGGCTGGCTGCGATCTTCGGCTCGGCCGCCGTCGTGAAAAAAAGCGGTGGCTCAAAACAAAAAGCAACGAAGCACTCTGAATTCCATCGCATCAACAAGCTGAACCTGCTGTTCACCCTGATCGCATTGTTCCTGTTCACCGGCACGCTCTGGGCCCTGGCGAAGGATGGGACGCTGGATTTTTATGACGGTCTGGTGCTGGTGGGGCTGTTCCTGTTCTGGCAGATACTGCACGTATTCGAAGTGCTCAAGGACAATATCAGGAAGAACAAGGCGTTCCACTGGACGATCATGATCGATCTGGCGCTGCTTGGGATCAGTGCCTATGGCGTCTATTACTCGGTCGATCATCTCGTGACCTGGGTCTCGACGACACACAACCCGTATTTCAGTTTTGCCAAGCTGGGCTGGTTCAGCGGCCTGCTGATGGTGGTGCCCAATGCGTTCCTCGCGCTGTATTACACGCGGACCGGCAGGCAGGACATCGTACTGACCTCGCAGGTCGGGGACGGGCATATCTGCATCCCGATGTGTATCGGACTGTTTGCGGTGTTCAATCCCATCCAGGTCCCCGCTTTCTTCCAGATGGGGACCTACATCATCCTGGGGGCCGGTGTAGTTAACTTCCTGTCCATCGCCATTCTCGGACGCGTGCCGCGTCCTGTGGGCTACGGCCTGATCGGTGGCTATGCCGTGTTCTTGTATATGGGGCTGATTCAGTAAGGTAAAGCGATCACTTTCAGGCAACCGGCAGGCCTGAAGACAGTACGACTCATCCATTCGTGGTACACCCGCAAGGGGTAGGCCGTCGCTGTAAGGGAACGTTCGTCCAGACCGCACACTACACAACCTGTAGAGTCGTGAATGGAGGATGATTAACACTCAGTTCCTTCGACAAGCTGGTGAAACCATTAGCCATCCGGCTAGGCGGCAGAGCCAGCAAGTCGCTGGTTATCGGGGCGAACGGCGGACTTGGTCTGCGTTTCCCTAGCGCCGGAATTGCCGCATCTCGCCCAGTATATCCAATGCCGCCTCGTGGAACTCGGCAGGCTCCATGCCGATGTGGCTCAAGGCATGGGCGTGGACAGGCAATTGGCCCAAGGCACTTTCTTTTTCAAATCCCATGAAGACGTCGGCCATGTGTTCGGCCAGGATCAACACCGCGATGAGATTGCGTACCGCGGTCGAGACTTGGTACGAAAGATCAGAGAAGATGCTCAAGTCGTGATGATGCAGGATGGTCTGGCAGATGTGCGCAGGCAGTCCCCAGTTCCGGGCCAGCATGTTCCCCACGATCGCATGGTTGGTACCGAGCCTGATTTCTTCTTCGCGGTGGCTGTCTTCCCAATCGCTTTCGTGCAAAGTGTCGTCGAACGCGTGCTCGGGAAAGCGCTGCATCAAAACCGGGATTCCGCTGTCGTGGAACAAGGCAATGGTGTAGGCGTCCTCGACCGAGATGCCGGGCAGCATCTTCGCCAGCATCGAGGCCGCCTCTGCGGTGCAGCTGGATTTGTCCCAGAACTTTTCCAGTAACGCCTTGGCGGCGGAGTCCGTCATGCTGACGCTGCTGCGCAGGTACAGCGTGTTCACCGCCAACATGGCTTTCTTCAAACCAAGCACCGAGACCGCTTGGGGGATGGAGCTGATGCTGCTGTTGCGCCGGAAGGCGGGGGAATTGGCCAGCTTCAGCACGGCTGCTGAGAGCCCGGCATCGTTGCCGACCAGCCTGGAGATGTGATTGAAATCGGGTTCTTCCTTGCGCGCTTCCGACATGATGTCCAGCATGATCGCCGGACAGGCCGGCAGCTGGATGCTGCCGAGTATCTTTTCAACGCTCACTGTAGTTCCGTGCATATTTCAGTCCAGATTTACAAGGCCGCGGACTTTATCAGAAATTCATTACGAAAATAAAACGCCCTGCTTTGCAGGGCGCTCTATGCCATAACGTCGATGGGGTTGTGCTCGAAAAACAAAATCAGAGCGGGCAATCTGGAAATGCTATTTCACCCATCTGCTGCAATCCCGCATCGCTTGCCGGAGCCGGGTTTTCCCGGTATCGGCCTACGCCCGGGAAACCCGGCACTTCACCCAGGGCTTGACCGGATTATTTCTGCGCTTGTTTTATGTTGTTCGAATCGCCGGCGTCTGTGGTTTTGCCATCACTCTCCCACCACTTTTGAACCTTGCTCCTGTCGAAGGCCGGCAACAACTCTGTTCGAATATCTGTAGTCTCCAGCGATGGGAAGGTGGATTTGAATTCGGGTATGTCCTCTTTCGACGCATCGACTACGGTGATATCGAATGTACCTCCGGATATGCCGGCCACAGATTGGTCAATCAAAGGGATCACCGGGCCGGCCCTGAATTCGTTGCCCACTCGCGGCCGCATTAGTGCGTTCACGCGCCCGACATAAGTCACAGACTTGGGCGATACATTGATCGGCATCAGCAGCGGCACCTGAAATGAGGCGATGATGGGAAATGCATTGGCCATTCCAAATACAGTCGACATTTCATACTGGCCGGGTTCCAGGGCAAACCTTAACAGGAACTTGTTATCGAGCTTTGAGTCGGTCGAGCCGGCATCGTCATCCACTTTGAATGTCTGTCTTTCCATCTTGCCCTGGCCATCTTTCCTGGTGAAAGTAACCGATACAGGATGGGGGATGAACCGGCTGGATTCGGGTCTTGCAAGGTCGAGTGTCATCAACACGACCGACTTTGAATTCACGTCCACGTTTTTGGTTTCTTTATTAACTGCCATGGGTGTCATGTTGGCGCAACCAACCAGGAACAGGACACCAACCCAAGCAAATCTCCGCATCGTTTTCTCCATTTAGTGAAAATATTCAATCCTGAATTCAAGAGGACCAAGTTCGAAATAATCTTCCGCTTGCTCCCCCCGTTCGCATCGCCTGACGTGAAGCGCGCCGAAGACTAGCAGCAAAAACCATATTCGCATATATGCCAAAAGATATAGACCTTTGAATCGCACAGAGCCGGATTGTCACGATGACTGGCGCGTGGCGCTGGCCCGAAAGCCAGTAAAGACGGGCATCTTCTGGCGGCGACCATTTCACGGACAAGCTTGGGTATCAGCGCGATGCACAACGGATAGAAGATTGTCACCCCCTCGCTCCCGCAAACGCCTCAGGCGAGGTGATCCCTTTCGCGCCGGTACATCAGGCCGTACGGCAACATTTTGATATGGCAACACAAAATAACATGCATCGGCTATCCATCATTTTCTCCTCTGGCACAAATTTCGAGTCTGTGTAATCTTTGCGCTGCAATACACAAAAACAGGGTTCACGATGCCGACAACAGAAGGAGATAAGGAATGAGAATCGGATTGGTGGTTGACTCAAGCTGTGATTTGCCGCACTCCTTTTTCAATGAAGACGGCATCGAACTGATGCCGACCACGCTCAGGATCGGTGACCAGACCTTCGAGGATCACCGCAACAAGAATCAGACGATTGCGTTCCACTCTGCACAGATGGAGCAAAAGGCCGATTTCGAGGTCGAGTCGATCCCCTATTCAAGCGAGCAGATCGAGAACCTGTTCCTGGACAAACTGGTGCGCAACTATGACCACGTGTTCTGCCTCACGGTGACGCGGTCGCGCAGCGACATCTACGAAAACGCGATGAAGGCTTCGATCGGTATTCTCGGCAAGTACAAGAAAGTGCGCCAGGATGCCGGTATCGACAGTCACTTTTCGCTGGCGGTCATCAACAGCTGCAACATTTTCACCGGTACGGCGGTGCTCGCCGCGGAGGTAATGCGCATGATCAAGGCCGGCGCTGCGCCGTCGGTGATCGATTCGCGCATCCGCGAGCTCGTGCCGCATACATACTGCTACATGGTGCCGCCCGGTCTGCAACATATCTACAAGCGAGCCTCCAAGCGCGGCGACAAGAGCATCAACTGGGCGAGTTTCATGCTGGGATCGATGCTCGATATCAAACCGATCCTGCTCGGTCACATGGATGAAACCGGACCGGTCGCCAAATTGCGGCACTTCGATGCGGCAGTCGAAACCATGTTTGCCAACGTCACGCTTGCGGTATGGGCGGGCCTGGCGGCACCGGCGATATGTATCGGCTACGGCGGAGATCCGGTCGCAGTGCAGAAGATGCCAGGATTCCAGCGATTGCAGGCAGAGGCGGAATCGGCCGGCGTGGCGATCCATGTCGCACCGATGAGCATGACCGGCGGTGTGCATACCGGGCCCGGCTGCGTGACCGTGGCATTCATCTCGGACAAGCATACCTTTGAAGAAAAGGTGTGACCTGTGAATCAGTAGTGGCGGGCCTTAGTGAAAGTCCCGCGACTGCGTGACCAGATCGCCGAGCAATGGCGTCAAATCCTTCAGGTGCCCCGCAATGAGGTGCGTCACTTCGCCCTGCCGTTCCAGCAAGCCATACACCGCAAGCAGCCGCGATCCCAACAGTTCGCTCCGCTGCTTGTCGGCGAGGTCGCGCCACACCACCACATTGATGGGCCCAGTCTCGTCTTCCAGCGTGACGAAGGTCACTCCGCTCGCGGTGCCGGGGCGCTGACGGCCGATCACCAGACCGGCTGCGCGTGTGATCCTGCCGTGCGGAAATGTGCGCAATTCCGCAGCGGTGACCAATCGTTGCGCGCGCAGCGTATCGCGCAGCAGTGCCAGCGGATGCCTGCCCAAAGTGAGCCCCAGGCTGTCGTAATCGGCGACCAGGTTCTGGCCTTCGGTCAGCGGCAGCAGTTGCGGCTGCATTTCCTCGACGGTGGTTAATGCAAGCGGCGTAAGCTGCTCGATGCCTGCCACGTCCCAGTAGGCTTGCCTGCGGTGCCCTGCCAATGTGCTCAACGAGCCTGCAGCGGCCAGGCATTTGAGGTCGCGGTTTTCCAGCCCGGCTCGCCGGGCCAGGTCTTCTACGCTGTCGAATGGCTTTTGCGAGCGCGCTTCTGTGAGACGTGCGGCACCTTCCAGAGAAAGGCCGTTCACCATGCGCAGGCCAAGACGCAGTGCAGGTTGGGAGATTCGCCCCTCTCCCCGAATGGGCGATGGCTGGGGAGAGGGGAATGTAGTCAGGGTGCAATCCCACTCGCTTTCGGTCACGTCCGCGGGCAGTACTTCCACACCATGACGGCGCGCGTCCTGCACGAGCTGGGTCGGCGCGTAGAAACCCATGGGCTGGCTGTTCAGTAGTGCACAGGTGAACGCCGCCGGTTCATGGCACTTGAGCCAGGCTGAGATATAGACCAGCAACGCAAAACTTGCGGCATGCGATTCCGGGAAACCGTATTCGCCGAAACCCAGGATCTGCTGGAATATCTGCAAAGCGAATTCCTGCTGGTAGCCGCGCTCGCTCATGCCATCGATCAGTCGCTGTTCGAGATGCTCCAGTCCGCCCTTGCGCTTCCACGCGGCCATCGAGCGCCGCACTTCATCCGCCTCACCCGGCGAGAACCCGGCCGCCACCACGGTCAGCCGCATCACCTGCTCCTGGAAGATGGGCACGCCCAGCGTGCGTTGCAGCACATCCCTCACCTCCTCGCTCGGATAGGTCACCGGCTCCGAACCTTCGCGGCGGCGCAGATAGGGATGCACCATGCCGCCCTGTATCGGACCAGGGCGCACGATGGCCACCTCGATCACCAGGTCGTAGAAATTGCGCGGCCGCATGCGCGGCAGCATCGACATCTGCGCACGCGATTCGATCTGGAACACGCCCACCGTATCGGCGTGGCCGATCATCTCGTACACGGCGGGATCTTCGCGCGGGATATCCGCCATCGTGATCGTCCGGCCGCGCAACCTGCTCACTTCATCCAGCGCACGGCGGATGGCAGAGAGCATGCCCAGTGCCAGCACATCTACCTTGAGCAGCCCCAGCGCATCGAGATCGTCCTTGTCCCACTGGATGATGGTGCGCTCCGCCATTGCGGCATTCTCGATGGGGACCAGTTGCGAGAGTTTGCCGCGCGCAATGACGAAGCCGCCCACGTGCTGCGAAAGGTGGCGCGGGAAGCCGATCAGCTCGTCGAGCAGTTGCATCAGCAGGCGTACCTTCTGGTTGGCGGGATCGAAGCCGGCTTCCTCAAGGCGCTGCGGCAGCACCTGGCGGCCGTCCCACCACGCCAGCGATTTGGACAGTCGATCCACCTGCTCCAGGTCGAAACCCAGCGCCTTGCCTATGTCGCGCATCGCGCTCTTGGGGCGGTAGGTGATGACGGTGGCGGCCAGTGCCGCACGCTCCCGGCCGTATTTCGCATAGAGATACTGGATCACCTCCTCGCGCCGTTCGTGTTCGAAATCCACGTCGATGTCCGGCGGTTCGTTGCGCTCTTTGGAAATGAAACGCTCGAACAGCATTTCCATGCAGGCCGGGTTCACTTCGGTGATATGCAGCGCATAACACACCGCCGAGTTGGCCGCCGAGCCGCGGCCCTGACACAAGATGTTGCGGCTGCGGGCGAAGCGCACAATATCGTGCACGGTGAGGAAGTACGGCTCGTACTTGAGTTCCTCGATGAGCGCCAGTTCGTATTCCACCAGCGAGCGCGCCTTGTCGGGTACGCCGTCGGGGAAGCGCAGTGCGAGACCTTCTTCGGTGAGTTGGCGCAACCAGGAGATGGCCGTTTGATCTTTCGGCACCAGTTCTTCGGGATATTCGTAGCGCAACTCGTCGAGAGAGAATTGGCAGCGCTCGGCGACGATCAGCGTCTGTGCCAGCAATTCAGGCGGATAGATTCGCGCAAGGTCGGCCAGTTCGCGCAGGTGGCGCTCGCCGTTCGGGTACAGCGCGGTCCCGGCTTCGAAGACTGGTACGCCAACACGAATCGCGGTGAGTGTGTCCTGCAAGGCACGGCGCGAAGCGACATGCATATGTACATCGCCTGTTGCAACCGGAGGCAGACCGGCGGCGGCTCCGAGCTTGGTTAATCTGGATAGGCGTTCTGCATCATCGGCAGCACGGAACAGTTCCACTGCGAGCCATGAACTATCGGGAAAAGCGGCTGCAACTTGTTGTGCCTGTTCCAGCGTAGGCAGCGGGTCCGGCAACAGCAGCGCGAGGCAGCCGGGCAGGCCATTCCGGATATCGCTGAGTGCAAGGCTGTAACTGCCTTTGATGGCGCTGCGACGCCCCAGAGTGATGAGTTCAGACAGGTTGCCGTAACCGGTACGGTTTGTTGCCAGCAACACGATGCTGGGGCCATCGGCAAAACGGATCTCGCTGCCGACGATCAGCTTCAAGCCGCATTTCTTCGCTGCCATATGGGCACGTACCACACCGGCGAGAGAGCATTCGTCGGTGATGGCGAGTGCGGTGTAGCCCAGCTCGTGGGCGCGCTCTACCAGCTCTTCAGCATGGGATGCTCCACGCAGGAAGGTGAAGTTGGAGAGGCAGTGGAGTTCGGCGTAGGCACTCATCACAAAGCCTCAGGCAAACAGCCCATGCACGAACCACCCCCCACTGCTGTGATCTCGAAACACCCACAGCCGCGATCCATTACGCCCCTGCGCCACGTAATAGTCGCGCGCCACATCCATGCCGTCCCACCAGCCGCTCTCGATGCGCTCCGGGCCGGACTGCAGCTCCAGCCTATCTTTGTGGCAGGGCATGGGCTTGGGCAGCAGCCATAGCGGGCGTTGCTGCTTGCCTGCCGGTATGCTTTCATCCTCCGTTCCGCATTGCCGCCAGGCCAGCTCCGGCCGGTGATCTGCAGCGGGAGCGATGCTGAACACCCCTTCTTTTCCCAGACGGATGCGCAGGCGCTCCAGCAGCAGGTTGCCATCGCCTGTCTCGGTACTGTCCTGGAACAGGTCCAGGTTGGATAACTCGATGGTCTGAATGAGGCTGGAGTGCAGCGTGATGGTGTGAACGGGAGCGCACAGTCGCGTGCGGCCCAGCGTTTCGCGCAGCAGGAGCAGCATGCGTTCCAAGGCACGCGTCGGCTGGGCGAAGCCCACTTTCAATACGGTATCCGGCACGTCTTCATGGCGGCAGATGAGTTCGAATTGCTGCACGCCTGCCTGGCGCAAATTGAGATAGCCCTCCAGTTCCAGCAGCAGGCGGCGCGAGGCGAACAGCAGTGCTTCGGCTTCGTGTACTTGCGAGGGCAATTCCAGGTGGCGCGAAAAACTGGGCGGCGGCACGAAGAATTCGCGCGCTTCGGGCAAGCGGCCCAGTGCCCGGTCCACTTCGTCCAGCAGACTCTGGCCAAAACGGCGAGCCATGCCGGCACGCGGGAAGTGCAGGCAGTCGCCCAAGGTGTGCGCACCGAGCATTTCCAGACTGTCCAACGTATCTTGCGGTTGAGCCAGCCACTTTACCGGCAATGCGCCAAGAAACTTTTCGAGTTTGGCCGGATCGCGGATCGCGACTTCCTTTCCGGCCAGTGCCAGCAACCATGCAGCGTACGGCGTTGGTGCGCAGGCAAGGCAGGCGCCGTAACCCATTTCGTTGAGTCCGCTGCGCATCTGCGCGATCAGGTTCTTGAAGCCGCGATGCAAGCGCAGGCAACTGCCAATTTCTATCAGCAAACCATCCGGTGGCTGCAGGCTCACGGCAGGTGTGAAGCTTCCGGCCCAGGCGGCAAGGCCTTCCAGCGATTCCTGCTCCGCCGCCAGATCGCGCACACGCACGACGAGGTTGGTCACCAAGACTTGGGCGGCAGCACCGTGCATGCCTGCCCGCACTCCGCGTTCGCTGGCGGCCTCGTTGCACACTTTGACGCTCGATCGGTTGCCCTGCTTTTCAATGACGGCGAGAGGTTCGGGTGCAGCGCCGCCTCTGGAGTAGATTTCCAGAGGGAGCGCGGGGAAATGTATGGCTAGCCAAAACATGAGGGTTGCTCACAGCGGTGGGGTGCGGGTCAGTTTCGGGAAACTGCGCGGAGCGACGGCACAACAGATAACGACGGCGCAAAGGTGCGTGTGCGGCGCGCGCCACTGGTTTGCTGCAGATTCAACATGACGGGCTTGCTCACCTGCCCGCCGCGGCGTTTGAGAATGTGCACTGCCAAGCCGTTCGCGGTTGCTTCCAGACGCAGGCGCAGCGAAGCAGTGGAGCGTTCCTGTGCGGCTCTCGCGGAGCGGAACAGTACGCCCCAGGCTTTTCCCGTTTCCGCGCCGAGTTGCAGGCGGCGCATGCGTTTCTCATCTGGTGTGCTCAGCCAGGCCAGCACGGCACTGCATGCACCGGAGCGCAACGCCTGTTCGGCCGTCCACCAGGCATCGGCAGGCGATTGCGGCTTAGCTATCAGCAGTTGCTTCAGATTGATCCCGGCGATGCTAAGCGCCGGTGCATAAGGTATGTGCGGCGGAGCGACCCAGACTTGCCATTCGCTTTGTGTCGATACACGTGCGAGTGCCGGGAGCAGCAGGCGCAGTTCGCCTATGCCTTCGCGCTCCAGCAGGATCTCAGTCAGCGCACCGCGCGCCCAGCCTCCGCCGGGCAACTGTTCATCCAGTTCGGCAAAGCCGGTCGGCAGCGTGTCCTCTTCCGTCTGCGCGAGCTGGTCGCCGCGCCAGATGCCGGGGTGCTGCAGTACCAGGTCCAGAGAGGCGTTCATTTCTTTAAGTCAGCGCGTTGCATTAGTTCACCCTTCGACATAACCAACGACTTGGTTGGCGTCTTGTGACAACCTAATCGGATGGCTAGTAGTTCCATCAGGCTCAGGGCGAACGGATTTTTGAATGAACTCCGAACCCCAACCCCGTTCGTCCTGATAACCAGCGACTTGCTCGCTCGCGGGCTTAGTCGAATGGCTAGTAGTTCCACCAGCTTGTCGAAGGATTGAACGGCGCTCAGGTCTAATAGATTCATAGCCGCTACTTCCACATCGCCTTCATCTTCGCCAACAGATCGACCACCTCTTCGCGCGAACGTCCTGCCGCCTGCACCGGCGCAGCCTCAACCACCGGCCAGGTTCTCTTCTCGAACAGATCGAGGATGCTGGCCGGAATGAAACGGGAACGCCCGGCATAGACATGGCGATCGCCAAACTGCGATTGCTGCGTGACGAAGAAACGCTGCGGCACCACGATCTGAAGGTGCTCCTTGGCGCGGGTCATGGCGACATAGAGCAGCCGCCGTTCTTCCTCGATCTCGTTCTCGTTTCCGGTGGCCAAGTCCGAGGGCAGACAGCCGTCGACTGCATTCAGCAGCGTGACCGATGACCACTCCTGCCCTTTCGCCGAATGGATGGTGGAGAGGATGAGGTAGTCTTCGTCGCGCAGCGGCGCACCCGATTCGTCGCTGGTGGCATCGGGTGGGTCCAGCGTGAGTTCGGTGAGGAAGCGCTGGCGCGAGGGATAGGTGGCGGCGATCTTGGTCAGTTGTTCGATGTCGATCTGGCGCACCTGTGCATCTTCATACAGGCGCTCCAGATGGCCTTGATACCAAGTACTGATCGTTTCAAATTCGGACGGCCACGGCACGGCACGCTGATGCAGACTGTCAACCATTTCAAGAAAGCCCTGCCAGCCTTCTGCCGCGCTGGATGGCACTCTGGATTCCTGCAATCCCAGCATCACATCCTGCGACAGGGCGATGCTATCGAGCACCTGTGCCGAGGTTTTGGGGCCGATACCGGGAATCAGCTGCATCACGCGGAACCCGGCCACGCGGTCGCGCGGATTCTCGATCCAGCGCAGCACAGAGAGCACGTCCTTGATGTGCGCCGATTCCAGGAATTTCAATCCCCCGAATTTCACGAATGGGATGTTGCGCCGCACGAGTTCGATCTCGAGTGTCGCGCTGTGATGCGACGCGCGGAACAATACTGCCTGCGACTTGAGCCGGATGCCCATCTCGCGCCGTTCCAGCACCTGCTCCACCACGAAGCCGGCCTGGTCTGTCTCGTCGCGCACCGTAACGAGCTGCGGGCGTTCGCCCGAGGTCTTGTTGCTCCACAGCTCCTTGCTGTATTGCTCTGCAGCCAGCCCGATCACGCCGTTTGCCGCTGCGAGGATGGGCTGAGTGGAGCGGTAGTTCTGTTCCAGCGTGACAATCTTTGCGGGCGGATCGAAGTGCGCGGGGAAATCGAGGATGTTGCGCACGGTCGCACCGCGGAAGGCGTAGATCGACTGCGCATCGTCGCCGACGACCGTGAGCCCGCGACCCTGCGGCTTGAGCGCGAGCAGGATGCTGGCCTGCAGCGCGTTGGTGTCCTGGTATTCGTCCACCAGGATATGGTCGAAGCGCGCGCCGATCTCTGCCGCGAGTGTTGGTTCGGCCACCATCTGCGCCCAGTACAGCAGCAGGTCGTCGTAGTCGAGCACATGCTGTTTCTGTTTGGCCTCCACATAGGCGAGGAACAGTTGCTTGAGTTCGTCCTGCCATTCGGTACACCACGGAAAGCGGCGCTGCAGCACTTCTTCCAGCGGCAACAGGGTGTTAACCGTAGCCGAGTAGATCGAGAGGCAGGTGTTCTTGAGCGGGAAGCGCTTGGCCTTGCAGGAAGCGCCCAGCTCGTGCCGCACCAGGTTCATGAGGTCGGCCGAATCGCCGCGGTCGTGGATGGTGAAACCCGGGTCCAGTCCTATCCTGCCGGCATATTCACGCAACAGGCGCGCGCCGACGCTGTGGAAGGTTCCGGTCCAGTGGAGCTTGGCACCGGCCAGGCGCGGACGGTCAGCCGCCAGTTGGCGCACGATGCGTTCGACGCGGCGCGCCATTTCATCCGCCGCGCGGCGCGAGAAGGTCAGCAGCAGGATGGCCCCGGGATTGGCGCCCTGCGCGATGACATGGGCGACACGGTGTGCAAGGGTATTGGTCTTGCCTGAACCTGCCCCGGCGATCACCAGCAGCGGTTCATCCGCAGCACCCCCCGTACCGTGTTCTACGGCAATGCGCTGTGCGGTGTTGAGGCGCGAAAGATAGCTTCCTGCCTCGGCGATGGGGGCGTTTTCAACTTCGAGGTTCATTGTTCAGGGTGTCGCTTTGACGATGTGCTCTTGGGGGAAATATTCTCAATTGCACGATACAGAACGTTCGTTCTGTTGTCAATTCAACCCCGGTATTATTGGAGGGATGAGGGATAACTGCACGTAAGCGACGGTAAATTGGTAAAATCGCGCGCCTTGCAGGAGGCTTCATTGGAAAATCCATACAATATTCTCGGCGTCTCGCCGACCGCATCGACCGAAGACATCAAGAAGGCATATCGCGCACTTGCCATGCGCCATCACCCGGACCGGAATCCCCACTCCAGCGCCGAGGTTCGGTTCAATGCCATCAAGAAGGCGTACGAGCTGCTTTCCGACCCGCAAAAGCGGGCGGAATATAACTACAGCCTGAACAATCGCATCATCATCGATCCCGAGAATGAGGCGCAAAGTTTGTGGGGTTCTCTGTTCAGCCGCTGCGGAATCGAGCTTCCGCGCAATGACCAATCATCTATTTGAAGAGTAATTTTATGAAAAGCATCCATCCGGAATTCATTTACCAATCGCGCGAACTCGCTGCCCAGATCGAAGATACCCTGGGCGAGCCGCCCGACAGGAGGAACTATGACCGGGTCATCGATTCCTTGATCGGCGAGTTTGCCAAAGGCACGGAAATCGACGATGTGAACCTGTTGAGCTTCGCATTGGCCAATCATCTGGTATTTGATGATGCCCCGGGTCTCCTGGCAGAAGGCAGCCAATATGACAAGGGCGATGCCGCAAAAGTATTGAAGATGGTGTCATGCAGCAATGTCGAATCGGGCAATGCCTTGTCCACCGTGTTTACGGCCAATCCGGAATTGGCGCGCAAGGCCATCATTACGGCTTTCCTGTACAAGAATCCCAAGCGCTGGACGGACGAAGACCATTCTCTCGAAGCGCTGCAGCAGGAGGAAGACAAGGAAAACAATGTCGAGGATGACGAGGATCAGATCTCGCACGGTGAAGATATAGAACATCTGTTCGATTCGCGCGGAGACGAAAATGTCTGACAAATCCAATCTTCCCGCGATCCGGCAACAAGTCACCGAGCTGGTCCTGGCAGGTTCGACCAAACATGCGGAAGAAGCCATCAGCGTGACCGCCGAAAAATTCGGCGATCTCGCAGTGGTCGAGGTGTTGAACACGCTGGAGCCGCATGTCGCGTCGTTGCACTTGTCCGCTTTCGATGGCGGCAAGATGTCGCTGGCCACGTTGCTTATCCCGCCCAAAGCCTGGGCCGAGAGTCTGGCTTACTTCGCCGCCACCTGGGACGAAGACTGGATCGAGGACGAACCGGAAGTCTTGGCCGAATCGCTGTTCGCGCACATTCATGGCGTAATTTATGCAAGCGACGATGAGGAGCGCCGCGCGGAGTTGCTCAACGAAGCGCTCGCGACCGACTGGGGGACAACGGCGTTTGCCGTGCTTTTTTCGACGGCGGCCGAGGAGATCATCGAGATCGCGAATGACATTCACAATCTCGGCGCCCATAGAAGCGGCCAGACGACTTCGGATCACGACGTGATCCCGCTCGCGCTGGAGATTGCCAGGACCAATGAAGAAGCCTGGGACCGGGTGCTGTTCGAGATATTTCCCGACTGGATCCCCGGTGAGAACGAATTGCACGCGGGGTCTGACGAAGAGGACGGCGACGACAACGACGAGGCGGAAGACGAAGATCGCGAACATGAATATGCGATAGGCCGGACGACCAAGGAACTGTTGCTGCGCCTACGCAGGCAAGTGCCCAGCAAGGCGGCCAGCACGCCAAAGGCTGGTGGACGGCCGAGCCTGGGTGAGGATATTTTCTCCTAAATGAATATCACCAGTTTCACCGCCCGCCCACCCCAATTAGTACAGGCGCTGGAGGCGCTCGCGCTGCGCACAGGCAACCGGGATGCGGCCGACACGCTTTTTCGCGAACTCTGCGGAATCACCGTTCTGGTCGCGAAGAAATTCACGAATGACAGAACCGCGGATGGCATGCTCGAAGCGTTCCACCTGACGGTCGGATGCATCTCGCTGGGTATCAGTCAGGCCGGTATTGCCGATAGCAATGAAGCCAAGCTTTCGTTTCTGCTGCAGAACGGCGCCGAATACGTGTTCCAGATGGGATTCCGGCACATCAAGGAACTGTCCGCCCTGCCCTATGCGGCCTTTATTTCTGATTTTGACAAAGATGCATTCATCCAGCAGCGCAACCTCAAGGCGATATTCCTGGAGATATGCAGTGCCGACCCCGTTTCGACATGGAACGGGGATGCTGTCTATCAAAATGAATTGCTGGATCGGAGGCGCAACCAGAGACTGATCGATTGTGCCCTATGGCTGCGCAAGCATAACTTCTCCGGCCCCGTAAAAGATCCCGAACTGGATGCCAATGCCGTGATCTCTCTTGCCGCTATCTTCGCGGCCTCCGGCGATGGCCGCATCGTCGCGCGAACCGGGCAAAGAGGGATCGAGAACCTGGTCGAGCATATCCGCGAAACACGGCCCGATGTCGAGGCAAGCTGGAACGATTTCCTGAAAAAAATTCCGCCCGAGTTTCAGCCCATTTTGCGTGAGCGCATGGAAGAACTCAGGGGCACCATCGTCAGGAAGATATTTGGCAAGACCAGGATCAAGACCGTGCTGACCGAACTGCAGGACCATTATGCGGGCAGCGAGCAGGACATCGACTATTCCTGAATCCGCGGCAATGCTGGTTCGCATCGAGGCGCTAGAAGGATAATTTCATCGTTGATACCCAGGCCCTGCTGAAGTTGTTGAAACGGGTAAATGCGGGTTCCTGGTAACCGATGCCAAAGGTCAGTTTTTCCTGTTCCTGATTTCGAAACATCCAAACGTTATTCCGCAGGTCATGACAAGCTGGCTCTTTCCATCCATAAGACCTTTGTGCCAATGGGTATAACTCGCCTCGATTTCGGGCCAGACAGTCCGCAAAACATGTGCCTTCGGGACAAAGGCATGCCTATGATCGTTACATATATATAACGCATATTGGATTGAGGTGTTGAGATCAAAACGGCGCCATGGATAAGCCTGCAAGCCCTTTTTGGGATCCGGAAACTTCGGTGTTATCCAGCCACACCAGCAAGGCCGACGTGCCGCTCTTTGCGAAAGTGGGGTACACATAACGCGAGACCGTGGCGATTGACGGCAGACTGCTTACCTGGATATTGCTGCCACTGGTCAACGTACCCGTCGTGCTGACCCGGGCAGCCTGAATGCCCAGCCCGCCCTGGTTGCCATAGTCCAGCGAGCCCCACGATACAAAGAATTCCGCCCCGTTATATGCGACATTCGGGGAATACAGCTGCTGTGTCGCCCCCGAGCTGATCAGGAAGCCTCCGCCTGTCGCTGCCCCATCCAGCAGGGCGCCGCTTGGGGACATTCGGTTCGCATACAGATCTGCATGGCTGGTCCCTGTCTGTGCCCGCAGGTCCAGCCAGCCGATCAGGTAATTGCTGCCATCGAAAGCAACGCTCGCACTATATTGGCCTGTCGCATTGGTGGAAACCGGAAGGGCCGGAACGTCGACGATCATACCCGTCGGGCTGATTCTGGCCGCATAGAGAGAATTCGCAGCCGGGGTCGTGGCAGACCCCTGTTCCCACACCACGATGTAATTGGTGCCGCCAAACGCGACCACCGGGAAGAGATGATCGCTGGTATCGGCTATGATCGGAAACTCAGTACCAACCGTACCGTTGGGATTGAGCAAGGCCCCATACAGGTCGTGGCGGGATGTGCTCATGTTGTAGTGCGAATAAACGATCAGGCCGTTGCTGCCACCAAAGGCCATACGCTGCTGCGAGCCGCAAAACGAGGTCGCGGATACCACGAGAGGCGAGGAATCCAGAACGGCTCCGCTGGTGCTAACGCGTTGAGCATGACAACCGGCACCCGCCACGGAATCATTTGAAAAGGCGACCCAGTAATTCGTGCCATCGAAGGCCGTCATCGGCGTTGCCCCCGGTGTCAGCGTGATGGCCTGAAGCAGCGCGCCCTGTCCATCCATTATTCGGGCGAGTATCGGTCCCGCAGTCGAAGTGCCGTTTGCCACAGTGCCGCTCACGACAAGAAAGTTGCTACCGTCGCTGGCCACCCCGGGAGCACCGGGGCTTTGCAGATTCGAGTCTCCCGCGGCCAATCCGCTTGCAAGCGGGAGCGGCAGCCCGAGCCCATGGAATACGCCGTTCACGGTGTAACCGCGCATTTCCTGAGACGTGTCTATCCTCGTGGTACCGACCGTCGTCGAACTGGTTTGCTTGACCAGGCCGACGCCGGGGACCAGCCAGTCGGTTGCCGTTCCCGAGATGGCGATGGACTGGCCAAGCGCAGCGTCACGAGCAGTGCCGCTTATGGTGGACACCTGCTTCATCGCGTTCGAAAAGCTGCCCGCAGATACACTGACCGCCTCGATTGCCACGTTATCGATGGTCTGGGTGATATTCAGCGTGATGGGATTCCCGATGCCGTCATATCCAAATGGGAGATTCGTACCCGTGACCGAGGAAACCCTTCCGGTCTGGACCGGAAACAGCAATTGCGCATACGGTACGATCTGGGGAGTGATCAAGTCGGTTGTGTCGTTATTGCCGACGTAGCTCAGGCCGCCCAGGCTCAAATAGTAGTAGCTGTCGAGGGATGCGCCCGGCGTCGATGTATCCTGCTGGGTAAGAGCGGTAGCCGTCACCCCGAGTACGGATTTCGTGCCATTGATAAAGGAGGCGATAAAACTGGAGGATGCCGGTGCCGTTGGATCGTTGGTCGTTGCGTTGTAGAACCACTTGTTTCCGGCGCTGTATGGAACATAGCCCATCGTGTCGCCTGGGCCGGTTGCAGGAGCAAAATTGTTTCCGCTAACGCTAGGGGCAGAAATCGCGGTCGAACCGCCACCCCCGCCTCCACAGGCGGAGACTATCAGAACAAGGAATACCAGCGAAGCGATGCGGAATTGGTGACCGGGAGTTGGTAAGGTGGAATATTCCATGATTGCCCCCTGCAATAGTGCATAAAGAATCGACGCGTCTTTGCGAGAACTGCGCTATAGCTTCATTTTTCTTGCAGTCTCGATATTCAATCTAGCAGCAAAAACTGCCATTTTCTATAAGTATGAACCGCTATATCCTCGTCTCTGTCGCGCCCGGCACCCGATCCGACTTGATGTAAAAAAAAGAACTGTAGCCCAGTGAATACGGGCATCTTCAAGGGGTCGTAGCGATCGCTCCGAAGTGTTGCCAACGTGGAAGCACGGCGGATTGATGATCACCGTTCATGCCGGGGAGTTTGAATACGGGATTGTCGCGCAGAAGTATTTCTTGACCGCACTCGACTGCGCAGGAGCCCGCGCAGCCAGCCGTTACAGGCTACCCCATACCGCTTGCAGCGGTGGCCTGTCGTGAATCAGTGGGTTCGGACTGGTTAAAGCCCGGTATCGCTAAACCGAACTTGCCTCTTGGGTTTCATCGTCGGGAAAAGGCCAGACTGGCTCGGGCGGCGCCATTGCGGCCTTCCTGGCTGCAGCCTCTGCTTTCTTCAGTGCCGCCGCAGCCTTGCGTGCCGCGGCTTCTTCTTGTGCGATCTGCTTTGCCTGTGCAGCTGCGGCCTTGCGTGCTTCGACTTCCGCTTTTCTGGCAGCGGCCAGTTCCTGGGCGGCCAACCTGGCTTGCTCCGCCGCCAGCTTTCTTGCTGCCGCGGCCTCTTGTGCGGCGATTTTTTTGGCTTCGGCTTCAGCCTTCTTGATTGCGGCTGCTTCCAGCGCAGCCTGCTTTCTGGCTTCCGCTTCCACTTTTTTCTCTGCAGCCGCTTGTTGCGCAGCCAGCTTACGCGCCTCGGCTTCAGCCTTCTTCAATGCAGCAGCTTCTGCTGCAGCCCTGGCCCTCGCTTCCGCCTCGGATTTCCTGGCCTCGGCCTGGGCTTTCTTCAGTGCCGCGGCTTCCGCAGCTGCTTGCTTCCTTGCATCTGCTTCGGCTTTTTTGGCCTCGGCTGCCTGCCTTGCGGCCACTCTCCTGGCTTCAGCTTCAGCTTTTTTTGCTGCTGCTACCTGTTGTGCAGCCAGTTTGCGTGCTTCTGTCTCAGCTTGTTTCAACGCGGCAACTTCGGCAGCGGCTTGTTTTTTTGCTTCCGCTTCGGATTTCTTCGCCGCAGCCGCCTGTTGTGCGGCAAGCTTTTTGGCCTCAGCCTCCGCTTTCTTCAAGGCAGCGGCTTCTTCCTCCGCCCTCTTCTTCGCTGCAGCCGCAGCCAGTTTCAACGCGGCTGCTTCTTCAGCCGCCTTTTTCCTGGCTTCAGCCTCGGCCAATTTTGCCGCGGTTGCTTCCTGTGCACGCTGCCTTGCTTGCTCTTTGGCCAGTTCTTTTGCAGCTGCAGCCTCTTGCGCCGCGAGGATCCTCGCTATCCTGGCCGCTTCCGCATCTGCACGCGCCTTTTCACCGGCTTCCAGGGCGGCACGCATCGCCTGCTCGGCTATGGATCGATTTTCGACAGCTGCTTCATAAGCAGTTCGTGCCTGACGTGCAGACGCCTCTTTTTGGGTAGCGATGACTTGTTTTGCTTCCAGTATCTGCCTGGCTTCCGCTGCTGCCTGATTGGCCGCGAGCATGGATTTATTGGCGAGGGTCAATGTTTTTTCTGCCGCCGCCGCATCTCTGGCTGTGCGAATCTCGTCTGGCGTCAATTTAACCTTCTTCACCTCTGACATCTAAGTCTCCTTAAATAAAACACTAATCAGATCAATTACATTCGGGGGTAATCGAATTCGATTTCGAATAATTCCGCTGGATCAGAACCGCATACTTGCCATGCCTTCATGACGCTGCATCGGGTACGAGTAAAGTATCGTCAACGATACAGAACGAACGTTCTGCTGTCAATTCTGTCCGTCATTGTTGTTGCCGCGAAAAATTAAAATGCCTGATCCGGAGTGCTTTTACGGTCAATCCCAGTCGACGCGACCTTGATTTTCCGGAAAACGGAAAGTGAATTGGCATGGCTTGGACAAGATCGGCATATGTCCTGTTAATAATCAGGACGACATAAGGGGATAGCCCTGCATTCGCGGTTCAGAACTTAATCAGAAGAGCGAGAGTCTTAATAATGTGTTGGATCTGGAGGGAGTCAGGACATCATGTGTCAAGGCTAAGGAATCGAAAGTCTTTGCCGCACGAAATATTCGGAAGGAGGACTCTGTGAAAAAACACGCAACCGCAATGCTGCTTGCCGCTGCTATATCCGCCGCTTTGCCGGCTTACGCAGAAGGGCATTTTGGAGGAGGCCGCAGTGGAGGTTTCGGCGAGGGTTATGGTGGGGGCTTCGGACAGGGCCGTGGCGAAGGTTTTGGCCAAGGGCATGCTGAAGGCTTCGGCCAGGGACGTACCGAAGGTTTCGGGGAAGGACATCATGGCATGCATTTCGGCCGAAGCCACTGGGAAGGCGAACGCGATATCCGCCATTTTGATGACCGTCATCTTTCCGTCTGGCGGGAAGGAGGCTGGCGACATGTCGCTCACGACGGCATATTCGGCTGGTGGTGGATAGCTGCCGACACATGGTATTTCTATCCTGCGCCGATCTACCCTTATCCGAATCCCTACGTACCATCAGTCATGGCTGTACCGCAGCTTTCCGAATCCGGCACGCTCGTGCAACCGCCATCCCGGAGCTGGTATTACTGTCAGGCAAGCAACAGCTATTATCCATACGTTCCAAGTTGTCCCACGGGCTGGAAAATGATCCCTGCAACTCCGCCACAAGGTCCGGCCACTACACCAAGCAATGTGGCGGCTCCTCCGGGCGGTCCGTCTTACTAGCCGTAGACGACCCTGTGCGAAAGATGCTTCCGTATTCCTTGCCGCAGGAGTAATGCCAGGAAAATAAATCAGCCGTATCCGGGTTGAATAGATGAGGCAGCAATCGGAAAGCACCGGGCTTTGAATCGTATAAACCGTGACGGGCACTTGAATCAAGTGCCCGTCATTTTTGTTAATCTTCCCGAGTCAGAATTTGAGAACTATACCTGCAGAGATCATCGAAAGGCTTATGCGGGGAGGATTGGAAACCCCGTAAGCACTGTATATGTCGTACGAACCGAAATTTTCATACTGGGCACGGATGGCAAAATCCTTGTTCAATTCATATTGAACGCCGGCCCCGTAGGTTACCGCGTTCTTTATCTGCCTGCTGATGGGCGCCCCATTGATTGAGATACCTTGCATGACTGCACCGGTAGTATTTGAATTCGCGTGATAGCTTTCACTGAATTCGGCGCGAACGGTCCCTACTTTGCCGAAGAAAGAGAATGCACCCGTGATTGGAACTGTCGCCGTTCCGGCAAATGCCCAACCCATCGCCTTCGTTGACCAGGTAGCGAGTGACCCGCTGGTCGCAGAGACGGTAGATATCCCTTCTCCTGTCGCATTTCCCAGATCTCCATAGCTGGCCTCAAAGCCCCAAATCGGGGTAAATCGATAGTTGTAGGCTAGGCGTAAAGCGGTATGGGTTTCCCTGCAGGTACCGCCCGGCGCCATCGCGACGGTGACCCAAGGCGAATCGCACGCATTTTTCGCTTTGGAGTATCCACCGCTAAAAATGAGCGATGAATTCGAAGATTCATAATCGGCAAATGCAGGGGAAACCGCCAAACAACAAATCAATGCCACTGCACATGTCCTGATGTGTATCAACATCACTTCGTCTCCATATCAATTGGTAAAAGAAATCGCCATGATTTGTTGTAATCAGGTTTGCACTTGCTCAATTTCTCCAATCCAAACAAGGTGCAATCAGCGACATATGCAACAAAATCTGCGCGCCGGAGATTATCAGCAATAACCATTGCCAGGTATATGCCAAAAGATATAGACCTCCCCCTATTCCTTATGCGCTCTCAGGAAATTCGTCCCGGCGGTTCGCTGATGCGATGAAAAGAAATTGGCAGATAACCTTGGGGAGACAGGGAAGACTCAGCTTCCAACAATGCGGGATGCACCAGCAAATGATGTTGCGCCCTGAAAATGTGCGTGCTTCTCATGCATATCAACCAGAAGCATGGATTGGCCACGGAATCGGCTTGGCGTGCTTCGTGCTTATACGGAAGGGACATCCATCACCCTAACGCAGCCCATCCTGAAAGAATTTCGATGACCATCCGCGTTACGCTAAACCACCAGACGAGCTACAGCTTTGACCGTGCAGTCAATCTCTGGCCCCACGAGGTCAGGCTGCGTCCTGCCGCACACTGCCGTACCCCGATACTCGGCTACTCTCTCAATATCGAACCTGCCGGACATTTCCTGAACTGGCAGCAGGATCCTTACGGCAACTGGGTCGCACGACTGGTGTTCCCGGAGAAAGCCGAATCGTTGAAGATCACGGTCGATCTTGTAGCGGACATGACGGTCATCAATCCTTTCGATTTTTTCATCGACGAGTTTGCCGAGAATTTTCCTTTCGAGTATCCGGACGGATTGAGGCGCGAGCTCGGCCCCTATCTTGAAACCGATCCTGCCTCTCCATTACTGGCAGCTTGGCTCGACCGTACGAAGAAGGAGTTGCTCGGCAAGCCGCTGCGCACCATCGACATGCTGGTCGGCATCAACCGGCGCATCACGGATGAAGTGGGTTATATCGTGCGACTGGAGCCTGGTGTGCAGACACCCGAACAAACGCTGGAACTGAAGCGAGGTTCCTGCCGGGACTCGGCCTGGCTGCTGGTTCAGGCGCTGCGCCACCTGGGCCTTGCCGCGCGCTTTGCCTCGGGTTACTTGATCCAGCTGAAAGCCGATGTGAAGGCACTCGACGGTCCTTCCGGAACCGACCATGACTTCACCGATCTTCATGCGTGGACTGAAGTCTATGTTCCGGGAGCCGGGTGGATCGGACTGGATCCGACCTCCGGCCTTTTGGCAGGCGAAGGTCACATTCCGCTGGCATGCACTGCGATGCCCGCTTCGGCCGCACCGGTGATCGGCGTCACCGAGGTGTGCGAGACGCATTTTGATTTTTCGATGCAAGTGACGCGTATCCATGAAGATCCACGCGTGACGCAGCCTTATACCGAAGCGCAATGGCAGGCGATACTCGACCTCGGGCATCAGGTCGATGCCGAGCTGTTGAAGCATGACGTGCGCCTCACCATGGGCGGGGAACCGACATTCGTGTCCATCGACGACATGGACGGCCCGGAGTGGAATTTCACCGCCCTGTCGGACAAAAAACGCGAGCTCGCGGGCGAACTGCTCAAGCGCCTGCAAGGGCACTTTGCGCCGGGCGCCCTGCTGCATTTCGGCCAGGGAAAATGGTATCCGGGCGAGCCGCTGCCGCGCTGGGCGCTGGGTTGCTATTGGCGCACGGACGGCAAGCCGCTGTGGAACGACCGATCCCTGCTGGTCACTTCGGACGGGGGCGGCAGCCATACGACAGAGGATGCGCTACGTTTCATTCAGCGTCTCACCCTGGAGCTTGGGTTGAGCCAACGCTTCGTGATACCTGCGTACGAAGACGTAATACAGGCCATCGATCAGGAACAGAAGTGGCCCGAGAACTTCGACCCTCTCCATTCCGATCTGAAAAAGAGCGATGAACGTCGTAGGCTGGCAAAAATGATTGAGCGTGGCCTGGGCGAACCCGTGGGTTATGTTCTTCCTCTCAAGGCATTGCCACCTGGGGTGCAGAAAAGCGCTTCCAAAGCTGCACTCTCGACGGGCTTCCGCTCCAGCCCCTGGCCTTTGCGTCGCGAACATTTGTATCTGATCGCGGGCGATTCGCCGCTGGGTTTGCGCCTGCCGCTTGCCTCGCTGCCCTGGGTTGCTCCCGCAGACAGGGAGGAAGAGTTCGGTCGCGATCCGTTCGATGCTACCGACGAAGCTCCCGATGCAAGACCGGCGCAGAAAAAGCCGCACGCCGCGGCCAGTTCAATTAAAGAGGGTTACGATCCGCGAGAGATCATCCACACCGCCTTGTGCGCAGAAGTGCGTGCGGGTGTGCTGTGCGTGTTCTTGCCGCCTGTGCCCTTGCTGGAAGATTTCGTGTCGCTGATTGCTGCAATAGAAGCCTGTGCCTCGGCATTGAAGTTGCCAATGCGGCTGGAAGGTTACACACCACCGTCAGATCCCAGGCTGAAAGAATTCCGTATCACGCCCGACCCCGGCGTGATCGAAGTGAACATTCATCCTTCCAGCACTTGGGCTCAGCTGGTGGAGAACACGCAGACGCTTTACGAGGAAGCGCGCCTGACAAGACTGGGCACGGAAAAGTTCATGCTCGATGGACGCCATTCCGGCACAGGCGGCGGCAACCACGTCACCATAGGCGCAGCGACTCCGGCAGACTCGCCCTGCCTGCGGCGGCCGGATGTGCTGATGAGCCTGATCACGTATTGGCAGCACCACCCCGCCCTTTCCTATTTGTTCTCCGGCATGTTCATCGGCCCCACCAGCCAGGCTCCGCGCGTGGATGAAGCGCGTCACGAAAGCCTGTACGAGCTGGAGATCGCATTTCAGCAAATGACCGAGCATTTGAAGCCGGGCGAGGAGACTCTGCAGCCGTGGCTGGTGGACAGGCTGCTGCGCAACCTGCTGGTCGATCTTTCCGGCAACACGCATCGTGCCGAGTTCTGCATCGACAAGCTGTATTCGCCCGATAGCGCGACCGGGCGTTTGGGCCTGCTTGAGTTTCGCGGATTCGAGATGCCGCCGCACGCGCAAATGTCGCTGCTGCAGATGTTGCTGCTGCGTGCGTTGCTTGCACGTTTCTGGCAAACGCCTTACCGCGGCGAACTCACGCGCTGGGGAACCGGGTTGCATGACCGCTACATGCTGCCGCACTTTGTGGCGCAGGACATGCGCGATGTCGTGCTGGATCTGCAGCGTGCAGGCTATGCCTTTGAGTTCGAATGGTTCGCGCCGTTCCTCGAGTTCCGCTTTCCGCGCTTTGGTACGGTGGTCTATCACGGTATCGAGATCGAACTGCGCCAGGCGATCGAACCGTGGCATGTACTGGGCGAGGAAGTCGCCGCCGGCGGCACGGCACGCTATGTCGATTCCTCGGTTGAGCGCATGCAAATCAAGGTCAGCCATATGAACGACAACCGGCACATCCTCACCTGCAATGGCCGTCCCCTGCCGCTGACGGCGACCGGCACGCGCGGCGAATATGTGGCCGGTGTGCGTTACCGGGCATGGTGCCCGCCATCCGGCCTGCACCCGACCATCGGCGTGCAGGCACCGCTGGTGTTCGACCTGGTGGACAGCTGGAACGCCCGTTCCATCGGGGGCTGCATCTATCACGTCGCCCACCCCGGCGGGCGCAACTACGACACCTTTCCGGTCAACGCGAACGAAGCCGAGGCAAGACGCGTTGCGCGCTTCTGGAATCACGGCCATACGCCGGGCGAGATACATATACGGCGCGAAGGACGCAATCCCGATTATCCGATGACGCTCGATCTGCGCCGTGCGCCGGAACCGATGATGGAAGGCCCTGCCGGCAAGGCCATCGAGTTGATCAAGCCTGTACAAAAGACAAAACGATAGGGGTACTCCATTAAAGGAAAGGCGAACTTTGTTGCTGTAAGTCCAAGTTGTGGCACGGTATTCGCTCAGTAATGCTCAATACATGGAGTAAAGAACAGATCATGGAAATTTCCCTGTCGGAATATAAAAGCATAACGGCCTACGATGAACTGTTCGATACCAACTTGCGCCCGCGCAGCGCGGCCCAGCCCCTGTTCGACTACCTGAACTCGCTGGACGCGAACGAATTGCTGGCACGCCGCCAGGCGGTGGAAGCGAACATCATGGCGATGGGTATCACGTTCACCATCTACAGCGAAGCGGGCAACATCGACCGGGCATGGCCGTTCGATGTCATCCCGCGGGTGATGAGCCGCACCGAGTGGGACCCGATCCAGGAGGGACTCAAACAACGGCTGACAGCACTCAATCTGTTCATCAATGATTTGTACAACAAACAACAAATCATCAAGGATGGCGTATTTCCGCGCGAAGTACTGGAAGGCTCGGTCAATTTCCGCCCCCAGTGCGTGGGTGTGACGCCCCGCTTTGGCGTGTGGGCACATATTTGTGGCACTGACTTGGTGCGCGACCGCGACGGTACCGTGTATGTACTGGAAGACAATCTGCGCGTTCCTTCCGGCGTGTCTTATATGCTGGAAAACCGCCAGATCATGAAGCGGATATTTCCCGAGGTCTTTCGTACTACCTCGATCCTGCCCGTGGATGACTACCCTACCCAGCTGTACCAAACACTGGCTGCATTGTCACCGCGTCCAGGCGACCAGCCGGTGATCGCCGTGTTGACGCCAGGCATCTACAACTCGGCCTACTTCGAACACAGTTATCTCGCGCAGCAAATGGGCGCCCATCTGGTGGAGGGACAGGACCTGCTGGTCGGTACCGACGACAGGGTGTACATGAAGAACATCTTCGGTTTGCAACAAGTGGATGTGATCTATCGGCGCATCGACGATCACTTCCTCGACCCAGAGGTATTCAGCCCGGACTCCATGCTCGGCGTGCCCGGCTTGATGCGCGCCTGGCGCAATGGAAATGTGGGCATTGCCAATGCGCCGGGCGCGGGCGTGGCGGATGACAAGGTGGTGTACGCCTTCGTGCCCCAGATCATTCGCTACTATCTGGATCAGGATCCTATCCTGGCCAATGTGCCCAGTTATCTGTGCATGTATCCGGACCAATGCGAACACGTATTGAAGAACCTGGATAAGCTGGTGGTGAAGCCTGCCAACGAGTCGGGCGGCTACGGCATGATGATCGGCCCGCGTGCAGACGAAACCGAACGCGTAAAATTTGCCGAACTGATCAGGGCCAATCCACGCAATTACATGGCGCAGCCGACGCTCGAGATCTCCACTGCACCGACCTTGGTGGATGGCAAATTGGCTCCGCGCCATCTGGACTTGCGCCCTTTCATACTGCAATCGGACAAGCTCTATGTGACGACCGGCGGTTTGACGCGGGTCGCACTGCGGCAAGGGTCACTGGTGGTGAACTCATCGCAGGGCGGCGGCAGCAAGGACACCTGGATCGTCGAGGAGATGCCATCATGCTAGCCCGTGCCGCTCAAAACCTTTACTGGATGGCGCGCTATCTGGAACGCGCTGAAAATACCGCACGACTCATCAACAGTACGACCGATGTACTTCTGGACCTGCCGCAAGGTGCCACCCTGGGATGGGATACGCTGATCAAGGCGGTCGGACTGGATGAATCGTTCAGCAAGCGATACTCGCAAGCCAACGAGGATTCGATCATGCGCTTCATGATCGAGGACGAGCAGAATCCCAGTTCCATCCTGTCCTGCGTTAAGTATGCAAGGGAGAACACCCGCACTCTGCGCGAGCTGCTGCCCGAGGATCTGTGGGAGTGCATCAACAGTTTGTATCTTTATCTTCGTGCCAATGCCAACCAGGCAACGACGAGCCGCCGCGAACGTTACCTGGTACTGAACAATGTCATCGCAAAACGCCATGCGATCGTCGGACTCATCTCCGGCGTGATGGCACACGATCTGGCGTATCAATTCATCCGGCTCGGGCGAAACATCGAACGTGCCGACATGACCACGCGTATCCTGGACATCAATTTCGCGGTTTCCATCCCGAAGGATATTGCGCTCTATGAAATGAGCATCGAAAGACTGTGGATGAGCACACTGAAAGCGCTATCTGCCTACCAGACATACCGGCGGCGCAAGGCAGTGCATGTCAGCAGCAAGAACGTGATCGACTTTCTGATCAATGACGAACATTTTCCGCGCAGCCTGCTTTATTGCCTGAATGAAATGGAATCCTGTCTGCGCGTGGTTCCATTCTCTGACACTGTGTTGAATACGGTCAGGAATTCCAAGGCAGGTTTGCAAAGGCTTCTTTCCGATAACCTGCACAACGGCGAACTGCACGAACTGTTGGATCTGACGCAAAAAGATCTCGGAGAAATCAATGCCGCCCTGAACAAGCAATATTTCCATGCCAAAGTCGGCCAGCAGCAAAGCCAGTCAGATGCTGAAATGGTCCAATGACGATCATGATCGATTGATTCCATCAAAGAAAAATGACCTACTGCTTATCAGTCAACATCGATGAAGGGATGGTTTTTTGTTCCGATTCCCGCACCAACGCCGGGTTCGACAATGTTTCGAGCTATTCCAAGATGCATCCCTTCGTATGGCCAGGGAGCCGCGTTTTCGTTCTGCTCTCGTCAGGAAATCTGGCGACCACACAGGCAGTGATCAACCGTTTGGATGCCGATCTGGACAAAGCAGCACAGCCCAACCTGCTCAATGTCGCAAACATGCATGAAGCTGCAGACTATGTCGCCTCGATCAGCAGCGAAGTGCAAAAACAACAGTCCTTGCGCGATGCTTCCGGCGGCAGTCTGGAAGCGACATTCATTCTGGGAGGACAGATCGCGGGCGGAGTACCCGAGACACTGCTGATCTATGCCCAGGGCAACTATATCCATGAATCAAGCGAACATCCGTTCCTGCAGATCGGTGAGATCAAATACGGCAAGCCTATCCTTGATCGGGTCATCAGACGCAACATACAACTTGAGGCCGCCGCCCGTTGCGCGCTGGTATCCATGAACTCGACAATACGCAGCAACCTGTCGGTCGGACCGCCAATAGATATGATGATCTACAACAAGGATAGCCTTGATGCTGGGCGCCGGTTCACGCTGACCGAAGACGACCCTTTTTACAGGAGTATCGCACTATCGTGGAGTGCGGGGCTGGTTCGGGCACTGGAGAGTCTGCCTCGCTTCGAATGGGAAATCGATCAGGTGAAATAGCTGGATCGTTACCCGCTCCGGGGTGGCTGTGTCCGGTACAACGTCATGCTTTGCGCCATCCGCTTTGACCCGCACTTGAGTTTGCCGATTATCCAAACGCATGTTACTGTTTCTTTACTGCAGCTTGCTTAGCGCTACCGCGGAAATGACCAAGGGATCGAAATGACTTATTGTTTTGCCATCAACACCCAATCTGGATTCGTATTGTGTTCCGATTCGCGCACCAATGCCGGGTTCGACAATATCTCGACCTATTCCAAGATGCACACCTTTACATGGCCAAACAACAGGGTGTTTGCGCTGCTTTCGGCGGGCAACCTGGCAACGACCCAATTGGTGATCAAGCGCATCAAGGCCGACCTGGACAGCGGAGCGACCCCCAATCTGCTTGCCGTCAGGAATATGCAGGAAGCGGCAGATTATGTGGCCACCGTCAGCACCAGCGTGCAAAATCTGCACGTCGTTCGCGACAACGGCAATGTGAGCTTTGAAGCGACTTTCATACTTGCGGGACAGATCGGTGCAGACCGGCACGAGACACTGATGATCTACCCTCAGGGGAACTACATACACGAGTCCGACGAACACCCGTTTCTGCAGATCGGTGAAGTCAAATACGGCAAACCCATACTCGACCGGGTCATCAAACGCGATAGCCAGCTTGCTCCTGCTGCCCGTTGCGCGTTGGTGTCGATGAACTCGACCGTTCGCAGCAATCTGACCGTGGGCCCGCCTATCGATCTGCTGATCTATGAAGCTGGCAGCCTGAATTTCACACATCAGCTTTGCCTGACAGAAGAAGACCCGTTCTCGAAGCAGCTTTCAGAAGCCTGGAACAAAGGGCTGGTGGCGGCGCTGGAAAACCTGCCCAGATTCTATTGGGAATCTCCAAGCGGGAATGTGGCAGGTGAGCCAGCTGCCAGTACTCTAAATAGAGGCAGCTGACTCGATTGGATATACATTCGCGGTGATGACCTGGCAGCTCAGGATGTCGCTTGCACGAATCCTGCCACTTTCACTTTACCCGAGATAGGCTGCCAGAACCCGTTCGTTCTTTGCAAGCTCCTCAGGTGTACCTTCGACCGCGATGCGGCCATGTTCCAGCACGTAGGCATAGTCAGCCACTTCCAGGGCACTCTTCGCGAATTGCTCGACCAGCAGGAGAGTGATGCCTGCTTCCTTCAGTTTCTTGATGATCACAAAGACTTCCTGCACGATCACCGGAGCCAGGCCCATGGATGGCTCGTCCAGCAGGATGATCTTGGGATTGGCCATGAGGGCGCGTCCTATTGCGAGCATCTGTTGCTCTCCACCCGATAGCGTGCCCGCCGCCTGCTTGCGCCTTTCGAACAGTCGCGGGAAAAGCGCGTAGACCTTTTCAAGGTCGACATTCGCCTTGGCCGCAAAACCGAAAACCTTGGGGAGGCGCGTATAGGCGCCCAGCAACAGATTGTCTTCCACGCTCAGCGGGGCGAATATCTTGCGGCCTTCCGGCGAATGCGCCAGCCCCAGGCGGGCGATCTTCGAGGCGTCCAGTTGCTGCACTTCCTTGCCATCCAGCAGCACTTTGCCTCCAGTGGGTTTCAACATCCCGGATAGAACGCGCATGGTCGTCGTCTTGCCTGCGCCGTTGGCACCGATCAGCGCGACCACGGAACCTGCCCGCACTTCGAAACTGGTGCCGGTCAACACTTCGCTTGCGCCATAGCCTGCATGCAGATCTTCGACACGCAGCAACGGGGTTTCTCCAAGCTTGCGCGAAGAGTAAGAGCTTTCCTTGCTGTCTCCCAGATAGGCTGCGATCACTCGCGGATCGCGCTTGACATCATCGGGCAGACCCTGCGCGATGATCTTGCCTTCGTCGAGGACGGTGACGAAATCGCACACTTCGTTCACCACACTCATGTGGTGTTCGATGAGTATGGTTGTGATGCCCCGCGCGCGGATCCTGCGCACGATCTCGTTGAGTTTCAGTACGTCGGGATGGGCCAGCCCAGCCGCGGGTTCGTCGAGTATCAACAGCTTGGGTTTGCGCGCCAGGGCGCGTGCGATCTCCAGGAAGCGCTGAGCACCGTAAGGCAAATCCTTGGCTTTGGTTCTTGCATCGCTAGCCAAGCCCACCAGTTCCAGCAGTGCAAGAGAGTCGGCCTGGGCTTTTTTCTCCTCGGCATAGGCAAATCCAAGAAGAACCAGCGGCAATGATTTTTTATACGCGCCTTCGCAAGCGACCATCACGTTTTCGATTGCACTGAGCTCGGCAAAGAGCTGGAGGTTCTGGAAGGTGCGCGCGATACCGGCCTTGGATACCTTGAACAGGCTGCCCTTCGGGAGTTCTTCACCGTGCAAACGCAATTGGCCTGCGCTCGGTGCATACAATCCCGAGATGACGTTGACCAACGTACTCTTGCCGGAGCCATTGGGACCGATCAGTCCGTGTATGTGCCCACCCTGCACCTGCATCGACACGCCGTCGACTGCCTTGATGCCGCCGAAATGGCGTTTGACGTCGATGAGTTCAAGCAGCAATCCGGTATCTTCCTGCTTGGGCAAAACCGCCTCAAGTGCCGTGGCATCGGGTAATGGTCGCGCCGGCACTTTGAAGAGCCGAGTCAGTTGTCTTTCGGCAAAGCCCATCAGTCCCTCGGGCAATCCCACTACCACCGAGAACAGCATCAAAGCAAAGATCGCCTTGCGCCAATCTTCGGTGTTCTGCACCAGCAGGCTGCCGGCCACCAGCAGGGCCATGCTCACGACGGGTGCCGCCACCTGGAACGAGATTCTGCGCTGCTTGCGGATACTGATCGTTCCCGCCACCAAAGCGATGAAGAGTCCAATAAAAGAGAACGCTTGGAACAAAGAACGGTTGGACAGCAGATTGGGTAAAAGCACGATCAGGCACGCACCAACAAATGCGCCCCACAGGCTTTTGCGTCCGCCCAGCACCACGCCCAATAACAAAATCACCATCAGCTCATAGACGAAGCTGCTGGGTTGCAGGAACTGGAAATTGAAAGCATAGAGGCCACCAGCCAATCCGCCCAGTCCAGAGCCCAGCGCAAAAGCGGCGACTTTGTGGCGGAACACTCCGACGCCCATCGCATCGGTGGCGATGGGACTGTCGCGCAGTGCTTCGAATGCCCTGCCCCAGTGTGAGGAAAGCAGGTTCTTCATGGCGATCCAGGTAAGCCCCAGAAGGATCAGACACATCCAGAAGAAACCTTGGGGGCCGAGGTGCAGACCGAGCAACAACGGCCTGTCCACTTGCAAACCTTGCGCCCCTTGGGTGATGCTCTCGAGTTCGTTCAGCGTGGTTGCGGTCAGCGCTGAAAAGCTGAGTGTAGCCAGAGCGAACTGCGGACCTTCGAGACGCAAGGCGGGAAAGGCCAGCAACCCACCGAACACGAATCCCACGAGCAGACTCGCAATCAAGGCAGGCAACATGGAGAAGCCAAAGACCATCACGCATAATCCACCAGCGTAGGCTCCCAAGCCGAGGAACGCGGCGTGTCCGAGATTGACCTGGCCCAGATAACCAACGCTGACATCCAGCCCGATCAGCAAGATGCCGTAGATCGCGAGCAGTGTCAGCAATCCCAATACGTATGAATTGCTGACAGCCAGGGGAATACAGGCGAGCAGGATAAAGGCGATGAGCTCTGCGCCATTGACGAGCAAGATTCTTTTCAACTTATACTTTCCTTATGCTGACTTTGCCAAACACCCCGTTGGGTTTCATGGCCAGAGCCAAAATCAACAAGATCAAACCGGGCGCCTCGCGCCAGCCACTGCCAATGTAAAAACTTGCGAGACTTTCCAGCGCACCCAGGAAAAGCCCGATCAGTACAACGCCGAAGCCGGAATCGAGACCGGCCACCACCGCGACTGAAAACGCTTTCAGGATGAGCGCCGAGGCCATGGTCGGTCCGACAGTGGTGATGGGAGAAACCAGAATCCCGGCCATGGCTGCGACCATGCCTGACAAGCCGTAGGACAGCATGATCGTCCTTCTGGCAGAGATGCCCATCAGTTCGGCCGCGTCGCGATCGGCAGACACAGCCTCAAAGGCCTTGCCCCACAGAGTCTTGCGCTTGAACAGTTCGATCATCCCCATCACGGCAAAAACGCCGATAGCCACTGACAGCTCGACGGGAGTGACGCTGATGCCGAAGAAGTGCATAGGATCGGATGAGATCGGCGTGGGGAAAGGATGGTCGTCTCTGCCCCAGATATTCTCGGCCGCAGAAAAACTGAACAGGCCAAGGATGATCGTCATCAATATCCAGCCTTCGCTTTTTTGCTCCAACGCGAGCCTTACCGCCAAGCGCTCCACCACCAGTCCGAGTAACGCACCGCACAACAGTCCGGCCGGCACCATGAGCCAGTAAGGAAAACCCATGTTGGTAAATGTCAGGCTGATAAAGGCCGAGAGCATGACCAGCTCTCCCTGGCCAAAATTGATGCTCTTGCTGGTGGCGAAAGTGAGTTGAAAGCCATAGGCAATCAGAGCGTAAACGAGGCCCATCAGGGCCCCGCTTACCCCCATTTGGAGGATGACTTCCATAATTTACTTTTCTTGCTTGATGAGGCGCTGCTTGTCCGCTTCGTTACCGAAAACTACGCGACCGTCTTTTACCATGCCCATGACTGCATTCTCACGACGGAACGCTTCATGAGTCTGTTCGACTGCCGGGTTCCACTTCGAGAATGGATGCTTCCAGGTTGCGATCACACCTTTTACCGGTTCCTTCAGGTCTTCCAGTGCCAGCTTGATCTTCTTCGTGTCGGTACTCTGCGCCTGCTTCACAGCTGCTGCAAAAATATAAACTGCGTCGTAACCCTGCGCGGCGGAAACCGGCGAAGGAATACGGTCTACATGATAGGCCTTGTGGTAACCTTCGATAAAGCTTCTGGCCTTCGCCGTGATGGGCTCCTCAATGAAGGTCTGCGGCATCAAGGTGCCGTTGCCGTTCTTACCGGCGTTGTCGATGTAGTTCGACATCGAGAGAGTCCAGCCGCCTATCAACGGAACATTCAGACCAATCTTGTCCATGCCGTTCGCAACTGCAGCGAGTTCAGGTCCGATACCCCAGATCAGGACCGCCTGGGCGCCGGCTGTCTTGGCCTTCAGCAACTGGGCCGTCATGTCTTTGTCACCGATATTGAATTTCTCGGTGGCGACCACTTCCAGCTTGTTGCCCTGGGCTTTGATCTGCGCCAGCAAGTCATCGCGGCCGGAAACACCGTAGTTCGTTGAGTCATACAGAAGGGCAACCTTGGTCAGCTTTCTGTTGATCGCTTCCTCAACCACCATAGCGGTCTGAATACCGTCATCAGCGGCGAAACGGAATATCGAAAGATCGGGCACACCCGCTTTGCTCCATTGCGTCATCGAAGCCGAACCGGCGGCGGGAGTGATGATCTTGGTGATGCCTTTTTCCTGCAGGTGTTTGTCGCCCGCAATGACCACACCGGTATTGACCGAACCGATCACGCCGGAAAGATCATCCATCGAAGCAAGCTCTTGACCGATCAGCGCGCCGCGGTCGTTTTTCGCTTCATCGTCGCGCTCGATGGTTTCGATCTTCATTTTTTTGCCGCCTACATCGATCCCGCCCGCGGCATTGATCTCATTGATGGCAAGCTTGGCACCATCACGCATGGAAGTACCCATCGGGGCAGAGCCGCCGGTGAACGGCCCGGTGATCGCCAGCTTGATGGAGTCCGCAGCAAACAGTTGAGCGGAGAACCCAAGCAACAGGGTAGCAAGCAGAGTCTTTTTCATTTTTCCTCCTGTGTCGAAATGGTGATTGAATCCAGACGCGTATTCTAACTTGAATCTTGTTCTTTACGCATTCTTAACATGACTTGAGAATGTGACATCCCACAATCTAATTGATATTCACTTCGATATCCCGAATAACCACTATATTAGAGTTGCCATAGTGGGCATATGAAAATTCCGATGATGCATTTTCCAAAGGAACCATCATTGCCCGGTATCACCGAAATTTCCGCGGGCAAGATATCAACTTTATACGTCCATACAGCGCTTAGTTCGCGCCATCGTCGGTAGCGTACATGAATTGCAGGCAACTCGACTCCGTTTGCCAGGCAATCAAACCAGCACGAGTTCTGCAAGGCTAAGCGAACCTCAGTGCAGAATCTGTTCATGATTCAACCACCGATATACGACATCTCGATCTTGTTTCGCGTAGCCATTGCGGCATGGCGCAATTGCGAATATCGATCATCACGCCGTATCCAGCCGGAAGCGATCAGATCGGACAATACCTGTTCGCTTGACCCTTGCCTCAGCGGTTCCCGCAGATCGACGCTCGCCCGGCTGGCGAACAAGCAGGTATATAGCTTCCCGTCGGTGGAAAGCCGCGCGCGAGTACAGGAACTGCAGAACGCCTGCGTAACTGACGCGATGACGCCGATCTCGCCAGCTCCGTCGGTATATCGCCAGCGCTCCGCTACCTCACCTTCATAATTGGATTCAATCGGCTCGATTTCATAGCGTGTGGCGACCCGATCCAATATCTGGCGCGCGGGAACCACGTCGTCCATACGCCATCCGTTCGAGCTTCCCGCGTCCATGTACTCGATAAAACGCAAGACGATACCGCTGCGTCGGAAATGTGCCGCCATGGGAACGATTTCATGTTCGTTCATTCCCCGCTTGACCACCATGTTGACCTTGATCGAGGGAAATTTTGCGCTCTGCGCCGCGGCAATCCCATCCAGTATTGTGGCAACCGGAATCGTCGATCCGCTGGCTTTGCTGAATGTGTTGTCATGCAACCCGTCAAGGCTGATCGTGATGCGGGACAGGCCCGCATCTTTGAGCGTTTGAGCTTTGTGGGCAAGCAGCACGCCATTGGTGGTCAATGCGATATCGACCGGTTTTCCGTCCACCGTTCGAAGCCGGGCAAGTATCTCGACAAGGCGTTCAATACCGCGGCGCAGCAGAGGTTCACCTCCGGTCAGGCGTATCTTCTGCACACCATGCTGAATGAATAACCGGGACAGTCTTTCAATTTCCTCAAAGCCAAGCAGTTCCGCGCGCGGCAGGTACGCATAGTTTTCGTCAAAGACTTCCCGCGGCATGCAATACGTGCAGCGCAGATTGCAGCGATCTGTCACCGAGATGCGCAGATCGCGCAATGGACGATTCATTCTGTCGGTAGTGATCCCATTCCGGGATGGGGATTCAAACAAACTTTGATAGCTGCGCGCGACATCTGGACTTGCGGCAGCGATTGGAATGACCCTATGCTGCAAAGTTCACACGCATCCAGTCGGCTTGGGCAATCCGCCATATTTGGTGATCGGCTTCATCGGCCCGGTCATCCAGATATCGAACAACTCCTTCTGGTCCTGGTCGATGTATTTTGCAAATTTGCGTATAGGCGGAACAACATTGAACTCCTCATAGTATTCTCGTGCTTTGAGGATATGAGACCACTTTTCATCGCTTAATTCATACCCGTCAGCCTCTGCCATGGCACGACCGATTTCCGGCGTCCAATCCAGCATATCCTCAAGGTATCCATCTCCATCGCGTGCCGGTAATGCCATATTCTTCTCCTAAATAATCATGGGTATTAATCAGACCGGCCATTGCCTGCCGGAAGGTTGCTGCATATTTGAAGTTCAGTCGTCTCCCAGTTCGGGAGCGGGATCGCGAATCTGGTTAAGCAAATCCTCGGCATCAAATTCCGTCTCGGCATGAACCATCTTGATCATCGTGGGGGAACCCACGACCAGTTCGATGCGCAATTGTTTTACTCTGGCCGAGGCATCCCGATAGACGTCATGCTGTTCCAGCTTTTTCAGCTGTCGAAATGGAAAATCGGTCACGTGGTAGATATAGTAGGGCATGGTTACCTCGCTCGATTTCGCTCTAAATACACGTTAAATTCAAGATGTGGTTCGTTTCAAAAAAGTGATGACGTTGGAGCCGGGAGCATTCTTGCTGGCACAGCTACCCTCGCCTACGCCGGCATTCTGCTCCGCCTCGTGCAACAGGTTGATCACATCCACATAATGTTTCTGTTTCACCATCATCAGTGCGGTGAATCCACCCTCATTGCATGCAAGCACATCCGCACCTGCATTCAAGAGCGCCTCAACCACCGCAGTTTCACCGTAACCCGCAGCCAGCATCAATGGCCGCACACCATAACCGATGGCGGCCTCTATGTTTGCGCCGGCATCGATCAATACTTGAACGACGTCCGCAAAGCCGCGCTTCAGCTCCGGGTTGTACACTGCTTTGGACAGCGGGGACCACCCGCGCTCATCGCACGCATTGACGTCCGCCCCGCCCTCGATCAACACTTGTACCATTGCAAGGTCACCCGCATGCGCAGCCATCATCAGAACCGTCGCGCTTTCGCCGTCGCGGGAATCCGCATCGGCTCCTGCTGCCAGCATCAGATGGGCAGAAGCGGCATCCCCAGCTTTCACTGCATCGATCAAATCTGTGTCCATGCTGTCCTCCGTGTAGTCTACTTTTGTACGGTATTTTGCAAAGCGTGACGGATCGCTTCGGGAGCCTTCATGATGTTCATGAAGCTGTTCTTGCCCATCATGCTCAGATCGGGGAAGTCGATCGCGATGCGGAAACGCGCATACAGCGCATAGACTTTGTTGCCCGAGACCAGCACTTCATATGGCAGGTGCGCCGTGGACTTCACATCGTGAAAATCGATCTCGTTCATGATGTATTGGTCGTCCATGTACTTGTTATCGTCGCTACCTTTCATCGCAACGCCGAACACACTCTCCTGCTTGCCCGGAATATCCACGCGGTACACTTTGGACACGCCGTTCTTGTTGCTTGCGAGCTTGCTATCCACCGCCTTTACCGCCTCTTCGTAGCTACCGTATTCCGCAAGCACGCTGGGCTCATCGAAATATTCCATGCCGATGGTATAGTGATATTTGCGAGCCTGCTTTGCCGTCATGCCTTGCGCACCGAACTCCTCCATCTTGCCTAACGCCGTTGCCAGCGATGCCGCCACGCCGCTCAGATCGCCTTTCATGCGATACACATTCGCCATATAAACGGGATTGGTATAACTCACCTGTATGTCTTTGCCGACTTCGGTGATCGCAACCCGCTGCACCGCACCGTATCCGCCAAAATCCGAAGCAGCCGCATTCTTCTTCAATTCGTCATTGGTGACGATGATGATGTCTGCACCGGCATATGGCGCATATTCTCCGGCCAAGGTGAAGCCGGCCGTCGTCAGCGCCGTTTTCACCTGGGCTGATTTCTCGGCAACCGTTCCCGCGCTTTTCGAAGCCAGTACAAAAGGCTTGAGTATCACATCGTCGGCCTGTGCGTTTGCGCTAATGAACAGAAACAGTACCGGCAGCAACATATTTCGTATTGTCATACTCATCATTCTCTCCCTGTTGTAATTGGACTATGGCTGCTTGTTATGAGTTGTGCGGGTGGAACCAGGCCAGCTTTTCTCTGAGTGCGACCACTCCACCGACGATGATCAGCGTCGGCGCGTGCGGCTTTTCGCGCTCGGCGATGCCTGGCAATGTCGCCAGAGTGCCGGTGAACACGCGCTGGTTCTGCGTGGTTCCCTGTTGCACGATGGCAACCGGTGTGGTGTCTGGCATCCCATGTTTGATCAGTTCGCCGCACAGCGTATCCAATCCATGCAGCCCCATGTACACCACGACCGTCTGCTTGGGGCGCGCCAGCGCATCCCAGTCCAGATTCATGGTGCCATCCTTCAGGTGGCCGGTAACGAACATGCAGGACTGCGCGTAGTCCCGATGCGTAAGCGGGATGCCCGCATATGAGGCCACACCGGAAGCTGCGGTAATGCCAGGTACGACCTGGAACGGAATGCCTTCTGCTGCAAGGGTCTCGATCTCTTCGCCTCCTCGCCCGAAGATGAACGGATCGCCGCCTTTCAGCCGCACGACGCGCTTACCCTCCTTGGCCAGCCTGACCAGCAGTTCGTTGATCTCTTCCTGGCGCAATGTATGGTCGGCGCGTTTCTTGCCGACAAAGATGCGTTCCGCGTCGCGCCGCGTCATCTCGACGATGGGCTTGGACACGAGGTTGTCATACACCACCACATCCGCTTTCTGCATCAGTCGCAATGCGCGGAAGGTCAGCAAGTCGGGATCGCCGGGGCCAGCACCCACCAGATACACCTCGCCGCGCTGGATGTTGTCCTCGTTGGCCAGCATCTTTTGCAGCATGGCTTCCGCGCCGGCCTCATCCCCGGTCAGCACCTTCTCGGCGACCACGCCTTCCAGCGCGTTCTCCCAGAATATGCGGCGCTTCGCCGGATTGATGACTCTCGTCTTGACCAGCTCGCGGAAGCGTTCGGCAAATGCAGCAAGTCGGCTGTAGTTTTGAGGAATGATCGTTTCCAGCTTGCCGCGCATCATGCGTGTCAGCACCGGCGATGCGCCGCCACTGGAAAAGGCGATCATCAGCGGAGAACGGTCGAGGATGGCAGGCATGATGATCGAGCACAACTCGGGGTCGTCGACCACATTGACCGGAATATTGCGCGCTTGCGCCAGTTCGGAGACCAGCTTGTTGACGCTACGGTCATTGGTCGCAGCAATGATCAGTGTCACACCCTCAAGATGTGATACATCGAATCTCGCAATGACAGGTTGAACGTGTTGTTTCTTAGCCAGTGCAGGATCGATTTCGGGAGCTACCACGCGCACGATCGCGCCTGCCTCCAGCAACACGCCCGCCTTGCGTTTTGCGACTTCTCCGCCGCCGACCACAAGGCACAGCTTGCCTTTGACGTTATGAAATACGGGCAGGAAATCCACGTTATCCCTTGACCGCTTTGAGAATCAGCGGAACCAGTGCTTCCGGCAAAGCGATCTTGCCTGCCAATGCGAAATCATGGGCGCGGGAAGACATCTTGTTCCAGGTCTTCTTGATGATCTCGATCCACTTGGTTTCGTCATATTCCGGATGGCTGGTTGCGAAACCGATCATGTAATACTCGATGAACACCAGATCCACCACGTCCTCCATCAACTGTGTCTCCGGATTGACCTTGAGCGCCTTCTTGCCGACGATGGTCTTCACGCGCTCAATCATCTCGTCGTCGTAGCCGACCTGCTTCATCAGATTGCCGGCGGTCTCGGCGTGGAATTTGTACAGTCCGGTGCGCCATTGCAGATAGCCATTTCGATCCATGGGGAAGTTGCTGCGCGGGCTCTTCCAACGCTGGATATGCTGGGCACGCACGGCCAGTTTCACCGCCTCCGATGCGTCCGGCGCATAACGTTCCTGCATCTCGGTCATGCGTTGCGCGTAGAGAAGTTCTTTCGGATATTCCTTGCCATTTGCTACTTCCTTGTTCGGATCTTCGGCATTCGCCTTGTCAAAGGCCGCGATGGCGGCCTGGTAGAGTTGCTGTGTCATAGTGCTTTCTCAGTGTTGGTTGATGTCGCTACTGTGTGCTGCTCCTTGCATCGGCGCACAAAAGCGACGAAGCGGGTAGCCCAATAGCAACTGCCGATGGTACGCAGGTGGGTATAGGACGCCAACAGGTTATGAACGATCAGCCCGTCCCGAACTCCATCGATGCCGTATCCACGCTCGACATGGTAAGCGAAGCGGCTATCTGGCGGAAGATTCTCCAGGCTGGAGTAATGAAACTCGTGCGCCTTGATCTGCTTCGCAGGTGTATTCGGCCTTGGCCAGGGATGTGCTTCATCTTCCTTGAGATGGACGTAGCCGCGACCAATCGGTTTGTCGTGCATCTTCACATCGCCGGGTATCGCCCCGACCATCCGGTAAGTCTGTCCCTGATACTCGATACCACGCGACAGATACATCAATCCGCCGCATTCCGCATAGGCTGGCATACCGCCTTCGATGGCTGTTTTGATCTGGGAACGCAATGCCGCATTCGCTTCCAGCTCGGTGGCGCATGTTTCCGGGAAGCCGCCCCCGATATAGAGTCCGTCCACTTCCGGCAATTGTGCATCGCGCAAGGTATCGAACGGCACCAGCTCCGCCCCTGCGGCCTCCAATGCATCGAGATCGTCTGCGTAGTAGAAACCGAAGGAGCGGTCTCGTGCGATGCCGATACGCACTTTTTCGCCGCAGGGCAAGGGGCTCACTTCGGCCTTGTGCGGGATGGCCAGAGGTTCTTTTTCAGTCAGCACGAGCAATTTGTCGAGATCGACCTGTTCCGCAATGGCCTCGCCGATCTGCTTGATTTTAGACGTGGCCACATGAGACTCATTGCTGGGCATCAGGCCGAGATGGCGTTCGACGATGCTCAGTCGCTCGTCGTGATGGATCGCGCCGACCACCGGCACATCGGTGTAATGCTCAATGACGGCGCGCAGCTTGGATTCGTGTCGGCTGCCGCCCAGATTATTGAGGATGATCCCGGCGATATTGATATCGCGGTCGAATGCCTGGTAACCGAGGATCAGCGGTGCGATGCCGCGTGTCATGCCGCGCGCGTCGATCACCAGCATCACCGGCAGGTCCAGCAATTTAGCCAGCGCTGCGTTGCTGTTGCTGCCGTCCAGCGCCAAGCCGTCGTACAGCCCCTTGTTGCCCTCGACGAGATTCACTTCCGCGCTATGGCGCGCGAAAGTGGCGACGATGTCGTCGTTTTCCATCAGATACAGATCGAGATTGCGGCAGGCATGACCGGCGGCCTGGCTGAGCCACATCGGGTCGATGTAGTCGGGACCTTTCTTGAACGGCTGCACAACATGACCGCGCGCCGCAAGCGCCGCGCACAGCCCGATGCTGACCATGGTTTTCCCGGAGGATTTATGTGCTGCCGAGATCAGCATACGGTTCATGGCAGCCTCCTGCAGTGTCAATCTGCTACGTAGGGTTTGTCATGGGGCATGAAATCCAGCACGCGCACGCCGACAGTGGTGATCACGAAAGCGATTGCCAGACCGCCGATACCCAGCAGGAATTCGTAGATGGATGGATGATATGATGCGATCTGTCCGTCACCGAAGGTGCTTTTGACCTCGAAGCCCGGGAAGATATCGAGCGGAAAAGCCTGTCCGCCGATGATGAATACATACAGCAGCGACAAGGCGCCCAAAACCACCAGCATTGACGCCGCCATGACGCACTTGCCTTTGCCCAGACCGGGCACGTAGATCAACAACAACGGCAACAGATTGCCGATCAAGATGTACCCCCACCAGAACAGATCCGGGAAGACACCTCCATCGCGCAGGATGAAGTTCTCAAAGGCGGATTTGTGCGCGAAATACAGATTGGTCATATGGTAAATGGCTACCATATACAGCGAACCGATGATGAACACCCCGAGCAGGTTCTTCTTGCGCCGCAGAATGTCGGCATCAAGCGTCTTTTCGTTCCAGGCATAGATCACGGTCTGCACCACATGGAACACGGCCAAGCCCCAAGCGAACGACAACACGATGAACATCGGTGGCAGGATGGCCGAGCCGTATGCCTGTCGCGCAGTCAGAAACGCAAAGATCAGGCCGGTACCGGTGGTCAGGATGAAACGCCAGGCGAAAACAGCCAATCCTGCTGTTTTGTTCCAGGGATTCATACGGCGTTCCATCATCGTCCACAGATAGATGATCACCAGCGAGAACATGCCCGAGTACAAGACCACATTCCAGGCAAATACCGAGGTGAGATTGAAATTGGTCGCCGCCACGATGATGCGGTCCGGTCTGCCCAGATCCAGCATCAATACGGTCAGGCCGCCTGCCAGCATGGCAATGGACAGCAGACTGGCCAGAGGCGCACGCGCCTTGTAGATGGCCTTGCCGAACACCGATCCGATTGAAGCGACGTTAAGCACCCCGGACGCGGCTACGATCAGAAAGATCGCGAATACATGCGGAAGGCCCCACACGATCTGGTTGTTCATGCCGGTGATGATGTGACCGTGCGATTCCATCATGTGTACGGCATACAGACCGGCCATAACGACCAGACCGGCAATAGCAAGCAGCACGTAGTACAAACGGTTCTTGGCACGCAATGCGTAAAGATCAGCCATGTTCAAAGTCCTTGGTAACGGATGCCAGGATTCAACTGCATATCGGCACGTATCTGAACCGATGCGACGCTGCGCAACTTCTGGGCTATCTCACTGTTCGCATCATTCAGATTGCCGAACAGGATGGCTTTGTTCGGGCACGCTTGCGCGCACGCAGGTTGTTGTCCCTTGTCGATGCGGTGCACGCACATGGTGCAGGACTCGACCGTGCCCTTGCCGCGCGGCACGTCCGGATTCTGGTCATGCAGCGGCTCATGCACGAAGGAGCGGGCCTTGTACGGACAGGCCATCATGCAATAGCGGCAACCGATGCAACGATGCTTGTCCACCAGAACGATCCCGTCCGCACGCTTGAACGAAGCTCCTGTCGGGCAAACATCCACACAGGGCGGCTCCTCGCAATGCTGGCACATCATGGGCAGCGATGTTTCGTGTCCGCTGCTGATATCCTTGATATCGATCTTGCGCATCCATTGTGAATCGGTAGGTAACGTCCCTCCCGACAATCCATTCTCCTTGTTGCATGCTGTGACGCAATCGTTGCAGCCGGTCTTGCACTGTGCAGTATCGATCAGCATGCCCCAGCGCACCTTGCTGCTGGCCGCTTCCGTTTTGCCGTGCGCCGTATCGAACAACAGCATGCCCGGCGCGATGGCGACTGCTGCCGCGCCGAGGGACGTCTTCAGGAACTGCCTGCGTTGTGTATCGAGATCGCTCATTTCTCATCCTTCTTCGCGAGCGCTACCCTGCGTTTGCTGGCATGGCATTCGAAGCAATCAATCTTTACCGCCTCGTAACGGTGGCAACCGGCACAGAAGCTGTCCTCGCGCGCGATCACGCTGTCGTCTTTCAGGCTGGCATGGCATTCCACGCAGTTCTTCAGGCTGATCTGCTCGTCGCGTATCCCCTTGCGCACCGCCTCGTCGCGTTGATGTATGAGCAGGTGCATATGGTTCTTGCGCATCCACTGGGGGTCTCGTACACACTGCCCGCCCTTGCCGATATCCAGCTTGGGCGCATTCGCCTCGGTAGCCCAGGCCAGCGGGATGCAAAGGCAAAGCAACAGAGAGACGAGCAGCTTCATTATTCGCCCAGACCCATTTGGATGTAGCCAGTCGGACATACATCGGCACAGATGTGGCAGCCGATGCATTTGTCGTAGTCGGTGGCCACGTAACGACCCAAGGTAGACTCGGTCTTCTTGACGCGGTAGACGGCGGTCTGCGGGCAATACACGACACAGTTATCGCACTCGAAGCACATGCCGCAGCTCATGCAACGTTTGGCTTCGGCAACGGTTTGTTTCTCATCCAGCACTCCCAATCGATCCTGGAAGTTGCCCAATGCACTTTCCTTATCAAGTGTGGTCACCGCTCGTTGGTTGCGAGCCACATAAGAGAAGTGTCCGAGGAACAGCTTGTCGTGCGGGATGATGTAACGGTCGGAACGGTTATCGAAATTGTGTACCGCGGCGTTGGAATCGCACGTGCCGCGCATCGGCTCGTGATTTTCCTTGGGTTCGAGGCCTTTTTCCGCCAATTTCCTGATCAGGTCGAATTGGTGCGCGTCGATCTTGGGACGTTTTTCCAATTCCTGGCCGTTCATATAGTGATGGATACCGTCGGCCGCGATGGAGCCGTGTCCAATAGCGGTGGTGAGCAGATGTGGGCGAATCACGTCGCCGCCGGCGAATACACCGGGCTGTCCGTTCACCACGTAATTGCGGTCCGTCGAGACGGCACCCTTGCCGTTGTTGAATTGCTCCAGTCCGGTGAAATCGACCGCCTGGCCGATCGCAGAAACGATCAGATCGGCTTCGATGTCATGTTCGCTGCCTTCGATGTTCTTGATCTCCAGTTTGCCGCCCGCCATCTTGGCTTCGCACTTCGCCACTCTTAGCGCAGTAGCGCGGCCATTTGCATCGCGCACGATACCGACCGGTGCCAGGCTGCCAATGATCTGGATGCCCTCGGCCAGCGCCTGTTCTATCTCGTGCTTGTTGGCCTGCATCTTGTCGATGTTGAAGATGGAAGTCAGCGTGACGTCAGCGCCTTGCTTCACGGAAATATCCGCGACATCGTGTGCCAATCGTCCGGCGATGGCGAGTTCGGCATCGGTCGGCTTGGCATGCTTGATGTGGCCGAGACGGCGCGCGACTGTCGCCACGTCGATGGAGGTATCACCACCGCCGACCACCACCACGCGCTTGCCTACATGCTGCAGACGCCCGTCGTTAAAGGCTTTCAGGAAAGCGGTCGCAGTCACCACATTGGGGGCCGCACTGTCCGCGATCGGCAGGGCACGACCGGCCTGAGCCCCCATGCCGAGGAACACCGCGTCGAAATCCTTGCGGATCTGTTCCATGGTGATGTCGGTACCTACGCGTGTCTTCATGCGTGTTTTCACACCCAGATCGAGAATCCGCTGGATTTCCGCGTCCAGTACATCGCGCGGAGTACGGAAGCCCGGAATGCCGTAGCGCATCATCCCGCCCAGGAATTCATGTTCATCGAACACGGTAACTTCGTGTCCTTTCAGCGCCAATTGATAGGCGCAGGACAAACCGGCCGGGCCAGCACCGAGGATGGCAACTTTCTTGCCGGTCGTGTGCGCGGGTTTGTTGAACTTGAGCTTGTTGGCGATCGCATATTCGCCCAGGAAATGTTCGACCGAATTGATGCCGACGTGGTCTTCCACTTCGTTGCGGTTGCAACCTGTCTCGCACGGTGCCGGGCATACGCGTCCCATCACCGACGGGAACGGGTTGGCCTCGGTCAAACGACGCCATGCGTATTCTTGCCAAGCCATCGTCGGTTTTCCGTCGGCGCCGACGGGCGGCTTTTCTGTGCCGCGCACGATGGCCAGATAGCCCCGGATGTCCTCACCGGCCGGACAGCTGCCCTGGCATGGCGGTGTGGACTGTATATAGGTCGGGCACTTGTAGGTATAGCTGGCCTGGAAGATTTTCTCGTTCAGGCGGCGGACTTTATTGTCTCCATCCTTGTAACGACGGAATGTGATTTTCTGGGGGGTTTCGCTCACTACTGACATTTGCCTATCTCCTCTTTATTTCGGTCCTAACTGGATCGCGTTGCTAACCAGTTGATGCACACCGCCCACCATCTTCCTGTCGAAACCGTAGATGGGCATTATTTTGGTAAATTGAGCCTTGCAGATGGCGCAAATGGTCGCCATGAAATTGACGCCATGTTCATCGACTGCCTGCTGCAATACTTCCATGCGCGGCAGCGCCCCCTTGACGCGCAGTTCGAGCAGATCGTCGGTCAGCAGTCCACCGCCGCCGCCGCAACAGAATGTCTGTTCACGCGTGGTGCTGGGCGCCATCTCGACGAAATTGTTGGCGACCGCCCTGATGATATTGCGCGGGATCTCGAATTGGCCGCCGGGCAGATCGCCCATGCGCGAGCCGCGCGCCACGTTGCAGGAATCGTGGAATGTGATGATGTGTTTGTCGTTCGCCGATTTGTCAAAGGTCAGACGGTTATCCTGAATCATGTCCCAAGTGAACTCGCAGATATGAGCGGGTTGCTTGTAGCGATGATCCAGTTGCTTTTGCAACATCTGGGCAAAATGGTCGTTGGCGTCAGCCCCTTCCCCGACTCCGGTCAGGGTATTCCAGAAGCTGTACGCTACACGCCATGCATGGCCGCATTCTCCGACCACGATGCGTTTAACGCCCAATTCCAGCGCTGCCTGGCGGATGCGCAGCGCAATGGTGCGCAGTTGATCGTAATTGCCGATGAACATGCCGAAATTGCCCGCCTCTGACGACATCGACGAGAGTGTCCAGCTGGTGCCGGTGGCATGAAATACTTTCGCGTAACCGATCAGGCTGTCGATATGAGGCTCGGCAAAAAAATCAGCAGACGGCGTGATGAGCAGCACTTCTGCACCTTTCACGTCCATCGGAAAGCGCACATCGAAGCCGGTAGCATCTTTTACGTCTTCTTCCAGACCCTCCAGCGTATCGCGCAATGCCGGACCCGGCAGGCCGAGATTGTTGCCGATCTTGTGTACCTTGCCGATGATCTCGTTGGAATATTTCTGTCCGTAACCGACGGTATCGAGTATCTCGCGCGCGGCCATGGTGATTTCGGCAGTGTCGATGCCGTAGGGACAGAACACCGAGCAGCGGCGGCATTCGGAACACTGATTGAAATAGTTGTACCACTCGTCCAGCACTTCGCGCGTCAGATCGCGCGCACCGACCAGTTTGGGGAACAGCTTGCCGGGCAAGGTAAAGTAGCGGCGATAGACGCTGCGTAGCAGGTCCTGGCGCGCCACCGGCATGTTCTTCGGGTCTTGCGTGCCGATGAAATAATGGCATTTGTCGGAGCAAGCGCCGCAATGCACGCAGGCATCCATGAATACTTTTAGCGAACGGTATCTGGACAGCAAATCACCCATCTTGCCGATGGCACGGTCATGCCAGTCTTCCACCAGCTGGCCGGGGAAGCCGAGCGCTTCATTGAGCTTCTCACCTGCAACAAATGGCCCCTTCCCTTCCATCGCACCGGGCTTCAACGCGGGGATGAGGGGGATGACGCGATAGGCCGGTGCTGTAATGTCCGCCATGCTATTTCTCCGATTCCAACTTGGCAGCCCAAGCGCTCAGATGGCGCTTCTCGCGCGGGTCGTCCTTCTGGTTGCGTGTCGGTGAAAAAAAGACTCCTGGCGCGTGCAGCAGTTTGCTGTTGGGGAACACGACCAGGAGTGACACAACCAACGACAGGTGAATCATCAACAACAGATCGGCAGGAAGCACTCCGACATCAAAATGCATCAAGCCTAGGAAATACGACTTCACCGCGATCACATCAGTGTGTGCAGCGAATTTCATCATCAAACCTGATGCGGCTATGCCGATAAGCAACAGCAGCATCAGGTGATCAGACGGTGTCGAGATGTAGCGGATGCGCTCGACGAACATACGTCGCGCCCACAGTCCGCACAACCCCAACAACATGGTGATGCCCGCATACATCCCGAATGGCTGGATGAACGCGACCCACTCCCATACAGGCTCGGTGAAATAGCGCAGATGACGCAGGATCACCAATGCCAGACTGGCATGGAACAACCAGCCCAGACCCCATATCCACAGATTGGCCTTGAACAGGCTTTCGAAGAAAACCACCTCGCGCGTCATGCGCAACACCACGCCACCGGTGGTGGTGGGCGCAGGTGTCGTCGGTATCTTCAGCGGAGCCGGGGTGCGGGCGTAGGTGCTAATGCGATAGAGCAGCCCTACGACAAGCAACAGTGTCGCGAGATAAAACAGGGTCGCAAAAACGATGCTCGCCATGAGAGTGTCCCTATCGCCCGACCTTGATTAAACGCAACCGGTGGGTTTGGGCAGGCCGGCGATCTTGCATGCCTGCTTGCCTGGACCGTACGGGAACAAGCCGTACAGGTACTCGCTGTTGCCTTTTTCCGCACCGAGCTTCTTGCCAATGGCTTTCGTCAGAACGCGCACTGCCGGAGCGATCTGGTATTCCTCGAAATACTCGCGCAGGAAATTGACGACTTCCCAGTGCTGCTCGGTCATGGTGACATTCTCAGTCTGTGCGATGTAATTCGCGACTTCGGTGTTCCAATCGGCCAGATTGGTCAGATAACCCTCTTCATCTGTTTCGTAGCTTTTGCCGCCCACTTCGATTGTTGACATGCTGTTTCTCCTTCTGTTTATTACTGATTAAAGCCAGGATTGGCAGGTTTTGTTACTGCTAGTCAGATCGACGAAACCGCCATAATCGACTGGTGAAACGCCTTCCATGAGCCGGTCGCCCAATCCGCGTGCCTCAAGATCCGGCATCAGGACGTGCACCTTGAACCGGCCCATTGCATTGCGCAGCTTGGCTTCTCCGGCGTTGCCTCGCGTCGCCGCATAGACCGCATCTTCGATGAGCAGAATGTCTCCGCCCGTCGCCGTATTCAAACAACTGTCCAGCGAGACACTGGTCAGGGGCGATTTATTGATGATATGTAACATGCGTCCTTCCCCTTAGAAACTCAAGACCACGTCTTGCTCGTCCATCAGTTTGCCCATCTCGGCACGGCTGAGCAATGTGACGGGCACCAGAAAATCTTCCTCGGTCAGACCGCGTGCCTCCATGGCTTCTTTTTCCACATACAGCTTCTCGATGTCGTAGTCTTCCAGGGCGCGATAAGCCGGCGAGAAATTCTTGGTCTCTATCCCTTTGGTCTGCTGCCCTTTCTTCAACTGGTACACGCCGTCATCCAGAAACGCCAGCGATACATCCTGATCAAATGCCGCAGTGATCAAAACCACCTCCAGCGACTCCAGCGCGTAGATCGTACCGTAAGGCGCCTTGCGATTGACGAACATGAATTTCTTAGCATCACTCATTCCGTCTCTCCTTAATCCCCGAAGGTGACCAGACGGTCACATTTGATTCCGGCTTCCACCAGTTGCCCCAGCCCGGAGATACGGAAACCCTGAGCCAGATTCTCTTCCTTGATACCGCGACGCAAAGCAGCAGCGACGCAAACCACCAGATCGACCTTGTGCTCTTCAGCCAGCTTTGCCCAGCGATTCACGATATTCCGGTCATCCTGCGGCGGCTCAGTCAATTTGGACGCGTTGTTGACGCCATCGTGATAGAAGAACACGCGCCAGACTTCGTGCCCCTTGGCGATGGCGGCCTTGGCGAACAGATAAGCCGAGTCGCTGGCTTGATGCTGGTAAGGCCCTTCGTTGACGACGATTCCGAATTTCATTCAGGACCTCTCGCTCAGAAACGGATATGGGTCGACGCGTTCAAATTGGAACGGGAACCGCGCCAATCGTCGATCAGATACTTGGTGAACGGCAATCCGGTCTTTTCGAAGAAACGCGGCCAGCCGATACGGTCGATCCAGTCTGCCATGCGCTCCCAGGGACGGGCATCTGCCTTGTAAACGCGCAGGATATTCTTTACCGCTTCGCCAACTTCTGGCCAGCGTGGTGCATTGTTCGGGTAGCCGGAGGCGACCATCTTCATGAAAGTCGGCTTGCCGCGTGCGTTGGAATTCTTACCGCCAACCCAGATCGCCAGTTTGGAATTCTCCGGATCGTTGATCTGCATCGGCGGGCACGGAGGATAGCAAGCGCCGCAGCACATACATTTTGATTCGTCGATCTCCAGTGAAGGCTTGCCATTCACCATGGCGGGACGAATCGCAGCTACCGGGCAACGCGCCACTACTGCCGGGCGTTCGCATACGTTGGCAACCAGGTCGTGATTGATGACCGGTGGTTTGGTGTGCTGCACGATGATGGCGATATCGGCCTGTCCGCCGCAATTGATCTCGCAGCAGGATGTGGACATATGCACACGATTCGGCATTTCTTCCTGCTTGAACTCTTCGATCAGTTCGTCCATCAGCGCCTTCACCACACCCGACGCATCCGTACCCGGAATGTCGCAGTGCAGCCAGCCCTGGGTGTGCGCGATCATGGTTACGGAGTTGCCCGTTCCGCCAACCGGGAAACCATGTTTCTCCAGTTCGGCAATCAGCGGTGCGACCTTCTTTTCTTCCGACACGATGTACTCGATGTTGGAACGAATGGTGAAGCGTACGCGGCCATCGGCGAACTTGTCGGCGATATCGCATAGCGTGCGAATGGTATAGACATCCATCTGGCGTTGCGTACCAGCACGCACTGTCCATACCTCATCACCTGAGTGTGACACATGGTGCAGCACGCCCGGACGGGGACGGTCGTGATATTTCCAGTTGCCGTAGTTTTTCGCCAGCAACGGGTGCAGGTATTTCTTGTTGTCCGGTACGCCAGTCTCTTTCGGCTTGCGCATCTGTACAGGTGCGGGTGCATTCATTTTCAATCTCCTCAGGCAGCTTGCTTTTTGGCTTTGATTTTAGCGACTTCGTCATCCCATCCATCGGTACGGACGTATGGGTTCATGCGTGGCGAACTGATCATTGCCGGATCGACTTCGACCTCCATCGCATCCAGGAAGTTGGACAGGCCGATACGCTCGATCATCTCGCCGGTGCGTTCATGTTCCAATGCGTTTTCGGCAAAGAAATCAATAGTGCGCTGTGCGAAATCGACCAGCTTCTCGACTTCCTCTTCAGTGTCCAGCTTCATGAACGGAATAACCACGGTACCCATCAGGCCGCCGATCTTCAGGTGGCTTTTGCCGCCAACCAGTACGCTTGCGCCCTTGTCCTTGCCGGGAGCCAATGCGCCTGTCATCACGTTGACGCAGTGCATGCAACGCACGCAATCCTGATTGTCGATCTCGATCCCGTGCGTGTCGCTTACCGCCACGCTGGTGATATGTTCACCTTTCTTGATCTTCTTGAGCTCCTTGACCTGGAATGTCTTGGTCGGGCAGCGCGCGACGACGTCGTTCACCAGCTCGTCCATGCCATGCTTGGCAAACCATTTCTTGGCCAGCCCCTCATCGGTGCGCATATTGTCACGCCAAGTGCCGATCACGGCCATGTCGGAACGCTGAATTGCATTCATGCAGTCGTTCGGACAGCCGGAGAACTTGAACTTGAACTTGTATGGCAGCGAAGGACGGTGCAGGTCATCCAGGAAAGTATTCAGGACTGCGCGGTGCGCATTTGCCTCGTCGTAGCAAGACTGCTCGCAGCGTGCGGCTCCCACGCAAGACATGGAGGTACGCACAGCAGGACCGGCGCCACCAAGGTCAAAACCCATCTCATTGATCTCGTCAAATGCCTTCTGCACGTTCTCGGTCGTGCAACCCTGGAACATGATGTCGCCGGACTGGCCGTGGAACGCAATCAGGCCGGAACCATGCTTTTCCCATATATCGCAGAATTTGCGCAGAGTATCGGTATCGTAGTGCATGCCGGGAGGGGGCATAACGCGCAAAGTGTGGAATTCGGCAGCATCCTTGTAGACAGCTTGGCCGTTTTCGTCCTTGAGCTCGGTAAAGCGCGGAATAACGCCGCCGCCATAGCCGAACACGCCGACGGTACCGCCCTTCCAGTATCCCTTGCGGGTCTTGTACGATGTCTCAAGTTGACCGAGCAGATCGACCATGAGATCTTTTTCTTTGGCAAGCCGTTTCAGGCCGGTCACAAAACTCGGCCATTTGCCTTTTTCGAGCTCATCCAGATTTGGAGTGTCATACATTTTTTTTGCCATGATATTTTCCTTTCAAGTCGCGTTGAGCTACATTGCCCGGCGGGGCCTGGAATTCCTAATGTCGTACGGGCTCTGGTACATATTGCAACCACCGACCCGGTTTCTTAATGGTTCCGCATAGTACGGCGCAACATCAAGCCTAACCATCACCCTTAGCGACTATCCAAAGTAACCCTTAAGGGGGGTGCTTTTCGCTTCCCCAGTAGTATTCCAATCAGGACGGTAATGGCGCTAGACTAGGCGCATACAAAGGGCTAGTCGATTCTCGGTCCGTCTCATTTAACCAAACCTAAGGAAAAACATGGCGAAAATCACCGAATTGAACAAGATCCATGTTCCTCTGGGGGGACAACAAATCGAGCTGCAACAGATCGACCATGCAGAAGATGGCATGAGCATGCTGCGTGTTCGCATCCGAGAAGGAAAACGTTTCACCATTTTCGATATTGATCCGGCAACGGCAGGGCAATGGGCGGCGACCATGCTGCAATGGGCCAATTCGCAAGGTAATAGCAAGTGACGGCCCCGCACATTGAAATGATCGATCTGGTATTCGAAATAAGCGGAGGAACATTGCCTGCCGCTTATCCCTATACATTATGGGACGAACTTGTCCGGCTAGCCCCGCAACTCGGGGAAGATGAAAATGTCGGCGTCATCCCCCTGCGCATGTCCACAAGCAATGAGGGAATGTTGCTTCCCAAACGCGCCAAGCTGGTTTTGCGACTGCCGCATTCGCTTGCCAATGTCGCTACCGGCCTTGCGCAGAAGCAAATGCGGGTGGCAGACAGCTTGATACAGCTGGGTTCATGCAAAACGAGGCTAATTTCGCACTATCCCACCCTGCATGCGCATTTGGTGACAGGCGCTGATAATGAAATCGCATTCATGAAAGAAGTGGAATCTGCTCTCGTAGCGATGGGGGTTGAGGCAAAATTGATCTGCGGTCAACGCCTCACCTTGACAAATGGCGAGCGCGCAATCAAAGGATACAGCCTGGTTTTGCATGACCTCAGTCCGGAAGATTCGTTACGTGTGCAATATTCCGGATTGGGTGAGGAACGGCGGTTTGGCTGCGGCATTTTCGTGCCGTACAAGGTCATCTCCGGCTTGGAGTGACGTTTTACTGAAAGAAAGGGAAAGTAAAGATGGGATACACAGTTGCAGGCAACGAGTTGGAAACCAATGATGACGGCTTTTTGCTCGAGCCGGATTTCAGTGAAGAAGTGGTGAGCGTGATCGCGGCGTCCGAGGGAATCGAGCTGACGCCCAAGCACTGGGAAGTCATCAACTACATGCGCGAGCAGTACCGCGAGCACGGCCACACACCCAATTTCCGCAACATGCTGAAGGACATCAACGAATTCTGGCCGGAAGCTGACAGCAAGGCATTGTACGACCTGTTTCCAATGGGGCCCGCCAAACAGGCTGCAAAAGTCGCCGGATTGCCGCAACCTTTGGGTAAAGGCGGCTACTGAAACCACGCCAGCCAGGTACCTCATCAAGGGGACGCCGTGGTTGCAAGGGGCCAAAGCCCCTGCAACACACGCAATTGGTTATGATGGGACTGCCAGCCATTCGACCAGGCTGCCAAACAACACCAGCCAAGTCGCTGGCTTTAAGGAGATGAAGATGGGAATGGATATGGTCAACGTAGTACTAGACATGAAGGGGCTTTCCTGCCCCAGGCCGCTCATCGGGGCGAAACGCATGGTCGACGAACTTGCCGCTGGGCAGGTGTTGCTGCTGGTGTCCGACTGCCCTGGAACGCAGGATGATCTGTTCGCCTGGGCGAAATTGACTGGCAACCAGATACTTAAAACCGAGAAGATGCCTGATGGCGGAACCGGCTATCACATCCAGAAAGGCGCGGGCCATGCACATAGCGCCAACGTCACGCTGGATATACGCGGTGCAGTTTGCCCCGGCCCCATCGTCGAGGCAAAAAAACTGTTGAACGGGATGCAAACGGGCGAAGTGCTGAAACTCATCAGCGATTGCCCCGGTGTGCAGTCCGACATAGGCGGCTGGGCTTCCGCAACCGGCATGACTTTACTGGAATCCGTTGAAGCTGCGGCCGGCGTGCACGAGTTCTACATCCGTAAAGGCTGAGCCTTGCGCATCAAAAGCAGCTGGTTCAAGGAAGGCCGCAAACGCACTCCGCAGGAGGTCTCGGATGCGTTGGCATTCGTCGTTTCGCGTATCGCCGACAATGCCCTGAAGAACACACGCAAGGCGAAATTCGAGATTGAAGTCGGGGTACAGTACTTCGACTTCCTCGCCGAATTCCTGTTGTTCCTCATTATCTCCGCCGACCGCATCGCTTATCGCGAACTTACGGAAGAAGACCGGCTCGTTTTCACCAGCAACCTAGCAAACCGGGTAGCCGAGACCTACGCCGAGAACCGCAGCCGCCTGCTTGTCGAAGATCTGAAGGAGTGCAAGCGGCGCTTCATCGACTTGCTCAACCAGCGCGCCGGGGAATATGCCGAATTCGGCTACGACGAAAACGGGCCCGCGTATACCTTTTATCGCTATCTCGCCTATTGCATCGGCGAAATCATGACCGATGCGGACAGCGGCTGGATCATCGACCAGATCATCAGCTTCGAAGCACCAGAGGCAATTCAGATGGTCGAAAAGACGCTCCGCGGCCTGTATGAGGCCGAGCCGAAAAAATCACACCGCCGCGCGTCGGTCAGCGGAGACTGAATGAAAAGCCCGTTCGACCCAAACAACACCGAAAGCTATCTGCGCTGGCGCGAATGGAAACTTGCTGCCGCGCCGCTCTCGGTGAACGAATTCATGGTCGAGGTGCATGATCCGCGTGCGCTGACGCCGATTGAACACGCTGCGCTGGCCGAGCGTGTTCGGCGCAGCAACATGGCGATCTACGCCAGCCTCCTGCACGATGCGGACACCGAAATCCCGCGTTTGCTCGGCGTCCAGTTTGGTCTGAAACATCTCGATGCCAATTGGCTGGCTGGCGAAGACGGCATCTCCGAAATCCGCGTATTCGACAACGGCACGCGCCAGAATTACATTCCTTACACCGACAGACCGATCAAGTGGCACACCGACGGCTATTACAACCCGCCGGAACGTACGATCCGCGGCATGGTGCTGCATTGTGTTCGCAACGCCAGCAGCGGCGGCGAGAACCATCTGATGGATCACGAAATGGCCTACCTGCTGTTGCGCGATGAAAATCCACAGCACATTCGGGCATTAATGCAGCCCGACGCGATGACCATCCCGGATCGAGTGGATGAGACGGACGGCGTGCGCACCGCGCAAAGCGGCCCCGTGTTCTCATTGGACACTACCGGAAACCTCCACATGCGCTACACCGCACGCACCCGCAGCATCGAATGGAAACAGGATGCCGAAACACTTTCGGCAGTGGCCGCACTGGAACGCCTGCTGGCATCCGATACACCGCACATCTTCAAAGCACACCTCGATCCGGGTATGGGGCTGCTATGCAACAATGTGTTGCATGATCGCAGCGCCTTTACCGACGCCCCCGGCCAACCTCCACGTTTGCTGTATCGCGCCCGCTATCTGGACAGGATGAACACTTGAGAGCCTGCTAAAGCTTTCACGATTAAAGTCGATACCCTTACAGGCAGGCTTGGTTTCAATCCGATTGAAGAGTTCGAACTGTAAAGGACAATCGTGGACAGCAATTCATCTTCAATTCTCAAGCAACTCAAATACTCATTTTTAGGCTTCGGCCTGACCATGGGTCTGGTGTTCCCTCTTTACGCCAATTTTTTCGTTAACTGGAAGGAAGGCATGCTCGTCTGGTTCTGCCTAGGTTGCATTGTCGCAGGCATTACCATCGGCATTTCCAACCATAAGCTGCTGGAATGGCTACTCGTCCGTAAATTGCGTCTGGTCGCCGTCGCAGCCGAACGTATCCGCAAAGGCGATTTGCGTGAAGGTTGCGGCTTGCGCAGCTCGGATACGGTGGGGGAGATCACCGAGGGCTTTGACGCAATGGCTACCAGCCTGCGCGCAACCATGACCGAAGTGGCGCAGTCTGCTGGCTCTGTGGACTCAACCGCCCGTGAGATCGGTTCGTCCATGCAAACGCTGGGTGGCGACATGGACAAATATCGCCAGGACGCACAGGAAATAATCAAAGTCATCAACGGAATGGCCGATGCCGCCAACACCATCCTCACTTTGTCGGATGCGGCACGCAATAGCGCATCTTCCGCCGACGAACTGGTGCGCAACGGCGTATCCCAAGTAGGCAATACCGAAACGGCGATCTCGGTACTGAATGAAGCCAGCCGCAAGATATCAGCCAATGCGAGCAGTCTTGCGGTCAGCGCCAAGGAAGTCGAGACAGCGGTGTCTGCCATACGTGCCATTGCCGAACAAACCAATCTGCTGGCCCTCAACGCCGCCATCGAGGCCGCACGTGCGGGCGAACAAGGCCGCGGATTTGCCGTCGTGGCGGATGAGGTCAGAAAATTGTCGGAGCAGGCAGCGCAGGCAACCACCCGCATCGATGCCGTCCTTAAACGAGTCAGTGCTGACGTCGCCTCCACTGTCAGCATTTCTGAAGAGAACGCTATCGCGGTCCAGGATGGATTAAAGGCGGCCAAGTCGTCTTCCGAAATATTCGTTCAGATTGAAAAGGCGACAGTAGACATGAAACACTCGGTCGAGGCTGTGCGTGAAGCCGCCGACGACCAACAGATGCTGGTGGGCATCGTTCTCTCGCGCATGTCGGAAAGTGAAACACGAACAGAAAGCGTAGCCGATCTCACCAAGGTCTGCATCAAAGATGCAGACCGAATGATCGAGACGGCGCAAGGCCTTAATGCAACGACAAGGAAATTCACGGTATGACCTTTCGGGTTTTGTGAAAAAAGTTCTTCACCCGAGTTGATCAATGCAAAGCCTGCCAGTTAAAAAGCCCGCCTTAAAGGCGGGCTTTTTATTGGAATCAACCTGCGATCAGATTAGTACCAGCCGTAAGAAAGGCTGAGCGAATCCTCCGACATGCTGATGCTCGCATTGCCGCCACCCAACGCAGCAGGAATAACTCCAACACCAGTGACGGTCTGCTTGAACGCGTGGATGTAAGCAAACGTTACTTCTTGTTTGTTTGCCAGTTTCCATGTGCTGCCCAGTGACAAGTGGTTTTGAACAACCCCGGGAGCCATTATGTTCAACAAAGTCTGGTTACTTGGTATTTGCTGATTGTTATGGTTATAACCAGCGCGTACCGTCAGCGTCGAGTCGACGTCATAACTTACCCCGAGTTTGACAACTGTCATATCCTGCCAGCCAAACCCAGGACCGCCGGTCGCACCAAGCTGAAGGCCTGTTCCACCAAACGCCGGTGGCAGCGAGGTAAATGCGTTACCAACAGAGCCTACTCCGCTATAGTTGATACGTACCACGTCGAACGCTACCGTAGTCTGGGAAGTGGCCTTGACCGCAGCGCCAAGACCATAGTTGGACGGTATGTCGAAACTGCCCTGATCAGCAAACAGGCCACTGTATTTTGAAAACTTACTCATCTTGGTCTTGGTCTGGTAAGTGGCACCCAACGTTACCATGGGTGTGACTTGCCCCGTCCAGCCAAACCTTAAACCGTAGCCAGTAGATGTATCCGTTCCATTGTTGGTAACAGCAGTCGGTGTTTGCGACATGCCTTCGAACGGCTGTAAACCGGTAGCGCTGAACATCTGATAGGCCAGATTCAAGGAAACACCGACCGAGTTGTTAGCATTGATTTTCTGCGACCAAGTAGGTGCAATGAAAAGCTGTTCCAGATTTATACCAGCCGGCCCCTGACCTCCAAGGCTGGCAAAGGGATTGGTGTCGTACTGAGTATTCATACCACCATTACCGAAAACGGATACGCCCAGCGATGTATCCGAATTGATCATCTTGTTGTAGCCGAACGAAGGAATGTAGAACATGCTTTTGCCATTGCCGTCATACGTCCCATTCATTGTGGTACCCGGCGTTGTATATGGAGCCGGCGCGGTGGGTCCTGGTAAGGTATTTCCGCTGATTTCAGCACTGCGATTGGGTTTAAAAAAAGTCAGGCCGACATCAACGCGATCCCCGACCATCACCATACCCGCAGGATTGTTTGCGGCTGCAAGAGAGTCCATCGGCAGCGCAATACTTGCTCCACCCATACCCTCGTTTTGCGCGCCATAGCCGATCGGAAAATAACCATTGGTGGCATTCGCCAGCGGCGACGCCACCATACCCAACGAAAACAATGAAGCTACGATCTTTTTGATTCTCATGCTTCTCTCCCTGATTGTGAAAATGCCCCTATGGCATCTCAAGTTACAACACCCTGTTACAACAAACCTCGTCTTATATGAACAAGCAGATATCCGTGTCTCCCGCGAAGCCCATGAACGTGGCTGCACCGCCGTATTCGCACTGTTCTATGAACTCGCTCTTGTCGAATTCGAACAGATCGACAGTCATCTGGCACGCAACGAATTTCACATCCGCCTCCAGGCACAGGTCACGCAGTTCCTGCAGCGAAGCCACACCATGCTTCTTGAGCTTCTGCTTCATCATCATGGTGGCCATGGACTCCATGCCGGGCAGCATCTGCACCATCACCGGCATCGGTATCGGCATCGGCATCGCCGGGTTGGCGAGCGGGCTGATCATCACGGTCGACAGATCCTTGCGCAGTAATTGCAGGCCGTAGAAGGTAAAGAAGATCTGCACGTCATAACCCAACGCAGCGGCTGTGGAAGCCAGAATGAACGGCGGATACGCCATGTCCAGTGTGCCTTTGGTGGCGATGATCGCCATTTTTTTGGTAGCCATTCTTGCCCCTTAAATATATTTGGTTGCAGGTGATTCGATTACTTTTTCTTCATGTAGAAGACGTATTCGCCATTGACTTCTTCCTGGCTCAACAACGGGTTTCCGGTCTGCTCGGCGAATGCGGCCATGTCTTTCACCGAACCGCAATCGGTCGAAATGACCTTGAGCACCTGGTTGGAAGCCATGTCAGCCAGCGCCTTCTTTGTCTTCACGATAGGCAAGGGACAAGACAAACCGCGCGCATTGAGTTCTTTATCAAAATTCATTATTTCTTCTCCCACGAGTGAATTAAAACTACTTCCTAAAAAAGTGCGTCACCGCACAGAACTTGAGTTGCATTATAGGGATAAGCAACCCTACAACGTCCATAGCCACCAAGGGTAAAATGCGATAGCTCTTTAGGGTTATCTTTAAGCATCTGCTAATAAAGGTCCCTTGGGCAACAGCTATCGTATTCCTGATCGCAAGCAAATCCCAGTATCGTGAATGTCGCGCTGCCATACAGTATCTTTGCGAACTTTCTTGAAGAAGCATACTTGTATATCAGCCAAATACTGCTGAAAGCGCCCTGCTCAAAATGGGATCATGGCCTCAATCAGTTGCAGCATGCTTGTCTAGACGCAGGCAGATTTCATCGATTGCCATCCTGTCGGTGGCAAAAATGTATTCTTCCCCGATTTTAGCGGTCAGGCCAGTTCGATCCATCACGTCCGAGACTTGTTTCTTCAATCCGCTGAATGCAAGCTTGATCCCGCTTTTCTGGAAACGCTCGAGCAGATTGCGCAGCATCTCAATGCCCGATGCGTCGATCTCGTTGATGCCGCTCGATTGAACGAGAATGCACTCCATTTCCGGGTTCTCCCTTTCCAGTTTCAGCAGTGCGTCTTCAAAATAGGAGACGTTTACGAAGCGCAATGCACCATCAAAACGGATTGCGCCCAGCTTCGGATGCAACGGAGGCAAGTTATGGCGTACCGCATCGCGCAGGGTGGTATCGCTATGCAGACCCAGCACCGCTATCCTTGGGCGCATCATTCGATAGAGCAGCAGCGAAAGAGACAGGATGATGCCGGTGAGAATGCCGTTTTGTATGTTCGGTGCAAAAGCCAGGGTCGCGATAAAAGTAACAATCGCTGCAATACCGTCATCCCGGCTTGCCCGCCACGCGTTCCTGATGGACTGAAAGTTGATGAGATTGATGACTGCCATCATGATGATTGCGGCAAGAACGGGCTTGGGCAGGTGAAAAAGCAAAGACGTAAAAAAGAGTAGCGTGAGCAGTACGAAAATCGCGGAGATGATGGATGACAACGGTGTCCTGGCATCCGACGCGAGGTTAAGGGCCGACCGGGAGAATGATCCGCTCACCGGCATCGATTGGCAAAATGCAGCCGCCACCTTGGCCAATCCCTGTCCGATCAGTTCCTTGTTTTCATCCCAAGGCTGGCGGGTTTTGATGGCGATCACCTTGCAACTCGACATGGCTTCCATGAAGCTGATCAGGGCAATCACGAAACTAGCGGGCAATAGCGCGACCGTCGCGTGCCAATCCAATGGTGGAAGACTCAGAGTCGGCAGACCCTGAGGCACGATCCCGACCACCCTCCCCCCCAAGTTGGCATAGTCGATCGCATAACTGATCCAGGTCAGGGACGCGACCGTGATCAGTACTCCGGGCAGTCTGGGCACAAACCGCTTGAAGCCCAGCAGCATGAGAATAGCGGATATGCCAAACCCGAGCGACAGTGCATGGGCGGTATCTATATGCATCAGCACCCGGCTGATATCGAGCAGAAAATGTTCCGACTGCGCAGCAGGGATGCCCAGCAGAGTCGGCAATTGCGACAGCCCGATAATGATAGCTGCGGCATTGATAAACCCCATCAGCACCGGGTTGGAAAGAAAGTTGAGCAGAACTCCTACCCGGAACAACCCGAAGGCAATTTGAAACAAGCCGGAAATCAGCGCCAATAAAATCGCATATGAGTAGAACAAGGCACTACCATGTCCGGCCAGTGGCGCGATGCTGGCTGCAGTCAGCAGGGATGTCATGGCAACAGGGCCGGTGGACAACTGATTGGAGGAGCCAAACAAGGCGCCGATCACCGTGGGGATCAACGCTGCGTACAAGCCGTAATAGGCCGGGACTCCCGCCAGCTGTGCATAAGCCAACGATTGTGGAATGGCAACCAGGGAAACCGTGATACCCGCAACCAGGTCGGCCTTGAGGGTGCCGGCCCGCATGTCAAAACGCTGAATGAAATTGCGCCAGATAGCCTGCGGGTTCATTGCTCCATCTCCAGTCAACCTATGGTTTGATAGTAAAGATTCTGCGGGTGATTGGCCTGCGCAAAGAAGAACCAGCGCTCGGCAAGCAGCCCGATGTATTGAAGCACAAACACCAGACCGAGCAGCGATGGAGAAAATGTGCCCATAGCGAGCATGAGCAGCGGCACCACAAAAGCCAGAAGCAGGAAGGCCGGTTTGATTGTACGCAGGAATGCCGGACTCTTGCCATGGAAGAATTCACGCGTATTGAATGAGCCTCCCATGGACCCCATCGAGCGCTGCACGATATGCGGATGCTTTACGCCGATGGCAGTCTGCATCGTGGATTTCGGTTTGAGGCGCGCATTGCGTATCAACGATGCAATGCGTCCGACGAAAGCCAGCAAAGTGATGATCAGTGCCCAGCCAACAAAGAAATAGGTCTGAGACGGCGCTGCCAACGCTGCATAGAATGCAGCCAGTATGAAACCGGAAGAACCGCCCATCAGGATATAGTTGATGACGGTCAGCGGCGAGTACCACTCGCGCAGAAAGCGCAGGCAGGCGTAGACCATGCCGGTGCAGATGAACAGCACGAACGCCAGGAATGTGCCAATGTAGCCGATCACGACAGACAGATCGATGAGCATGCCGCTGGGCAGAGTCACCACCTCGGGCCTGAACCCGCTCAAATGAGAGACTCCGTAGACGAATATCATTCCCATGAATACCGGCAACGCGATCACTTCACGCGACAGCCAAGAGGTACGCCATTGCGATGCTGCACGCCATGCGCGTTCCGGCCGCCCGAGGTGGAAGAACGAAGCGATCAGTCCCCCTCCGAGAAGCAGCAACGCAATGACGCTGCCGTAACCGTAGAACGCGTCCGACTGCATCGGCAGGAGGCCAAACAACGCATAGGACTGATGTGTGAACAGCGCGAGGAACAGGCCTTGCCCGGCACCGAGCAAGGTAGTCAGAAAAATCACGGAAAAAGCGGGTTTCATAGTTCCTCGTTACCAGGCAGAAGCATCGTCCATTGACGGTGCGCCCTTTGCAGGTTTGGGCAGTTGGCCGTCCACTTTGAGCGGGTTGTCCGCGCGTTCCAGCTCGTCCATGTGTATCTTGAGCTTGGTCTTGCGGCGCGGCAAATAATGATTGGCGGGATGCGTACCCCATTCCGGCATCAGCGGATAGCCGCCCTCCTCGCGTATCGCCTGCGATATCTCGGATTCGGGATCGTGGATATCGCCGAACAGACGCGCGCTGGTCGGGCACGCCTTCACGCAGGACGGTTTGCGGTCGATCTCGGCCAGCGACTGGTCGTAGATTCGATCCACGCACAAGGTGCACTTCTTCATCACCTTCTCTTTTTCGTCGATTTCGCGCGCACCGTACGGGCAGGCCCAGGTGCAATACTTGCAGCCGATGCACTTGTCGTAGTCCACCAGCACGATGCCGTCTTCCTTGCGCTTGTATGACGCGCCGGTCGGGCATACCGGCACGCACGGAGGGTCCTCGCAATGCAGACAGGATTTGGGGAAATGCAGCGTCTCGCTGTTCGGGTACTGGCCGATCTCGAAAGTCTGCACGCGGTTGAAGAACGTGCCGGTCGGATCGGCCCCAAAGGGATTTTCGTCGCATAAAGGTCCGGCAGAACCGGAGGTGTTCCACTCCTTGCAACTGGTCACGCAGGCATGGCAACCGACGCAGACATTCAAGTCGATAACGAGCGCGAGTTGGGTCATTTCGCACCGCCCTTCTTTTTGCCGCCGCCAAAATACGCCTGCCAACTCGGAGATTCTTTCATACCTGGATATTTCTTCATGGGTTCGAATTGCGGCGAGGTCTGCTCGGGCTCTCCCTCCTCCGCCTTGTAGATACGCACGCGCACGTCATACCACGCCGCCTGACCGGTGATCGGATCGGAATTCGAGAAGCGCTTGCCATCCACCTGCGGCGGCAGCTCTTCCGAAATGATGTGATTGAGCAGGAACCCCTGTTGCGATTCGTTCGCGTCGGGAGACAGATTCCACGCGCCTGCAGCTTTGCCGATGGCATTCCATGTCCACACCGTGCCCGGTTCAACCGACTCGCTGTAACGCGCCATGCAACGTATCTTGCCCCATTGCGACTCGACCCATATCCAGTCGCCGTCGGCTATGCCCGCATCCTTCGCAGTCTGGGAATTCACATACAGATAGTTGTGTGCATGGATTTGGCGCAACCAGGCATTCTGCGAATCCCACGAGTGGTACATCGCCATCGGCCGTTGCGTCAAAGCTGACAGAGGATATTTGCGCTTGTCGCTGGTCTGGGTCTCCAGCGGTTCGTAGTAGAACGGCAACGGATCGAAGAAAGTCTCGATGCGCTTCGCCAGATGCGCCGGCGGCTGGCGTGTAATGCTCTTGCCCTGTGCAGCAAGGCGGAACTTCTGCAATACCTCGGAATAGAGGTGGATCAGGATAGGCTCCGAGTAGCGCGTGATGCCGTTGCGCTGTGACCATTCGAGATAGCCCTTGTTCCAGTTGCGCATGAACTGGTAGGAGCGCGGCAACACATGGTGATGCACGCAGTCATTCTTCGCATACATCTCCCACTGATTGGGATTCGGCTCGCCGCGTATGGATTTCTCGCCCCCCTTGCCGCGCCATCCTGTCAGGAAGCCGATGCCGGATCCCGGCGCAGTCTCCCAGTTGACGATGAAATCGGGATAGTCTTTAAACTTGCGCTCGCCTTCCTTGGTGACAAAGGCCGGCAACTTCAGTCTCGTGCCGAGTTCGATCAGCACTTCCTGGAACGGCTTGCATTCGCCGGTCGGCGGCACCACGGGGATGCGCACCGAATCCACCGGCCCGTCGAATTCGGAGATCGGACGGTCGAGCATGGACATCACGTCATGACGCTCGAGATAGGTCGTATCCGGCAGGATCAGGTCGGCGAAAGCGGTTGTCTCGGAATGGAAGGCGTCGCACACCACGATGAACGGGATCTTGTATTGCCCGTCCTCTTCCTTGTCGGTGAGCATCTTGCGTACTTCGCTGGTGTTCATGCTCGAGTTCCATGCCATGTTGGCCATGAACAGCAACAATGTATCGATCTTGTAGGGGTCGCCGCGCCAGGCATTTGTAATGACGTTATGCATCAGCCCGTGCACCGACAGCGGATATTCCCACGAGAAAGCCTTGTCGATGCGTACCGGGCTGCCGTCTGCATTGACGAACAGGTCGTCCGGATCGGACGGCCAGCCCAGCGCCATGCCGTCGAGCGGCGTATTCGGCTGCACCGCACGCGGGTCGTTCGGCGTGCGCGCACAGGGCGGGATCGGGCGCGGGAACGGTGTTTTGTGGCGAAAACCGCCGGGACGGTCTATCGTACCCAGCAAGGTCATCAGAATGGATAGTGCGCGTATCGTCTGAAAGCCGTTGGAGTGCGCTGCCAATCCGCGCATGGCATGGAACGAGACGGGATTGCCCGTAACGGTATCGTGCTCCTTGCCCCAGGAATCGGTCCACGCGATGGGCAGTTCGATCTTCTGGTCGCGCGCGGTGATGCCCATCTCGTGCGCCAAACGACGGATGGTCTCGGCGGAAATGCCGGTTATCTGCTCCGCCCACTCCGGCGTGTAATCCTTGACGCGCTCTTGCAGCAACTGGAACGCGGGCTTGACAGGCGTGCCGTCCGCCAACTTGAATTCGCCGAACAGGTAAGGATCGGCGCCTTCGGTATGCGTAACCACCGCCTTTTCGGTGTTACGATCCCACCACAGTTTGTTCTGCGGATCGTAACAGCCCTCCTCTTGCGGCACCTCGGTACGCACGAACATACCGAACTCGTCATGTGCAGCGTCCAGGTTCACCAGTTGTCCGGAATTGGTGTAGCGCACCAGGAAATCGCGGTCGTACAGGCCGAGTGCGATAATCTCGTGGATCAGGGCCAGCATCAGTGCGCCATCCGTACCCGGGCGGATCGGCACCCATTCGTCGGCAATCGCGGAATAGCCGGTACGCACAGGATTGATCGAGATGAAACGCCCGCCTTCGCGTTTGAATTTCGACAAGGCGATCTTCAATGGATTGGAGTGATGGTCTTCTGCAGTCCCTATCATGATGAACAACTTGGAACGCTCGAGATCGGGGCCGCCGAACTCCCAGAACGAACCGCCGATCGTGTAGATCATCCCGGCAGCCATGTTCACGGAACAGAAACCGCCGTGCGCCGCATAGTTGGGCGTGCCGAACTGGCGCGCGAACAAGCCGGTCAGCGCCTGCATCTGGTCGCGTCCGGTGAACAGCGCGAATTTCTTGGGGTCGGTAGCGCGTATCTTGCCGAGACGCTCGCCGAGGATGGAGAAAGTCTCCTCCCAGCTGATCTCTTCGAAATCTCCGGCGCCGCGTTCTGATCCCGGCTTGCGGCGCAACGGCTTGGTCAGGCGTGCCGGCGAGTACTGCTTCATGATGCCGGAAGAACCCTTGGCGCAGATCACGCCATTGTTCAGCGGATGATCGGGGTTGCCGTCTATGTAGCGCACCTCACCGTTGCGCATATGCACGCGGATGCCACAACGGCAAGCGCACATGTAACAGGTGGTTTTGTGAACTTCGATCTTCGCATCCGGAACGGGGGGAGCAAACGGGTCATGCAAGGGAGTCGATGACATGGGTGGTGGTTTAATAGTTATTGAGGCATGGCCGCCTCACCAAATTAGTCGGCTTGATCAGGGTCGCAAGTATGCGTATCCCTTACCAGTACTGCCATAGCTGTGATGAGGGAGTGAAGCATAACCCATAAGGGGGGTGCGTCCCTCAACCCATGAGAGCTATCGCGGACAGGATGAGCTTGCTCTAGTGTGCGTACCTGAGAAATCATAAGTACCTGACTAGATTACTAGATTATTAGGAGGCATATATGGCATTGGTAAACCCGCATGGTGGAGGCGATCTCAATCCCTTGTTGCTGGATGGCCCCAGCCATAAGGCGGAACTCGAGAAAGCGAAAAAGCTGACTCAAGTCAAAGTCAGCTCGCGCGAAAAAGGCGACATCATCATGCTGGGCATCGGCGGATTCACGCCGCTCAACGGTTTCATGACCCATGCCGACTGGCAAGGCGTCTGCGACGGCATGACGATGACCAGCGGCCTGTTCTGGCCTATCCCTATTACCCTTTCCACCGACAAGTCGACTGCCGACGCCATTCCCACCGGCAACGAAATCGCGCTCATCGATCCTGAAGACGGCAGCATTCTCGCCACGATGAAAATCACCGAGAAGTACACCATCGACAAAGGGCACGAATGTGCCACCGTGTTCGGCACCACCGACATCGAACACCCCGGCGTAAAGATGGTCATGGAACAAGGCGACGTAAATCTCGCCGGTCCGGTAAAGGTGTTGTCGCAGGGCGGATTCCCGGAGAAATACGGCACGTTGTTCATGACGCCGAAAGAGACGCGCGCACTCTTCAATGAATTGGGATGGAGCAAAGTTGCAGCGTTCCAGACCCGCAACCCGATGCACCGTTCGCACGAATACCTCGCCAAGGTCGCCATCGAAGTTTGCGACGGAGTCCTTATCCATTCGCTGCTCGGCAACCTCAAACCTGGAGACATCCCGGCCGAAGTGCGTACCAATGCCATTATGGCGCTGACCAAACATTATTTTGTAGCCAAGACCATCGCCCAGGCAGGTTATCCGCTCGACATGCGTTACGCCGGTCCACGCGAAGCCCTGTTGCACGCGCTGTTCCGCCAGAACTACGGCTGCTCGCATCTCATTGTCGGGCGCGATCATGCCGGGGTCGGCAGCTACTATGGCCCGTTCGATGCGCATCACATATTCGACAAGATTCCCAAGGGCGCGCTCGAAACACAGGCGCTCAAGATCGACTGGACTTTCTGGTGCTACAAGTGCGGTGGCATGGCCTCCGCACGTACCTGCCCGCACGATGATAAAGAACGTCTGCTACTCTCGGGTACCAAGTTGCGCAAGATGCTTTCCGAAGGATCCGATGTACCGCCGGAATTCAGCCGTCCCGAAGTGCTGGAGATATTGCGCAAGTACTACGCGGGACTACAAGAGCATGAGAAGGTAGAAGTAAAACTGACAGGGCATTCCGCGAAGTAAGGCCAGCGGATAGTCCGGTCATTCAGGATGGTCATTCGTCTGCAATTATTGAGGAGAAACTAATGTTCACGAGCAATCCCTTTGCCGCACTTTCGGCATCGATTCCAACCGTCTATATGCAAGGGTATATCGTCGTGATGATCCTGCTGGTCATGGGTGGAACCATACTCGACATGCTTCACAAGAAAAGCGCGCAGTACTTTTTCGAAAATGCAAAAAAAGCGAAGAAGAGCGCAAAACGATCAGTAGGTGGTGGTGAAAAGATAGCGATTGCCACTTCGGTGCTGGTAAAGGAAGTATTGACTTCTGGTGAATTCGACAATCCAAGGCGCAGGCTTTCCCATCTGTTGACCATGTGGGGAACCATTATTTTCATCGTGACTACCGCGATCATGATCTTCTCGCCGTCATCCACCTCTACCCTGCTGCCTCAGCTCTGGCATATCGGCGCGCTGATGCTTGCTGTTGGTGGATACTGGTTCTGGTTTGCCATCCGCGTTGATGTGGCTGCGGAAGGCCTTTCATGGTTTCGGCTTGAGCGCGCGGACTTGTTCATCCTCTCGCTGCTGGCCACCTCGACCTTCGCATTGATCTGGTCTTTTACCGGCGGTGGATTGACCGTGTTCTTTGCCTTGTTCATCCTGTCCAGCACGGTGCTCTTTGGCGGCGTGTATTGGTCCAAGTTTGCCCACATGTTCTTCAAGCCCGCTGCGGCCTACCAGAAGAAAATCATCATGGCCGATGGTTCTCGTGAGAATCTGCCTCCTGACTATGACCTGACGGATCCTGAAGTACAGCGCAAGTTTCCGGATGTGCCTATGTATATGGGCAAGAACCCGCCCAACATGGGGCTTTGCATCAAGGCTGAAAGAGCCAACCATTACTAATGCTGTCTTGACTAATTTTCGATAAGAAATAGAGGAGTATCTTAATGCCAACCTTTGTATATATGACACGTTGTGATGGTTGTGGAGAGTGCGTTGACATCTGCCCGTCCGACATCATGCACATCGACAAGAAGCTGCGTCGTGCTTATAACATCGAACCCAGTATGTGCTGGGAATGCTATTCCTGTGTAAAAGCATGCCCGCATCAAGCGATCGATGTACGCGGTTATGCCGATTTTGCACCACTGGGACACAGTGTCCGAGTGATCCGTGATGAAGAGAAAGGCACGATTGCGTGGCGCATCAAGTTCCGTAACGGCAAGAAAGACATGGAACTGCTGGCGCCGATCACGACCAAGCCCTGGGGCTCGGCGACACCGGACCTCGCCAAGGTGCCTGCCCCCAGCAAGGAGATGCGCGACAGCCAACTGTTGTTCAATGAGCCTAAATACATCCGCATGGATGAGGGTGGATTGCACACACTGCAATCCAATGGCCTGGAAATCAAAGAGGGAGTGCAATACTGATGAGCTACTCGACAATTATTGAAGACAATATCGACATCCTGGTTGTCGGTGCGGGTCTGGGCGGTACGGGTGCTGCATTCGAGGCAAGATATTGGGGGCAGGACAAGAAGATCGTCATCGCCGAAAAGGCAAACATCATGCGTTCTGGCGCGGTAGCTCAGGGCCTGTATGCGATCAACTGCTACATGGGTACACGCTTTGGCGAGAACAATCCCGAAGATCATGTGCGCTATGCACGTATCGACCTGATGGGTATGGTGCGTGAAGACTTGCTGTTTGACATGGCACGCCACGTAGACTCCGCTGTGCATAACTTTGAAGAATGGGGTCTTCCCATCATGCGCAACGAGAAGAAGGGTTCGTATCTGCGTGAAGGGCGTTGGCAGATCATGATCCATGGTGAATCCTACAAGCCTATCGTTGCCGAGGCCGCCAAGAAATCTGCAGACAAGGTTTTCAACCGCATCTGTGTGACTCACCTCTTGATGGATGAGTCCAAGGAGAACCGTGTTGCCGGTGCCGTGGGCTTTAATGTCCGCACGGGCAACTACCACGTGTTCAAATCCAAGGCCGTTATCTGTGGTGCCGGTGGCGCTTCCAACATCTTCAAGCCGCGCTCTGTCGGCGAAGGTGCGGGTCGAGTCTGGTACGCACCGTGGTCTTCGGGTTCTGCATATGGCCTGATGATCGAAGCCGGTGCAAAGATGACGCAAATGGAAAACCGCATCGTGCTGGCTCGATTCAAGGATGGTTACGGCCCTGTCGGCGCCTACTTCCTGCACCTCAAGACCTATACCCAGAACGCCTACGGTGAAGAGTACGAGTCCAAGTGGTTCCCGGCACTTCAGCAAATGGTAGGCAAGGAATACCTGGATCCGGAGGTTTCGCACAGAACTCACAGACCCATTCCGACCTGCCTGCGTAACCACGCGATCATCAACGAGGTCAATGCCGGTCGTGGCCCGATCCATATGGTCACCATGGAAGCCTTCCAGGATCCTCACCTTGAAGAGATCGGTTGGCACAACTTCCTGGGTATGACCGTTGGTCAAGCAGTACTGTGGGCAGCTACGGACGTTGATCCCAAGTACGAGAATCCTGAGCTGACCACCTCTGAGCCTTATGTCATGGGTTCGCATGCTACTGGTTGCGGTGCCTGGTGCTCTGGTCCGGAAGACGTGTCTCCGAAAGAATACTTCTGGGGCTACAACCGCATGACGACTATTGAAGGTCTGTTCGGTGCCGGTGATGCGGTAGGCGGTACACCCCACGCCTTCTCGTCGGGTTCCTTCACCGAAGGTCGTCTGGCCGCCAAGGCTGCCTGTAAATATATCGATGATGGCAAAGCAGAGGGCATCCGTGTTTCTGACGCTCAGATCAATCGTCGCAGGGAACAGATCTACAAGCCTCTGGAAACTTACCGTGTTTTCAGCAATGAAGTGGTTGCCGGTACCGTCAATCCCAACTTCATCAACCCAAGACAAGGCCTTGATCGTTTGCAGAAGCTGATGGATGAGTACTGTGGTGGTTTTGGTGTCAACTACATGACCAACGACAAGCTCCTGAACATCGGCTTGAAGAAGATGTCGATTCTGGGTGAAGATCTGGAAAAGGTTGCCGCGTCTGATATCCATGAACTGCTGCGCGCATGGGAGCTGAAGCATCGTTTCCTGACTTCTGAAAGCGTGTTCCAACATACGCTGTTCCGTAAGGAGACGCGTTGGCCGGGTTACTACTACCGTGGCGATGTGATGAAGCTGGATGACAAGAACTGGCACGTACTGACAGTTTCCCGCCGTGATCCCAAGACAGGTGAGTACACCATGGAAAAAGCACCGCTCTACCACTTGGTGGGCGATGTTGAGAAAGCACCCGCAGAAGCGCACTAAGCGAATACAGGCCTGATTTGCCAATTTCGTACAATCAGGCTTGCGATAACTTGTAAATGTATTCAGAGAGGACCGGCATATTTCATGTTGGTCCTCTTTTTGCCTGTTTCGCAAGAGTGGAATAGTCATTTCCATGAAAGTATGTGAACATCATGTTCGTTTAACGGAGTTCGGTTGATGAATATAATTGACAAGACAGATGAAGAGATATTGGATATCGCAAATCCTATGTGGGCGGATTTGGTTAAATACTCGAATGAAGGCAACTACGGTGCTTTCACGCGAAATTTTTCGAGTACTTTGATTGCCGGCGCCAATGAGGTTGAAATGGGCAAGCAGTTTGCAAGAAGCGAACTGGCAAAGAACCTGTCACCGGACTACGAGTATCTTGGCATCATTCGTCGTGGTGAATATGTCACAGTGTTATATAAACAGAGAAGTTCGAAGAAAGCTGGTGAATGGCTGGGAAGGCTGGTACTGGGTTATGAAAAGGACAAGGTGAGAGTTTTTGGCGCCACCATATTTTAAGGCAGGGTTATAAAAAATATTGAATATGTCAGATACGATAGCAGACGAAAAATTCGTTGAACTGAACTACAAGGTCATCGATAACAAAACTGGCGACGTACTGGTCACTGTGGATTATCCACTGGGTTATGTTCACGGCGTAAATGATGTGATGTCCGAAGAAGTGACAAAGGAACTCTATGGCAAAAAAGTCGGCGACATCATCGAAGTGCCGATAGACACTGCAAAGTTGTATGGTGAAAGAGATGAGTCACTGGTATTTACCGATCGCATAGAAAATGTCCCCGAAGAATATCGGGAGATCGGCATGACCATCACCATGGAAAATGAAAAGGGTGAACCCAGGAACTTCATCGTTACCCGATTCGATGACAAGACACTGACTATCGACGGCAATAACCCCCTTTGCGGCAGAGAGGTCACTTTCCTGCTGCAAGTGCTGTCTATACGTGATGCCACCGAGGAAGAGATCGAGCTTGGCGGAGCAGTCGGCGCCGATCCCGACCTGAATGAGATACTCGACCGGGCAAAATGAAATTCTCAACCAATTACATCATTTTCCCGCCGAACAAGGCTCTGGAACGTGCAATAGCGGATTCTATCGGCATGCTGAGTAAAGAAGCGGCCGCAGCGGCCATGCCGGATACCAAGATTGCAGTAGCGGATAATTTTCGTTACGCACGGGGAAATTATGAGCAGCACCGTTTCAGCGCCAGGATCTATGAAAGTTTGTGCGAGGCGCTTGAGGCATCGCTGACAGACACTACCGATACAGGCGCTCTTGCTGCAAAGATCATCCGCGCACGGGAGCCATTGGTCTGGGCAGAGACGCAGAACAATCTTGGAAACATTCTTGCCGCACTGGGACAGCAGCGCAGAGATGCAACATTGTTTGAACGGGCCATCCTGTGTTTTGGCAAAGCATTGGAAGAGTTCAGCCAGGAAAGCTCTCCCCCGGAATGGGCAGCTACGCAATATAACCTGGGCACGGCCAACCAGGCGCTTGGTCGGCTACTTGATGCTACAAAGCCATTAAAAATCGCTGTAGATGCTTACACCAATGCTTTGCTGGTTTGGACACGAGAAAGGTCACCGGAAGATTGGATGTACGCCATGCATCAACTGGGGGCCACCTTACATACGTTCGGCAAACTGCTTAAAGGCAACCGTCAATTTCAAAAATCCGTTGTTGCCTATAAGAATGCCCTTGCCGCTCTCGATGCAGACAATTACCCATTGGAGCTCACTGCCACACATAGCAATCGGGCTGCCGCTTTGCATCATCTCGGTGAGTCGGAAGAAAACCCTGATCGCCTAAAAGAAGCGATCAATTCCTACGAAAAGGCATTGACGGTCAGCATGGAGCAGCAGTTGCCTATCCATGTGGCAGTCATCTGCCGGGTAAACAAGGCGACAGCGCAAAATGTACTGGCTCAATTAACAAATGATGCCGTGCTTGCAGAAGAAATCGCGGATGAATTCGAGGTGATCATGGAGTGTTTTCCTCACGCGCTACAACCACTCTGTTTAAAGCACTGCCAGGAACAGCTGAAAATGGCGCAGTCGCAACTGCAAGTGATTAACCGCTAGATTGTTGAGAGAGGACTGAAATTAAATCCGCTCGGAAAGTTTATTTTCCAACTCAATGAATGAGCCGGTATCCGCCAGGAAACGGATCGTTCTGGCACCGAACCCGACTTCCGGGCTTGATTCTGCTTTATCGATAGATAAAGTCAGCACCACGCCCAACCTTGGAGACAGATTGTGACTTTTACAGACTTCAACGATTTTTTCTTTGATGGGTTCCAGCTGCTTGACGAGCGTATCCGTCAAGGCAAATACGTCCAGCTCTCCGGAAAGGGTCTCCGTGGATAGCTCCCATGAACTGATGACGGGTTTATCCAGGCTGCTGAATGCGCCCGCAGCATTGACGGAGGTGGGCTCCATCCCAAGCAGGCGTGTAATGTCGTCGGGGTTGAAATGATAACCAAGCAGTGCAAAGTAAGCCCGTCCTTTATTCGATGCCAAGATAGTTCCCTCGTTAACAAGATTCTGTGTCGAAGTATAAAGTATAGATTGAGCCGGAGGTGTTCAGTTGTCGTCTGAAGCCACACAAGAAAAGAAAAGAGACCCCAATAATCCATGTCTGTTCTGCAAAGATCCGCGTGGGGTATCGATAGAGCATGAACTTGCTTTCAGCGCCCGCGACTCCTACCCGACGAGTCCGGGGCACACCTTGGTCATCCCACGTCGGCATGTCGCCAGCTTTTTCGACCTGACGCCGGAAGAGGTGGCCGCCTGTATGGGCCTCATTAAAGAGGAGAAAAAACTCATTGACGAGGAATTCAATCCGGATGGCTACAATATCGGTGTCAATGTCGGACCGGCGGCCGGGCAAAGTATCTTCCATGTCCATATTCACATCATCCCCCGCTACAAAGGGGACGTTGAGAATCCACAAGGGGGAGTGCGGCATGTGATTCCAAAGAAGGCATATTACACACGCTGAACAGTATAATTTCAGCAGCAAAATGGGAGAAGTCGATATGCCTGTTTACATACTTCCCATTTTCAACCACCACTTTTTTAACCCAAGGAGATAGGATCATGAGTGATGAAAAGAAACCCTTTATGCGCCCCAAGGTTCCGGATGGCCACACAGCCCGCGTAACCACACGTCAGAAGGAGATCGTACCGGGGCAGTTCTTTGTGGGCTATGAAACCATTTGGGCGCCGCAACAGAAAGAAGTGCCATACACCACTCCCAAGAAGCCCTGAAGCAATCAGCAAAGACTCTCTGCCGCGCGAACCTGAATGGTCGCGCGGCTTTTTTTACGTTTTAGAGTGATCTTGTGGAACAAGGGATTTCCGCCAAGCTATAGTTCGCTATCGGCTAGTTGCAGCGGCACGACCTTGCCTTAACGCTCCAGAACTAAAGTCGAGACGCGCTTTTGTTCACTGTAGACATCCCCGCCGACGAGATGAAGAACTGCTCACCGACGACACCGAACTCATGCTGTTCGGTTACCTCTTGCTCAAGCAGGTGCTATCCAGTAAGAACATCATCAGGATCCACGAAGAGACCGCGTCCAAGCGCATGGAGATCGCCGAGAAGAAATTGCAACAGCTCGAATCCAAGGCTCGCGAGAAACGTGCGGCGGACGGGGATGGGATGTATGATGATGAAGAGTGGCTATAGATGGTTAGTGCATTAACGCCATTTTGAAAGGGAGTTTCGATGTCAGATCTCAATGACCCAAGAGTCTTTTTTGCCGCCGAGCGCACCTTGCTCGCATGGAATAGAACCAGCCTCTCCCTGATGGCATTCGGTTTCGTTATCGAACGGTTCGGCCTGTTCGTGCACATCCTTTTGCCAAAACATGACATGCCCCTGCAGCGTGGACTGTCCTTCTGGATTGGATTGATCTTTGTGTTACTGGGCGCGGTTACTGCCGCCTTTTCCACAGTGCAATACCGGAAAGTCCTCGACACCCTCAAACCCGTCGAAATCCCGGTTGGTTACCGTACCGATCCCGGCGTCATCAGCAACCTGATTATCTCTGTGCTGGGTATCGTTCTGACGATCTATTTCTTCCAGGGCGTCTAACCGGACGAACAAGGTCATTATCGGATACCAAAAAACCGCCCAAAACTTCAGGCAGCCTCAGCATCGAATTTGAGCTGGCAAACACACTCAATCAGCACACTTTTTTCACACCGAGTCTGGCAAGTATGCTGTCCAGCGGGCAGAACCTGGTGATCCCGCTTTGGAACAAATTGAATCCGACAAATGCGGTAAACAGCAAGAAATAGCTGCTGACGAAAACGGGGCTGCTCTGGACGCCCAACGCAAGCGACAGCAACACAAATGTTCCCGCAACAATACGAACAATACGTTCTGAATTCATTACAACTCTCCTGTAAAAATTGATAAATATTTACGATACTTTTTTGTACAGTACCGCGTAATACAAGACCGGAATGACGATCAATGTCAGCAATGTTGAGACGAATATGCCGAATATCAAGGACAGCGCCAGGCCGTTGAATATCGGATCATCGAGGATGAACAGCGCCCCCAGCATCGCTGCCAGCCCGGTCAGAACGATGGGTTTGGCACGCGCCGACGCCGCATTGATGACCGCATGCTGCAAGTCGACGCCGTCACGCAATTGAAGATTGACGAAGTCCACCAGCAATATCGAGTTACGCACGATGATTCCTGCCAGGGCAATCATGCCGATCATCGACGTCGCGGTAAACTGGGCGCCAAACAATGCATGGCCGGGCATCACGCCGATGATGGTAAGGGGGATCGGCGCCATGATGACCAGCGGTACCACATAGCTCTTGAACTGTGCCACCACGAGCAGATAGATCAGGATCAGCCCGACGCCATAGGCGATACCCATGTCGCGGAACGTCTCGAACGTCACCTGCCATTCTCCATCCCACTTAAGGGCATAGCCGGCGTAGGGATCGGAGGGCTGCTTGAAGAAATATGACTTCAGCGAACCGCCTTGCTCCAGTTCCATGCCACTGGTCTTGCCGTTGATGCCGAACATGCCGTACAGGGGGCTATCCAGTTTGCCTGCCATGTCGCCGGTCACGTACACCACAGGCAGCAAGTCCTTGTGATAGATAGGATAGTCGCGCTGAATCTGCAGCACTTGCACCACTTCGGACAAGGGAACCAGCGCACCGTCCCGAGCGCGCACCTTAAGCTTCAGCACATCGTCGATGCGGCTGCGTTTCTCCGCAGGCAAACCCAGGCGTAATGGCGGAGCATATTTCGCATTGGCATCATGTAACGCCGTCACGTCCTGTCCGGACAACGCGATTTGCACTGCATCCACAATATCGCGCTGTGCCACGCCAAGCAAGGCTGCCTTGCTCTGCATCACGTGCAGAATCAGCTTGGGTGCGACTTCGCTCACGGTATCGTCGATCCCGACAATGTCCGGGGTGGCCGAGAACTGCTCATGCACCTTGGATGCGACCTTGCGCGCGCCCTGATAATCCGGCCCGTAGATCTCGGCCACGATAGGTGACATCACCGGCGGACCAGGCGGCACTTCAACGATCTTCACTTTCGCGCCCCACACCTTGGCGATCTTCTCGATCGGCTCACGCACACTGGTAGCGATCTCGTGACTGCTGCGCGAACGATGATGCTTGTCCTGCAGATTGACCTGGATATCCCCCTGCTCGGATGCGCTGCGAAGATAGTACTGGCGCACCAGTCCGTTGAAATTGATGGGCGAACCGGTTCCGGCGTAGGCTTCGTAATCCGTCACCTCCGGCACGGTCGCCAGGTAAGCACCGATCTCATGCATCACTCCGGAAGTCTGCTCCAGCGCTGTACCGCTGGGCATATCGACCACAACTTGAAATTCTGACTTGTTGTCGAACGGCAACATCTTCAACACAACCAGTTTGACCATGGCCAGGGATACCGCGAACAGCAGCGCACCCAGTATTCCCAGCCAAAGTTTGCGTCTGGCCGGTTTTCCATGCACCCCGTTCAGGAACGGTGTCAGCCGATTGCGGAAGAAACGGGTTATTTTGGTGTCACGCTCGTCCTTGACCACCGCGTGATGCGCGTCTGCCAATTTGAGTGCCAACCAGGGCGTGATGATAAATGCGATCGCCAACGAGATCAGCATTCCCATGCTGGCATTGATCGGGATCGGGCTCATGTACGGCCCCATCAGGCCGCTGACGAAAGCCATCGGCAATAGCGCAGCGATCACGGTAAAAGTTGCGAGTATGGTTGGGCTACCAACCTCATCTACCGCTTCTGGGATGATCTCGGATAATGACTGATGCTGCGCCAGTTCGCGACGGCGATGGATGTTCTCCACCACGACGATGGCGTCATCCACCAGGATGCCGATTGAGAAAATGAGCGCGAACAATGACACACGGTTCAGTGTAAATCCATAAGCCCACGATGCAAACAGTGTCACCGCCAAAGTCAGCAGCACCGCGACACCGACTATGACCGCTTCGCGTCGCCCGAGCGCGAACCACACCAGTGCGACCACGGCAAATGTGGCGAAGAACAACTTCTTGATGAGTTTCATCGCCTTGTCATTGGCGGTTTCGCCATAGTTGCGTGTGGTAGTCACCTGTACATCGGAAGGAATCACGCTGCCTTTGAGCTCTGCCACTCTCTGGAGCAGCTTATTGGCCACATCCACAGCGTTCTCGCCCGGCTTCTTGGTGACAGCAAGGGTGACCGCGCCGAATTCCCCATGGGCAGTGATGCTCTTGTCGCCTGCGGCCGCACCCGTTCCGAGCCACACGTAGCTAGTGGGTTGATCTGCACCATCCAGTACTTCCGCCACGTCGCGCAAGAATACGGGCTTGCCGTCTGTCACACCGACGACCAGCTGGCTGACTTCCTTCGCGTCGCTGAGGAAATTGCCGGTCTGCACCAAAACTTCACGGTTGTTCTGAACCAGACTCCCCGCGCTGTGCGACACATTGGACGCCTGCAATGCCGAACGCACTTCCTGTACCGAAAGCTGATGCGCGTTCAATGCTTCCGGATCCAGCAACACGCGCACAATGCGCGGCGTTCCGCCCAAGGTAATCACCTCGCGTGTGCCATTGACGCGTTTCAGCTCGGCTTCGATGGCATGCGCGACCTGGGTCAGTGCCACACCGCCCGCAGCCTGTTCGCGCCACAAGGTGAACGCCATTATCGGCACGTCATCTATGCCTTTGGCCTTGATGATGGGCTGCATCACACCCAGTGTCGGCGGTAGCCAGTCCGCGTGCGAGTTGATTACATCGTAAAGTTTGACCAGAGATGGTACATGCTGCTCACCGACCTTGAACTGGATGGTCAGCACGGCCATGCCCGGCTGAGATACGGAATAGACGTGATCGACGCCTGCGATCTGCGACAGCACCTGTTCCGCAGGTGTTGAGACAGTATTCGCCACATCCTGCGCGGAGGCGCCGGGATAGGCGATCAGCACGTTGGCCATGGTGACGTTGATCTGCGGCTCTTCCTCGCGCGGTGTCACCATCACTGCAAACACACCGAGCAACACTGCCACCAGCGCCAGCAATGGCGTCATCTGCGAATGCAGAAAGGTCCGCGCAATACGGCCGGATATGCCCATACTCATTGCTTGTTCTCCGACGCAACCATACCAGCCTTGACTGCGTCGCGCGCCACTCGCTCTCCGATGTTCAATCCAGCCAGCACCTCGATCTCGTTTTGTTCATTCGTGTCGCCCAAGCGTACTTGGCGCAGATGTGGCACATCCTTTTCGTCCATCACATACACTGCAACCACTTCACTTCGGCGCAGCACTGCGCTCACCGGAATCAGCAATTTGCTCACCTTGCCGACCACAAAATGCGTACGCACGAACATGCCCGGATAAACGTTTTCCTGATTGGCGGGCAGTTCGACACGCACTTGCGTACTGTGCGTGCGTACGTCCGCGGACGGCTGCACCGTGACGGAGGCAGCTTTAATCCAGCGACTCAAGGACGGCACCTCAATAGTTACATTCGGACGACTACCGATGTCCTTCAATTTGTCTTGCGGCACATTGGCGATGACACGCAACTGCGACGGATCGAAACCTGTCATCAGGGGCTTGCCCACCGTGACCATCTCGCCCATCTCGACCATGCGCGCCGATACGACGCCCGCATAAGGCGCAATGACTGAGGTATAGCTTTGTGTCAACGCTGATTGCTGGGCGCCTGCCTCGCTCGCAGCCGCCTGAGCCTGCGCGACATCGAAATCCGACTTGGCTTTGTCCAGTGCAGCCTGACTGATGAATTTTTGCTCGAACAGCTGTTTTGAACGCTCATAGTTCAGTCGCGCGTTCTGCAAAGAGGCTTCTGCCTGTGACAGTTGCGCTTTGCTCCCGGCCAAGGCCTGATTAGCTTCGCGCTCGTCAATACGCAAAATAACCTGCCCTTTGCTCACGCGGTCACCGACGTCGAAAAATACGCCTTTCACCCGCCCGGAAATTTGCGCCGACACGGTTGATTGGCGAGTTGCCTCGACGACACCGTCAATGCTGTATGTCTGCTCGACCTCACGCATTTGAACCGGGGCAGTCGCCAGCGGTTCAGCCATACATAGCGGGGCAATAATCAATAACATCAAGCCGATAATTTTCATCATTAATCTCTCTTCCATCGTCATCGGGTAACTTAATATCTTCTAAATGATTTTCTGGATGATTTAGAACTCATCACATAGAACAAAACACATCCCGTACCATACTTACCAAGTTAAGCGTGCGGGAATCGCTGATGCGGTAATACACACGATTGGCATCTTTTTGCGTTGCAAGCAAGTTTTTGTATCTCAATATGGCTAAATGCTGTGAAATATTACTCTGCGTCGACCCCACCCGCTCCACGATATCCTGCACGCTCAATTCGCTATCAGCCAACGCACACAAGATCTTGAGACGCAAGGGATGCGAGATAGCCTTGAATGAGGCCGCTGTGATGATGAAGTCCTCGTCCTTATCAATCAGCATATTTGCCCGTATCTTCCCATTGCAACAGCAATTTTGAACATGTTAGCGAAATCGGTAAAATCATTCCGCTAATTGCACATTTTCAGTATAACACAATATAAGCATATTCTAACATATTGAACATCGAATTATAGTTATGTAATTGTATTCAATGGATTATCGATTTACGCCCTATACAATCCCGCTACATTTGAAAGTGTTCGGTCTATGACTAGACAAGCAAAGGTCCAAAAATGATCGTCGTCTCTGAGATTGGCAGCTGTGGCGCCAGAGGAAACATTGGCAAGCTGGCGTTCATGATCAGCCTGAACTTGCAGTAAGGTCAGAACGCAATTCTCCAGATTGTCATATTCACCCCTGCCAGCGTCATATTGCTCGCCTTCGAAATAGAAGAATTGGCAGCTGTAGCGGCTAGCCGAAACTTTACATACGATGAAATGAGCACCACGCTCATTCCAGTAGATTGTGGGGCAAACGGTTAGTCGAGAAGGATCGCCACCAAGTTGCAATTCGCTGTCCGCAAGTTGGATCGGTACGAACTTCGCATAGCGTTCGAACAGCATTCCCGAAACGCGTTTGTGTTCTGCTTCTGTGAAATCGGGTATAGAGGTCATAGGAAACCTTGAATCCGAGTCAATGTCAGGTCTGGGCCCAAGGCAGGCCATCGAAACGCCAGCCGTTATGCGAATTGCGGTGATGCGTATCGTCCAGGTCTCCTTCGAAACCGTGAGCAACATTGTAAATATCACTCAGTCCGGCATTTTCCAGAGCCTGTCCCGCATCTGCAGAACGACGTCCTGAACGGCAAATAAGCACTATAGGGCGATTGACACTGGCTGCCTTGCGCACGTGCGCCACGAATTGGGGGTTGATCTCCCAATCTGGCCCGTCCACCCATGGAATAAGGATAGAACCGCGTGGATGACCGACGAACATGTGCTCCATCTCGCTACGCACATCGATGAAAACCGCCTCAGGATTGGCTTGCAGGAAGTCATATGCTTCCTTGGGGTTAAGGTGCTGCATGGTATCCGCCCTCCAAATTGACTGGTTCTGAAGGTTGGATTATAGCGCCCTGAACGGGCTGATGTATTAACACCCACCCCAGTCTATCTGGGCGAATGGGCTGATGCATTATTTGGCTGCGATATCCTTCAACTTCTTCCGCTGAATGACATGCCCGTCCAGCACTACTTCTTTTGCGCTACCGCCACAAGCTACGCTCATGATTTGTGAATAGCACGCCACCGGAATGGCAAATTTAGTACCCTGCTCTTTGTTGATCTCCAACTGGCAAATCTCGACGCTGGCTCGGTACAACTGGCACGGCGTGCCGATCATTTAAGAACCATAAGCTCAAGCCTCTGATTCAGAATGCTGCGGGGTACGTATCTCAAAACTCATGTCTTCCAGATCGCCAAGTATCCAGGTTGGAACTGCGTCTACACCGGGAGCGTCTATGCCCGCGACCGAACCGGGATTGACCAACCAGCTTTTTCCGCCTGTGACGTTCGATTGCAATCCTGCATGAGCAGTGTGACTATGGCCATGGCAGACCAGATCGTATTCTCCTGTACAGGCAAAAGCGTAACCGTGATGCGGCATATGCGTAACGAAAATCTTGCGCCCGCCGAGTTCCAGCACGGTATCCTGTCCATGATAGGTAAACAGGCCGTTTGATTTCGCCATCATGCGGTAAAGTGCCGCAACGTCGCCGATGTTATTGCCGTGCACGGCATGAATGGGAATACCCAGCCGGAGAGAAGCGCGCAAGGTATTGACTCCGATCAGGTCACCACAGTGGATGACAGCTTGTGCCCCGGCAGCCTGCGCTTCTACAATAGCTTCCACAAGAGGATCTGAGCGGTCATGGCTGTCGGAAACAATACAGATCTTCATATCTATATTATGCGTCTTATGCGTCGCGTGGATTCCGTCACATTAGGCGGAATTCCTGCTCAGAGTGTCTATAACCACATCGGGTGGGGAGCGCCATAGCCCTGAAGGGGTGGTAGTTAAAAATTTATCAAGGTTCTGTTGATATTAAAGGGAAAGCGGCATACCCTAGTATGGCTATTTGGAATATCAGCTTACAGGTATTTTCAGGCACAAATTAGGACTTTCGGACATTTTATCGATGGATGTTATGGATACAAAGTTCAAGTCAACAAACGAGTCGGCCAACGTGGATTTCTATTGGACACGCGACCCTGAGTTGGTGTTTCCCGGCAAGAATGGCGGGCTGGAGGCTTGCGTCGAGCAGGAATTTACAGCATCCCGCACCAGCGACCTTAAGACGCTATTGAACACCTTTCTGGAAACAGCCACCAGTTTCATCAAGGCAAAAGCCGCTGTGGTGCGTGTCTTGCTCCCCGACGAACAGACCCTGCAAGTCATCAGCGCAGTCGGACTTTCTGGAGAAGAACTGGAAGCTGAACGCATCGTCGAACTGGCCTGCGAAGATTGCGGCAAAGACGCCTTCAAACATGGGCTCTGCTCAACCAATATCGAAAGTTGCAATACCCGAAATGGCGATCAGCCCAGACAATTTCGCTCGGTGATCTCCATTCCGCTTGTATGCCGAAATTCTCCTGAAATCATGCTCGGTGTTTTCACGCTCTTCTTTGATACGCCCCAATCGTCATCCGGCAATTCGGCAACCATGGCAAACAGCTTCGCCGATCTGCTGGGTTCTCTGATTGAGCACATCAAAGCCACGCGCGAAGCCAAACGGGAGGAGTTGTTGATGGAACGCCAATCCATCGCCAACGATATTCATGATTCGCTTGCACAAACATTAAATTACGCACGCATGAGCACCACTTTACTGAGCGACGCAATACGGAATAACAACGAGGTGATGGCTACAAAATATGTGCGCGACATCGATGAAGCTCTGGAAATCGGCCAGAAATCGGTTCGTACACTAATCACTGATTTTCGCAGCGATATGGATCCGGCCGGCCTGTTGCATGCGCTCCAGACGCTTGTTGAGCAATTTGTCCTGAAGCACTACATCGTACTTGACTGTTCCATTCGTGTCGCCGATCTTGATCTGCCGCTGGAACATGAGATTCAGACATATCACATCGTGCGTGAGGCGCTCTCCAACATTGCAAAACATTCCAGCGCAAGCCATGCAAGGTTGATCGTCGATCATCTCTGTGGCTATTATGTGTTCACAATTGAAGACAATGGGGTCGGGACATTCTCTCCGCTGGAGGGGCATTACGGGATCATCATCATGCGCGAACGCGCACAACGCATCGGCGGTGAAATCAAGGTGGAAAGCACGAAAGGACTGGGCACCTGCGTACAATTGTTCTTCCCTGAACCCGAGTTGAACTGGAGAAGTGCGCATGGATAACAGACTAAAGATCGTGCTGGTTGACGACCAGGGGTTGTGCCGGCGAGGGCTGAGCGAACTGCTCACGCATTGTTACGATTTCAACGTACTCGGTGCGGTCGGCTCAATCGAAGAGTTACGCGTTCTTATTCAGGAGCAGCCCGACCTGTTGGTCATGGATCTGCGTATGAAGCCGATGGACGGCCTGGCCATGCTTGAACAACTGCGCAAGGAAGGCTGCACAATCCCTGCCGTGATGTTGACCATGAGCGACTCCGAAGCGGACTTAGGCAATGCCATACGCGCCGGGGTGCGCGGCTACCTGCTCAAGGATATGGCGCCCGAAGAAGTGGTGGACGCAATTCGCCGTGTTGCCGCCGGCGAATTGGTGGTCGCACCGACCATGACGGTGAAAATGATCGAAATGCTGCGCGGCGACCAACCGGGGCAGGAACCAAAGAATTCCCTCAAGCTTCTGACCGAACGCGAACGCGAAATTCTGCAATTGCTGTCTCGCGGCGAAAGCAACAAGGCCATCGCTCTTACTCTGTCTATCAGTTACGACACGGTAAAACAGCACGTGCGCCACATCCTGAACAAGCTCAACCTGTCGTCAAGGGTGAAAGCCGCCGTGCTTTTCGCCAAGGAACAAGGAGCGCCGGAAGACAGCGATGCATCGTCGAATATGCAGGTCAGTTCAAAGAAGCAGGGAAGCAAGTAAACAGGTATTGGAACATTGGTCATTAATAATCAAACAGAGAGGAAATAACATGGCACACATCGTCATTATGGGAGCAGGTCTTGGCGGCATGCCGGCGGCATACGAAATGCGAGACAAGCTGGACAGCAAACACAAAGTTACCGTTGTCTCAAACAGCGAAAATTTCCATTTTGTCCCATCCAATCCATGGGTGGGTGTGAGGTGGCGCGACCGCAAGCAGATCGAGTTCCCCGTGCGCACCTATCTGGAGCGCAAGGGCATCGAATTTATCTCCACCGGTGTCAAGCGCGTTCACCCCGACAAGAACCAACTTGAATTGAACGATGGCAAGAGTGTCGATTACGATTACTTGGTGATCGCCACAGGCCCCAAGCTGGCGTTCGATGAGGTCGAGGGTCTGGGTCCGCACGGTGGCCACACTTATTCAGTATGTCATGTAGATCATGCAATGAAATCGCACGATGAATGGGAAAGTTTCTGCGAGAAGCCAGGCCCCATTGTGGTCGGTGCCGTGCAAGGTGCATCTTGCTTCGGCCCGGCTTACGAATATGCGTTCATCATGGATACCGATCTGCGTAAACGCAAAATCCGCACAAAAGTACCAATGACCTTCGTCACTTCTGAACCTTACGTCGGTCACTTGGGATTGGGCGGCGTGGGTGACTCCAAGGGCATCCTCGAGTCCGGTATGCGCGATAAGGGCATCAAATGGATCTGCAATGCCAAGGTCACCAAGATCGAAGCAGGCAAAATGTTCGTCACCGAGCATGACGACATGGGCGTGGAAAAAAAGAAGCACGAGTTACCGTTCAGCTACAGCATGATGTTACCCGCATTCAAGGGTGTCGATGCGGTGTTCGGTATAGACGGTTTGGTACAGGCGCGTGGCTTCATTGTCGTGGACAAGCACCAGCGCAATCCGAAGTATAAAAACATCTTCGCGGTTGGTGTCTGCGTCGCCATTCCTCCTGTTGAAGCCACGCCAGTCCCATGCGGTACTCCCAAGACCGGCTACATGATCGAATCTATGGTGACCGCCACCGTGCATAACATCCACGCAGACCTGGTCGGAGAACCGGCGGACAAGGAAGCAACCTGGAACGCCGTTTGCCTTGCCGATTTTGGTGAAAGCGGTGTGGCGTTCGTTGCCATTCCTCAAATTCCGCCGCGCAATGTGAACTGGTTCTCAGAAGGCAAATGGGTACACCTTGCCAAAGTTGCGTTCGAAAAATACTTCATCCGCAAGATGAAGAAAGGCACGTCTGAACCATTCTACGAAGGCAGTATTATGAAAATGTTGGGAATCGAAAAGCTGAAATAACTCCAGTTGCAGAACCAAACAAAAAGCCCCGGGATTCCGGGGCTTTTTTCTGAGCCAACTTTCTTATTTGCCCGATCTGGCGGCCACATCGCGCAATAATGGCAAGTACTGCGGCCAGCGCGCAACGGGGCCGATGTTGGAAAACACTACGACACCATGTTTGTCCAGAATATATGTGGTGGGGAAAGCTGGGGCAATGTCGCGATCACGGGTCTTCAGGCCATTTGCCAAAGATAGCATATCCATCCCCTTGGTCCTTATTCCAGAATCGAACAACGGTAGCTTCAAATGCTGTTCCAACATCCAATGACGAGATATTTCGAAATTTTCTTGTACCTGCAACAAGATCATCTGTATATCTGCTGACGGTTCCAACAATTGATGCAGACGCTGCAAATCAGGCATTTCGCTGCGGCAAGGTAGACACCAGGAACCCCAGAAATGTAGCAGAACCACTTTGCCGCGCAATTCGGATAACGTTATGCGCCTCCCTGATGCATCCGTGAAAGCCAGATTGAAAAATCGCTCGTCGCGATCCGGTCCGACATGAGCCCGGTTAGCCTGGTCAAGATTCAGGTAGGGGCCCCAAAGCCCGGCCCAGGCATGAGCATCAAATACCACATGGTCATCCAGCGCATAGACTATGCAAGCTTGACCGCTATCATCCCTGCAAGTCTGCAAGGCGCTGTCGGATGCGGATTGGACAGTGGCTTCTTCGCTTTTCCAAGACCATGCACCACCGGGCGCGATGGCGAAAGCCCTGTGTTTTCCGGACGCAAGAAATTCACGGTAGGCATCCTGTCCTGCGCTGTCCAGATGTGGAACCGCCTTGATGTTGCCCAATGTCGCCGAAAGCCCAGCCAATGGAAATAAACAGATCAGGATCGATAGCGCAGGCCATATTACGGTTCTGGAAATATCAAGACCGAACATTGATGTTGTCGACTCGGTACGCATTCGATCGACGCCAGTCGAATGTTCGTGCATGACTTTCGTATCACCACCGCAACAAACGCCGCTACTTGTAGCGGTGTCTGTTGGCGCCGAAAGCGGCAGGTTCACTCCACTTCTTCCCAGCCGGTGATCATCGTCTTGATGTGCGCCGTTGGCGTATGTCCCGTGGTGGTCAGATAGACGTGTGCAATGAAAAAAATCAGCATCATGAAAGCCCCCGCTGTATGCACGAGCGCCACGGCTTCGAGACTCAGGTAGGTATCTACACCGCAGATTTTCCAGTAGGCGTAGAAAAGGTAGAACAGGCCCGAACCCCAGATGATAGGCGAAAGTGCCGACAGTAGCGCGAGGTACGCCAGTCGTTGCAACGGATTGTGCTTTTTCTCTGCAGTTTTATGAAATGGATTCGGTGCGTCGCGGAAGATGCCGAAGGCATAGTAGCGAACCATCGCATCCACCTTCTTCAGCGTCGGGATATATTGCCTCCATTCATCGGTGGTGAATTGCCAAAAAATCGTAAATGCCCAAAGTGTCAGCAATGTCCAGGAAAATATGGTGTGGAGGTTCACCGCCTGTTCGAAACCGAACAGCTTGTATGTGCCATGCACTTCGAAGCCGGTGATCATCATGGAGATGATCAGCAAGGCCTGCGACCAGTGCCAAAAACGCTCATAGCGTTTGTAGAGATAGATACGATTCTCTGCGTTCATTTGTTTTGTCCCTTTTTCTTGCTGGCATAAATGCGAAGGCCTCCATGGATCAGTACGCCGATCAGTGACATCAGAGCCAGCGTCCATCCCACCATATCGAGCAGCCGGTTGCTGTCGCGGGACGGCATATATATACCCTCGATGCCCTTCAAGCGTCCGTTCTTGCTATGGCATTGAGCGCAGGATAAAGCGTCTTCCTCGGGTGCAACCATATGGGTGATCGGCCAGGTCATCTCGGTGTCGACGAATCCGTACTCGCCACTGTATTTCAACCCAGCAGCCTTCATTCCGGTACCGATTGCTTTCTGCCAATCGTAGTTGTGCCACAGGGCCGTCTCGTCCTCTCCTGCGGTATGTTGTACGGTCAGGACGTTATTCACCTTGTCATAGGGCTGCTTGCCGCGATGAACCTTGGTAGGCCAGATGCGTGAACCGGGATCGTTCGGACTGCCACCCACTTCATTGATCTGCACAGTTTTGTTGGGGTCGATCTTGTCTCCGATCACTTTGTAAGTCGAAACACCATTAAACCAACGGTACTCTGGTATGACATAGGAATCCCACATCCATGCCCCTTTCTTTGAGTCGAAGGCCCGGCGCCCCGCACTATCCTTGCGCGATGCCGGCTTGCCGTCCGCACCCATGATGGTGGCTTGAGACCAATCCCAACTCAATTCGGTGCCAATATCGTCGCGCGCATACTCCGGAATATGACAAGTCTGGCAAGCGATTTTCTCTGTGTGCTGATTAAGAATGGCCATAGCGCCATGGTGCGGTTTGTCGCCGTGGCACGACTGGCAGGATGCAGGCGATTCATCATTCTTGCCGCGAATATGTGCCGGGCCGCTGACAGCCGCCGCAACGTTGTAGCGACTACCGGAAACCTGATGACTGGATGTCGCGTGGCAGGTCACACAGGTGAAGTTGAGCCCTTTCTCGTCCATATGCACGTCCAGGTATTTGCCTGGATGCTGCAACGAACTATCGAGATCTCCGTGTTTCGCGCCATTCGCGCCTGCGCCGAAGAAATGGCAGGAGCCGCAGTTGCTGCGGCTTGGCTTGCCGATGCTCTGCGCAACTTTTTTGAGATCAGCAGGTTCAACAAATTTTCCTGACCCCTTCGGAAACTCGACGCGCTTGTACACCGGGTGTCCGGCGTCACCCGGCAACTTGCGGTAAGTGCCGGTCGTGTCGTGGCATACCAGACAATCAACGTTCTTTTCGACACTGAAGTCGAAACTGCTGTCTTTCCAACCGTACCCCGCATGACATGCCATGCAGTCCTTCTCATTTGAGATCGGAGAGGTGCAGTAGTTGTTGATGATATTTTTTTTGCCACGCTTCTGTCCGGTCTTGGGATCGACGGACTCCCAAGTCCAGTGCTTGGTATGTTGTACCTGCTTTGCGGCCTCGGTGTGACACATCAGGCACGCTTCCGTCACCTCCGGGCCGGTCTTGAAATTTTTCTGCAGTTCTTTGAATTTGCCGTGGTCTGCCGTAGAGGCATCTTTGGACTGGCTGGTTGATTCGGCGTGCTGTACCGCATGCGGAGCGATCACTGCATCTTGCTTGGCAGGCAAGGCAAACGCGGTCAGCGCTGCCAGTACCGTGCTCATAGCCAACATCGGCAAAGCAACTCTGAATATGAATGACATGATGTTCCCTTGATTTGACTGGTTGTGGAAACTATTTGGACGCGAATCGAAATGTCTGCGCTAGCAGCCGCCCGCCGCACCAGAACCAGAACCGCCGCTCGCACCGGCACCGGGAGTGCCCCTGATCATTGCGGGCGCAGGTTTGCTCGGATCGAACTGAATGAATTTGGCTTGATCTGCGGCCACATGACGCATGGTCTCACCCACCATGGAACCAAACATCCCACCGATGAATCCGGCATTCATCATGCCGATATAGGTTTTACCGTCGTTCTTCTTGTAGACCGAAATCTTGCAAGGCATCAGGTTGGAAAGGAAGCGAACAGAATCGTCCTTGAGAATCGGTCCGGAATATTTTGTACTGCAAGCCTCGATCAATAGCACCGGCAAGGTATTTCCACCATCAACCTCGACCGCCTTAGCTGGATTGCGCAGGCCGGACAGCGTCCAGCCGTTACCCGTATTCTGAATGTTCTGCTGAATGCGGGCGACCGTCTCTTCCACGCCGAATGGACTTGGCACTTCCCTGAACATCAGGCTCCCCATGAAGTTGTAAACGAGCACACCAAAGAAAACCGCTCCTGCAATAAATCCTCCGACGACTTTCAACATCCTAAAACCCTCCCCTTATTGTCAATTGAGAATAATTAATGAATTAACGCCGGCCAACAGCGTGAATGTCCCATTCCGTCACGAGGTACATGCGGTCAGTTTGAAGCTAACAATCGCAACCAATAAGCTCCTGCTTCCGCGGGATGCTGTAGCCATGCGAGATAGCAGGCTTGATCGTACCAGCGAGAAAGTCGCACACCGCTTTGCGCGGATCGCTTTCATTGCTGGTGATCACTTGAACACCGCGCTCAGCAAGTTCCTCGACGAACCCTTGGCTGGCATTCGCTGTAAGAATGACATCCATACCGTCCAGCGGATGTCTGCCTCCTGAAAACACATGGAAGGACATTTGCATGGGAAGATGGAGCCACACTATCGCAGGGACATCGCAAGGAGCATCGACCTCGAAAATGATGAAGCGACGACTCTTGCCGGCATGTCCGGTAACACTTTTGAAGTCCTGGCTGGTAACCGCAATTTTCATATCATTTATTCCAGTTACAAGACTCTTGAAAAGTCATGCTTCCTTGCCCAGCATATTTTCAAATTTGGCCTGTAGCTGCTCCCTGCTTTCCTGATGGGCAGGATCCTGAGTGATGCAATTGACGGGGCATACTTCTACACATTGCGGCGTGTCAAAGTGACCAACACATTCAGTACATTTTTCGGGATCGACGACGTACATGTTCTCGCCTTGAGCGAGGGCACCATTCGGACATTCCGGCTCGCACACATCGCAGTTGATACATTCTTCAGTAATATACAAAGCCATTTCTCACTCCTAAAACTTGATCCATTTCTCAATCTCGCGCCGAAAAAGCATTACAAACTTGTTCACATCCTCACTAAAGCTCACTCCCTCATTCCAATGAACGGTACAAGTGAGGATGTCTTGCACACCAAAAAAATACCTGTGACGCTTCGCGTCACAGGAAGAGTCTGAATGGAGGGAGTATCCAATCAGTGAGGTGTCTAACTGCACGTCATTACACAAGGATGTATGCAATTCCTGTTGAGCAACCATCATGCCAGCATGGAAAATGGTTGCCTTTTGTTTTATTTTTCAAAAAGATATGGATAAATGTGATTGATAATGAACTGATTGGTGCGCCATAAGTGGCATTCGATGACGGACGTGACTGTCACTAATGACATCAAGCTCAAGCAGTTAAAGTTCGACAGATATGCTCAACTGCTGAATGGATTCCTACGGGTGTGGCAAAACATTGGGCTCCACGCCATCGAGGCCACGAACCCGCAGCATCAACAGTTTTAGTGGTATTGAAAGGAGCTGGTCTGACTGGAACCATGCTCGAAAACGAAATGTTCAGCTACAAAAAAAGCATTTATCAGCCCAAGTGTTCATGAGCTGTAAAAGCGATCCACAGTGACGTCCGACTTCTGTGCCGCCCCTGCTTCAGACAACTTTAACCTGCATCAACTCCTTGCCATCCGGGTCAGTAAGGTGCACCGCGCATGCGATGCATGGATCGAAACTGTGCACGGTGCGCAATATCTCGATGGGTTGCTTCACGTCATACAGCTGATGGCCTTTCAGCGCACCTTCATAAGGCCCCTGATTTCCCTGTGCATCGCGGGGACCCGCGTTCCAGGTGCTGGGCACGATCGCCTGATAGTTGTCGATCTTCTGATCCTTGATGACGACCCAATGCGAGAGCGCCCCGCGGGGTGCCTCTGTGACACCGACGCCCTGCGCATGGCTAGGCCACGTCGACGGTTCCCATTTCGATTCGTTGAAGGTCTTGACGTCGCCCGCTTTGATATTGGCGACCAGCTGATCGTACCAACCCTGCATTGCATCGGCGATGATCTTGGTTTCCAGTGTGCGCGCGGCAGTGCGTCCAAGTGTCGAATAAAGCGCCTGCACCGGCACATCGAGTTTTTTCAACGTCATGCCTACCAGTTCCTTGGTCTGCTCATGTCCCGAGGCATATAACATCAACACACGCGCCAACGGACCGACTTCGACCGCCTTGCCTTTCCAGCGCGGCGACTTCATCCATGAATAATCCTTGTCCACATCCAGATGTTCGTACGGAGGCTTCGGCCCGGTATAGTCGAGCTTGGTCTCGCCCTTGTAGGGATGCAACCCCTGCTCCTTGCCTACCGAGTACTCGTACCAGGCGTGGCTGACGAACTCCTGTATCTCGCCTTCCGCATTCATATCGATTGGATGTATCTTGCTCAGGTCGCGATCCAGGATCACCCCGGAAGGAATCATGTAAGACGAGGGATCGGACATACCCTTGGCCGGAAAATCGCCAAAGGTGAGGAAATTACCGACACCCTCGCCCTGTTTGAACCAGTCCTTGTAGAACCCGGCGATAGCCAGCGTATCCGGCACATAGACCTGATCGACAAAGGAGCGCATCTGGTTGATGACGTTCTGCACGATTTGCAGCCCGACTTCATTGAGCGCGGTACCGGAATTTCCTCCATGAAAATGCGGGCCGTTGCCCTGCCCCGGATGGCTCGGGTCAATGCTGATCGCACACGGCACACCGCCAACCAGGAACATCGGATGCGGATTCTTGCCCCCGAACACGGCATGCAGTTTCACCACATCGCGTTGCCACGCCAGCGCATCCAGATAGTGGGCCACCGCCATGAGGTTCGCTTCCGGCGGCAACTTGTAGGCCGGATGCCCCCAATAGCCGTTGGCGAAGATACCCAACTGACCGGCATCGACAAAACCTTTCAGCTTCTTTTGCACATCGCTGAAATAGCCCGGCGATGATTTGGCGTAACCCGACAGGCTCTGCGCCAGCGCTGAAGTCGCCTTTGGATCAGCCTTCAGGGCCGAGACCACATCCACCCAATCCAGCGCATGCAGGTGATAGAAGTGCATCACATGATCGTGGATATATTGCGCACCTATCATCAGATTGCGGATCAACTGTGCATTGCTTGGTACCTCGATCTTCAGCGCGTTCTCAACGGCACGCACCGATGCAATGCCATGCACCAGCGTACACACCCCGCAGATGCGCTGCGCAAATGCCCAGGCGTCACGCGGATCCCGCCCCCTGAGGATGATCTCGATGCCTCGAACCATGGTGCCAGCGCTGGAGGCTCTTGTGATGCGGTTGTTCGCGTCGGTTTCCGCCTCGATGCGCAAGTGGCCTTCGATGCGGGTGACCGGGTCAACTACGATGGTTTGCGTCATGTCGTGTTCCTCAAACGTTCAGAAATTCCGCAAGGATGCGGTATTGCGCGTCGCTCTCGGCGTTATCGGTGCCGCGACCGGTCGCAATGCTCTCGCTGGTTCGCGCCATGCGTGCGTGCATCGCGGCATTCCACGCCGGACTGTCACCCGGTTCCGCCGGCTTTAGACAGGCTACCGCCGCCTGCGCAACAAAATGACCGGCCTGACTACTCCAGTCGCATTCTTTCCCGCACTGGGTAAAGCTGTCCACGCTGGCTTTTTTGGCCGACTGAGAAGCGGCGGCAAGCTCGTCTTCGGTAATGTCCGCGCGCTTCGCTGCACCGATCGCGCTTTTTACTCTGGGGTCCTTGCTCAGCGCCAGCACATTTTCGGCGAAACGCGCCGCGACCAGACGCTGCCCGGCCCTGGACAGTGTGCTCAAAGCGGCCTTGAAATCGCTGTCGTTATCGATAGCCATCGTCTATTCTCCTTCGGTCAGGTGATCGGCGATCATCTCGGTAAGCCCGACCACCGGAATATTCATGTGGTAGTGCTCCAATCCTTCCTCCAGGACGATGCGGCAATTGGCACAAGCGGTAACCAGAGTCTTTGCGCCGGTCTCTTCCAGTTGCGATTTCTTCTTCCTGAACGCCTGCAGTCGTAATGGTTCTGCTTCTTCGATAGCGCTCACGCCGCCTCCGCCACCGCAGCACCAGTTCATCTGTCCGTGGTCGGCCGTATCCACAAAATTCTTCGCCACCATCTTCAGCAGGTTGCGCGGCTGTTCCAGTACGCCTCCGCGCCGCACCAATTGGCAAGGATCGTGGAAGGTAAGCAGCGCATCCTCAAAGCCTGTGGTCTTGAGCAGACCTGCGCTGCGGAAGCCATCCAGCACTTCCAGGATATGCAGTACGTCGAAGGTATACGGGCGACCCACCAGATTGGGGCCTTCCCAGCGCAACGCCGTATAGGCGTGGCCGCACTCCGGGCTGATCACTGTTTTGACTTTGAGTTTTTCAGCACCGTCCACGATGCGCTGCACGAGTATCTTCGCAATGTCGGAGACCCCGATCTGAATGCCACTGTTCGTGGCTTCGAACGCGTCGGAGCACAGTGTCCAGCTCTTGCCCGCCTGCTTCATGATCTTGGCTACTGCGGCAAGGTATTCCGGGAAGTTGATGATCTCCATTGAAGACATCAGCACCAGGTATTCCGCACCTGCCACATCCAGCGGGATCTCGATGCCGGTGTCGGCCTGCACATGTTTCATCTGCGCCTTCACCGCGGGCAGGCGTATGCCCATGGGACTGCCGATCTCAACCGAACGCGTGCTTGCCGCGATCAAATCGGCAGGTGCGTGGCCTGAAGCGGCCATGCCTTCGCGCATCTTGCGGATCATGTAGGTCATGTCGTTGCCTACCGGGCACACCATGGCGCAACGGGAGCACATGGTGCAACTGTTGTAAACAAGAGGCTTCCATTCCTCGAGTTCTGCATCGGTGACCGGCTTGGACAGGCCGAGCATTTTTCCCAGCTTGCCCAGCAAGGTATATTCCTGCTTCCAGACGCGGCGCAATGGCTCAAGTTTATGGATAGGCGTGTATTGCGGGTCGCCGGTTTCGGTATAGAACAGACAAGCTTCGGCACACAGTCCGCAATGCACGCAGCTTGAGAAGAAACTGGCGATCGGCGCATCGATCACTTCCTTGAAAGCATCGATACCTTTGGCGAGGTTCACACTCATATTGATGTCTCCTTTCGACCGGCAGTGCTCCACGAACTCGGGCGTCGGCCTCCGGCGTCACTCGCGGACGCTCTCATCCCCGCTGCGCGGGGCCCCTGATCGCTGCTCATGACGCCACCCCCTTCCGTCCGAAAATATCGCCGTTGTACCAGCGTGAAATGAACAGGGAGAACGTGTGGAACAGTTTGGTGAATGGCAGTAGTACGAGCAGCAACTCGACCGAGAACAGATGCAGCGACAACATCAGGGTGTACTCCACAAACAGGTGGTGGTAGGCCATGTAGCCGGTCAGCAAGGGAAGGAACGTCGCCCCCCAGGCAACATAATCACCGATGCCCGACAGCATGCGTTTCACCGGATTATTGAGCCGGTGGGCCAGCAAAACGCCCAAAGCCACCATCGCTGCCACGACCGATGCATCGACCAGCGGCGTAGGAAGATTCGGCCAGCGCAACCCTGTCATGCTGCGGAAGAATTCGATGTGCGGCGCCAGGAAAAAGATGGCCAAAAATAATCCAACGTGAAAAACATAACCGCTGATATAGGTCACCGGGTCGCGTTTCAACATCCCTTCCGCCGGTAATGATCGGGTTAATACGGTGCGCCAACCGCTGCCGGGCGAGTTGGCGCGCGGCTTGGAAAGATCGGCTTTGCGACCGAGGCTGAATATCTCGAACAGGCGCAATACGACACCCGCGGCAAACAACATCAACGCCCAGTTCAACGCATTACCGCGCGCGAAAGTCAGAAGTTCAAGATGGTTCATTTTCCCTCCCGCGCTAGATCCTGCACCGTCACTGTTTCGTGAGACGCTTTGGCCGCAGCCTTGGTCGAGCGGTTGTGCCAGGTGATGGCCACACCAGCAGCTGCGCCAGCGACGGCAGCTGCACCCAACATCGCAGTTGTCGCCGACACCGGCATCGACAGCGCTTTGTAGAACGGGCCTGCGTCCCAGAATTTGGGCTCTGAACAGCCGATGCAGCCGTGACCGGATTCGATCGGGAAACTGGTTCCGTCATTCCACTTCGTGGTGGCACAGGCATTGTAGGTCACCGGCCCCTTGCAACCGAGCTTGAACAGGCACCAGCCATTCCGCGCCGCCTCGTCGTCGAAGGTCTCCGCGAACTTGCCCTGATCGTAGAATGGGCGGCGATAGCAGCGGTCATGGATAGTCTCGCCGTAGAAAGATTTTGGCCGGCCCAATGCATCCAGTTCGGGTATCCCGCCAAATGTCAGGAAGTGCGCCAGTACCCCGGTCATCACCACAGGAATCGGTGGGCAGCCAGGCACGTTGATGATCGGCTTGTCCTTGATGATGTCGCTCACCGAAACGGCGCCTGTCGGATTAGGATTGGCCATGGGAATGCCGCCGTAAGTCGCGCAGGTTCCCACCGCGACGATGGCTGCCGCTCCTTTGGCTGTTTCCACCAGCATATCGTGATTGCTGATGCCGGCGATGGCAGAATAGCCGGGATTGCCCATCGGGATCGAACCGTCGACGATCAACAAGTACTTGCCCTCATTGTCCTTCATCGACTGAAGGCGGGCATGCTCCGCAGCATCTCCGGAGGCGGCTTGCAGCGTATGGTGATAATCGAGGGAGATCATGTCGAAAATCAGGTTTTCCAGCGTCGGCGAATGCGAACGCGTGATGGATTCGGTACATCCGGTGCACTCCTGGAACGAGAGCCATATCACCGATTGCCGCCGCGCTTTGCTGATGGCCTCCGCCATCACGCCGGCCATCGCGGGCGGCAGCGCCAACAATGCCGCCAACGAGGTGCAGTACTTGAGAAATTCACGGCGGGTCACCCCGCGTTGCGCCAAACCTTCACCCACCGTTCCGGGCAATATTTTCGTTTGCTGCGTATTTTTCATGTCAACTCCCTGCGTTCAATGAACCACGGAATGTGCGAGAAATTTCGCGCGACCGATTTTGCTTGCTCAACTCACCCCATAAGTATTTTCTGTGACCGACCCCTTGCGAAACGCCCGATGATTTCAGATGCAGTGCTGCAAATTTCCGGCAGAGCCGCCGCGACCGGAGGCGTCAGCGTATCTCCCCATCCAACAAAAGCCGGCTGAACACCTATCAGCGCGCGCTGTTGCGGCCAGTATCCGGTCAGGAGCGAGATGGCGCGCAGATCGAGCAGCCCCACTTCATGAACGCTGCTTTTACGGTTCTGACCAAGAAAACGATCCATGTCGTCACCCTCGAAGCTGTGTGCGGTTCCCGGCGACTCGCCTAGTTCGGCTGCATCGATCACCAGCAATGCGTCACATTCGCTGATCGGTGCCGCCAGCGTAAAAGACAGCGTACCGCCATCGACGAATTCAATTTCATTGCTTGCGCCGAATCGCGCTTCCAGTTCGTTCATGGCAACGATGCCTACCCCCTCATCAGCGAGTAACGTGTTGCCAATCCCAAGAACAAGTATCCTCATGCTGTCTGCTCCGGTTTAAGCGGAAGGGATGGCAACATTGAAGCGGCTGAAGATAAGGGGAAGTAGGCATCCAGATCGGTTGCGCCCTGCAAAGCGGCAGCAAGACCATCGAGCGCCAGATTGATCTCGTCGGCTTGTTGGGAGGTGATTATCTCGCGTGCATGTCCCAGCGTTGCATACACCCAATCGCCTGGCGACAGCTCTTCCAGTAGAAGCGCATTCAGCCGCTCACGTCGCCCGCGACCTTCGCACCAGGCGAATGCGCCGTCGACTTCGATGACATGCATGGGTATGCCAATACACATAATCAGGCATCCTATCAGCAATACGTGACAATGACATGACCCATAAGGGTAAGACTAACGTCTCCGTCATCTCCGGATAAACTTCCGACACATGTATTCTGCGTAAACGATCGAGAGTTACACTCTCAAATTTAGCCGGATACAAGTCGGCAACGAAGGAACATGAGAAAATAATACGATATTATTGGTAAACCGTCACTGGCATGTACCCATTTCCCCCTTGTCGTTGACATTGATCATCAAGGGAAAAATGCCGGCGATGCTCAAAATTTCACTTCATCCAAAATCCGCCTGACAAAATTCGTTGGGTATTTTGAATAAATCTTGAAACGTGAGAATCAAAACAGAAATTGTGTTATAAAAAAATGAAAGGAGAATTACATGTTCAAACTGCCAATGGTAATCATCTACATGATCATCGCGTTTAATATCACCGCGTTTACCGCAATATTGCTGTTAAATGTGCTGATCATCAACTCGCTCATCGCCAAAGTCATTGCATCTGCATTGACAATCGGCGCATGGGCTCTGGCATATATCAATCGGGACAAGGTCGTGACAATATTTTGATAGAACGTCATGGTAGTTCCGCTAGTTGACCCGCACAGATTGCGTGGTTGGTTCAACGCCAAATCCAAAGGAGGTAAATCATGAATCCGACTGCCCAAGCGTTCGGAATAGGAATCATTCTGGGCATAATCCTGTTTTTCATACTCGCACGTGCCGGCTTGATTGATAAATTGCTTGCATCGATGAACAAATGGTTCAAATAGGGTCGACTCGCCATACGAGTACTTCGCCCGTGCACTAGTCACCGCATAACACTGATACAGTGGCAGAGGTTGTGCTTTATTCGGACTGTGGGGAAAATCATGCGTATTGCGATTATCGGTTCCGGTCCTTCCGGTTTCTACGCCGCAGAGGCGCTCCTCAAACGTACCGATGAAATTGTACATGTCGACATGTTCGACCGCCTCCCAACCCCTTATGGTCTCGTACGCGGAGGCGTCGCACCAGACCATCAGAATATCAAGGCCGTTACCCGCGTTTATGAAAAGACTGCCGCACGCCCTACATTCAGGTTCTTTGGAAATGTCCGCCTCGGAACTGACATAACGGTGGATGACTTGCGCCGGCACTACCATCAGATCGTCTATGCCGTGGGCAATGAGGCTGACCGCCGACTCGGCATTCCGGGGGAAGGCGTTCCGCGTTGTACCCCCGCAACTGTCTTTATCGGCTGGTACAACGGCCATCCGGACTACCGTCATGCCAAGATCGATTTGTCGGTGTCGCGCGTTGCGGTGGTGGGAAATGGAAACGTGGCTCTGGATGCCGCACGGATCCTGCTGCGAACACCCGCCGAGCTTGAAAAAACCGACATCGCCGCACACGCTCTGGATGCCCTGCGCAAAAGCCGGGTACGCGAAGTCTTCATTCTCGGCCGGCGCGGCCCCGAGCAGGCTTCATTCACAGCGACCGAGCTTGAAGAGCTCGGCGAGATGGAAGATGCCGAACCGGTCGTTGCACCAAGCGAACTTGCAAGCCTGGTTTTCCCGGAAGCTGCGCGCAACAAGCAGCAACAGAGAATTCTTAAAATTCTCCAGTCATTTGCGACGCGGCAGGCCAATGTGAAATCCAGAAAGCTTCACCTGCGGTTCCTTCTTTCCCCGACAGAGATAATCGGCGGTCCTGATGGCGGTGTGTCTGGCCTTAAACTCGAAAGGAACCGACTTGAGATGCTAGCTGACGGCACGGTCACCGTACGCGGTACCGGCAAAACTGAAGTCCTCGATATCGGCATGGTGTTGCCTGCAATCGGATTCAGCGCCGAGCGGATCGCAGGTGTCCCTTATGACGAAAAGGCGCGTATCGTTGCCAACGAGGATGGTCGGGTCATCGATCCCGTCATCCGTTCTGTAATTCCAAATGAGTATGTCGTCGGCTGGGCGCGCACTGGACCGCAAGGCCTTATCGGGTCGCACAAGGCCGCATCTGCGCATGTTGTGGCACACATGACCTCCGATGGCACCGGGATTGCAGCCCGGGTGCTGCCAGACCGAGACGCGATCATCGGCATGTTGCATCAGCGGGGCGTGAAAATAGTCTCGTTCGATGACTGGAAACAACTTGATGATGTCGAGATGGCACGCGGGGTGCGGCGCGATGCTCCGCGCGACAAGATCGTCGATGTAGAGGCGATGCTCTCGATCCTGGGCCAGCATTGACCTATTGGCTGATCCGAGGAACTGGGACGGCAACCGTTTTGAGAGTCTATCGGGTCGGTTTCGGCTTTCGCTGCTCCGGTCGAAGCCGCGGTGCGAGCAGCACATCGCCCGTATCGGCATCTATCGCTTCTCCGTTCGCATTCACCAAGGGCAACTCGCTGTCGTTCCAGCCGCGCACCCCGGTCTTGAGCGAAGCCACATTGGTGAACCCCATCCGCATCAGCGTATCGGCTGCCAGAACCGAACGCTTCCCGGAACGGCAGATGATCACGATCTCCAGTTCGCGCCCGGCTGCCAATTCCGGCACAGTTTCATCGTAATCCCATTCACAGGACTGCTCCAGTACCCCACGCGGCACGTTGACGGAATCGGGAATGCGCAATATCGCAAACTCTGACGGTTCGCGCACATCGAGCAGGAGCGGCTTGCTGCCCGCTGCAATCGCCCTGTTCAAATCCCACGGCATGATCTCTTTCACACCGGTGATGACTTCCTCAATCAGCTCATCATAGTTCTTCATTCGAAGTATTTCCTTTTTGATTTGGCCGGATGAAATGCCGTCAACAAAGATACATTGAACCACCCCCAGACTTGGGCTAGAAAAACAGCGGCACCAAGCCAAATGCAGCCAAGGCCAGCAAGAAGACCAGGCTCATTGTGCCCGTCTGGCGGGAAGACAAGACAAAGGCATAAAGGCCTTTGACGACATTGTTGCTGGACGCAGCAATGAGGATACCGGACGACGCCACATGCAATGGCGTGAGCGTTGGTGTTGCCTGGGTCAGGCCCATGATGAACGGATCAACATCCGTGACTCCCATAACAGCGGCAAGGGTGTACACGCCCCCCTCTCCCAGGTACACGATGGCAAAATGAGTCGCGATCAGCATAACCACGAAAAGCAGGGCAAAGAGAAGCGCTGCACTTATTTCGAGCGGATTCTTCGGTTTGGACTCGCTGATCAACTTCAACTCGCTTTCATCCCTCCGCGTGGACCACAGCCAGCCGACACCAACGGCAAAAATACCCAGCCCCAAAAATGGAAGCGACAATCTTGCCATCAATTCCTGATTGAATAGCGCCAACAGAACTGCAAGGCGCAGGTACATCATTCCAGAGGCAATCAATAATCCCCCGGAAAACAGATGGGGCTGATTTTCGCTTTTCGACCTCCTCGCAAGTGCTACTGTCGTCACCGTGGATGAATACGCACCGCCCAGAAACGCCGCAAGGATGATGCCGCCCTGCCCCCTGTTCAATCTCTGGAGCACGTAGCTGCCATATGAGATCGCGCTTACCGCCACAACGACGAGCCATGTCTTGAAGGGATTGATCTGGAATTGGCTGAACTGGGCATCGGGCAGCAATGGCAAGATTACGGACGAGAGGAGCAGGAATTTGGCAAAAGTAAGAATGTCGGTCGTCTCGATGCGTTTTGCCAGATTTTCCAAGCCTGCCTTGAGTTCAAGCAGGATGATGCTGGACACTGTAAGTGTGGTGGCAATCCAGAACATCTGGTGATATACAAGAGCGCCCACCAGATAGGTGGTAAGGCCCGACATCTCGGAGGTCACGCCGGAATACGTGGATGAGGTGAGCTTATGCCAATAGGAAATCATCAGGAATCCGGCCACTACTGCAAAACCAAGCGCCTGCGGCAAGAGCTCTCCTCCGGATATCAGGCCCATGGAATAGCCGATCAGTCCGATCAGCGGAAAAGTGCGCACTCCCCCAAACGAATAATGGCCTTCGCTGTCCTTACGTTCTTCGCGCTCGAGTCCGATTAGAAAAGAGAGAAACAGTACGAAAAGAACCTGTACCCATTCAGGTGACATCCATTCCAAGTATTTCATGTCGCGTCTAAAAAAAAGGAGTGTGAATTCGCAATATATGCCATTTTAACAATGGCTGTAATGAACCTGGCGGGGGTGCGTGGAAAAATCCCGGTTCAGGACATGATCAAGTAATACAGCCCTTACGTAATAAGCGTTTAGACGGGTATCGTTGAACGCCCGGACCCGATGCTCGACGTGGTCGAGGCACAGCCATAAATCAATATCATCAGAAATTTACTTCAGAGTGTTCAGGCAACCATTTCGCAGCAATACTGAATGGCAGTCGAATCAAAAGCCGAAATAACTGCCATAATTAGCCTCTTGTTTTGCTGGCCGGGACGAGCATTCGTCATCCAGCGTAACATATTGATTAATTAGAAATTGTTATAATATTGTTTACGGATTTATAAACCCGTTGCTGTGAAAATGGCATGCCGGTTCAATTCCGGTTTCGGGTACCAGACTGATGTCAAGCAAACTTAACCCCACGCAACGCGAAGCGATCAAATATCTGGATGGCCCCCTCCTGGTTCTGGCCGGGGCCGGTAGCGGCAAGACACGTGTCATCACGCACAAGCTTGCCTACCTCATCGAGGATTGCGGCTATTCGCCGCGCAACGTGGCAGCCATCACGTTCACCAACAAAGCCGCAAACGAAATGCGCGAGCGCGTCGGAAAGCTGCTGAACGGTCGCGATGCCAAGGGCATGACCATCAGTACTTTCCATGCGCTGGGCATGCAGATCCTGCGCGAGGACGGGCCGCTGCTCGGCTACAAGAAACAGTTCTCCATCTTCGATAGCACCGATACGGGAAAGATCATCGGCGAACTGCTGGGCAGCCCGGACAAGCAGGAGATCCGCACTGCGCAAAGCGTGATGTCGAACTGGAAGGCTGCCTTCCTCACGCCGCAGCAAGCGGAAAGCCTAGCCGAGAACGAAGAGCAACAGCGCATCGCCCTGCTCTACGCGCGCTACCAGGAAACGCTGCGCGCTTATCAGTCGGTGGACTTCGACGATCTCATCCGTTTGCCGGTGGAGTTGTTCAAAGCAAATGCAGAAGCGCACCATCGCTGGCAGCAGCGCTTCCGCTACCTGCTCGTCGACGAATACCAGGACACCAACGATTGCCAGTACCAGATGATGAAGCTGCTGGCTGGCGACCGCGCCGCCATCACCGCCGTGGGCGACGACGACCAGGCCATCTATGCCTGGCGCGGCGCCAGTACCGCCAATCTGAGCAACCTGCAGAAAGACTATCCCACCCTGCGCGTCATCAAGCTGGAGCAGAACTACCGTTCTTCGCAGCGCATCCTGCAGAGTGCGAACCACCTCATCAAGAACAACACCAAATTGTTCGAGAAAAATCTGTGGAGCGAACACGGTCCCGGCGACCCGGTACGCGTGTTTGCGGCGAAAGATGAAGAGAACGAAGCTGAATCCGTCGTGCTGCGTCTGTTGGCGCACAAATTCGAGAACCGCACCCGTTTCGCCGATTACGCCATCCTCTACCGCAGCAACCATCTGTCGCGCATATTCGAGGAGCAATTGCGTACGCACAAGGTGCCCTATACCGTCAGCGGCGGCACTTCATTCTTCGACCACGCCGAGATCAAGGACCTTACCGCCTACCTGCGCCTGATCGCGAATCCGGACGATGATCCTGCCTTCATCCGCGCGATCACGACGCCCAAGCGCGGCATCGGCAACAGCACGCTGGAAAAATTGGCGACACTTGCAGGCGCGCGCAACGTCAGCCTGTTCGAGGCAGCGTTTGACGGCGAAATGGCGCATCATCTCCAGCCGCGCCAGCATGAAGACCTGCTCACCTTCTGCAACTTCATCAACCGCATGCAGGCGCGGGCCGAAAAAGAACCATGCAGTGAAGTGTTGAATGACCTGCTCTCCGCCATCGACTACGAGGCCTGGTTATTCGACAACCACGAACCGCGTCAGGCGGAAAACAAATGGAAGAATGTGCAGGATTTCACCGGCTGGATGAATCGCAAATCCGAAACAGACGAGAAGACCATGATTGCGATGACGCAATTGATTGCGCTGCTCAACTTGCTCGAATCTCGCGACCAGGAGACCGATGCTGTATCGCTTTCCACGCTGCATGCTGCCAAGGGGCTGGAGTTCGGTCACGTATTCCTGGTCGGCGTGGAAGAGAACATCCTGCCGCATGAGCGCAGCGAATCGCCGGAGCAGATCGAGGAAGAACGCCGGCTGATGTACGTCGGTATCACCCGCGCCCAGCGATCGCTGCAGATCAGCTACTGTACCCGGCGCAAGCGCGGCAAGGAATTCTCCGGCTGCGATCCCAGCCGCTTCATCGCGGAACTGCCGCAGGCGGACATCGTTTATTCCGGTGTGGTGACAGTGGGCAACGCGCCTGCGGTCAGCAAGGATGAAGGAATGGACAAGCTGGCACGGCTGAAGGCGATGTTGAAATGAACCGTCAAATGTCCTGAACCGCAGCCCGTGGCCGCACGTCGTTCATTGAACCTAGTGCAAATGATGCAGATCCAGTTTGCGCAGTCTGGGGGCCAGAAAAGCGGTAGCAGAAACTACAACCAGCGTCATGCTTCCGCCAAAGATGACCGATGGAACCAGGCCCATCAGCCGTGCAGCCAGGCCCGACTCGAACGCACCCAGTTCGTTGGACGAGCCGATGAATATCCCGTTGATCGAAGCGACACGGCCGCGCATCGTATCCGGCGTTGCCAGCTGCATGATGGTGGTGCGCATGACCACCGACACGCCATCGCAAATACCGGACAGCATCAGCAACAGCGCCGCAAGCCAGAAGTAGTTGCTCATGGCGAATGCAATGATGCAGACTCCAAACCCTGCCACAGCCGCGAGCAGCCAGCGCCCGGCATGTTTATTGATAGGATGCCTTGCGAGGAAGATGCCTATCATGATGGCTCCGACGGCAGGTGCGGCACGCAGGATGCCCAGCCCTTCCGGACCGTAATGGAAAATCTCCTGCACGAAAGCCGGCAACATGGCAACTGCGCCGCCGAACAGCACGGCGAACATGTCCAGCGCCTGGGCTCCCAGGATGATCTGGTTGCCGAACACAAAGCGCAATCCTTCTCCTATGCTGGAAAATATGGGGGACGCTTCTGCGGGAGGCGGCTCCTTGATGCGCAAAGACAGCAACGTCAGAGCTGCGCTCATAGCCAGGACCGCGGACACCGCATACGCACTCGTGAGGCTGGCCCAGGCCACCAACGCGCCGCCGAGCGCCGGCCCCACCACCAACCCAAGCTGAAAGATCGAGCTGCCGACCCCGGCAGCGCGTGCATATTGATCGCGCGGCAATGCCAGCGCGAACAGCGAATTGTAGGAAGGGCTGATGAACGCTCGCGCCACTCCGCCGCAGGCGATTGAACCGTATATCCACAGCACGGGGTCCTTCAGCGTCATGAAGGTAGTGCCTACCAGCACCAATGCGTTCAGGCTCGTCAGCACGCCGGCCAACACGCCGAACTTGCGACGTGAATGATGATCGATCGCATAACCGGCGAACAGCGCGCAGCTGAAATACGGGATCACCTCTGCCAGGCCGATAAGCCCGAGCGCCAGTGCGTCGTGTGTCAGTTCATAGATATGCCAGCCGACCACGACCGCAATGATCTGGTAGGCAAGGACGATCTGGATCCGGAAAGCCAGGAGCTTGAGAAAAGCGGGATTGCGCAAAGGGTGCATCGGGGAAGAGGAAAAGGATTGCGGCATATATCAGTGCCAGGAGATGGTCACGTCTTCCCGAAGAAATTCGAACACCGGCCGGCCCCGGACGGTTTGATGACGTTCATTCGTGCTGGATATGGCCGGGTTGAATCTATTTCCCGCGCTTCATATGTTTGTATATCGCTTCCGCGGTCTGCTCCAGAAGCGCGACATCCAGCACGCCGATGCATTGTTCCGCAACCTCAATGCCGTCCAGCACACTGGGGCGTTCGGCTTCGGTTATCTCCCATATGTCGCTCGAATCGCCCCGTCTGCGCACCTCGATCAATGTCAGGATGGCGGCGTCCAGGACCTCGATCGCGTTGACGATCTGGGTATTCTTGTTCTCGAGAGCGGTGCGGACCACCGAGAGGGCGGTCGCCAGGCGCGAGAATGCAATGACGGTGAAGCGTCCTTCACATGCAGCTTCGTAGGGCAGGTGCATGTCCATCGCGTAAATGTCTTTCAGTCCTTGCGTGACAGGAACCCGCAAAGGCGGACGTTTCTTGCTCATTCTGTACAAACCTTCCAGATAGTTTTTTGCTTTACGGACTTTCCTGTCTTGCTGCAGGAAAATATCAGACAAGTAGGCGTTCAATTCAGTGCCAGAATTCCTTTAGTGCCGCGTATCGATCCCAGGCTTTGCGGAACTCTGCAATGCGTTCGGCGTAGTCGTGCTCCATCCAGCCGCGTACAAGCGCGAGTGTATCGTGCCGTGCGGCATTATCCAACTCTGCCAGCAGGCGGTGTGCCACGGCAATGTCATTCAGCACACCCAGGATATCCTGCAATTCGGTCAATACCGTCAAGTAGTTGCCTGACTTGGGGCCGGGAAACAAGGCACCGAACATATCGATGCTGTACCGGAGCTTTTTGCATGAAATGCGCAAAGCATGAAGTTGTGCGGGGTCTTCGCCGAGCAATCCCGTGCCGTGCACGAGGACTTGTTTGCTGCGCTTATCCAGGATATGTGTGGCGAATTTTTCCAGCGTCGCTTCGGGCCCGGCGGATTGCAGACCGTGCATCCACGCGCCAAAGCGCAGCAACAAGCGCTGGAAATCTTGTGAGGCGAGGCTAGCTTCCATTCCGGCATGCCGGTGTTTCCGCACCCGTTCAGCCGCACTGAGCACTTCCCTCAGCCCGCCGTGATCTGGCAATCGGGCAAGGATCGGCGCCAGCGTTTGCGTGACAAACACATCCCATTCGCGCGAACGCCCCAACTCCACGCACAGTCTGGTCACCTGCTCACGCAGAGCCGTCAATTCGGCATCACCGGTCCGATGCTGCTGGGTGATGGCGAGCGCCACGCGCAGACGGCGCAGCCCGACGCGCACCTGATGCAGATATTCCTCCTCCAGTTTCAGCAATGCGCCCGGCACGTTGGACTGTATGTGGGAAAGACAGGCGCTTATCAGGCTTTGAAGCGCACTCGCGACGGATTGGGATTTTTTCAGGATCGGGAACCTGGCCTTGCTTACCGACGGTTTTGCCCCGGAAAACAGCAAATATCCGTATTCCGCCTTGCTGGTGTGCTCGACATCCAGCGGCACGACATCGAACAGGGCCAGCGCAAGTTTGAACAGTTGCTGCGGAGCGCCGGATTTCAGTTCGAGTTCCAATTCCGAGATCGGGCAGATTGACTGCCCCGCACGTATCTCTCCGCTGTCCATGCACAGCTCGATCTCTGCGCCTTCGAACTCCAGCACGCGCACGTTGCGAGCGAATTCGGTCACAAATATTGGCTGCAGCCGGTTGCGCACGCCGTGCGGCAGTTCACCACCGCCGGCTTTGAGCAAGGCAAAATCCAGTTGTTCGGACGGGACCGGCGTCTCCCACTCGTTCCGCTGATGCAGGCCCGCGCTGACCTCCCCGCCTCCCTTCAGCGTTTGCACGAATTGCGTACCCGCCCGTCGTAGCCGCAATGCCATCGCCTGGCGGCGCAGTTCGAGATCCGCGGTGTCGTAGTAGATGCTGTAGAGCTTGAGTGTGCGGGCACGGCTGGCGGATAGAGAGCGAAGGAACGGATGCCGCTTGAGCCTGACCAGGTTTTCAGGCGCGATGTGCAGCTTGAGTTCCGTCTCGATCGCCACAACAGTCTCAGATCAGGACTGGGCTGTCCGGCAGTTCATTGATCTTGCCGGCACCGATCTGCGGGTAATGCTCCGCAAGATGTCCGCCCACACTGCGAATCCCGGCAATGACGCCCTGTTCGAACCGGCCCTGGCGGAATGCGCTCTCCATCTCCTGGCAGACCGCTTCCCACACCGCCGGGCCAAGACGGACATGAATGCCGCGATCCGCCACGATCTCGACCTTTCGGTCGGCAAGCAACAAATAGATCAGCACACCGTTGTTGTGTTCGGTGTCCCAGACGCGCAGTCTGGAAAAGACTTCGATGGCCCGTTCGCGCGCGGTCTGTCCGGCAATCAGGGGCCTGATATCCAGAGCAGATTCGACCGCAAAACGGATCTGGCCCGCATGCGTCTGCTCCATTTCGCCTATCGTGCGTTCGATGTTATCCAGTGTCGAGCGCGGGAAGATTCGGCGCATCGCGGCATGGCTGACCGACAGGTGTTTAAGGATACGTTTGAAGTTCATTTACCAGTCTCCCGAAGCGCCACCACCGCCGAAGCCGCCGCCGCCGCCGCCCCCGCCAAAGCCCCCACCTCCGCCGCCTCCGCTACCCCATCCTCCGCCGCCGCCCCAACCGGAGGGAAAAGACGAACCGCCGCCCCCCGTCCCGAATAGCAGGGATAGCACAAAGGCTACAAGCGCAGCGGCAACCGCCCACCCGATCGAAAGCAACATCACCCACGCCAGAGCGCCGATCACACCTCCGACGATCAATCCGCTGGGAAGGCGTCCCAGCAACTGGCGCAAAATGATGTTGCCCATCATGAAAATGACGAATCCGGCGCCGATCAATTGACCGAAGTTGTCCGATCCGTCGCCCGACTGCGACGATGCCCGCTGTGCAGGAGGCGGCAGCGGTTCACCTTCGATCACCTTGATGATCGCGTCCACGCCGGCATCAATGCCCTCATAGAATGATCCTCGCTTGAATTCCGGACCTATGATCTCCGACACGATGCGTTTCGCCGTCGCGTCGTTCAGGGCTCCTTCCAGGCCGTAACCGACCTCGATCCTCAATTTGCGGTCGTCCTTGGCGATGAGCAGCAGCACGCCGTCATCCACACCCTTGCGCCCGAGCTTCCAGAAGTCCACAACGCGGATGCCGTACTGCTCGATCGTTTCTGGCTGCGTGCTGGGCACAAGGAGTACGGCGATCTGCGATCCCTTGCGCGACTCGAATGCAGCCAGCTTGGCTTCCAGCGCTTGAATCTGGCCGGCATCCAGTGTGGAGGTGAGATCGGTTACGCGCTGAGCGAGTTTTGGAACGTCAACCTCTGCTTGCGCTGTGCCGCAAAGCAGCAGCGCAAGCAGAAGAAGCCGCGTCCAGAAATGGCTCATTTATTTTGCCGGTGCTGGCTTGGGTGCCGAGAAATCCACCGTCGGAGCCTTGGACACCGCCTTCTCGTCCTCAACGGTAAAGGAAGGCTTGACGCTGTAGCCGAACATCATCGCGGTCAGGTTGGTCGGGAAGGAACGCGCCAGCACGTTATAGGCCTGCACTGACTTGATGTAGCGATTGCGCGCCACGGTGATGCGGTTTTCCGTGCCTTCGAGTTGCGCCTGCAAATCGCGGAAGACTGCATCCGATTTCAATTGCGGATAGTTCTCCGTCACCATCATCAATTTGCTCAACGCGGAGGTCAACTCACCCTGTGCCGACTGGAATTTGGCGAACGCCTGCGGGTCGTTGATCAATTCCGGTGTCGCCTGAATCGTGCCCACCTTGGCCCGCGCTTCCGTCACGCCGATCAGCACATCCTTTTCCTGCTGGGCATAACCCTTGACCGTATTGACCAGGTTCGGAACCAGATCGAAGCGGCGCTGATACTGGTTCAACACTTCGGACCAGTCGGCCTTGACCTGCTCGTCATTCTTCTGAAAATCGTTGTAACCGCAACCGCTCAACAATACAGTCATCAAAACCATCAACAGAACACGCATTTTCGATCTCCTTAAAGAAACTTGGTTGCATCCGTAAAACGGTCACATTATACGGCTTGCCCGGCGGCATAGCCCGACGCCCATGCCCACTGAAAGTTGTAGCCGCCGAGCTGTCCGGTCACATCCTGCACTTCGCCGATGAAATACAGGCCGGGCACGCCGTTGCACTCCATCGTCTTTGATGATTGCGCATGCGTGTCCACGCCGCCGCAGGTCACTTCCGCCTTGCCGTAGCCCAATGTGCCGGTCGGCGTGACCTGCCAGTTCTTCAGCTTTTCTGCCAGCACGCGCAGGTCCTTCTCCGCATACTGGATGAGGGGCTTATTCTCCATCCATTGAGTTGCAATGATCTCGGCAAACCGCTTCGGCAGGTATTGCGCGAGGAAATTGCCCAGCAACATTCTGCTGCTGCGGTGTTTCGAGAATATTTCGCGCAGGTCGTGATCCGGCAGCAGATCGATGGAAAGCGGCTTGCCGTGCTCCCAGTACGAGGATATCTGCAGGATGGCCGGTCCGCTCAACCCGCGATGGGTGAACAGCAGATTCTCGCGGAAACGCTGCTTGCCGAAGCTCACCACCGCATCCAGGGAGACACCAGCCAGTTCACTGAAAGCCACCCACTCCCCGGGATGAAAGCTTAGCGGAACCAGTCCCGGCTTGAGTTTGGTCACCGGCACGCCAAACTGCTCGGCGACTTTGTAACCGAAGGGCGTCGCACCGATCTTCGGAATGGACAGGCCGCCCGTAGCGATGACCAGGGACCCGGCGCGGAATCTCCCGCGCGACGTCGACACGTAAAAGACATCGCTGTGCTCGATCTTTTCTACGTTGCATGGCATGCACCAATGAACGCCCGCCGCATCGCATTCCCCTTTGAGCATGGCGATGACGGCTTCGGATTCCTCGTCACAGAACAGCTGACCCAGCGTCTTTTCGTGATATCCGACACCATGCCGGCTCAGCATGGCAATAAAATGTTGCGGCGTGAAGCGCGCCAACGCCGAGCGACAGAAATGCGGGTTCTGAGAAATGAAATTTTCCGGCCTGGCATTGAGGTTGGTGAAGTTGCAGCGCCCGCCGCCCGAGATGCGTATCTTTTCCGCGAGCTTCGATGCATGGTCCAGCAACCGTACCGACCGGCCGCGTTGAGCCGCAGTCAACGCGCACATCATGCCTGCCGCACCTGCACCGATGATCAGTACATCAACTGGCTTGTCTTCCATCAGTGCTGAATTGTGCTGTGCTGGACAAATTTGCCGATCGCAGCCTGAAATTCCAACGGGGCAATGATGATGCTGTTGCCGTGCTCCCCGCCTTCGATCAATTTCAATGTCTTCGGCTCCGGCGCATTGTCGTAAAGTCTTTGGCTCATCTGATATGGCACCAGCCGATCCCACGTACCGTGGATAAGCAGTACCGGGATCTTCAGATTGTGCATTTTTCGCAGAGAATCGAAGCGCTGGTTCAGCAGCCATTCGACCGGCAAATACGGGTATTCGAGTTTGGCCATGTCGACCATCGATGTGAAATTGCTTTCGGCGATGACTCCCGCCGCTTCCGGATGATGAACGGCCAGATCGATGGCGATCGCGCTACCCAATGAATGGCCGTAGATGAAGGTGCGCTTGGGATCACTGGCCCGTTGCCTGATCAGGTAGTTCCAGGCCGCTTCGGCATCTTCATACACCTTGGATTCGGCGGGTTCGCCACCTGTACTCTTTCCGTACCCCCGATAATCGACCGTCAGCAGGTTGTAGCCCATGGCATGCAGTCTCGCCACCCTGTCGATGTCATGCGCATATCCGATGTTCTTGTCATTGCCATGCAGATAAAGAAGCGTCGGTGCCCTGCTGTCATCCGCAGGAATCCACCAGCCATACAGATCTCCGTGCTCCGTGCTGCTTCCCGACGGGACATGGATTTCCTCGAATTTCATGCCCAGCCTGTCGGGCATCGTCTGCAATAGCGGCCTGGGGAGGAAGATGTAATGGCGCTGCGCCGCCCACATGTAAGCGCAGGCCAGAAGATAAACCGACAGTAGCAACATCAGCGTCCAGCGGATGCGGCGGGACCATTTCAGGATCACGCCTGTCCTTCCAGTCTTTTCCATACACACGTCCCCTTGCTCGCTTTTTCAATGTCTGCCAACTGCGCGTTATGCAGCGCCAATTCATCCTCGCTTGCAGACAGTACACGTACGCTCAAACAGATTGCCTCGCCACTGGCATCGAATTGCACGCCATCCGCATCGCTGCTTTCTTCGCCCAACAGACTTTCCTGCCCGCGCGTCATGCCCAGATAGACTTCCGCAAGCAATTCAGTATCCAGCAGCGCACCGTGCAAAGTGCGGTGCGAGTTGTCGATCTGGTAGCGGTCGCAAAGCGCGTTCAGGTTGTTCTTCTTGCCAGGGTGCAGTTCCTTGGCGACTTTGAGGGTATCGATCACCGGATTGTCCAACGGTGGCAGTCCGGCCAATGACAATTCTGCATTCAAAAACCCGATATCGAACGGCGCGTTGTGAATGATGAGCTCCGCTCCCGCAATGAATTCCAACAGTGCAGACGCGATCTCGACGAACTTTGGCTCATTCTGCAATCTGTCCAGCGTCAGGCCATGCACTGCCGCCGCGCCTTCGTCTATCTCGCGCTCCGGATTGATGTAACGGTGAAATGTGCGGTCCGAGACTTTGCGCCCGTTCAATTCGATCGCCGCGACTTCGATGATGCGATGTCCCTGCCTGGGATCGAGACCGGTTGTCTCAGTATCCAGTACAACCTGTCTCATGCTTTTTCCTTCAACGTTTCGATTCCCTTGTTGGCAAGCTGGTCCGCCCGCTCATTGCCGTCATGTCCGGCATGACCTTTGACCCAGACCCATTCGACATGGTGCTGCTCCGCGAGGGTATCCAATCTGCGCCACAGGTCTTCGTTCTTCACCGGCTTCTTGTCTGCCGTCTTCCAGCCGCGCTTCTTCCAGTTATGCACCCATTCGCTGATGCCCTGCTGCACATATTTCGAGTCGGTATGCAAACGCACCTTGCAATGGCGGGTCAACGCTTCGAGCGCCGAAATCGCAGCCATCAACTCCATCCTGTTGTTGGTGGTATGCGCCTCCCCACCGCACAACTCGCGTTCCTTGCCCTTGGCCCGCAACAGAGCGCCCCATCCGCCGATACCGGGGTTGCCCTTACAGGCTCCATCGGTGAATATTTCGACTATTTCACTCGTCTTGTCCATTTTTCCTTTGTGTCGCACCCTTGTTCAATTTTGGCGATACCGGCAGCAGATTCCGCACCAAACCTTCGTTCCACCTCGGTTTGATCAGGCGCATGCCAGGCACGCGCTTGATCGCATGCAGGAAATATACGCCACCACTCACCGCCCACCAGCGGTCGCCCGCCTTTTCCATGAAGGAAAAACTGTCCAGCCATTTCGAATGATGCAACGGCGGCGCATAGGCGGCGAAACGTCCGCCGACCACCTCAAAGCCAAGCAGGGCCAGCCAGTCTTTCAGCCTGGGGAGCCTGATAAAGTGCCCGCACCATGGATAGCCTTGTTTTCTGCCCAGCGCGCGATGCATGCCCCAAAGGCTGAACGGATTGAAGCCGCTGATCAGGAGGTTACCCTCGGGTCTCAGCACACGTTCCACTTCGCGCAATATCTGATGCGGGTTGTCGGCAAACTCAAGCACATGCGGCAACACCACCATATCAAGGCTGTCACAGGCAAAAGGCAATTCGTCGCAGCATATGCGCACGTCGTTTCCAGGCTGATTTCCCGCAGCGAAGCGCAACGGCATACGGCTGCTGCGCAGGAAATCGCATTCCTGCAAGCCCACCTGCATCGCGTTGAAACCAAAAATATCACTCACCGTATGGTCAAAATAGTCCTGCTCGCGCGCCAGCACATAGCCACCCTGTTCGCTGGCGAACCATTCACTCAGACTTTGTGCAGTTAAATTACAATTAGGCATCCGATTCCTGTTTCGATCATGCTGACCATTACCGCCATCCCCGCTTTGCAGGACAACTACATCTGGTTGCTCCACCTTGGACGCCATGCCGTCGCGGTCGACCCCGGCGAAGCGCCTCCCGTACTGGATTTCCTGCAGGAAAACAAGCTGCAACTGGATGCGATCCTGTGTACCCACCGCCACCATGACCACATCGGCGGCATCTCTGAATTGCGTGAAGTATATAACGTGCCGGTGTACGGGCGGAAACATCCGAATAACCCGCACACCACCCACGACCTGCGCGAAGGAGACCGTCTACCGCTCGACACTTTGGGTACCGTCTTCGACATCATCGAAACACCCGGCCATCTTGACGATCATATTGCTTTCATTGCTCCGCAGGCGGTGTTTTGCGGCGATATCATGTTTGGCGCAGGCTGCGGCAAGAACTTTGAGGGGTCGCTGGCGCAGTTGCACCATTCGCTGCAACGCCTGGCCGCCCTGCCCGACGAGACGCTGGTCTATTGTGCGCACGAATACACGGCCTACAACCTGCCTTTTGCGATCGCCTGCGAGCCCGGCAACCCGGACATCCAGCGACGTAATGTCGAAACCAACGCACTGCGCGCAGCGAACCGCCCCACGGTCCCTTTCACCATCGCACTGGAAAAAGCCACCAACCCCTTCCTGCGCTATACCAGCCCGGAACTCATTCGGACCTTGCAGTCTCGCGGCCTGGTCGATACCAGCGAACTTGCCGTATTCACGGCCTTGCGCCAGTGGCGTGATCGTTTTTGATTGCGGTAAAAGGCGTTCTAGTTTATCCTGCGCGCCCTTTCGGAGAGGTGGATGAGCGGTTTAAGTCGCACGCCTGGAAAGCGTGTGTGGGGTAATACCCCACCGCGGGTTCGAATCCCGCCCTCTCCGCCAGTTTACCGTACCCCTAAAATCCCTTTAGTCTGAAAACGGGCGCGCCGCGGCGCCTGCTCGCTCTGGCGGAGCGCCGCATTGGCTTTCACCCTGCCAACTGATAAGAAGCAACGCTGCTTTTGACGTCGCTCCCCGACGACCTCAGGCACGCCGCTAGATCAACATCCGGCTACACAGATCCCGGCGCTATTGAACTCCATTGTCTTGCCGCTGAGTGGAATATGGACCGGCACCTTGACCGCCTTGACGAAAGTGTCGGTCTTGGTCCCCGGCAACACCTTGCCGCCTTTGGTCGCGACTTCGTTTGCGTGCGATGCGATGACGGAAGCTGGCTTGACCAGTTCGTTGATCACATAGGCTGCCTCAGCAGGCCCCGTGGTGAAGGTATCGCCGATGTTGATGACGGCAAGTTTCGCCCGGTAATGACCGCGTATGACTGTCTCCTGCTCGGCGATCATGCCGGTATCGCCCGAAAGGTAGACGACGAGCCCATTGCTGAACTTCAATACATAGCCGGTCGCCTCGCCAACGTAGCCGGCGATTCCCGCTTCCTTCATGTTCTTGCCCAGATCACCACCGACGTAGTCGGGGTCCAGACCGTTGCTGTGCGACGCGGGCACGGTTGCGATCGTGACGCCACCGAGTTTCACGCTTCCACCGAAGCGCGCCAGTATCGAATTCTTGGGGTCGCCGCCATTCGCCTTCAATTTGTTCGCGAAAAAAGGCGGCATCTCGCTGCCCGTAACGATTTTCGCATTCTTGGCCAGAGCGATATTGACGGTGTTTGAATTTGGCAATGCCGACACAGAGACATCAGGAGCTTCGCAGCTGCCGGAGTTCGGCGCCTTGTTGTGGGTGTTTCCAAGATGATCGCCATGCATGTGACTGAGCAGGATTATGTCGATCTTTCCTAATCTCGGATCGTCCGGCCCTGCGACGGTACGACCTGCGTCGTAGAGAATGCGCGTACCGTTGGGATCCTCGAATATCAACGCCCTGTCCTGCGGACAAAACTCGCCGTCCCGACCGCCGAGGGGAGTAACTTTGACATTGGCTGCCAGTGCAGGTAGCGCGGCCATCGCGATGATGCAACCGATGACCAGGGATGAGAACGGCGAATTTATTTTCATATATCTGCTCCAATCGCGTTGCGGAAAATGTTCGGGATAAAGAGTCAATCAGGCGGTGCTGTCAGCCTCCTTCGATAAGTTGCAGAACCAACTATCGACGAGTCGACGATGGTAACTCGCAGCGATTTTACAGCGAGTGGCAATATGCTTCGACCATGTGTGCGGGATGGTCTTGGTAAACGATGATCGGGAAGTATGACGCCACGATTATCCGCGTGCTTTATGTGGCTGCCACAGGCAACACGGGTACAAAAGTAATGCGCAAGCCATCCTTCTGATAAAGAATAAAAACGCCGACGAGCTATCTGGGGGATACCAATTGATATGATGTGGCGAGATGTAATTCCCTGTCACTTCGAATATGTGATCCATCGTAAAGCGCACAAAACGAAAGTGGGGAAGGATCCCTCCTTCCCCACCGTTCAACCAGAACAGGCTGTATCTTCCTGTCAATTCAGATCAGAAGTAACAGGCTTGATGTGACGAAGCTCCAACTGAGCAGCGTGAGATACATCATCGCCGCCCATGCCACCATTCCCGCCGCGAGGATCGAGCCGGACAACAACATGGCATGACCTTCTTCGTCGACCCTGAGGATCGCTGGCACGCAGTAGAAGATCAGTACGCCCGAGGACATCATCGCAGCCGCACCTATCGTAAGATTGACCATGAAGCTGGGAATGAACAAGAACAGTGGCGCGAGCCATAACGGCGTCGGCACCACGACCGCCAGCTTGTATGCATCCTCGAAGGCGGGTTTGATGTCAACCACGCTGCCCAAACGTTGCACGATGAATGCAATGACGAAAGTCATTACCAGCTCGGTCAGGAAGAATGCAACGCCAATAGTCTGCAATTGCATCTCGGTCAGGGTCGGCAATAATTGTCCGCCATACGTGACGCCGGCGTAATGGATCATCATCGGCGGGATGATGGAAAGCGGCAGTGCGTAGAGGAAGAACAGTTTTAAAACGGATATATGACTGTGAGTTAATGTATACCAGCCCTCAAAATGTGGCATGTGGGGCAAATGGAGTTGTGTCATGTTAAACCTCCTAACTTGTGAAGTTTCGGAGCTCTATAGACCACAATGGCAGATAAAAGTTACAGGAAATTTTTAACTGTCAGAACAATAACTTGGTGAGTGATACCTCTCACTCACTCAAGGTAAGCTGACGAATCGGAAACTTGATGCCAACCATACTCAAACGAGACGTGTGAAAGCCACCTATACGCAGGATAAAAATCAAATCAAGACTGGCGCTCACAGGCTTTCTGTTCCTCCTCGCTGAAAAGATAAGGATCCGCCTTTGATTCTTCATCGCGGCGTTGAGCCAGCGCAAGCAGATGCTTCGCATGTTCGATTTCTCTTGCGTTCTCTTTCTTTATTGAAGCAAGAAGCCATTGCCCCAGGTAAAAGCCACCGATCGCGCCCGCAATAGCTCCAAAAAGGCCCAATATCCATTGCCCGATGATTACAGCGCCTACGGAAGATGCGACGGATAAATACCAAGGCTGGCTGTTTGAATTCTCAATTGCCTTTGACACCTCTTCTTTCGCCAAGGCAACATCCAAGTCGCATTTTTGAAGATAAAGCCTATCCAGCTTGCCTGTAGTAACGATCAGTTGCCTCCTGAGTTCGGCATCCGCGACTGAATAATATGCCGCCCTTAATTTATCGGGAGCACCGGACTCCCGCGCCTGCCTGACGGCTTCTGTGATACCCGCCCTGTTTTCAAGTGAGCCGATCAAAATGCCCAGTTCTTTTATCGCCCCGCTAACCTCATCCTCTCCCATTTACAGCCCCCACGTTGATTTTTAGTAAATTCCAGCCTGTGTCGCTTAGCCGATAACTCGCATATTACTTGAAATCACAACTGAGCCAAGGTTAAGCATGGGGGAGATTCTGGGTGCCGGAATTTAGCGGCATCCGTCAACTGGGGCGGATGCAACACTGTAAATATTCCACATAGCGCAATGATTCGAAGACTGGGATTCTGGTTATTTGTTCATGGCATTTTCAGATAGTGCCGCGAGCGACTCTATACAACGCACCCAATGTAAAACTGAGTTACGCCGACCAATTCTGACAAGTGCTGACATTTCGCATTGGTCGGAGCCCTCAGGACGACAGAGAAATTGTTGGAGTTTGTGCTCAAGGACTACCTGGCCCAATTGGCGCATCCCTTCCATACCACATTGGTACGGCGCTTAGGGATTGATACTTTTACGGATATAATCAACAGCCTATATACCAACCTTTTATTCGGAAGACGCATGGGATTCTTAGAGAATAAGCGCATTCTTGTCACAGGAATGATCAGCAATCGCTCAATTGCCTACGGTGTCGCAGGAGCCATGCACAGACAGGGCGCGCAGCTCGCCTTCACTTATCAGGGCGACCGTTTCAAAGACCGCGTAATGGCGCTTGCCAGTGAATTTGCAAGTGAATTGGTGTTTCCCTGCGACGTCTCCTCCGATGCCGAAATCGATCGACTCTTCATCGATCTGGCGGGACACTGGCCAAAATTCGATGGTTTCGTTCATGCTATCGCATACGCACCGCGTGAGGCGCTGGACGGCGAATTTCTCGACGGATTCAGTAGAGAAGCTTTCCGTGTTGCGCACGACATCAGTGCCTACAGCTTTCCCGCCATGGCCAAAGCCGCCTTGCCAAATTTGAACGAAAAGGCAGCGTTGCTGACCATGAGCTATCTTGGTGCAGTTCGGACGATGCCGCATTACAACGTGATGGGAATGGCCAAGGCCAGCCTAGAGGCGAGCGTTCGATATCTGGCAATGGAACTGGGACGCAAGGGAATTCGCGCCAACGGAATTTCTGCAGGCCCGATCAAGACGTTGGCCGCGGCCGGCATTGGCGACTTCAACAAATTGCTTGCTTATAACGCGAAGCACGCGCCGCTCAAACGCAACATCACTGTCGAGGAAGTCGGTAATGTGGCAGCTTTCTTGTGCAGCGACCTGGCCAGCGGCATTACTGGCGAAATCACTTACGTTGACGGCGGTTTCAACACTACGTCACTTGGTTCCACCGAGGCCTGATCATCGGCTCCGTTAAATAAAAACGCCGCTCGATGAGCGGCGTTTTTTTCATACCGTGCCGATTATTTTTTGTCTTCCTGCGCAAAACCCTTGATAGAGATATTTGCACGCTTTTTCGCATCGGACATATAGGCCATCAGCAGCGCATCTCCAGTAAGTTGACGAATCTGCTGCTCATACCGTGCCAGCTTGCTGTCATCGATAGACGCATCGTCTTTCACGGCATCGATACGGGCCAACACATAGCCACTCGAACTATTCACGCCCACATAGGCAGGCAACTTGCTGACGTCAGCACGGAACACCGCTTGCAATAACGCGGGATCGATGCCGGAGCGTTGATTACGCGTTGCCACTTCCGCAGCTTTCCAGGCAACATTTGCCTTCTCGCCACGCTGCAATTGATCCAGAAGTTTTTGGCCCTGCTGCGTCGCCAATTCGGATGCCTGCATGCGCTGCAACTGCTGTTGGATGCTCGCAGAGACTTCCGCCAAGGGGCGTTCACTTGCCGGCTTGTATTCAGTCACGCGTGCCGCCAACAGGGTGTTGGGGGCAACCTCTACTGCAGCGGTGTTGCGCTTGTTCTTCAGCGCATCTTCTGAAAATACGGCCTGCAACGCCTTTTCGGTCCATATCCCGGCTGGGGCCTGCCCCTTGCTCAGCCAAACGCCAGGCTGCACTGAAGTTTTTGCAAGCTCTGCTGCCGGCTTCAGGCTATCGCTTTGCTCATATACAGTGTTGTTGAATTTTTCTGCGAGTTCGGCAAATTTGTCGTTAGCGAGCTGTAATTTCAATCGCTGGGCAATCATGCCCTTCACTTCGCTTAATGCCGGAGTCTTCGCCGGCTTGATTGCCAGCACTTTGATGATGTGATAACCGAAATCCGTCTGCACCAGGCCGCTGACTTCACCCACTTTAAGGCTGAATACACTGTCTTCGAAGGGCTTGACCATTGCACCCCGTCCGAACATACCCAGGTCACCGCCGTTGGCTGCCGACCCCGGATCCTGCGAATACTGTTTAGCCAATGCAGCAAACTGGGATGGAGACTGCCTGACCAGTTGCAGCACCTTCTCGGCCTTTGCTTGCGCTGCCTGCTTCTCCGCATCGGTAGCCTGCTTCGCCACAGTGATCAGAATGTGCGCGGCCTGGCGTTGCTCCTGCGTCCCGAATTCAGCCAAGTGTTCCGTGTAGTACTGTTTGATCTCATCGTCGCTGACCGTCATTTGCGACAACAATGAGTCGGCAGAAAGCACCACGTATTCCACTTTGGCACGTTCTGGCATCTGGAATTCCTGCGCGTTCTTGGTGTAATAGTCACTAACGGCGTTATCGGAGAGTTTAACTTGCTTGATGAATGAAGCCGCATCAAGACTCGCCACAGCCACAACACGCTTCTGTTCGTTCAGACGAATCAGATTTTCTGCCACAGCTTTGGGCGCATAGCCGTTCTGGGTATAAGCTTCATTCAATTGTTGCACGAGCACTGCCTGACGAATTTCCGCATCAAAACCGGCCGGTGTCTTGCCTTTTTCCTTCAATACCGTTTCATACAGTTGCCGGTCGAATTTTCCATCCTTCTGGAAGGCACCGATATTGACAATTATTTGCCCGATCTGTTCGTTGGTGAGACTCAGGCCAGCCTTGTTCGCTTCCATGCCCATCAGGTGCTGGGAAATCAGGCCATCCAGCACCGAGAATTTGATTTCCGGCTTATCAAAAAATGCGGGGTCGAAGTTTGCGCCCGCCATTTCGCGGAAACGTTGTTCCTGTTGGTTCAGCGCATTGTCGAATTCCTGCTGACTGATCTTTTCTCCGTTCACAGTCGCCAGCGGGGCGGCGCCTCCGGATTTGCGGTATGAGTCCACTCCCCAGAAAGCGAAGGGCAAAATGATCAGTGCCAATACTATCTGCACCAGTCGTTTCTTTTCTTGCACGAAATCGAACATAGCAACCTACCCGAATGAACGGACGCCACTTCGGACATCCCATATGAAAAAAGGCGAACTTTCGTTCGCCTCTGTTTGGCGGAGTGGACGGGACTCGAACCCGCGACCCCCGGCGTGACAGGCCGGTATTCTAACCAACTGAACTACCACTCCAAAAACCTAAATGACAACTGGTGGGTGCTGACGGGATCGAACCGCCGACAATCGCCTTGTAAGGGCGGTGCTCTACCAGCTGAGCTAAGCACCCGACAAAGACGACTAGTTTACAGCATCTTTCAGACCTTTACCAGCGCGGAATTTCGGAACCTTAGCAGCCTTGATTTTAATTGTGGCGCCGGTACGAGGATTGCGGCCATTTCGTGCGGCGCGTTTACCAACATAGAAAGTTCCAAAACCAACCAGACTTACAAGCTCGCCCTTCTTCAGAGATTTCTTGATGGATTCGATAGTCGCGTCCAATGCACGACCAGCAGCGGCCTTGGAAATGTCGGCGGATTTTGCAATTGCTTCGATCAGATCAGATTTATTACTCACGCGATTCCCCTTTGCTTGTTAGTTGAGAACACAGGAAAGCCCTGCAGCGGCTTTATATCAAGGGTTTTCGAAAGGGTCAAGCAATTGCAAAACTTTTTTTATTTGCCGACCCCTTGCGAGACCGCGTCAATGCTTGATCGCAGGCGATACCCCTGTTTCGTTGATGACCACGGGAGTTGTATCAGTGTTGGCGTCCGGCTCTGGAAGCGGCTCCGGCTTGCGTTCCAGCGCCATTTCCAGAACTTGTTCTATCCACTTAACAGGATGAATATCCAGTTTGTTTTTGACGTTATCCGGAATCTCCACCAGGTCCTTGGTATTCTCTTCGGGAATCAGTACTACCTTGATTCCACCACGTTGTGCCGCCAACAGTTTTTCCTTCAGGCCGCCAATAGGCAACACTTCACCGCGCAGAGTGATCTCACCTGTCATCGCCACATCGGCACGCACCGGAATACCGGTGAGCGCAGAGACCATCGCGGTGCAGATACCGATGCCGGCACTCGGGCCATCCTTTGGAGTAGCACCTTCCGGCAAGTGAATATGCAAATCGCTCTTCTCGTAGAAATTTCCGGCAATGCCCAAAGTTCGCGCGCGGCTTCGCACCACACTCAATGCCGCCTGAATGGATTCCTGCATCACCTCGCCCAGCTTGCCTGTGGTTGTAGTCTTGCCTTTACCTGGCAGCACCGCTGTCTCGATGGTCAGCAACTCTCCTCCGACTTCCGTCCACGCCAAGCCGGTCACTTGTCCAACTTGATTGGTCTTTTCTGCTATGCCGTAGCTATAACGGCGCACGCCAAGATATTTATCCAGATTGCGCGCATTGACTGTGACCTTATTCTCGCGACCTTTCAGCAGCAGCGACTTCACCACCTTGCGGCAGATCTTCGACAATTCGCGCTCCAGACTGCGAACACCAGCTTCCCGAGTGTAGTAGCGCAGGATGTCGCGGATCGCGCTTTCAGAAACTGCAATCTCGTCCGGATTCAACCCGTTGTTCTTGATCGCCTTGGGCAACAAATAGCGCGTGGCGATATTGACCTTCTCGTCTTCGGTGTAGCTGGACACATGGATCACTTCCATACGATCCAGCAAGGGTGCCGGGATATTCATGCTATTCGAGGTTGCGACAAACATCACGTCTGACAAGTCGTATTCGACTTCGACATAGTGATCGACGAAAGTATGGTTCTGCTCAGGATCCAATACTTCGAGCAAAGCAGATGACGGGTCTCCACGAAAATCCATGCCCATCTTGTCCACTTCGTCCAGCAGGAACAATGGGTTCTTCACCCCGACCTTGCTCATGTTCTGCAAAATCTTGCCCGGCATGGAACCGATGTAAGTACGGCGGTGACCGCGAATCTCGGACTCGTCGCGCACACCGCCCAGCGACATACGCACGAACTTTCGATTGGTGGCGCGTGCGATGGATTGCCCCAACGAGGTCTTGCCCACGCCGGGAGGTCCAACCAGGCACAGGATGGGCGCTTTCATCTTGGTGACCCGTTGCTGCACCGCGAGGTATTCCACGATGCGCTCTTTCACCTTTTCCAGGCCATAGTGATCCGCTTCCAGCACGTCTTCAGCATGCTTCAGGTCGGTGTCGATCTTGGTTTTCTTTTTCCACGGGAGTGCGACCAGCACATCGATGTAGTTGCGCACCACAGTCGCTTCGGCAGACATCGGCGACATCAGGCGCAGCTTTTTCAATTCAGCCTCGGCCTTGGCGCGTGCATCCTTGGGCATGTGCGCAGCCTTGATCTTCTTCTCGACTTCCTCGATGTCAGCGCCGTCTTCACCTTCACCCAGTTCTTTCTGGATCGCCTTGACCTGTTCGTTCAGGTAATACTCGCGCTGGCTCTTTTCCATCTGGCGCTTTACGCGACCGCGAATACGTTTTTCCACCTGCATGATATCCAATTCGGCTTCGAGCAGGCCCAACAGATGTTCAAGACGCTGGCGTACATCGAATATTTCGAGTACTTCCTGTTTCTGTTCCAGTTTGAGCGGCAAGTGAGCGGCGATGGTATCGGCCAGACGACCCGCATCGTCGATACCCGCCAAAGAAGTCAGTATCTCGGGCGGAATCTTTTTGTTGAGCTTGACGTATTGATCGAATTGATTGATCAACGCACGTCGCATCGCCTCAGCCTCATGACCGATCTCTTCGTCGATCGGAACGGGCTGTATCTCGGCATCCAGATGCGATTTGTCGTCGAATATACGCAATACCTTGGCACGCTGTGTACCCTCCACCAGCACTTTGACCGTGCCGTCAGGCAGCTTCAGCATCTGCAGAATATTGGCAATACTGCCGATGCGATATATGTCTTCTGTCGCGGGTTCGTCCTTGGCGGCGGATTTTTGCGCTACCAGGACGATGCTCTTGCCGGCCTCCATCGCTGCCTCCAACGCTTTGATGGATTTGGCACGCCCGACGAAGAGAGGGATGACCATGTGCGGGAACACCACCACGTCGCGCAAGGGCAACAAAGGAAACAGATCGGCGGTTGTAGTAATAAGTTCGTTTTCGGCCATGATTCGGACTCTGAGTGATTAGGGAATGATGGTGAAATGGGGGCGGGGCTCAGTAATTCAAGTCCCGCCCGTCAAGGCCGCCATCACGCGGCCTTGGGCGTATCCGCATACATCACGATAGGCTTGATCTCGCCTGAACTATTTTCATCCAGCACCACTTTACTCACGTTCTCCGCCGAAGGCAGATCGAACATGGTATCGAGCAGCGCCTGTTCAAGGATAGAACGCAGTCCGCGGGCGCCCGTCTTGCGCGCCAGTGCCTTTTTGGCAATCACATTCAGCACGCCTTCACGGAACTCCAGTTCCACGCCCTCCATCGTGAACAGCTTCTGGTATTGCTTGGTCAGCGCGTTCTTGGGTTCGGTCAGAATCTGGATCAATGCCGCTTCATCCAGTCCTTCCAGCGTCGCAACCACCGGCAAGCGCCCCACGAACTCGGGAATCAGGCCGAACTTGATCAAATCCTCGGGTTCGACACCGCGCAACACTGTGCCGATATCCTTGCCATCCTCGCGCTTGGAAAGGTTGGCCGAAAAGCCGATACCTGCTTTCTCGGAACGATTGCGGATGATCTTTTCCAGACCGTCGAACGCCCCGCCGCAGATGAACAGGATATTGCTGGTATCCACTTGCAGGAATTCGGTATTGGGATGCTTGCGTCCACCTTGCGGGGGAATGGAAGCCTTGGTACCTTCGATCAGTTTGAGCAGGGCTTGCTGTACGCCTTCGCCCGACACATCGCGGGTAATGGACGGATTATCCGACTTGCGCGATATCTTGTCGATCTCGTCGATATAAACGATTCCGCGCTGCGCACGCTCGACATCGTAATCGCAAGCCTGCAACAGTTTCTGAATGATATTCTCGACGTCCTCGCCGACATAACCCGCCTCGGTCAGCGTAGTGGCATCCGCCATGACGAATGGCACATTGAGCAAACGGGCCAGAGTCTGCGCCAGCAAGGTCTTGCCGGAACCTGTGGGACCCACCAGCAGGATGTTGCTCTTGGCCAATTCCACACCGTCGGTATCCGTACTCTTCAATCGCTTGTAGTGGTTATACACCGCAACCGACAATATCTTCTTGGCCTGGCGCTGGCCGATGACATACTCGTCAAGACGCTTGCAGATATCATGCGGGACCGGCAGCTCGTTCTTGTCCGTCTTGTCCCCTCCGATGGAGCTTTGAGTCTCTTCGCGGATAATATCGTTGCACAGCGCGATACACTCGTCGCAAACGAACACCGACGGTCCCGCGATCAGTTTGCGCACCTCGTGCTGGCTCTTTCCGCAGAAAGAGCAGTACAGCAGCTTGTCACCCTTGTTTTTGTCCGTCGTCATTTGCACCTCCGCTCCGACAGTATCGGCAGCTCACCTGATTACTTAAACGCGCTTATCCAGCACCTTGTCCACCAGACCATATTCCACCGCTTCCTGGGCGGTGAGGAAATTGTCACGCTCGCTGTCGCGCGCGATCTCTTCCACGGTACGACCGGTATGCAACGCCATCAAGGTGTACAGGCGTTCGCGCAAACTCAGAATGTACTTGGCATGGATCTCGATATCGGAGGCCTGCCCACGGAACCCTCCCAGCGGCTGGTGGATCATTACCGTGGAATTGGGCAACGCAAAGCGCTTATCCTTGGCGCCGGCTTGCAGCAGGAACGCCCCCATCGAGGCGGCCATGCCGATGCACAGGGTGGAAACCTGCGGCTTGATGAACTGCATGGTGTCGTAGATCGCCATGCCGGCCGAGATGGAGCCGCCCGGCGAGTTGATGTAGAAATGGATATCCTTGTCCGGATTCTCGGACTCCAGGAACAACATCTGTGCAACGATCAGATTGGCCGTGTGGTCGTTCACCTCCCCGACCAAGAACACCACACGCTCCTTCAACAGGCGCGAATAGATGTCGTAGGCGCGCTCGCCGCGCCCACTGGTCTCAACCACCATCGGGATCATGCCGATGTCTTGCGGTTCAATTGTCTGCGCGGCGGTGTTGTGCAGCATGCTCAGTTACTCCCCATCAATTCGTTCAGTGTGACGGTCTGGTCGCTGACTTTGGCTCCCGCCATCACCCACGCGACGACGTTGTCTTCCAGCACCAGGTTTTCTACTTCCCTCATACGGCCCGGCTCAGCGGCATACCAGCGCACCACTTCTTCCGGATGCTCATAGCTCTGGGCATATTCCTGCACCAGCGCCTTCATCTGTTCCGGTTTGGCCTTGAGATCGTGCTTTTTCATCAGTTCCGAAAGGATCAGCCCCAGCTTCACGCGCTTGGTGGCACGCTCGACAAACATATCCGGCGGCAGCTGCATGCCTTTCGGTATCTTCATGCCGCGCGCTTCCATGTCCTGCAAGGTCTGCTGCATCAGGTTGTGCGCCTCGCTTTCGAGCAGCGCCTTGGGCACCTCCAGCTGCGCGATCTTCAGCAATACTTCCATCGCGTTGTCCTTGTTGCGAACCTTCACACGGCGTTCGGCTTCGCGTCCCACATTGTCGCGAATCTCTTCCTTGAGTTTCGCCACATCGCCATCGGCCGCACCGAGCGACTTGGCGAACTCCGCATCCACTTCAGGCAAATGCGCCTCTTCGACAGCATGCACGGTAATCGTAAATGTGACTTGTTTGCCTGCAACTTCCTTGCCGTGATAGTCGGCCGGGAAAGTCATGTCGAACGATTTCGTTTCGCCCGCCTTCATGCCTAGAATAGCCTTCTCGAAGTCCGGAAGCATGCGTCCGGCGCCCAACACCAGCGCCAGATCCTTGCCTTCGCCACCTTCAAATACAACGCCATTCAACTTGCCCGAAAAGTCGATGCGCACCTGATCGTCGTTCTGCGCGGCACGGTCGGTCTTCTTAAATTCGGCACGCTGCTTGCGAAGCGTGTTGATCGTCTCTTCCACATCGGCATCGCTCAACGTGAACACGACGCGATTCACGCTTTCGCCGGAAATATCGCCGAGCACAACTTCCGGATAGACCTCAAAGGTTGCACTGAACTCAATCTGCGGCGCGTTCAAATCCGCCGTCTTGATCTCGAATTGCGGATATCCCGCCACTTGCAGCTTGTTGGTGACTGCCGCATCGGCAAAAGTACGTTGCAGACTCTCGCCCAGCACTTCCTGTTGCACGGAGGGACCGTACTGTTGCTCCAGCACCTTATAAGGCACCTTGCCGGGACGGAAACCGTGCACCTTGGCCGTGCGCCCGATGCGCTTCAACCGCGCTTCCATTTCGCCGCGCAATTGCTGTTGGGGGATGGATGCGTTCAAACGGCGTTGCAATCCACTCAGGGTCTCTACATTTGACATACTGACACTTCCTTTGAATTTAGGCTGGCTACACAAAACGAATACCGAGGGTGGAATAATACATGAAACAGGGCGGGAAGGCCCGCCCGTCCACTCATTCTACATGTGCCGGTATCTGCGGCAGGTGCCAGATATCGCGGTTATAGTCCTGTATGGTGCGGTCGCTGGAGAACTTGCCGCTGGTGGCGGTATTGAGGATGCTCATGCGCGTCCAGTGCTCCCGGTCACGGTATGCGGCAGCGACTTTCCGTTGTGCGTCCACAAAGCCGCGAAAATCTGCCGCAGTCAGCCATGGGTCGTTCGGACTCAGAATGGATTGTACAACCGGATCGAATACCCCTGATTCAAACAGGCTGAAATGCCCACTTTGCAGCAAGTGTATTACACGCGCCAGATCGTCGTCCCCGGCTACGATCGCAGCAGGGTCATAATGTCCGCGCATCGCATCCACCTGATCGGAAGTCAGCCCGAACAGGAAAAAATTCTCCGCCCCTGCTTCTTCGCGGATTTCGATGTTGGCTCCGTCCAAAGTACCTATGGTGATCGCGCCGTTCATCATGAATTTCATGTTGCCCGTTCCCGACGCTTCCTTGCCTGCGGTGGAAATCTGCTCGGACAGATCTGCAGCCGGACATATCAATTCCATCGCAGAAACACGATAGTCGGGTAGAAAGGCCAGCCTTAACAAACCCTTCGTCGCGGGATCATGGTTGACGACGTCAGCCACCGCCGTCACCAGCCGAATGATGCGCTTCGCCATGATGTAACCGGGCGCGGCCTTGCCGCCAATCAACACGCAACGCGGCGTCCAGCCTGCGATCTCGCCGCGCTTGATGCGGTCATAAAGATGAATCACATGCAATACATTGAGCAGTTGGCGCTTGTATTCGTGAATACGCTTCACCTGCACATCGAACATCGCGGCGGGATCGAATTCCACTCCGCAATCGGATGCAACCATCGTTGCGAGACGCTGCTTGTTGGCTTGTTTTACCTTGTACCACTCGGTCCGGAATTTTTTGTCATCGGCGAACTCCCGCAACGCCGCCAACCTGGTCAGGTCGGTGCGCCACGAATCCCCGATGCTGCGGTCGATCAGGCTGCTCAGCAAAGGGTTGCTCGATGCTATCCAGCGGCGCGGTGTCACGCCGTTGGTCTTGTTGTTGAATTTATGCGGCCACAACTCGAAGAAATCATGGAACAGATGCAGTTGCAACAATTCCGAATGCAGCGCCGCCACGCCATTCACCGAGTGGCAAGCCACCACGGCCAGGTAAGCCATGCGTATCTGTGGCGCCCCCCCGGCCTCGTCGATGATGGACATGCGGCGTTCGCGCTCAATGTCGCCCGGCCATCGCATCGACACCTCCCGGGTAAAACGCGCGTTGATCTCGCAGATGATATCAAGCAAGCGAGGAAGCAAGCGCCCGAACATGCTCACCGCCCAACGTTCCAGCGCCTCGGGCAGCAAAGTATGGTTGGTATAGGCCATGGTGTCCGACGTGATCTTCCAGGCCTCGTCCCACCCCAAGCCATGCTCATCCATCAGCAAGCGCATCAACTCCGGTACCGCACAGGTGGGATGGGTATCGTTCAGTTGGAAGCAATTCTTCTCGGCAAACCCCGAGAAATCGTCGCCATGCTTGCGGACCCAGTGTCGCAACACGTCCTGCAGGCTTGCCGACGCCAGGAAGTACTGCTGGCGCAAGCGCAACTCCTTGCCGTTTTCGCTGGCATCATTCGGGTACAGCACCATGGTGATATGTTCAGCCGCGTTCTTGGAAGCAACGGCCTCGGTGTAGCTGCCGGCATTGAATTCATCCAGATCGAACTCTTCGGTCGCCGCCGCTTTCCACAAGCGCAGGGTATTCACCGTTCCGTTGCCATAACCGGGTATCGGCATGTCGTAAGGCACCGCCAGCACATCCTGGGTGTCGATCCAGCGCGCACGCGTGTCTCCTTCCGCGTCCATATAGAAATCGCTGCGCCCCCCGAATTTGACCCTGACCGAGTATTCCGGCCGCTCGATCTCCCAGGGATTGCCATTGCGCAGCCAGTGGTCGGGCTCCTCCAGCTGGTGCCCATGGTCGATCCTTTGACGGAACATGCCATACTCGTAGCGTATGCCGTACCCCGTCACCGGCAGCTGCAGCGTCGCACAACTATCCAGGAAGCACGCTGCCAATCGCCCCAAGCCGCCGTTGCCCAGACCGGCATCGCTCTCCAGCTCCTGCACCTCCTCCATGTCCAGCCCCAGATTGCGCATCGCCTCCGCGCCGGCCTGCCCCAGATCCATATTCAACAGCGCGTTGCCCAAAGCACGCCCCATCAGGAACTCAAGCGACAGGTAATATGCCTGTTTGCAATCGGACTCGTCATAGGCTCGCTGGGTCCTCCGCCAACGCTCGACCAGCCTGTCCCTCAACACCAGCGCACAAGAGGAATACACATGGTGCGACGAGACGCTTGCGCTATCCCAACCGAGGGTGTGATTGAAGTAACGGCAGAAGTCTTCTTCCAGCCCGGTCGCATTCATGCCCAGCGGCGGTATTTTCAACGTACTGGGATGCTTGGCAAGGAACGGCTTGTTTACGGTATTCATTTCAATCCTAAAATTTTAAAATTGTTTGCTCAAATCAGCAGCAACATTGATGCCAAGTTCCGGCCGGCCAATCAAGAGTCTGGAACTTGCTTGAAAGTCATCACTTCATCGGCGGACGTTACCCGGAATATTTGTGCGTGAAGATCAACCATGCGTTGGTAACAACCCGGATTCCGCCGCTCCGGAACCGCTGCCGGCACCAACTCGGTGCAGCTCTCACAGACTGGCACCAACTTGCCTCGTTACATCATGTTCCCGTTAAAGCGTAATCCTGACCTGCATCCACGTCCAGGCAAGTCGTCCGCGGCTGCTGAAAGCGGATAAAAACGCGGGAATGGGCCATAACAGACGAACAAGTCCCTTGCGGCAAATGGGTAAGTTCCTCACAAACTGGAACGGATATTGACAGTGTAACAATGAAATCACTTTCGCCGCGCCCTGCAATGCCGACAAAGCTCAAACAGGTTCCGAACGGCGCATGGTGCCACCCATCGCGGGCGCACCACCGCCCACGCTGATTACATGCTGTAACTCTTCCGGTGCCTTGAGCTTGAGCAGATGGTACAAGTTGGAAAGATTGCGCCGGAACAGGCTGTCGAACGATGCGACGCTCAGTGCCGAATTGTAGTCGCCGAACCACCAGAACCAATCCGATCCCTCGCAATCCGCAAGCTGCTCGGTGGCCAGACGCATTTCCTCTTCGTTCAACCTTCCGCTCGCCATGACGATGTCGTAACTGCGTTTGGCGTCGCACAACAGATCCCATCCGCGATTCTTGTCGGGAGAGCCGATCCAGGTGCTGAATGTGCCGTATACCCAGCTCCCCGCAACCATCTGCTGCAATCTGCTCGGCGTCACGCGCGCATCCTGTGCGCTCAAGCTTTGCACGCATTCATGGAAAGTGGTGGTACGGATGTACGGATGGCTTTCCAGTTTGGCATACAGTTCGGACAGAAAATAATAAGCGTTATAAGGATAGTATTCCCAAGCGTTTTCGCCATCCAGGATCACCGTGACCACCGGATCATCCTCGCCGGGTGCGTTGCGCAATATCTCCTCCAGCTGATGCACGAAATCGGCGGCGGCATCGTCACCCTTCCATTTGGCGTACTCGAAGCCGACTTTGTCCGACAGCCGGTCATCGCGGAAGAAACAATAGATCGGCTTGCCCCCGGTCTCAACCAGATACGGCTTGTACAAATAGCCCGAACTGCCGGGCAGCGGATAGTCATTCATTTCGCGCAGCAGGCTGTTGGCCAGCACCGCCTGTCCGGTCGCCGTCCATTCGCAGCCGTGTTCCGCGAGTACCTTTAGCGTCGCTCGCGACACACCGCCTTCGGACGGCCACATGCCGTGAGGTGCGGCACCGAAGTTCTGCTTGTGGCTCTCCACCGCGTTCGACAAATGAGAATGCAGCCGCGACAGTCCGCCCGGGTATTGCGCCGTTTGCGGCAGAAGCGCGCTGGGCTCGCTTTCGCGCGCCGCAGCAAAATCAAGCAGCAACGGCATGATGGGATGGTTGTAGGGGGTGGAAGATATTTCGATCTGCCCGAGCTCGGCCAACTTCCGGTAACGGGGGACGATGCCGGCGATGGTCGTGCCGATCAGATCGAACAGTTCCTTGCGCTCTGCGAAAGTGAACTGGCTGCCCTTGGTCATCAGCCGTGCCACCGTTTCGCTGCTGCGCCGGATACTTTCGCCCATCCACACGAGATGGTACCAGACCAGCAAATCTGCCAGATACTGTCCGGACAGGTAAGTCACGTTCTCGCGGCCGTGACCGTCCATCAATGCCTGCAAGTCGAACAGGTGCTGGTAAGCACGGTACGGTTTCAGCATCTTGGTGTGGTTGCTCTTGAAACAACTGTCCAGGATATGCTGACGGGCTTCGTCCCCCAGTTCGTCCAGATGCTCGTGGCACAGCATCCTGAGCAGCGCATCGCGGATGTGGCCGCTCTTGAACTGCTGTTCATAATCCTGCAGTTGTTCGACCAGGATGGGCACAAAATTCACCACCGCCTTGGCGTGCGGATGCTGCTCCAGGTGAAAGACCATATCGGTGTAGTCCTTCATGGCGTGCAGATACGTCCAGGGCAGCACATACCCGTGATTCAGATATTCGCGGTAATCCGGCTGATGCATGTGCCAGCACAGAATGAGCTGGAGCTTCTTGTCTGTATTCTGTGGCGTGTTACTTTGTGGCATGGCGCTTTCCATTGACTGCAATTTATTTCAAGAATCTCATCTGATGTGGTGGATCGACTGCCCCAGCATATCCGGAGTCACCAGTGTGATGCCGCCGGGAGATACATGGAAACGGTGTGCATCTTCCTCATGGTCGAATCCGATCCGCATTCCGTCCGGTATTTTACAATTATTGTCGAGTACCACCCGATTCAACTTTACGTCTTCCCCGATGCGTGCACCGGACAGGATCACCGAATCGTTGATCTCACTGCGCGCTCCCACGCGAATATCCGAGAACAACAAGGAATGGTGCACTCTGGCGCCGCTGATGATGCAGCCGCCCGAGACCATGGAGTCGATCGCCACACCGCGCCTGCCTTCGTCGTTAAAAACGAACTTGGCGGGCGGCAGTTGCTCCTGATACGTCCAGATCGGCCAGGTCTTGTCATACAGATCCAGCGCGGGAGTCACGCTGACCATTTCCATATTGGCATCCCAATAGGCGTCTATGGTTCCCACATCGCGCCAGTAGGGCTCGACACCGTCGGTCGTGCCGACGCAACTCTTCTCGAAGCGATGCGCATACACGCGGTAGCGGTCGATCAGGTAGGGAATGATATCGTGCCCGAAATCGTGGGTGGATTTCTTGGTGTCCGCATCGCGGATCAGCTGCTCGTACAAAAACCTTGCGTTGAACACGTAGATGCCCATGCTGGCCAGGATACGTCCGGGCTTTCCCGGAATCTCGTCTCCCTTGGGCGGTTTTTCGGTGAACTTGATGACACGGTCTTTTTCGCCGACTGTCATCACACCGAACGACGATGATTCGGATGCGGGCATTTCAACGCAGCCCACCGTCATATCCGCATCGCTGCTCACGTGATATGCCAGCATCTCGCCATAATCCATCTTGTATACATGGTCTCCCGCGAGGATCACGATGTACTCCGGATTATAGCCGCGCAGGATATCGATATTCTGGAACACGGCATCTGCGGTGCCCCGATACCATTCCTCCTGGATGCGCTGTTGTGCGGGCAGCAAAGCCAGGAATTCGTTGAACTCGCCGCGCAGGAACCCCCAGCCCTTCTGCACATGCTCGATCAGCGTGTGTGCCTTGTACTGCGTCACTACGCCAATGCGCCTGATGCCGGAATTGATGCAATTCGACAGGGGGAAATCGATGATGCGGAACTTGCCGCCGAACTGCACCGCCGGCTTCGCGTTCCAATCCGTCAGGTTATGCAACCTGCTTCCACGCCCTCCCGCCAACACCAGGGCCACGGTGTTCTTGGTCAATGCACTGATGAATCGTGGTGAACGCATTTCCTGTACCATGATGCAGCCTCCCCTTTAGTTACTCCCCAAAAACACTCCTGCGACGATCGCCCGGTACAGCTCGATATAACGCGCGGCGCTGGTGCTCCAGCCTACATCGCGGCGCATGCCGTTGAGTTGCACCCGTTTGAAATCATTTTCGTCGCGATAACATTCGATCGCCCTCACGATGGTGCGATACAAAACGGACGTATCTGGCTCGTCGAACACGAAACCGGTACCATTTGCCTCCCCGGCGTCGGTCACCGAATCCGCCAAACCGCCCGTCTTGCGCACCACCGGCGGCGTGCCATAGCGCATGCCATACATCTGGTTCAACCCGCAGGGCTCGAAACGGGAAGGCATCAGGAAGATATCCGCTCCCGCCATGACCTGGTGCGACAATGCCTCGTCGAAACGCACGGTGACCGAGGCTCTTCCGGGATAACGGTGCGCGAGTTGCTGATAGCGCCGCTCCAGATCCACCTCGCCACTGCCCAGCACGACCAGTTGTGCGCCGCCATCCAGCAACTTGGGCAGGCATTCCAGCAGCAGATCCAGCCCCTTTTGATAGGTCAGGCGACTCACGACACCGAGCACAGGTGCCCGGGCATTGATTTCAAGACCGAGCCGCTGCTGCAAGGCCTGCTTGACCGACGCCTTGGGCGCAAGATCGCTGCTGTCATAAGTTGCAGCCAGATATTTGTCGGTCGCAGGATCCCATTCCTTTTCATCGATGCCGTTAAGTATCCCGCTGACATCGCCGTTGCGCGCCACGAGCAATCCCTGCATACCGTAACCCATCTCGGTCGCCTGTATCTCGCGCGCATAGGTCGGGCTTACCGTCACGATGCGGTCGGCGTAGTGCAAGCCCGCTTTCAGGAAGGAGAGGTAACCGTTGAATTCCACGCCGTGCATATCGAAGCAGGATTGCGGGAGGTCGAGCGGTTGCAGCCAGTCGCGATCGAAATTACCCTGGAACGCCATGTTGTGGACTGCCATCACGGTCTTCGCATGCGTGCTCCGTGTCATTTGCAGATAGGCCGGCGCGAGGCCGCTCTGCCAGTCATTGCAGTGCACGATGTCGGCTCGCCAGGCGGCGGGCGAATCCACGCTGCCCAGCAAGGCCCCTGCTCTGGATAACATCCCGAAACGCATCGGGTTGTCCGGCCAATCGCCGCCCAGTTCGTATTGATAGGGTCCCGCTACACGCGAATAATATCGCGGTGCGTCCAACACATATACCGGCACCCCGGTTTCCGGCATTTTCGCGCTTAACAGCCTCACCTCCGGCTGTCCGGGAAACACTGCGAACGTTGCGACCGTGCGCTTGTTCTCCAGCTTGTCCAGCACTTCGGTATAGCCCGGGATCAGAAGCCGCACATCTTCCCCCAGCGCCTGCAACGCGGCAGGCAGAGCCGCGCTGACGTCGGCAAGGCCGCCCGTCTTGATCAGTGGATGGACTTCGGAAGTGACGAAAAGTATCTTCATTTGAGAGCGTTGTAGTGGTGGATCAATCCGTTGGTCGATGAGTCATGCGCAGAGATTTCCGCACCGCTGCGCAACTCGGCCTGGATATGGCCCGCCAGCTGTTTTCCCAGCTCCACGCCCCACTGGTCGTAGGAATTGATGTTCCAGACGATGCCCTGCACGAATATCTTGTGCTCGTAGAGCGCGATCAGCCTGCCCAATGTGCGCGGTGTCAGCTTCTCGAACAGGATGGAGTTGGTCGGTTTGTTACCGGCGAATACCTTGTGCGGCAGCAATGCTTCGATGGCTTTTTCCTCCATACCGGAATTCTGCAGCTCGATCCTCGCTTCCGTTTCGGTCTTTCCGCGCATCAGCGCCTCGGTCTGCGCAAAGAAATTCGACACCAGCGTCGCATGATGCTCGCCCAGAGGATGAAAACCCTGCGCAGACGCGATGAAATCAGCGGGAACCATCTGCGTACCCTGATGAATGAGCTGGAAGAACGCGTGCTGGCTGTTGGTGCCAATGCCACCCCACAGTACCGGGCCGGTCGCATAGTCCACCGGAACACCCTCGCGATCTACGCGCTTGCCGTTGCTTTCCATGTCGGCCTGCTGGAAATAGGGCACGAAATATTCCAGCGTCTGGTCGTAAGGCAGCAACGCCTGGGTAGAGACATTGTGGAAATTGTTGTACCAGATGCCCAGTAGCGCCAGGATTACCGGCATGTTCCGTTCAAGCGGCGCGGTATGAAAATGGGTATCCATCTCGTAGCCGCCGCGAAGCAACTCCTCGAAGTTGTCCATGCCGGCGGCCAGCGCGATCGGCAGGCCGATCGACGACCATAGGGAATAACGCCCCCCCACCCAGTCGGAAAATTCGAACATGTTCGCCACGTCGATGCCGAAAGCCTCGACTTCCCTGGCATTCGTCGAGAGCGCCACGAAATGCCTGGCAATATGTTTCGCATCGCCCGCACTGCGCAGGAGCCAGTCGCGCGCGGAACGCGCATTCATCAAGGTCTCCTGCGTGGTGAACGTCTTGGAAGCCACGATGAACATCGTGGATTCGGGATCCAGGCCCTGGAGGTTCTCCCGCAGGTCCGTGCCGTCCACATTGGAAACGAAATGCAGTTTCACCTTGTCGCTGTATGGATGCAGGGCACGGCACACCATCAACGGTCCGAGATATGAGCCACCGATGCCTATGTTCACCACATCCGTGATGGGCCTGCCGCTATAGCCGCGCCATGCGCCGTCGCGCACGCTTTCGGTGAAGACGCGCATCCTTTCCAGGACTCGACGCACGCCAGGCAGCACGTCCTGCCCGTCCACCATGACGGGAGCATGCTTCGCATCCGGCGCAGCGCGCAACGCGGTATGCAACACCGCGCGCCGCTCGGTGAAATTGATCTTCGCGCCCGAAAACATCTTGTCGCGCCACACTTCCACGCGACGATCGCGTGCCAGGGCGCAGAGCAAGGACATCGTCTCGCGGGTGACAAGGTTCTTGGAGTAGTCCAGCAGCAGATCGCCCATGCGCAGTGAGAATTGCGCGAAGCGCCCGGGGTCGTCGTCGAACAGGCGGCGCATCGAAAGCCCGGTATTGGCGGCGAAATGAGCACGCAGATCCTGCCATGCTTTTGATTGTGTCAATGCGGACATACCCCTCCCGATAGCCTCAAAGCACTCGCTGCAACACGACCCCGGCCAGCGGCGGCAATGTCAGCGTCAACGATTGCGGTTCTCCGTTCCAACTGATGTCCGAGGTGTCCATTCCCAGGCCGTTGCCCATGTTGGAGCCGCCGTAGAAATGCGAATCGCTGTTGAATATCTCGCGGTAACGGCCCTTATGCCGCACGCCGACGCGATAACTCTCCCGCGGCACGGGCGTGAAATTGAGTACGACCACCACACATGAACCGTCGCGTGCGAAACGGCGGAAGCTCAATACCGACTGGTCAGCGTTGTTGCAGTCCAGCCATTCGAAGCCTTCGGGCGTGAAATCCTGTTCATGCAGAGCCGGCACATTGGCGTAGAGACGATTGAGGTCGCGCAGGGCAGACAGCACACCGCTGTGCTCGACACGCCCCAGGAGGTACCAGTCGAGCTCCGAACCGACCTTCCACTCGTGTCCCTGCGCGAACTCGTTGCCCATGAAATTGAGTTTCTTGCCCGGATACGTCATCTGGTAGGTAAACAGCAGGCGCAAGTTGGCGAACTTCTGCCAAGGGTCGCCCGGCATCTTGTCCAGAAGCGATTTCTTTCCATGCACCACTTCGTCATGCGAGAACGGCAGCATGAAGTTCTCGGTGTAATTGTAGAGCTGGCCGAAGGTGAGGCTGTTGTGGTGATAGCGCCGATGCACCGGCTCGTGTTCGATGTAATCGAGCGTGTCGTTCATCCAGCCCATGTTCCATTTCATGCTGAAGCCCAGGCCGCCCAGATAAGTCGGGCGCGACACCATGGGCCACGAAGTCGATTCCTCGGCAAGGGTCAGCGTGCCGGGGAAACGCTCGTGCGTCATCACGTTCAGCTCACGGAAAAAATCCACCGCTTCGATGTTCTCGCGCCCGCCGTATTTGTTTGGTAGCCATTGGCCAGCCTGACGCGAATAATCGAGGTACAGCATGGATGCGACCGCATCCACGCGCAGGCCGTCGATATGGAACTCGCTCAGCCAGAAGTGCGCGTTGGCGAGCAGGAAATTGCGCACCTCGTTGCGTCCGTAATTGAAAATCAGCGTGCCCCAGTCCTGGTGCTCGCCCAGTCTCGGATCTTCATGCTCGTATAGCGCAGTGCCGTCGAATCGCGCCAGCGCGAACGCGTCCTTCGGGAAATGCGCGGGCACCCAGTCGAGGATCACGCCGATGCCTGCCACGTGGCAGGTATCGACGAAATACCTGAAATCGTCCGGCGTGCCGAAACGGCTGGTCACACCGTAATAGCCGGTCGTCTGGTAGCCCCAGGACTCGTCCAGCGGATGCTCGCTGATCGGCATCAGCTCGACATGCGTGAATCCCATATCCAGCACATAGGGCACGAGGCTGTCCGCCAGCTCGCGGAAATTGTAGAAACGCCCGTCCCAGTGACGTTTCCAGGAACCGGCATGCACCTCGTATGCGTTCAACGGCTGGTGCATCCAGTCGCGGCTGGCGCGCTGTTCCTGCCAGGCCGAATCGCGCCACCGATACCCGTCCAGCACGGCCACCCTGGCGGCCGTGCCCGGACGCCGTTCGAAGCTCAAGCCATAGGGATCGGTCTTCACGAATACCTGGCCGGAATGGCGGTTGCGTATCTCGAATTTGTAGAACTCGCCCAGCCCGATGTCCGGCATGAAGAGCTCCCAGACACCGGTGCTGCCCAGCGCCCGCATCGGGCAGACTCGCCCGTCCCAGCCGTTAAAATCGCCCACCACGCTGACTCGTTCGGCATTCGGGGCCCATACCGCGAAGCGCACACCCCACACCCCGTCGCACTCCATGTGGTGCGCGCCGAGCATGCGATAAGCCTGCTCCAGCCGGCCTTGAGAGAATAGGTAAAGATCGTGCTCGCTGATGCTGCTGCCGAAACAATAGGCATCATGCACTTCGACGGCGTGATTGAAGAAATTCAGTTTCAGGCGGCAGGGTGAAGGCAACGCCTTTTTTCCCTGCCAGTGGTAGAAGCCGTTGGAACTGTCGCGCTCAAGCGCTTGCCATGCCTCCCCGTCGTGGACGGAAATCTCGGTTGCATGGGGTTGAAAAACCCTCAGAACCCAACCCAACTTGTTCTGATGCAACCCCAGATATGAAAAGGGGTCATGATGACGCGCTTCTAGAATGGAGCGCTTGTTCTGGGTATCACTAGGCATCTCTTCGCTCCTCGGTCGCAATATAGCCTTTTAGCACGAGTGGGGCAATTTAAAATCGAATGAAATATCCCTTAATAATCGGCAAGCATGCCGGCGTGATGTTCTTTCCCCCCCGGTCGATGACGCGGCATCGGCTCGCGGAACGATCGCTCATCCCGGGAGCGGCCGATCAATCGTCGAGCGCCATCGCGTCCGGGAGTACCGGCCGCGTATGCCGGCGATACGGCCTTGCCCGTCTATAAATACACGATTTGCAGTATCGCCCCGCAGGCGCGGCCAAATATTAAATCCTTCCCTGATCGATTGCCCGAATTGTGACGGTTCAACCTATGTTCAAAGCGCTCATCGTCGAAGACCATGCGGAGTTTCGCCGTTCGCTGGGCCTTATCCTGGCTTTCCATTTCCCGTCCTGGTCCCTTGCAGAAGCCGCCAATGGAAGAACGGCATTGGAACAGGTCCGGGATTTCGAACCCAACCTGATATTCATGGATATCAATCTGCCCGACGAAAACGGGATCAATCTGACCAAATCCATTAAAGCAGGCAAAGCCGATATCACCGTGATCATCGTCACGGCCTATGATTTGCCCGAATACCGCCGCGCTGCGCTGGAGGCCGGTGCAAGTCACTTCATATCAAAAGACGTTCTGAGCAAGGGGATCGTGCTGCAGGCAGTCGAGTCTGCCATGACCGGATCTTCGCTTCCAATGCCGGGCGAACGCCACCACCTGACCTCCCACTGAATTTGTAGGGTATTACTACCATCGAAATACCATTTTCACCCCACTGCTTCCATCCGACGCAATCAATAAACTCAGCCCCAGAAATGTATCAGTACCGCGCCGAGCCGGATGTTGATGGCAAAGGCCACCGGCGATGGTTTTCACTTGCAGCAACTACAGCATGGGGGTTGCCATGAAAAATGCGACGGCATCAAGCTTCCGGGTACAAACGAACGCGCCCGGGTTCGGGTTTTATGTTGGGATTTATCTGTTCGGGGTGGCGGCGATGATCTCACTGCTCTATGCCACCCTGGCCAATGCCGAATCGTTCCGGGTGCAATGCCCGAGTGCGACCACGCTGCATCCGGCGAACGGTTCGGCGCCGGGCCAGATCAAATGCCAGGAAATAGCGGGCAGTGACGGCTACGCCACCATGGGGGACGGTCACCAGATATACCTGTTCGGTTTCGGCCCCCTCTCCGGCACGGCAAATCTCCAGCAGGGACTGCCCGGCACCGTCCCCGCCGTCAATTTCAACGATCCGAACGACCCGAACGCCGGCAAGTTCGAGCCCGCAGCCATCATGAACAACGGCGTGCTCGCAGCCAACGCTCCGGCCCCCATGATGGCGATCGACGAGGACGATGAATTCTTCCTGACCTTGAGCAACGTCGGCATGATCATGCGGCCGGACCTGTTCGAGCAGCACACCGTGCACTTCCATGGCTACCCCAATGCCTCGTCGTTCTTCGACGGCGTGCCGGACGCATCGGTGGCCATCAACATCGCCGGCAGCTTTACGTATTACTACACCGCCCCTGACGCCGGCAGCTATTTCTGGCACTGCCACATCACGCCGCCCGAACACCTGCAGATGGGCATGGTCGGGCAATTGTATGTGCGTCCTCGGCAGAACAGGGTGAATGGCGATATCGGTGCCGCGCTCCTGACAGCCAACAAGAAAGCGGCGGTCGATCCGGCGGCAACCGGCGTCGGCTGTTCGGACATCCTGTGCACCGGGCAAACGCCTTTGCCTGTCAGCGCCAATCTGAATAACGGCGGCGCCACCGGCGTCATCAATGACGGCACCGCCAAGTATGCCTACAACGACGGTGACGGCTCGACCCGTTACGACGTCGAGTACCCGATCCAGATGATGGGGTTCGACCCCAATTTCCACTATGTGGGCATGACCTTCAACCCCGAGGCATTTGCCGACATGAAGGACAAGTACTTCCTGCTCAGCGGCCGCAGCTATCCGGACACTGTCAATACCAACGTCGTCAATACCGGCGTCGATGCCGGCGGGAATCCGGTTCCCAACGGCCCGATGGCCACGCTTTCTTCCGACGGCATCTCCCGGCCGTCGCAACCGCAGCCGACGCTGATCACCTTAAGGAGCGGGCAGCGCGCGCTGTTGCGCATCTCCGACCTCAACGTGACCGAATTCCACACGCTGGCCACGGTCGGCATCCCCATGCTGGTGATCGCCGACAATGCACGCCTGCTGCGCGACATGGCAGGTAACAACATGTACTACAAGACCAACTCGATCACCCTGGGCGGCGGCGAATCCACGGACGTGATCCTCGACTCTACCGGCGTTCCGCCCGGCACCTATTTTCTCTACACCTCGAATCTGGACCATCTCTCCAACGACGCCGAAAACTTTGGCGGGATGATGACCGAGATCAATGTCACAAACTAGGAGAACGACCATGAAACCATCGTCGAGAAATTTCCGCCGGTTCGCATCCTGGTTCCTTGCCTCTGCGGCATGCCTGCTCTATTCCGCCATGGCCCAAGCGGCCGTGACCGGCATCACGGGGCCGGCGTTCAACCTGACCGCGAGCGCCGATTACACCAGCCAGCCCGACGGAGCCATGATCTATTCCTGGGGTTACGGCTGTACCGGCACGCCCTCGGGTTTCGCCCCCGCCAGGCCCGCCAATGCACAAGGCCCGGCGCCCAACTGCCCGCTCATGCAGTTGCCGGGACCGACTATGATCGTGAATGAAGGCGATGCCGTCACGGTCACCCTGACCAACGCGCTGCCCCCGGCGGCAGGAAACACCTCTATCGTGTTTCCGGGCTTCCAGGTCACAACGTCGGGCGGCGTATCCGGTGCTCTGGTGCAGGAGGCCGCTCCGGCCAGCACGGTGACTACCGCCAATCCCGCGGCCAACCAGGTGACCTACCACTTCACTGCCACCAAGCCGGGCACCTATGCCTATTACAGCGGCAGCCAGCCTGAATTGCAGATCGAGATGGGACTGTACGGTGCCATCGTCGTCCTGCCAAAATTCGCGGTACCCGCAGGCTGCGCACAGGGGCCCTACGCGCTCGCCGCCACCGCATACGACCACGACGCCACCTGCTACGACCGCGAGTACCTGTTCCAATTCAGCGAAATGGACTCACGCATACACCAGCAGGCACAGGCGCAGGTCAGTGCCTGTCCTGTCGGTCCCTGCCCGCAGATCATGGTCACCACCGAGCCGTACCACCCCAACTACTTTCTGGTCAATGGCCGTTCCATGCCTGACGACATGGACACCCCCTACTCGATGTCGTACATCCACCAGCCGTATAACGGCAACCCGCACATCCATCCGGGCGAAAAACTGCTGATGCGCGTCGTGGGACAGGGGCGCTGGCAGCACCCGTTCCACTTCCACGGCAATCACGCACGCGTGCTGGCACGCGACGGCAACCTCATCGTCAGCCGGACCGACCCGACAAAACTGGCGGGACCGCTGCTGTTCACCATACCCACCGTATCCGGGCAGACCGTGGACGCCGTCTTCACATGGTCGGGCAAGGGCCTGAACTGGGACGTCTACAACCACAAGGCCGGCGACGGCTCGACCTGCACTCCGGACGTCAACGGTTACCACTCGGTCAAGACCGACCCGAATTACGGCGAATGGTGCGCCGATCACCTGAAACCCATCCCGATCACGCCGCCCGATCCGCAGATCGTCGCCAACGGATCCTGGTATGCAGGCACCCCCTATCTGGGCATACAGACCTCGAACTCGGGCTTCAACTCGACGCCGTTGCCGCCGGGCACGCTGAACTTCAACGGCGGCAGTACCGAGGCGGGCTATGCGTACATGTGGCACTCCCACAACGAGCGTGAGATCACGACGAACGACGTGTTTCCGGGCGGAATGATGATGATGCTGATCATCGACCCGTACACCTGGAACATCGACGAATCTCTGTAAAAGAAACCCTTAAATAAGGAGCTCAGCCATGAGAACCCCTAATTTCAAAGCGACTCTGTGGATCATGCTTGCCGTAGCCTCGCTCGCGGGCGCCGGCGCGGCCTCCGCCGCGACCACGACCGTCAACCTGACGGCGCAACGAATGACCGCGACGTTGCCGGACGGAGCTCACGTACCGATGTGGGGATATTGCACCACCGGCTCATGCTCCACGGCATGGGCACAGGGGCCGGTGATCGTCATACCCAACGATCCCGCGGGGAACACGCTCCAGATCAACCTGACCAACAGCCTGCCGGTGCCGACCTCGATCGTGATCCTCGGACAGCTGGGCGGCGGCCTCGGCTCGGTGACCCGAATGAAAAGTCCGGCCCATCCGCCGCAGAATTTCACCACTTTCCCCGGCAACGCCGCAGCCGGGCCGGTATTCACCCCCCCGCCGCAGCAGGACCGCGCCCGGTCCTGGGCCACTGAAGTGGCGCCAAGCGGGATCACGGCCACCACACTGACCTGGAACAATCTGCGGCCGGGCAGCTATATCTACGAAACCGGCACATTGCCGTCGCTGCAGGTACCGATGGGGCTCTATGGCGTGCTGATCGTGACCCAGCCGCCGACGGCGGCGACGGCAACGACGACGTTTGCCGCCGGCGATGCCTACCCGACCAATGTGGCCAACGCGCCCGCGCAGGTTCCCTACGATTACGATGCGACCCTGCTGTTCAGCGAGATCGACCCGGTGCAGAACATGCAAGTGGATGCAGCCGCGCTGGCAGGCACCGATGTGAACCTGCGTTTCAATGCGCCCGCATGCGCCACCACGCCTTGCTACCCGGCCGCCGTGAACTATACCCCCACCTACTTCCTGATCAACGGCCAGGCATTCGACAAATCCGCGCCCCAAAAATCGGCCTATGCGGTCGCCTCCACCGGCACTGCGGCCAGCGGCAACGTGTTGTTGCGCTTCCTGAACGCCGGATCGCACACGCACATTCCGTCGGTGATCGGCCTGCCGATGTCGCTGATGGCCGAAGACGGCAACGCCGCCCCAGGCAACCCGAAGATACAGAACGAGATCCTGCTGACGGCGGGCAAGACGTACGATGTGGCCGTCAAGCCTGCCGCGCTCCAGGTTGCCGGACAATACGATCCCGCGACCTTCGGGATATTCGACCGCCAACTCAGCCTGACCACCTCCAACGGTCCCGATGGCGGCCAGCAGGGATTCCTGCTGGTCAACCAATCCGACCCGGCAACGTCGACAGGTTTCAAATCAACCGCACTTTCCGCGGCCGCAACGCCAACGGTGGTCAACGATACCTATCAGGTACCGCTCAATGCCGCATTCAACGGCAACGTGAAGCTTAACGATATCGCAGTCGCGTCGGTTTCAGCGGTCACCCAGCCGGCCAGCGGCACGCTGGTCTTCAACGCGGACGGCACCTTCATCTATACCCCCAACAATAACTTTGCGGGGGCTGACTCGTTCACTTACACCGCAAGTAATGCTGCAAACACCGCAACCGTGACGCTAAACGTCGCCTCCAGTGGTATCGGCAACAGTCCGGTTGCCAATGCCGACAATTTCACCGGCGGCGTGGCGAGCCTGTTCTCGACATCGCGCCCGGGTGTTCTGGCCAACGACAACGATCCGTCGGGTTATCCATTGACAGCTACCGCAGGAACGCCGGCCGCCCTGAACGGGAATCCTGCCTGCGCATCGGTGGCGCTGAACGCGGATGGCTCCTTCACGGCTACCCCACCCACCGCAGCACCGGCCTGCACGTTCACCTACCAGGCGCAGAATTCGCAAGGCACGCTGAGCACGGCAGCCACCGTCACTGTCACGTTCGTTCCTGCCGGCATGACGTCCGGACTCAACGTGGCGGTCGTCGATGCGGGCGGAGCAGCAATAACGGATTACCGCTGGACCATCCAGGAAGACCTGACCTTCAAGGTCGATCCGACCGGGACCCCGACACTCGGTACTCGCACGCTGGGCACCAGCTTCCACAGGAGCCATATGCCCGTGGTCGCGACGGGTTGCGTCGGTCCGGTGAGCTGCGGAACCGGGCAGCAAGTGCGCGGCACCACGGTGCCGCCCCAGGCCGAAACGCCGATCAGCGCTGCCGTGCTTGATCCCACCAAGAACTATTACATATCGATCCTGCCCGGCGATGCCGCGGCGCCTGTCAGCGGCGGCACCACGGGCCACACAATGAGCGGCGCCGAGATCAAGCCGCAAGTCGGTGCGACACCGGCATGGAATCCGGTCACCGTCATCGTTCAGGCCACTCCGCTCATTCCGGCACAATTGAGCGTATATATCTATGAAGACAATGCGCCAACCAACGGCCAGAACGACCTCAACGAGAACGGCCTCGGCGGATTCAACATCATCCTGTTCGACCCCGCCGGCCGCACGGGCGATCCGGCCGGCCAGCAGACCTACGATGCCTTCAACATGCCGCTCAGCAACGCGCTGCTCGGCAGGCCAGGTTGCCCCGATACCAAGAACGCGCTGACCAACGGCACTGCCACCAGCGCCACCGGCAATATGGTGGGCGTCGTCTACACTTGCCCGAACGACCCGAATGCGGGAACCTCGCTGGCCGACCCGGCCAAATATGCGCTGGCCGGACACGCGTTGATCAAGAACCTGACACCGGCACGCTATGACGTGTATGCCCATCCGGGGGCCGGCCGCGAAGGTGCCGGCGAGGTCTGGTGGCAGACCGAGACGCTGGAGGGGACACCCGCCCAGGATGCCTTCACCGGCATCAAGGAACCCGTCTACTTCCAGGAATTCGGCCCGCCCGGATTCCATACCACGATCGGTTTCGTCAATCCGGACCTCGTCAAGGCCTATGCGGTCGCCAACAAGATGGTCGGTACCCATGCCGTCACAGGCAAGGTCACCAACGAGCACATGTCGCATCCTTCGGACGTGACGTTGTGGGACGCGGGCACGTATGACCTGCTCAACTCGACGACCTGCCTGGTTGCGCTGAATTCGCAAGGCGGCACCGGCCCCTCCATCGCCATCGCGCAGTGTGCCGCCGACGGCAGCTTCACCCTGAACAATGTGCCCGCAGGCACCTATGAACTGGCGGTATGGGACCAGTGGCTAGACCAGATCATCCAGACCCAGGCCGTCACCGTCGGTGCCACCGATGTCGCCCTGGGCAATATCCCGGTGTTCAGCTGGTTCACGCAGCATGACCAGAACGTGTTCATGGACCTGAACAACAACGGCGTCCTTGATCCCGGCGAGCCCGGCATCTCCAATCTGCTGATGACGAACCGTTTCCGCAATGGCGCCATCTCCAACCAGACGCTGACCGACAGCAACGGCAACGGCATCCTGGTTGAACTGTTCCCCTTGTTCAACTGGTATGTCAGCGAAGCCGATACCACGCGCTTCAAGCAGACCGGCGTCAACCTGTTCGTCGACGCGGGCGGCAAAGTGGACACGAGCGGGCCGGGTGCAAACCTGAGGAATTCGACCTACGCGGCCTGCCCGGGAACAGGGGGCCCCTGCACCACCAGCGTCGTGCAAAAACCGGGTTCCTATTCCTACGGAAACCAGGGATTCATCAGTGAGCGCAACCTGATCAACTGGGGACGCACGCCCTATACCGCCGGCGAGAATGGCGGCATCCAGGGCACCGTCGTCTACAGCAGCACGCGCCCGTTCGACGACCAGCGCTACAACATCCAGACCATATGGGAGCCGCTGGTGCCCCGCGTCACGGTGAACCTGTACCAGCAGAAAACGCTGTCGGACGGCACCACGACGCTGGCTCTGGTCGATACCACACAAACGTCGAGCTGGGATGACTGGGCCAACACCGTCTATGGCGCCGACGGCAAGCCGTACATCCTCAACCCGGACCAGACCCTGCGCGATCCCGCGACCGGTGCGCTTGCTGCCCCGTCCGCTTATCCCCCAGGCGCGCAAGTCAATATGCAGTGCCCGGGTCAACTGCCCGGACCGGCAGCAGGTGCATTGCCGCCGTACGACATGACCAAAGTGGATCCCTTCACCAATTTCACCCTGGGCAACGACCAGTTCCGCTGCTATGACGGCTTCCACAACTGGAACCAGGTGCAGGCAGCCCCGTATGACGGGCGCTACAACTTCCCCAGCCTGGCCTACATCGCAGCGCACCCGCTGACAACGGCGCAGCAGGCTGCGGGACAGACCCTGGTCAGCCTGCCTGTCGGCCAGTACGTGGTCGAAGCGGTCACGCCTCCCGGCTATGAGATCGTCAAGGAAGAGGACAAGAACATCCTGATCGGCGATGCGTTCGTCGCCCCGGTGACGCAGCAATTCGGCCCCCTGGCCAGCATCTTCATCCTGCCCGACCAGGCCACGTTGAACAATGCCAACCCGTTCAACCCGGGCACCGGCGATGCGGGATTCCAGAGCAACCCGACTTCGAATCTCGGCGTGACGGCATCGATGGTCACTTTCCCGGAGTGCGTGGGCAACCTGCACCGCGTGCCTGACTTCCTGAGCCTGTTCCCCGCGGCCCAGCAAGTCGCACCGTTTGCCGGCATGGACAGGCCGCTGTGCGACCGCAAGCTGATCAGTCTCGGCGACCAGATGCAGGCCAGCGCGAACTTCTTCGTCTTCACCGAAGTGCCTGTCGCCTCCAACAACACCGGCATCATCCTCGACGACGCGTCCTCGGAGTTCAACCAGGCCGCGCCCGATTTCGGCGAGAAGGCTTCCGTGCCGTTCGTCCCGGTCTCCACCAAGGACTTCAACGGCCGCGAGATCAGCCGCACGTATTCCGACCAGTGGGGCGCCTACAATATGTTGCTGCCTTCGAGCTGGCTGGTGAACCCGCCGACCCCCTCGGGCTATGGCCCCAACATGCTGATCAACTGCATGAACGATCCCGGACCGATCCCCGCAACGAATGCGCAGGGACAATGGATAGATGTGAACGGCAATGTGGTCACCACGCCCGCGCAGGCGAAGCAGATCACCGATCCGCAATACAACCCGGCGTACAGCAACTTCTGCTACACCAACCCGTTCATGCCGTCGCAGACGACCTATCTGGATACACCGGTATTGCCGATCGCCGCCTTTGCGGCAGGCTACAACCCGACCGACTGTGCCTACCCGGACTCCACCCCGGCCATCCTGCGCGTTGACGCCGCAGGCACCGGTAACTTCGGGCCTTACCTGCCGGCATCCGGCGGTTCCTTGACCATCACCGCCTTGGGCGACCAGCAGGTACAGAATCCCGCCTACGCAGGCCCGTTTGCGGCCACCGGACCGGCCAGCCAGCGGACACTCATGCGCCATTACGGTTTCGGTGCACAGGGTGCGGCCAGCCAGGTCACCATCGGTGGCGTGCCGATGAGTGTGACGGGCTGGAGCGACACCACGATCACCGTCAGCGTGCCTCCTGCGTCCAGCAATTGGAAGGGCGGCGAGCTTGTGATCACCGCGGCCAACGGCAAGGTCAGCGTGGACACCGTCACAGTGACGCTTGAGAACCGCACGCCCAAACGCGTACAGGGCGCCAGCGGCCAGACCATCCAGGCCGCCATCGACGCCGCCACACCGGGCGACCTGATCCTGGTCGACGCGGGCACCTACAACGAACTGGTCATCATGTGGAAACCGGTACGCCTGCAGGGTGTGGGCGCGGCTGCGGTGATCATCAACGCGGCCAAGTACCCGACCACCAAGCTCGAAGTCTGGCGGCCGCTGATCAATGCCATGTTCGGTATCGACACCAACACCGGCAACCCTGCCACACTGGCCCAGGTGGATCCCCTGCCCGGCCAGGAGATCACCGGCGGCGTGGTATTGCTTGAACCCTCGGTGCTCGGTACCGAGGAAGGCGCCGGCATCACCGTGCTGGCGAAGGGCTACAGGCCGGACGGTGTAACGCCATTGACCAATAGCAACAGGGACTGCCGTTACGCCTCGACCACCGTGCAGTTCGATCTGGTGAACGGCGCCAACACCAAACCGCAGCCGGGACTCAGCAACTTCCTGTGTGCACCGTCGCGTATCGACGGCGTCAGCGTCACGGGCGGCGATTCGGGCGGCGGCATCTACGTCAACGGCTGGGCGCACAATCTGGAGATCGCCAACAACCGCGTCTACGGCAATGCCGGCGCGCTGAACGGCGGTGTCAGAGTCGGCGTTCCCTACCTCGAGATCGCGGGCTATCCGGGCCAGTTTGAAAACGCGAACGGTACGCTTGGCGGCAGGCCGAGCCTGGCTGAGGAACGGGAAGGAGCCGGAAACGAAGAGGATGAAGGCGGCATCGCCGGACTCGGCTACGACCAGAACGTGCGCATCCACCATAATGCGATCACCAAGAATGGCGTCGTCGAGGGCACCACCGGACAAGGCGGCGCCGGAGGCGGTGTCTCGATCTGCACCGGCAGTGACGGCTACAGCGTCGACCACAACTGGATCTGCGGCAACTACAGCCAGTCGGACGGCGGCGGTATCGGCCATCTGGGCTACAGCCAGGACGGGACGATCGCGTACAACCAGATCCTGTTCAATCAGAGTTTCCAGCAGACCAATTCCACTCACGGCGGGGGCATCTTCGTCGGCGGCGAACCGGCCCTGGCCTTGCAGACGCTGACCCTGGGTACCGGCAACCTCACGATCGATGCGAACATCATCCGCGGCAACTTTGCCGAGTCGGGCCAGGGTGGCGGCATCCGCCTGCAACAGGTGAACGGCGCCGAAGTCCAGGCCTTCCCGCGCCGGCCCTCGACCTGGTTCAGGGTGAAGATGAGCAACAACATCATCGACAACAACGTGACCGCATGGGCAGGCGGCGGCATTTCGATGAGCGATGTGCTCAACGTGAGCACGATCATCAACAACACCGTTGCCTCGAACGACAGTACGGGTACGGCCGGCGTGCTGCTGACCGGCACCGGCGAATCGGCGACCTCGACCGGCACCGGCCAGCCGGGACCGGCGGGTATCTCTTCGGAGCCAACCAGCGCCCAGCTGCTTAACGCGATGGCTTCCTCCACCAATGCGGTGCGGGCAGCCAACCAGATCGCCAAACCGGTACTGGAGAACAACATCGTCTGGCATAACCGCTCGTTCTACTACTCGACTGTGGCCGGCCAGGGCGCACTCTGTCCTTCCAACGGCGGCACGGGCAGTTGCTCGCAGCTGCCGGCCCAGACGACAACGGGTGAATGCACCGGCTCCCCCGCTTACTGGGACCTGGGCGTGCTGACTGACACCAGCGTGACCCCGAACGGCAACGCCAACCTGCGGTTGAACCCGACCTATTCCGTACTGTCCAGCACCACCGGCTACGGAACCGACTCCGTGACGCACAACAGCAACACCGATCCGCAGCTTCTCAATCTGTACTGCAACGGCTCGCGTGTGACACCGGAGTATCCGGCCGTCATCAATCCGCCCAGCGTCAAGGCCATGCAGGCGGTCGCGACAGTCGACGAGGGCAACAACTATATCAACGTGCGTTACGGCCCGCTGTACCTGACCAAGCCGACCACCACAGGCGCTGCACCGTTTGGCGATTACCATATCGCCGCCGGCTCTCCCGCAGTGAATACCGCCAGTGCAAACCAGGCGCCGAACCATGACGTCGATGCACAGCACAGGCCGCAGGGTGCGGGTTACGACATCGGTGCGGACGAAGTGCCCGCCACGGGCGGCCTGCAGGCGCTGCGCGCCTTCGTACGGAGAATAGGAAACTAGCCATGAGAAAAGAGGCCTCTCAGGGACTGTTGCTCGCGGGCTTGCTCGCGGGCAGCTTTTTTCTGGCGGAAGCTTCGGCCGGAGCCATCAACGGCAGTCCGGGAACCGATACGCTCGCGCAAGCGAACGGGGGCAAGCAGAAATTTGCCGGAAGCCGTCCCAGCATGTACTTCAAGCGCACCTGGGGCATCGACGTGGTCGGCGTGCATCCGGTGTCGTCCGGCCAGATGCTGGCATTCCGCTACCGCGTGCTGGACGAGGTGAAGGCCAAGGCGCTGTTCGACAAAACGTTGAAACCTTACCTGATCGACGAAGCGACCGGCACCCGGCTGGCCGTGCCGTCGATGGAAAATGTGGGCGATTTGCGGCAGGACGTCACGCCTGAACCGGACCGGATCTATTACATGATCTTCGGGAATCCGGGCAAGCTGGTCAAACAGGGAAGCCGCGTCAGCATCGTGATAGGGAATTTTCATATTGATGGATTGATCGTCGATTAGTCGATTAGGAGAAACAAAATGAACGCTCGATACCTGCTCGCTTCACTGATCTGCATGCTGCTGTCTGCGACGCCCGCTTTCGCCGCCGGCAAGGGCAAGGCGGAATCCGGCGAAACGCTAGTCGTGCAACAGATCGTCCAGAAGAACGTCGCCGCGCGCGGCGGCCTGAAAGCATGGCACAAGGTGAAGACGATGCGCATGACCGGCAAGATCGACGCCGGAAAACTCAGGTCGAAACCTCCCGTCCCCCTGTATGCCATGAGCAAAGTGCGGTTCGACCCCCGCAAGACCAAACTCGAACCCGAGGCCAGGGTCGTCCAGCTGCCCTTCGTCATGGATCTGAAGCGTCCCGGCAAGATGCGCTTCGAAATGGAATTCCGCGGCGATACCGCCATACAGGCGTACGACGGCGCAAGCGGCTGGAAATTGCGGCCATTCCTCGGGCGCCGCGACATCGAACCTTTTAGCCAGGACGAAATGAAGCAAGCGTCCCAGCAGCAGGAACTCGACGGCTTCCTGATCGATTACGCCACCAAGGGCACCAGAGTCGAATCGGAAGGCATCGAGAAAGTGGAAGGACATGATGCCTACAAGCTCAAACTCACGCTCAAGGACGGCCAGGAGCGTCATGTCTGGGTGGATGCCGCCAGTTTTCTGGAGGTCAAGATCGACGGCACCCGCCGCATGGATGGCAAGCCCCGGCAAGTAGCGACCTGGTTCCGCGATTACAGATCCGTGAACGGACTCATGCTGCCCTTTACCATCGAAACCAGTGTCGACGGTGTGAATGGCTCGGAGGGCATCCATGTCGAGCAGGTGGAGATCAATCCGAAGCTGGCCGATTCGCGATTCACCCGGCCTGACTGAGAACGGAGGAACGACCATGAGACCGATCCATACGATGCTGGGTATTGCCCTTGCCTTCGGCATGGCCGGAGCGGCCGCCGCTGCATATGCCGGCGATGAAATGCACATGGGCATGAACATGGATATGTCGCACATGGACATGTCCGGTGGCGCGGGCACCGATCCACATGCCCACCATCATCATATGGAACAACAGAAAGTGACGCGGATGACCGCCGATTACAGCGTGCCGCAGATCAGGCTCGTGCGCGATGACAACCATACCGTCTCGCTCCCCGACGAAATGAACGACGGGCGCCCGGTCATCCTGAATTTCATCTATACGGCCTGCACAGCCGTCTGCCCCATCACCAGCCGGACATTCGAACAGTTGCAGGACATGCTCGGGAACGATCGGGACAAGGTGCACATGATTTCCATCACGATCGATCCGGAACAGGACACGCCCGAGCGCCTGTCTGCATACGCGCGCAAGTACGATGCCAAATCGCAGTGGCGGTTCTATACCGGCAGCAGCGAGGCCAGCCTTGCCGCCCAGCGCGCCTTCGACGTGTATCACGGCGACAAGATGAACCACGCGCCCGTGACGCTGCTGCGGGCGGCTCCCGGACAATCCTGGCTGAGGATAGACGGCTTCGCTTCGGCGGACGAGTTGCTGGGCGAGTACCGAAAACTGGTCCATGCCCCGTAGAATCATCCGGGGGTAGGCAGATGCGAACCCTGACTGCATTCATCGTGATTGTCCTGCTGGTCCCCGGCGCGTGGGCGGCACCAGCCGCATCCCGCGGGGAAGTGCTCTATCGCCAGGGCCTGCTGCCCACGGGAGAACCGTTGCGCGGAACGCGGGAAGCCGATGTCAATGTCGAAGGAACGGCGGCCGCCTGCGTCTCGTGCCATCGCCGCAGCGGACTCGGCTCACAGGAAGGCCGCTACATCATTCCGCCCATCATCGGAAAATACCTGTTCCGCCCCGGGCTCAGGAACATCGAAGACATGAACCTGCCGCACGTCGAAGGCTACCGGCCCAATCGCAGCGCCTATACCGACGAGACACTGGCGAGGGCCATCCGCGAAGGCATCGATGCGGACGGGCGCGAGCTCAATTACCTGATGCCGCGTTTCAAGCTGGACGACGCGGCCATGAAGGACCTCATCGCCTACCTCAGGCAGCTCACCAGCCAGCCCGTGCCGGGAGTGACCGAAGATACGCTGCACTTCGCCACGATCATCACGCCCGATACCGACCCGGCCAAACGGCAGGCCATGCTGTCCGTGCTCGAACAGTTCTTCGCCGACAAGAATTCGTTCATACGCGGCGGCCATCGGACCATGCATGCGTCGCGGGAGATCATGTATCGCGTCACCCGCCAGTGGAAATTGCATGTATGGGAGCTGAGCGGCCCGCCGGAATCATGGGAACAGCAATTGCACGAACGGCTCGCGGCGGAACCTGTATTTGCCGTCATTTCCGGACTGGGCGGAAAGACCTGGGCACCGGTACACCACTTTTGCGAACACGAGGGCATCCCGTGCCTGCTGCCGAACATCGACCTCCCCGTGGTGGCCGAGAACGATTTCTATCCGGTCTATTTCTCCAAGGGCATCCTGCTGGAAGCCCAGCTGATCTCGCGCCAGATACGCGAGATGCAGACCCGGCCGCGCAAGGTGACCCAGATCTTCCGGCGCGGCGACATTGGCGACGATGCGGCCGGCGCGGTCCGCTCCTCTCTGCTGTCCTCGGGCATGCAGGTCCAGGATATCGCGCTGCCCGAATCCGGCTCGCCGCAGATACTGGGCAGCGTGCTGAAGGACAATGCCGCGGGCAGCGTCATCGTGCTCTGGCTCAGGCCGGGAGATCTGGCGGCGTTGCCGGACACGCTCCCGCAATTTCCGAACGTTTTCATCTCGGGACTGATGGGGGGGCTGGAATACTCCCCCGTCCCGCCCTCCTGGCGCGAGGCGGCGCACATGAGCTATCCCTTCGACCTGCCCGACCAGCGCAGGATACGCATGAACTTTCCCTCGATCTGGTTCAAGGTGCACAACATTCCGGTCGTCGACGAACGTATCCAGTCCGATACCTATCTTGCCTGCGGAATCCTGGCGGAGACGCTCGGGGAAATGCTGGACAGCTTCGTGCGTGATTATCTTGTGGAACGCGTGGAGATCATGTTGAGCCACCGGGTGATCACCGGCTATTACCCCAGGCTCGGCCTGGCTCCCGGCCAGCGTTTCGCCTCCAAGGGAGGATACATGGTCAAACTCGCAGGAAAGGATGGCAATAGACTCGTTGCCGACAGCGAGTGGATCGTACCCTGAGCCGGATCGCCGGCATGAACGGATTCCCGTTGACGACGCGCGCATTGCGTCATCACTTTTGAAAGGAGCAACGCCTTGTCATACATCGCGATCAATGCGGAATCCCGGCGCAGCGGCCTTCCCCCTCCCGATTGCACATTCGATTCGTGCCGGGACGACCGGGCGGAACAGATCCGGCAGGCAAAACAGGAATGGGAGTTCACCGCAGATTCCATGCCGCAGCTCATTCTCCTGCTGGACCGGGAAGACCATGTCCTGCGGGTCAACCGCACGCTCGAACAGTGGGGTCTGGGCCGGGTCGTCGATGCGCCAGGACGCAAGATCCACGATCTGCTGCACCCCCATTGCCATGATGCGGATTGCCGCCTGAAGAACATTTGGCGCTCGTCGGTGGACGGTATGGCCCAGGATCTCGCGGTCGAATACCAGACCGAGGACAAATTCCTGCAGCGCCACCTGAACCTGCATTTCCGCTTCCATCGTTCGCCGCTGGACGCCGCCGCAGGATCTATCGTCGCGGTCATCAGCGATATCAGCGACATCAAGCAGGCAGAGCGAAAAATGCAGAACTGGAACGACGAACTCGAACGCCGCGTCGAAGAAAACACCTTTGCGCTGATCAGCACCAACATCCGCCTGCAGCAGGAGATCGAGAAGCACCGGCTCATCGCGGAAAAGCTGGAGAGCAGTCGCCGGGAATACAGCCAGCTGGTCGAGGCGATGAACCAGGGCCTTGCGATACTCGACAGGCAGGGGAAGATCACCTACGCGAACCAGCGCTTCTGCGACACCCTGGGCCACGCGCGCGACGAGATACTGGGCCGCACCCCGGTGGAATATGCCGCGGCAGAAAACCGGATCGCAGTCGAGCGCCACATGGCGGAGCGGATACGGGGAGGTACCGGGACCTATGTCGCCAGTCTTGAAGGGGCGCAGGGGCAGAAGTTCCGGATCAAGATCTCGCCGACGCTCCTGTCGGAAAAGCAGGGAGACACGACGGGCAGTTTTGCCGTCATCGCCGATAACGTCGAACCCTTGAATACAAAACCGCTGCCGCCCGAGGCTGGAACAGAAAGCGGGGAGCAGCACGGCAATGCCGAACGGTCCCGGCTCGAATCCGAACATGAGAGGAGAATGCTGACGGCACAGGTCCTGTCCGCACAGGAAAAGGAGCGCAAGAGGATCGCTTCCGAACTTCACGACGGCATCGGGCAGACACTGAGCGCGATCAAGTTCTACGTCGAAAACGCCATTCGCAACCTGGACGAACAGACGATCGAGAATAGCGCGCAGACGTTTGGCGACGTCATCCCGAAACTGCAGGATGCCATCGAGGAAATCAGGCGCATCTCCATGGACCTGAGGCCTTCGCTGCTGGACGACATCGGCACGCTGGCCGCGCTGGCCTGGTTCTGCAGGGAGTATCAGAGCCTGTACAAACCGCTGCGCATCGAACTGACGCACGACATCAGGGAAAGCGACATCCCGTCCACGCTCAAGGTCGCGATCTTCAGGATCGCGCAGGAGGCCGTAAACAACTGCGCCAGGCACAGCCGGGCGAATCGCGTCCGCATCAGCCTGCTCTACAGCGGCACGCAGATCAAGCTTGCGGTCGAAGACGACGGCCGGGGATTCGATCTTGCCGAAACGAGTGCGACGAACAGGAACCCCGCGGGCGGCATGGGCCTGGTCAGCATGCGGGAGCGCGCGGAATTCTCCGGGGGCGCGTTCTCGATGAAATCGGAGGCGGACAAGGGGACTTGCATACGTGTGACCTGGCCGTTTCAGGAAACCCGCCATGCTCTGTAACGAGCGGGGGCGAGATCGCAATCCCGGTCAAGGGAAGAAACCTGAAGCCGTCAGGACACCGACACCATCCCTTTTTCAATGGCGAAGGACGTCAGCACTGCGGCATTGTGCAGATTGAGCTTGCGCATCAGGTTGGAGCGGTGTTTTTCGACAGTCTTGACGCTCACGCACAGGTAGCTGGCGATATGCTTGTTGCCTTGCCCCTCGGCGATGAGCTTGAGCACTTCGCGCTCGCGCAAGGTGAGTGAATCCCAGGCAGACACCGGGTTGATGCCCTTGCCGCCGTCGAGGTAGCCGCTGACGACTTTTTCCGCGATGTCAGGACTGAGGTAGGTCTTGCCATTCAGGACGCTTTTGATCGCCAGGATCAGTTCGTCGCGGGTGGCGTGCTTGAGTACGTACCCGTCGGCGCCCGCATGCAGGGCTTCGCGTATGTATTCTTCGGCCATGTGCACGGTAAGTACCAGGATCTTGATGCCGGGATAACGCTTTTTGATCTCCCTGATCGACTCGGTACCATTGGTGCCGGGCATGGAAAGATCCATCAGGATCAGGTTGGGCGCAAGCGTGACGGCCAGCCGGATCGCATCCTTGCCGTTGTCCGCCTCGCCGATGACCTCGATGTTCGGGTCGGAAGACAGCAGCGAACATAGTCCCTGTCTCAGCAAGGTATGGTCTTCCACCAAAAGGATACGTTGTTTCTGGTTCATGGTTCCACCCTCCCGTTTTTCACCACAATGGCTTATCCCCGCCCGAGTCAAAGTTTGGCTTCGGAACTGCCGAAATCTGGCGCGGTATATAGGCAAAGACCCAGTCTGAATATTTTACGGCCCCGTCGAATTTGTTGCCAGCAGCCTTGAAACCGGCAACCTTGAGGGGAGGCATTTCCGACAGGCTGTGCACGCCCATGATGCCGCCGTCCGTGCTCCTGACCAGCGCCCAGTCCGTTCCGCCCGTCATTGGATCCCGGACTATCCTGCGCAGATAGCGCTTTGTGGAAGCGAACTGCGGATCCTTGAGCAGATCTTCCAGATTGCGCGGAAATCTTTTGTGGCTCAGATAATACAAGCCGATCGCGGTGCGGAACTGATTGCCGGCGAACAGCAGTTCACGTTCCTTTTCGCGCTGCATCGCGGTATGCCACACCTCTGTGGTCGTGCCCAGCATCACTCCCATGACGACGACCGCCAGCAACACCGTCAGGTAGGTGAATCCCGCATCGCGCCGCTTGTCGATCCGTTGCCGCATCGCTACCACTCCTTGTATGCCGTACCGTCGGCCGCATTCCCTTCCGCGCCGCTGTGCACATCGTAAACGCCGCCTTTGTCGGGATCATCCGGCGGAACCGTGACCCAGGTCTTCGCGCTGTCGGTCAACGGATCTGGCGGTATGCTGCGCAGATATTTGTGGCTCACGAGATCTTCCAGTGCCGCGGGATACTTGTCGTTGTCGCCGTAATACTTGTCCAGCGCGCCCCTCATCAGCGCCAGATTCTCCTTCAGCACGGCGTCCCTGGATTTCTGCACGCTGCCGAAATACCTGGGGACGGCCAGCGTCGCCAGCATGGCGATGATCAGCATCACCACGATCAGTTCGATCAGCGTGAAACCCTGTCCTTTGCGCCGCACCGCTGTCATTTCACCACTCCCGGTAGGGGACGCCGTTTATTCCCGTTCCTGAAACCGGCACATAAACATCGAACACGTCGTCCCCCTCCTGCGGGTCGTCGGCACTGCTCACATAGCTGCGCTTGCCCCAGGTTCCCGCTGCCGGGAGGGTGCTGTCGTGCACGAACGGATTCCGCGGCAGGTGGCGCAGGAAATACAACTTGCGGTCGGCGGCTTGGCTTTGGGCGTCGTTCACGCCCTGCACCAGGATATCAAGTGTCGGCGGGTAGCCCGATTCGCCCACTTTCCTGATGATGTGCCCTTCCTCGTAGGCCTCTTTGTAGGCGTCGATGGCATCCCTGATCTGGCGCAGCGCGGTGCGCAGTTCCTGCTCCTTGCCGCGCTGCACGGCCAGTTCGGCCATGGGCAGTGCGATTGTGGAAAGCAGCGCGAGTATCGCCAGCGTCACCACCAGTTCGATCAGGGTGAATCCTCCCGAACCGGCGATGCGCGCGGTGTTCATGGCAGCAACGCGACATTGTGCGGTGCGGGCAGGCTGACCTGCAACGAATCGCCTGCGGCGTTCATGGCAGTCCCCGATACCGTGATCGGTGCCTGCGGAACGGCTGCGATCGCCCTGAAAGTCAGCACGGCCAGGCTGCCGCGTCCCGAGCCCCCTTCCTGCCCGGGTTGGGAGATGTCGACCGAGACCTGCCCGCCTGACTGGTCCACGTTGCTGTTGAACACGGTCTGCGCGTTATTCCCTTTCAGGAAATCCCCCTCCGACACGTCAACGACTTCGAGTGCCGCCGGGTCGTATGACACCTTGAGTGAGGCGTCGACGACTCTCGCGCCGGTCTGTGCGTAAACCACGACCTTGACCTGATCACCCACTTTTGCCTGGGATGCGCCTTGCCAGGAGATCATCAGCGGCGCCATGGCCGGCTTCATGCCCGGCGGAAGCCTGCCGGGCACGAGCGGCACCGCGACCAGCGGAGCAGGCACCGCCACTGCACCCGCAACAGGTGCCGTTGCAGGCGGGGCCGCGACAGCTGCATTGCGAGAAACGGAAGGCACGGCCGGAGCGCCTGCCGCCACAGGCGCGCTGACTGCCGCCAGGGTCGGATTGGGGGGGGCTGCCGCCGCGCCCGGTATCGGGGCCACCGTCGGTTGCAGTGCAACCGCTGCGACAAGCGGAGCCTGGGGCAAGCCAGGCTGGATCGCAGCCACCGTCCCCGTTCCGCTCTTGACCATGCCCACGGCTTCCAGCGATAGCGGCTTCCTGCGCAGCGTATCGTCCGTCCCCGACCAGAATTCCGCCAGATCGACATCGGGGCGCTGGATATTGCGGATGATGTGCGGCGTGATGGACAGAATGATCTCAGTCTTGCGCTTGTCTTCGCCGTTGCTGCCGAACAATCTCCCGATCAATGGCAGATCGCCAAGCCCCGGCACGCTGGCGGACGTCTTGCGGTCCTCGTCGTTGATCAGCCCTGCCAGCACCTGCGTCTCGCCATCCTTGAGGCGCAGTACGGTGGTCACGTTGCGCGTGCCGATCTGGTAGGCGACGCTGCCGGAGGCGGCGTTGGTCACCTGGTTGGCGATATTGCTCACCTCGAGAAAGGTCTTGATGGCCACTTCGCCGTCCATGTGGATATCCGGTTCCACCTCCAGCTTCAGGCCGACATCCAGATACTGCACGCTGCCGGTCACCACCGGCGTTCCGGTGGCTATCGGCGTCACCGAATTGGTGATGACCGGTACCCGGTCGCCGATCATGATCTTGGCCTTTTCATGTTGCTTCACGCGGATGCGCGGGCTGGCCAGCAGATTGCTGTCACCCAGTTCCTTACGCAGATCGAGTGCCATGGAAAGCGGGGAGACGTTGATCGCGCTCCCGTTGATACCCCGCAGTCCGTTCACGGTCAGCGGCACCGCCGGGGTGTTCGTTGTCACCACGGCGCCTCCCGCGGTGGTCGTTGCGGTGGATACCGCCGGCAAAGACGTTACCGTGAGCCCGAGCTGGTTCGGCCAATTGATGCCGAGTTGGGTCAAGCGCGAATGCAGCACTTCCAGTACCTCCACCTCAAGCATCACCTCGGGTTCGTTGATGTCCTGGGATGCGATCAGCTTTTCCGCCATCTGAACGGCTTCCGGCGTGTCGCGTATGACCAGCGAGTTGTTCTTTTCATGGACGAAGGTGTCCTTCGTCTTCAACATCGTCTTGATCATGGTCTGCATCTGTTTGGCATCGGCGTTGGTCAGGTGAAAGGTGCGTACGACCATGTCCTGGTATTCCTTGATCTTGGCCGGCGTATTGGGATAGATGAACACCGTGCTGTCGTTGAGCACTTTCTTTTCCAGCTGGTTCTGCATCAGGATCAGGTCCAGGGTGTCCTCCACCGAAGCATCTCTCACAAAGATGCTGGTCTTGAGATCACTTTTCATGTCCCGGTCCAGCAGGATGTTGATGCCGCTGGTGCGCGAAAGCGCCTCGAACACCATCTTCAGGTTGGCATCCCTGAATTGCAGCGAGACGGGCTGCCGGAACCTGGATTTCAATGTCGGCACGAGCATCTGCGTATTCATGGCCTGCTTGTCCTCGATCTGGCGGCGCAGGGCGAGTGCTTTGGAATTCTGAGGGTCCTCGATGAATATGGAGCGCAACCTGTTCTGTGCTGCGTCCAGGTCCCCCTTGTCGAACAGGGTGTTCGCTTCCGCCAATATCGCCTCGTGGCGCTTTGACGCCTCGATCTGCGTCGCACCGTCCCTTGCACGCGAGTTGTCCTTGTCGATCGCCAGCACGCGCCTGTAGTAGGCATACGCCTCGGTGTCGCGCCCCTGGTCGCGCGAACGGTCACCCGACAGCAACAGGTGATTCACGGCACGATCCCTCTCCCGTATGTAGTCCGCGCGATAGTCCATTTCACCGGGATGGTCACGTTCCTGTTGTTTAAGTTTAGTCAATCCGTCCTCGATATGCCCTTCGTCCTTCAAGTCCAGCACCTTAAGATTTTGATCGGCACAGCCTATGAGCAACGTTGCCATCAGCATCGACAGCCACCATACAGTCCTGAAATTGATCGTCATGATGGCTCCCCGATTATGATTGTTTGCTGGATATTCAGCGGCAGGTAGATCAGAACAAGCTGGCCCGACGCGATGCCTTCCACACGGTAGATGCCTTCAAGCACATCGCCGGGCGAGACGGAAAATACCTGGTCGCCTCTGGTCAGGAAGATGATCATTCGCCCGTCCTTCCCCTGAAAGCTGCCCATGAAGGCATAAGGCATGGGTGGTGCAGTCGGCGGTGGCGGCGGTGGTGGTGGAGGCGGCGGAACCGGCTTGGGTTTGGGTGGCGCCACATACCAGGATTTGCCCTTGAAGATGTCGACGGTCTTGTGTTCCGCCTTGGAACGCTTGCCGATCTTGTCCATCCCGGCAACTTGAGCAGAATCCGCTTTTTCCCCCGCTGCCTGCTTCAACTTGAGGGAAGGCGTATCGATATCGCCTTCCTGTGCGCCAACAGGCAAGCTGGCCAGGACCAGCAATGGCGTCGCCAGCAGCCACGGTCCAATTGACTGCAACCTCATGATTCGCTCCCCAGGTGCAGGGTGAGCATGACAGTGGAGACGAGCGCTTCGTCGCCAATCTTCTGGCGTTCGAATTTCACGTTGTCGAGCGATGCGATAGGAACTTCCGTCAGCACTTCGTCGATGAATCCGCGCAGGTTCGGATAGGTTCCCTTCACGGGCAGCATCACCTGGTAGAGCAGCAACTTGCTGTTCTTGTCGCGGATGACCTGGTACTCGCCCTGGCGCAGGTTCAATTTGTTCCTGGCAGCGGCGGCGGAGATCTTCTCTATCCAGTCGGGTATGCTGCGCTCGGAGGGAAAGTATTTGTAGAACGCCACCAGTTGGCCTGGCGTCGCGAGTTGCGTCAGTTTCGTGCCGGCATGCTCCGCCGAGCGCGCCTCTTCCCGCAGTACAAGCAGCCTGTGATCCATGGCGTCCAGGTCATCCAGCACCGGGCCGAGCATCGAAAGATAGAAACCGGCACCGAACGCGAGCAGGCCTCCGGCCGCCAGCCACGACCACGTCATGCGCGCCATCCAGCGCCGCATATGCCATCTGGCGATCCTGATCGATGTCATATCCATGATGCGTCCAGCGTGAAACGTATCGGTTTTTCGGGATTCTGTTCCTGCACTTGCTGGTGCTTGAGGTATACGCCCGACATCGACTTGCTTGCCTGCAGGATGCGTATGTACGCGAACAGCGCGGCGGAATTCTTGGCCTCGCCGCTGACCCGGACCAGCCGCTTGGCGGCATTCGGCTCTATGCCCAATAACGCGATGTTGCTGCTGTTCGCCTCTTCCAGCGCGTTGAACAGCTCGTTCCAGGGCATGCTCAATTGCATGATCACATCGTTGGCCACCTTGATCTCCGCCCCGGCCTGCTGGGTATCGGCGACCGATGCTTTCGCGCCCGAACGTCCCGGATGCAGCTTATGCTCGACTTTCGCGACCTGGTCTTCGAGACGGACAGCCTGCGCGGACAGGCTGTAGTAGCTGATACCCATCGCCACGACACCTGCCATTTCCAGCGCCAGCACCAGAAGACCGACCCGGTGCTGGGCAGGGTCGTCACGCCGGTAATCGAGGAATAATGGACGCATCGCTTTACTCGCTCATGCCCGTTGCAAAATGACTTCAGGAACGCGGCCGGTATCGGGGGCCGCCCGCAGCGGATGCACCATCCAGCCCGGCAAATCGGCCTCCCCGGAAGCATCCGGCCCGCACAGGTAAACCTCGCCGCGTTCCGCGCCCGATTCGGAAATCAGGTACTCGCGTTCCAGCAGTCTCGTCAGCGTCTCCTGCCAGTCTTCGCCCGTCTTGACTGCCCGCAACGTGCGCCAGGCTCCGTGTTGCAACCGCGACACGCACAGTCTTCCCGGTTCGGCGACGACGAACCACACGACAGAAGGCGGCAGCTGGCGCCGCCATTGGTTGAACAGCGTCGTGAATAATGGCTGCACCGAAACCAGCCGCACACCGTGCGAGCGGAAGACGCGTTCGAGTCCTTCCAGCAGCGCCTGGTCGATCGCGCTTGCGACCTGTGTTTCCCCATACCCGCACGGGCTCATGCGCACCGCCCAGCGTTGCGCATTTTCGCCATAGGTCTGGGCAAAACAATGGCGGACGAATGCCTGCTCCTCCTCCCGGTCGCTGATCTGCTCGCTCCACGGCACAAGCGCATAGCGCACGAAATGATTGGATAGCACTACCCGCACGTCGCATCTGCCGCCTGCAATCCCGTGCAGCCCAGCCTCCAAGCTCTCGATCGCTTTCGTCCACGGCGCCTCGTCAAGCGCGGGGGGCGCGCAGGCGATCTCGCGTCTCGCCGTCACCACGGGACGCAACCCGCGGCCGAAACGCACCATCGCCGCGTGGTCGGGACTCAGGGTGATATGCAATTCGTCACGCCACAAAGGTGACACGATTGATCTCCTGCAAAGTCGTTTCGCCGTTGCGCACCAGGTTGACCGCCGCTTCCCGCAGAAAGCGCGTACCGTTGCGATGCGCCAGGTCCTTCAGGACGCGGATGGGTTCGCGCGCCACGATCATCTCGCGCAGCTCGTCGTTCAGGTACAGCAGCTCGGCAATGGCCTTGCGGCCCTTGAAACCGCTGCCGCGGCACTGGCCGCAGCCGCGCCCGGTGCGAAAATCAAAGTCGTTCTCCAGGCCGATGCCCGAAGCGAGCAGCAATTGCGCATCCGGCTTCTCCGCGATGGTGCAGTGCGGACAATTGATGCGCACGAGCCGCTGCGCGAGGATGCCGTTGATCGCCGAGACGAAGCTGTAGAGATCGACGCCCATATGCATGAAACGCCCGATCACGTCGAACACGTTGTTCGCATGCACCGTGGTCAGCACGAGGTGCCCTGTGAGCGCCGACTGGATGGCGATCTGCGCGGTTTCCGGATCGCGGATCTCGCCCACCATGATCTTGTCGGGGTCGTGCCGGAGTATGGAGCGCAACCCGCGGGCAAAGGTCAGCCCCTTCTTTTCGTTGACCGGGATCTGCAACACACCGGGCAGCTGGTATTCGACCGGGTCCTCGATGGTGATGATCTTGTCCTGGCCCCGGTTGATCTCGCTGATCGCACCGTAGAGCGTGGTGGTCTTGCCAGAGCCGGTCGGTCCCGTGACCAGCATCATGCCGTAGGGCGCGTTTGCCAGCTGGCGGAGCATGGCGATCGCCTCATCGTCGAAGCCCAGCGAATCCAGGCGCAGGCCGTTGGCCTGTTCGGAAAGCGCCTTCTTGTCGAGTATGCGCAGCACCGCGTCTTCGCCGAAGATGCAGGGCATGATCGATACGCGGAAGTCGACTTCGCGCCCGCGTATGGTGACTTTGAAGCGGCCATCCTGCGGCACGCGCCGCTCGGCGATATCCAGCTCGGAGATGATCTTGATGCGCGAGATGACCTGCTCGGCGAGATCCACACCCTCGACGGTGCTCATGGTATTCAGCACGCCGTCGATACGGTACTTGATGATCAGGCCGGAAGGGCCGGTCTCGAGATGGATGTCGCTGGCTTCAAGGTTCAGTGCATCGTACAGGGTCGAGTGCACCAGCTTGACCACGGTGCTGGTCTCTTCGCCGATGCTCTTCAGCGACAGGTCGTCGACCCGCTGTCCATTGCGCGCGGTACTGCCGCTGCTGGCGATCACGCTGTCCATCGCGCGCATGCTTTCTTCGTGCCGCGTCAGATAGGCCGCGATGTCTGAAGGGTGTGCCAGATACCACTCGAATTGCTGCTGCACATGCTCTTCGACCCATGCCTGCAGGCGGGCGTCGAACGGATCGCCGAACACCACCAGCAACCGGTCTTCCCCATTGCGCAGGGCGATGCACTCATGCTCCGCCGCTTCGGCGAACGAGATCGCATCGAAGGCCGGTTCCAGGCGGTACAGCGCATCCATGTTGAACACCGGAAAATGGAGGACGGCCCCGAGCATCGCCGTAAACTGCTCCGATGGCGCGCCCATGCCCTCTTCCAGTATCTTGCGCACCGGCTGGTGTGTCCGGGCCGACTCCGCGCGCGCTGCCCGTATCTGTTCCGCCGTGATGGCCGGCATCTCCAGTTGTTCGGGCATGTTCATTGGATACTCCCGGCCAGTTCAAAGATGGGGAAATACATCAGGATCACGATGACGCCAATGACCAGCCCGATGAAAGCCATCAGCAACGGCTCGAACAGGCGGGTGAACCAGTCCACCCAGCGCGCCATTTCCTCGTCGTAGAAATTGGCGATGCGTTCCGTCATCTCGCCCATGCCGCCGGTATGTTCGCCAACACGCAGCAGGCGCAGTGCGACTGCGGTGGTGAGGCCGTAGGTTTCCATGGCGTAAGAGATCGGCTGCCCCTCGCGTATGCAGTCGGATGCCTGGGCAAGCCGGCCGCGCAAGGCCGGTTCGAGCAGGCCCGAGACCATTTCCAGCGCGCTGACGATGGGGATCCCGCCGCGCAGCAGCATTCCCAATGTCCGGTAAAAGCGCGCCAGCTGATATACCCGGATGCGCTCGCCAACCGCCGGTATCCGCCACAGGGCGCGCATCACCCATTGCCGGAAACCCTGCCGGGTCACCAGGAAGCCGGCTCCCGCCGCGCTGCCCGCAATCACGGCCATCGCCAGTGTGCGGTGCACTTCCAGCATCTGCCCCCATTGCATCAGCATGCGTGAGAAGAACGGCAGTTCGCTGCCAATATCCTCGTAGACCCGGCTGAATCTCGGTACCACATAGAACATCAGGAACAATGTCACCAGCGCACCGGCACCCAGCAGCAGCATCGGGTAGATGGAGGCGCTGACGATCTTCTTGCGAACGATATCCATGCGAGACTGGTAGTCGATATAGCGCGCAAGGGATTCGTCCAGGTCGCCGGTCTTTTCGCTGGCATGAATCGTCGCGATATAGAGCGGCGGAAAGATCTCGGGAAACAGCTGCAAGGCATGGGAAAGCGCATGCCCCTCATACAGGCTTTCGATGACGCGCTGCAGGATATTCCGGTTCTGCGGGTGGCGTTCCTTTTCCACCATGGTCTCCAGCGCTTCGACCTGCGTCAGTCCCGCGTCCAGCAGGGCCCTCAACTCCTGGCTGAACAGCATCAGCGAGAACCGCGCGCCTCCAGCCTGCGGCCATTTAAGCCAGCGCTGCCGCGCCTTCACCGACAGCACATCGTACCCCTGGGCCTGCGCCTGGACCGCCGCATCGTTGACATCGGCCGCTTCGAACGACATGGCTATGACATCGCTGCCGGCCCGCACTGCCTTCACTTCGAAGTGCATGGGTGTCTCCTTTGCGAAGATCAGTTGTAGATATCCGCCGCTTCGCCTTCTCCGCCGGGCTGGCCGTCCTTGCCGTAGGAGTAGAGGTCGAATTCGCTGCCGTGCTCGCCCGGTATCTTGTAAAGGTAGGGATTCCCCCACGGATCCGGCGGCACGGCCTTCTTCAGGTACGGCCCATCCCATTTGGGTTCGTTGGCAGGTGCCGCATTCAGGGCAGCCAGGCCCTGGTCCGTTGTCGGATAGTGGCCGGTATCAAGGCGGTACTGGTCGAGCGCCTTGTCCAATGCGACCAGTTGTGCGCGTGCGACCTTGATCTCCGATTTGCCGACCTGGGCAAAATATTTCGGCCCGACATAGCCGGCCAGCAGGCCGATGATGACCATCACCACCAGCAATTCCAGCAACGTAAAACCCGATACATTTTCAGGCGCCGACAGGGTTCTCTCCGTGTATTGCCGCATGGCCGTCCTCCCTTGTGTTGGCTCAAGAATAGGCAAGGGGACTGTAATGAGCTATGGGGGACTTACTGTATTCCCGCATGCAGGAGATCATGTATTTCCATCTGGGGTGAATGCTGTATGCGGAGGCGTACAGTCCACATCCGATCGTCCGGCCTCAGGCCGCAGGAAATGCCCGAATTTGCGTCTTTCGCCCGGTCCTGCTCCGGGTGCCTGCCTGATGGAAAGAAGATATGAACCTGATGACAGTCACCGCTGTGATGTGCGCCGTACTGCCTGTCTTGCAACGGGGACACGGAATGGGAGTCCGGCCGGAAGGCGCATTGCGGAATCATCCCTGATGAAGCGTGGCCGGCTTACCGGTCCATCGCACCATCCATGAATCGCCAGGACACGAGAATGCGAGTTCCTTCCTCGACGGCGGATCGCATCTCGAAGATTCCGTTGGTGGATCTGGCCCGTTCCTTCATCGTCAGCAAACCGAAGCCGCATCCTGTATCGCAGCATCTGGCTCCGCATGACAGGGTCACGGCGTCCGGATCGAAGCCGCGTCCATTGTCCTCGACAGAGAGCTGCAGCAATCCGCCTGACCTGTTCAGGCTCACCCGTATACAGTCCGCACCGGCATGCTTGACGACATTGTTCATGGCCTCCTGAAGGACGCGGAAAATTGTGACCCTGAGGGGAGCCGGAACATCGCTCTCCGCGATGCTTACATTCTTTTCAAGTTTCCGGCCCTGCCAGGCCGACTCGAATTCACGGAAGAACCATGACAAGGTGGGAATGATACCGAGGTCGTCGAGCATCGACGGACGCATGTCCATCGCGGTGCGGTGAAGCTCGCCCATCGTCTCTTTGACTTTTCCGCTTACCTGCTGCAGTGCCTCCAGTGCCTGAGGTACTTCGCCGATCCTGATTTGCTGCATCGCGGAATCCAGCGTCAGCCTGATGATACTCAAGGACTGTCCGATCCCGTCATGCAGATCTGCGGCAATACGCCGTCTTTCATTTTCCTGGATGGCCAGCAAATGCGTCGAGATCGTACGCGGCTCTTCCGGGCGGTTCCGCGGAACGACCTCCGCCTGCATCTCTCTCAGGAGTATATCGACGTCACTTTCATGCAAACCGATGTCGATCGACTGGATAATTGCGGGTAGAAACGGGTCATTCACGAAATGCTTGCGCCTTGCTTTGGCAAAGTCATATTTCTTCTTGTCCGGAGCATCGAAACCCTCGTCGGACTCCTCCTGCCGTTGCAGCCTGTACGCGGAGGCTGGATCGCCGCCGGCATGAAATATCTGTTTCATAGCAGTCCCCTTAAGCAAACCTGACATTTGCCGCAAACGGCCCTAAAGAAATTCCTCCCATGCAACCAGAGCAGCACGTCCGGGACTCCCTGACTCCCTGTTTTTTCATCTGGACCATCTCGTCAGCCGGTCCAATCGACGCTGAGCCAATGTAATCAATGAGACAATGCTTCCTCAATACCCGGACACAGGTATTCATATCAGTTAATTCGGGTAGCGATGCCGGGCAAAAGAAGTAGGGTCTACTGTGTTTTGTGTATATTCAGGTCGATACTTCCGCAGGTGCGGCTGCGTAAACGGACGCTTGCACCTGATAACCCTGCTACGAAATCGCATCATTCCGCCAGCGGAATTCGATATTCTTCGGCTTATATGGAGTGGAACGACAACGGATCGATGAATTCAGGAAGCAGGCGCAGGTCAACCTGCTGACAGCTGCCCGGCCTGTTCAGCCTGATGTGATGCCGTTACGGATCGCATACTTGGTCAAGTCCGCGATACTGTGCAGGTTGAGCTTGTGCATGATGTTGCGCCGATGCACTTCCACCGTAGATGAGGACAGTTGAAGGCGCTGAGCAATACTGGAGGACGAACAACCCTCGGCGACCAGATGCAGCACCTGTTGCTCACGGTGACTCAGCTTGGCAACGGTCGATTCATGTGTCGCCGGCTTGAATACCGCATCCACGACATGGGCCGCAATGTCCGGACACAAGTATTTCTTCTGGCTGTGATGCACCGTATTGATGGCGCGCAATATCTCTTCCACGGATTCCGCCTTGGTGATATAGCCAGCCGCACCCGCGTTCATCATCTCCATCACATAATACTGATCGGCGTTGGCTGACAATCCTATGACCCGGATCGAGGAATTGATCGCCAGCAGGCGCCGCGTGGCGTCGATGCCGTCCATATGGGGCATGGAAATATCCATGCATACCACGTCCGGTACGATCTTGTGTGCCAGGGCCAGCATCTCCTGTCCGTCGCCCGCCTCACCCACAATTTCGATATGCGGTTCTTTTTCAAGGATGAGCCGGAGCGCATAACGGAACATCTTGTGGTCGTCTACGAGAAGTACGCGCACTTTCATGAGGGTTTCTCCTGGAGCGGGAATGCCGAACCTGAACGCTTTATAGCACAAAGTCCCAGACGCTCGTGATTCTCAGCTTGACCCGGTTCACCAGGTATCGCCTTCCCGCTTGCTGTAATTTTCGGCTGCTGGCCAGCTCGCATTTCATGGCCGACCATTTCCCGATCATTTCACAAATGATTCTTCAACTGTCGGCAGTGTTCGGATTGCCACTCTGAGACGGGCAAGTTCTGCCTCGCAGGCTCCCTCAATGACCGCAATATCTGCATTGCCGGAACCGGAACGCAGCGCCTGCACCATCTCGCTGGCCAGCGATTCGATTCGCCGCGCGCCGATCAGCCCCGCGATCCCTTTAAGATTGTGGGCGATCGCATGTGCGGCATAAAACTCTCCAGCGGCCAGATGTTCCCGCAGCAGAGATATGTCCTGACCGTGCAGTTTCACGAATTTGTTCAGCAGCACGCAATAATCGGCGAGCCGTTCCGGAGATCGCCACCAGGATATCGCCACATCCAATCCCGAAATCTTCGCGAGCGCCTCGCTCAACTCGCACTTGCATTGCTCAGTCTCCTCGCCCGGGACGACAAGATCAGGCAGCCATTTGCTCAGGGTGGAGGCGAGTTTGGCGGGCGTAACAGGCTTGCTGATATGGTCGTTCATCCCGGCATCCTGGCAGCGCAGGCGATCTTCCACAAACGCGTTCGCCGTCAGTGCGATGATGGGTTTGTCGTGATGTCCGGGCAACGTTCGGATGATGCGGGCGGCAGCCAATCCGTCCATCTTCGGCATCTGCATATCCATCAGGATCAGGTCGAAGTCATGTGCCAGGGCACATTCGATCGCCTCCACTCCGTCTGTCGCGATCTCGGCAATGCAGCCCAGGTCTTCCAGCATCTCGAGGATGATTTCCTGGCTCAGCGGGTGATCTTCGGCGACCAGCACCCGCAAGCCCACCAGATCCGGGACTGAGGGCGTTGCAGCGATGGTTTCCGGAATCCTGTCTCCACGCGCCAGTGTGATCTCGAAGCTGAAAGTGCTTCCCACTCCCGGCTGGCTGTCAACCCATATCCTGCCGCCCATCATGCCGACAAGCCGGTGGCAGATCGCCAACCCCAGCCCCGTGCCGCCGTATTCCCGGGTAATAGAACCGTCAATTTGCTCGAACGGAAGAAAGATGCGCGCCTGGTCTTCCTTCGCGATGCCGATCCCGCTGTCCAGCACGCTGAAGCACAGACGCAGACTCGCGGGATTCTCTTCAACAACGGACACGCCGATGTGTATCGTCCCGTGGTTGCTGAATTTCACGGCATTGCCTCCCAGATTGATGAGTATCTGGGACAAGCGGAGCGAATCGCCGCGCACTGACGCGTTGTAACATGCCGGCGGAATATCGATCTTTAGCGCAAGGTTCTTGCTGAACGCCAATTGCGAGACGACTTCCCGCGCCTGGTCGATGACCGAGCCAAGAAGGAAGACGCCGTCATCGAGAACGAACCGGCCCGATTCGATTTTTGACAGGTCAAGAATGTCGTTGACCAGGGCAAGCAAATGGTCGGAGGTCGCACAGAGCTGGTCGAGCCGTTGCAATTGCACGGGGTGATCCGGATCGCGTCGTAATAACTGCCCCAGTCCGATCAGGACATGCAGCGGGGTGCGTATCTCGTGGCTGATATTGGCCATGAAAGCGCTTTTAGCACGGTTGGCTGACTCGGCCTCCCTGGTTCTTGCCTCCAGTTCCGCGTTGAGCTTCTTCAAAGGCCTGAACACCCAGAAATAGAGTATTGGCAAAAGCAGGACAACATCCAGGAAAGCATCCAGTGCGTTCTCGACCCACTGAGGGATAGGCTCCAGTAGAGACAACGCACTCATGATCAACAACTCAGCGGCGAACACTGAAATGATCAATGCGACGAACAACCTTTTAGGACTGTACATTCAGAACGCCCCCTGTTTTTCTTCAGCAATTCTTCATGTTCGCGTTAACGTTAGCCCAAACAACCGCTGTTCGCAAGAGGCCATGAGTCACCCCCCGGGCATTATGGATACTGGGTGAAGCCACGCTCACATGCCGATGAAGTGAAGAATTCGCGAATATCAGGAAGCTGGCCTGAGTGCATTTTCCTGTCCGGGCACTTCTGCTTTCCAACGGCATCCGCAGATGCAGCCGGATATCGACACGCTGGCTGCCTCGCCAATATCGGAGTAAATTTCGCCTATCCTGCGCGTTCAAGCGACTGCATATGATTGGACATTACCCCATGTGCCCCACTCGACTCTTTGAAGCATCGTCACCACGCCGTCAAGCTCCATTCAACCGTCACTCGATAGCCGGGCTCATTCTGACCCTGACCGGGTTGGCTTCCACGCTGTTGCCCAGCGAAGTCATGGCAGCAGTGTACAAATGCGACGACCACGGCAAGGTGACGTATAGCGGAACCAAATGCGCAAGCAATGCGCAGGTACTTTCAAGCGCGAGCGACCAGCCGATCAACGAACATGGCAGCCTGACGTTGTATTTGAATGCCCATCACAGTTTTACCACTCAAGGCTCGATCAACGACCTGCCGGTCACGTTTGTCGTGGATACAGGCGCTTCAGTCACGACGATTTCTGAGCGTGCCGCAATCAGGGCCGGCATCAAGAGTTGTACCGGCGCAGGCCTTGTTGCAACGGGCAATGGCGTGGTCCGCACCTGCTCGGTAACGATCCCGAGACTGTCATTCGGGACTTTCCACCTTAACGATGTGACGGTGAACATACTGCCATCCCTGAGCGTGGATGCACTGCTTGGCATGAATGTGCTCAGGAGAATGAAGATCAATCAACAGGAAGATGTGATGTTCATCTCCAATTAGCATTTGTGCAAAGGAATACGTACCGTGTCCGCCATAGAAAAAGCCCTTCACAGGGAAGGGCTCAGACTACTTGGCGGAGAGGGAGGGATTCGAACCCTCGATACAAGTTTAAGCTCGTATGCGCCCTTAGCAGGGGCGTGCCTTCGACCTCTCGGCCACCTCTCCGAAGGCCGCGAATAATACTGATTAGAGGCTAGGCGGTCAAACGATTTATGCGTTTTCCTGGTCCAGATCGAAAGCCTTGTGCAGCACTCGCACGGCCAGTTCCAGATATTTCTCGTCGATGACCACGGAAATCTTGATTTCGGAGGTGGAGATCATCTGGATATTGATGCCCTCTTCGGCGAGGGTGCGGAACATCTTGCTGGCGATGCCCACGTGCGAACGCATGCCGACGCCGACCACTGAGACCTTGGCCGTCTTGTTGTCGCCGATGACGTCGCGGGCGCCGATATGCGGTTGCACCTTGTTCTTCAGGATGTCCATCGCCTTGTTGAACTCGTTGCGATGTACGGTGAACGAGAAGTCGGTGGAGCCATCCACGCCGACGTTCTGGATGATCATGTCCACATCGATGTTGGATTCGCTCACCGGGCCGAGGATCTGATAGGCGATCCCGGGCTTGTCCGGCACGCCGCGCACGGTGATCTTCGCCTCATCGCGGTTGAACGCGATCCCTGAAATGATTGCCTGTTCCATTTTATTGCCTTCCTCGAATGTGATCAGCGTACCTTCGCCCTCTTCGGTAAAACTGGAGAGCACACGCAATTTGACTTTATATTTGCCCGCGAACTCGACCGAGCGTATCTGCAGCACCTTGGAACCCAGGCTGGCCATTTCCAGCATCTCTTCGAAGGTGATGCTTTTCAGGCGGCGCGCTTCGGGCACCATGCGCGGGTCGGTGGTATAGACGCCATCCACGTCGGTGTAAATCTGGCATTCGTCGGCACGCAATGCGGCGGCAATCGCCACGCCTGTGGTGTCCGATCCGCCGCGCCCCAGCGTGGTGATGTTGCCGGCCTCGTCCATGCCCTGGAATCCGGCAACCACGACCACGTTGCCGTTGGCCAGATCGGTGCGGATGTTCTGCTCGTCGATGCTGAGGATGCGTGCTTTGGTGAACGCGCTGTCGGTCAATATCTTGACCTGTGCACCGGTGTAGCTCTTCGCCTCCAGGCCAACGTCTTTCAATGCCATCGCCAGCAGACCGATAGTCACTTGCTCGCCGGTGGAGATAACCACATCGAGCTCGCGGGGGTCGGGATGTTTCTGGATCTCCTTGGCCAGTGCGATCAAACGATTGGTCTCGCCGCTCATCGCGGAAACCACGACCACAACCTGATGCCCCTGAGCCTTGTATTTTGCCACGCGCTGCGCAACGTTCCTGATGCGCTCCGGACTGCCGACGGAAGTGCCGCCGTATTTCTGAACTATCAATGCCACGATATGCCTGCGTCGATTTAAAAGTGGGCGGCATTCTAACTGAACTGGCGTAAAAAGACGATTACCCCTCTGCTACACTGCGGGAAATCCAGCGACCCGTTCACATGAGCAAGATCATCCAGCGCCCCTTTCCCGCCGACACCTCCCGGCTTCTGGCCCAATCCGGCATTGTCCCCTTGCTGGCCCGCATCTATGCGGCACGCGGCATCCGCGATCCGGCTCAACTCGATACCGATATCAGGCACCTGCTGCCTTTCACGCTGTTGAAGAACGCGGAAATGATGGCAGGCCTGCTGGCCGATGCCATCACGGACAATAAGAAGATACTGATCGTGGCCGACTACGATGCCGATGGTGCGACAGCCTGCACGGTGGGTATGCGGGGACTCAGCGCGCTCGGCGCAAGAGTCGATTTCATCGTCCCCAACCGATTTGAGTATGGTTATGGGTTGACGCCGGAGATCGTGCGTCTGGCCAAACGTTCCGAACCGGATATTTTGCTCACCGTGGACAACGGCATCGCCAGCGTAGAAGGCGTGGCAGAAGCCGCACGCCTGGGCATGCAAGTACTGGTGACCGACCATCATTTGCCCGGAGACACGCTGCCGGATGCCCTGTGCATCGTGAACCCCAACCAGCCCGGCTGCACTTTTCCCAGCAAGAATCTGGCGGGGGTCGGCGTGATGTTCTACGTACTGATGGCATTGCGGGCGGAGATGCGCAAACGCGGCGCGTTTGCCGGAAAGGCCGAACCCAATCTCGGCAACCTGCTCGACCTGGTCGCCCTCGGCACGGTCGCGGATGTGGTCAGGCTGGACGATAACAACCGCATCCTCGTCCAGCAGGGTTTGCAGCGCATCCGTGCCGGACGCAGCTGCGCCGGTATCCGGGCACTATTGCGTGTGGCACGCAGACTGGCTGCGCAGGCGTCGGCCTACGAACTGGGTTTCATCGTCGGCCCGCGCCTGAATGCGGCTGGACGGCTGGACGACATGAGCCTCGGCATCCGTTGCCTGTTGACCGACGACGACACGGAAGCCGGCGAAATCGCTGCCAGGCTGGATGCGCTGAACCATGAGCGCCGCACCATCGAGGCCGATATGCAGGACAGCGCGCTGGCCACGCTCCATGCCTTCGATCCGGAGGACGGCTTCTCGCTTGCGCTGTTCAACGAGGATTGGCATCAGGGGGTGATCGGCATCCTCGCCTCACGCCTCAAGGACAAGTTCCACCGCCCGGTGATCGCCTTTGCGCGCTCGCAAACGGGAGAACTTAAAGGTTCCGGGCGCAGCATCGCCGGACTGCATCTGCGCGACGCGCTTGATCTGGTGTCGAAGCGCCATCCGCAACTGATACTGAAATTCGGCGGGCATGCCATGGCCGCAGGTTTGAGCATCCTCGAAGCGGACCTGAACGACTTCCGATCGGCTTTTGAATCGGTTGCGCAGGAATTGCTCGACGCCGAAGCATTGGTCAAAACCATTCCAACCGATGGTACGCTCGACGCAAGCGAATCCACTTTGAGCATCGCACGCGAACTTCAACGTCAGGTGTGGGGACAGGGTTTTCCGGAACCGCTGTTCGAAGGCGATTTCCGGGTGCAGACCCAGCGTGTGGTCGGCGAGAAACACCTCAAGCTCAAGCTGTCGTCTCCAGCCGGAAGTTTCGACGCCATCCGCTTCTTTTCCGCCGAGCCCGCGCCGGACGACATCCATGCGGTGTACAGTCTGAGTGTCAATGAATACAATGGCAGCGAGACTTTGCAGCTCATCGTGCGCCACTGGATAGGAGATTGAGCTTTATGGAATCCACCCTATTGCAGGCCAATGGCATCGAAGCGCTGCCGCAATTCCTGACCAGTCTCGCCATCGGCCTGTTGATCGGCCTCGAGCGCGAGCGCAACCCTTCCGCCAAAGCCGGTCTGCGCACCTTTGCGCTGGTCGCAGTGCTCGGCACCTTGATGGCGATGCTTTCTGCCAGACTAGGCTCTCCCTGGCTGGTGGTCGCGGGCCTGCTTGCCGTGGCAGGCATGATCGTCGCCGCCTACATCAACACGCCCACCGAAGAGAACGACCCCGGCACCACCACTGTGGTCGCCCTGCTGCTGAGTTACGGCCTGGGTGTGTTGATCTGGTTCGGACTTTCCACGCTCGCCGTGATGCTGGCGATCGGCATCACCACCCTGCTCTACTTCAAGCCTGAATTGCGCGGCTTCACGCAACGGCTGACACGCCGCGACCTGGTTGCCGTGCTGCAATTCTCGGTGCTCACTTTCATCGTCCTGCCCATCCTCCCGAACCAGGACTACGGCCCCTATAATGCATTCAATCCGCACCAGGCCTGGTTGATGGTGGTGCTCATCTCCGGTATCAGCCTCGCCGGTTATGCCGCGTTGCACATGGTAGGAACGCGTTACGGGGCACCCTTGCTTGGTTTTCTCGGCGGCTTGGTGTCGAGCACTGCCACCACCATGATCTATGCCAAGCACGGCAAGTCCAACCCGGCGATGACCAGTCTTGCCGCCGCGGTGATCGTGATCGCCAGCGTAGTGGTATTGCTGCGTCTGCTGGTAGTCAGCTCGGTCGTGGCATATGGCACCCTGCCGGGCCTGGCGCCTGTATTCGCGGGTGGATTGATCGCCGGGGTTGTCGTCTCGATCTACACTTGGCGCAAATCCAGTAAAGTATCCGAGCTTTATATTCCGGAAACCTCGAACCCGGCGGAATTGCATTCTGCTGTCGGCTTCGGTTTGCTGTATGTGATCGTGTTGCTGGGTTCGGCGTGGATGGCCGACCTGGCCGGCAGCCAGGGTTTGTATGCCGTGGCACTGGCGTCCGGCCTGACCGATGTCGACGCCATCACGCTATCCAGCCTGCGCCTGTTCAACCTCGGCCAACTGAGCGAGCAACAGACGGTCACCGCGATCGCCATCGCCTTCCTGTCCAATGTCGCCTTCAAGTTCGGCATGGTCGTCTTTATCGGTGGCCGGACATTGGCAAAACCAGTCGCCATCGGCTTCGGCGCCATTGCCTGCGGCGTTCTGTTCGGCCTGCTGTTCCGCTAAGCCCTTCGGCTCCTTTGATACGCTCAGGACGTGTATAATCGCGGCCTTTCAAAGCAGCGATAAAACATACAAAATGGAAGCCGAACAACTCAACGCCCTCTCCCACTCCCTCCAAGATTTACGCAGTCGCAGCAATGAGTTACGGAGGTATCTTTGACTTCGACAGCAAGCAGGAGCGCTTAACCGAAGTCAACCAACTCGCCGAAAACCCGACCATCTGGAACGATGCGAAGCGCGCTCAGGAATTGGGCCGCGAGCGCAAGTTGCTGGAAGACGTGGTACTCGGCCTGACCCGGATCGGCCAGAACCTCGACGATGCCGCCGAATTGTTCGAGATGGCGCAGGCCGAGAACGACGATGACAGCCTGCAGAGCATCGCCGCCGACGTGCAGGATATCGAGAAGCGCGTCGCTGCGCTCGAATTCCGCCGCATGTTCTCCAACCCGGCAGACCCGAACAACTGCTTCATCGACATCCAGGCCGGTGCCGGCGGCACCGAAGCCTGCGACTGGGCCTCGATGCTGTTGCGTCAATACCTCAGGTACTGCGAGCGCAAGGGCTTCAAGGTCGAGGTGCTGGAACAGACCGACGGTGATGTCGCCGGCATCCGCAGCGCCTCGCTAAAAGTCGAGGGGGAATACGCGTACGGTCACCTGCGCACCGAGACCGGTGTGCACCGCCTGGTGCGCAAATCGCCGTTCGATTCCTCGGGCGGCCGCCACACCTCCTTTGCCAGCCTGTTCGTCTCGCCCGAAGTGGATGATTCCATCGAAGTGGACATCAACCCGGCCGACCTGCGCATCGACACTTTCCGCGCCTCAGGTGCGGGCGGCCAGCACATCAACAAGACCGACTCGGCGATTCGCATCACCCACGCTCCGACCGGCATCGTCGTGCAATGCCAGAACGATCGCTCGCAGCACCGCAACAAGGCGGAAGCGATGTCCATGCTGAAGTCGCGCCTGTACGAACTGGAGCTGCGCAAGCGCCAGTCAGAAGCCGACAAGCTGGAGGCCACCAAGACCGACGTCGGCTGGGGCCATCAGATCCGCTCCTACGTGCTCGACCAATCGCGCATCAAGGACCTGCGCACCAACGTCGAAATCTCCAATACGCAGAAAGTGCTCGACGGCGATCTCGATCCCTTCATCGAGGCCAGCCTGAAGCAAGGCGTTTAATCCATGTCGCAGCAAGACAACGGACTCGCCGAGTTCCTGGTCGACGGGGTCGAGCCTGCCGATGTGCCGCAGTTTTTTCCCCTGTTTGAAGCCAAGCCGCTGATCGGCGCGATGATCGCGCTGTTCCGCGGCGGCGACGATGAGGTGATGGTGCGCCTGATGGTGTTGCGCGAGATCGGCTTGCGCGCCAGCGCGCCTGAATGGACGCCGCGCGATCTGCAAAGCCACTTCGCCTTCATCAACCAATCCAAGCTCAACACCGTGCTCGGCCGCCTGCGCGAACACGAATTGCTGTTGTGGGACACCGAGCGCCACGTCTACCAGATATCCTCCGCTGGGCGCATGGTGCTGTCCTCGCTCTCCAGCTTGCTGTCGTTCAACACCGAACAGGACGGCGAATTCTTCGCAGCCCAGATCGCCGCCGGGGCCGCCGTCGGCAAACTATCGCCGGAAGCGCTGGCGCACCTATTGGCGCGGCTGGCCGAACTGGAAGAAGAATTCTCGCAGGCTGTCACCTCCGGCTCAGAATTCAGACTGCGCGAGGCGCAGGCAAAGCTGGAATCGGTGCAGAAATGGATGGACAAGGCCAACCAGGTAATGCGCGACCTCGCCACCGAAGGTCTGGACGACGCGACCTGGAAATTGTCTCAACAAATCGGCCAGCGCCAATCCAAGCTAATGCGCATGTCGTCCGTTTTCCAGCGCGAGCTGGCCGAAATCTCGCGCCAGCAGGTGCACCTGTCGCATGGCGGCCTCAGCTCTTCCGAACTCGCGGCCTGGCTCAAGGAGCGCAGCGTGGACGAACTGGTTGCGCTCACCGCCGAGCATCTTTCGATTACGCCGGAATGCACTTTCATCCTGCCCGACGTGATGCTGGACAACACCGAAGAGTTCGTCGCGCGTGAACAGCCCAACCGCCGCATCTCCGCCATGCCCGCCCCCGCCGAAGTCGAATACGTGGACGATGTGGAGCATGAACCGCCGTATCAACTGGCTGCGCTGACGCGCCTGCTGGCCGGGCTGAAAGAACCGATGAATCTGGCCGACGGCATCGTCGGCGGCAGCTTCAGCGATGCCTCGTACCGCCTGTCGCTGCTGTCGTTCCTCGGCGAACAGAACGTCGATCCCGAACTGGCTCCGCTGGCCGCACTGCCGCTGCAATTGCGCTGGAATGAGAGTCTGGAACTGAAAACCATAGGACGCGATGAGATCGCCGCGATGAGCGACGGATACATCGAACCGCAACAGGAGAAAACCCCATGAACCAGGATCACGCCGCACGCCTGATCGCACGCCTGCTGGCGCTGAGCTACCTGCCGCGCGAGGACAAGGAAGTGCGCCGCCTGCTGGTGGATGCCGGTTTCCGCGATGAAGTGGAACAACGCTTGGCCGCCAGCGGCCTGCGTTTGCTGGCGCACCCCTTCTCTGCTTTTGTCGGCATCGCCCTCACGCGCGAATGCGAAAGCGCCGTGTTCGAGCAAAACGACACTTGGCAATCCAGCAACCTCGGCCTGCCCAAGGACGCCGTGGCGCTGCTGGTAATCCTGTGGGCACTGATCATTTTGCCCAAGCGCGAACGCCAGTTGTCGGGCGAAGCCACACAGCAGGAAGAACAAAGCGAAATGTTCGAGACCGTGAAACTCACGCCGCTGGCGCATGAGGCCTCGCGCGGAATTCCAGTAAGTGTATTGCTGGAAGATTACGGTAACTTGCTTGGCAAAAAAACCCGTATCAATATCAACCTACCACAGTTATCCAGTCTCAATTTCATTGAAATAAAAAACAAAATGATCCACGAAGGCCCCCTGCTCGACCTCGCCTTCGATTACGCCGAAATGGCGCCGCGCATCCTCAACGGCGCCTTGTCCGACCTGCTGAAACAGCGCGGCATCCTGCGTGATGTCACGCTTGGAGAGTTGCATAACGAGGAGGAATCCTGATGTTCAGGTTGATGGAACTGGAAACTGTCCACTGGGACTACTGGCGCAATTTCAAACTGCCGTTGGATGCGCCCATCATCACCATCTCCGGCCCCAACGGTTCCGGCAAGACCACGCTGCTCGATGCCATGCGCACGCTGCTGGCGCTGGAATGTTCGAAGAAACGCGACTACAAACGCTACGTGCGCCGCAACGGCGAGGACTTCTGCTGGCTGCGCGGCGTGGTGGACAACCGCTGCCCGCCCGGTGCGAGCTATCGTCCGTTCCGCCTGCCCTATCAGCAGGACAAGATCACGCTGGCCTGCCGCATCGACAAGAAAGGCGGCGACTGGTCGCGCAAATACTGGATCGCCGACGGCGAGGTGAGCCTGCAGGAAATCGAACAGAATGGCGAAGAGTTCGGCGTGCGCGACTATCAGCGCATCCTGCACAGCGCCGGCCTCTCCCCCGCCATCGCCCGCGTGCTGTCGTTGGAACAGGGTCAGACCGACAAGCTGTGTGAACTGTCGCACAAGGACCTGCTCGACCTGGTGTTCCAAGTGTTCGGCGACAAGGAAGTGCTGGAGCGCTACCAGGAAGCGCGCCACCATCAGGAACACACGTCGCGCGAACTGGACGAAGCGCAACGTGATTTGGAGAAACTTGGTTACAGCCTTCAAACCCACGAAATGAAGGTCAATAAGTACCTCGAATGGAAGAACCTAAATCAGGAACGCGTCGAGCTGGCCTCAGAAATCCGCCCTCGGCTGGAGCACTACCTGTTGCGCACCAAGGCCGACGATGCGCGCCGCACTCTAAAGTCGCAATACCGCGAATGGGCCGGTAAGCGTATCGAACGGCAAAACCTGCAAATGGAATTCCAGGTGCAGCAGCAGGCGCATGGGGCGGCAGAGTTGCGCAAACAGGCGGCCCGCGAAAACGAGCAGGTGCAACAACAGGCATTGACAGAAGTCGTCGGCGATATCAGGGCTTGCGAAGTCATCGTCAAGCAACATGACCAATTATTAGCCCAAGCGCAGGCCCTGGCAGACGGCAAGCTTGCCGATGCGCGCGAGGTCGAAAGAATGGCCGATGACCGCGATACGTTGCGACTGCGCATCGCCGAACTGGAGCAGAAGCAACGCCAGCTCGACGAAATGCTGGAGAACCTCGCCGCCGGACGCCGCGCCGACCCCCAGGATGTCGCCGCCTTCCGCCAAGCCCTGACCCAGGCCGGTATCGCGCACGACCTGTTGTCCGACGTGGTGGAGATCGCCGACCCGGCCTGGCAAGCGGCGGTGGAAGCCGTGCTCGCCCCTTCCGCACACGTCGTGCTGCTGGCCAAGGACAAGGATGTCGAGCAGGCGATGGCGCTCGGCGAAAAGCTGCGCTATCGCCACTTCATCGTGCCGGACTGCGTGCCGGCCGGCCTCGCCCCGAAGGGATCGCTGCTCGAAGTCGTGCGCTTTTCCCGCGCAGTGCCCGAATGGCTGTTGCGCACGCTGGAACGCACGCGCCGCGTGGAAGATGCCGCAGAAGGCAGCAAGCTGCCGCGCGCTGAGGATTGGATCACCCGCCAAGGCTATTTGCGCGAACGACGCGGTGGCCGCTACGCCGGGTCGGAACAGGCCCGATTCGGCCGCGCCCGGCTGGAAGCGTTGCGTGAGCAGCGTGCCGGCATCGAAAAAACACTCGCGCCGCTACGTGCTCAACTGTCCGCGCTGACCGGTAGGCTACGTGGCGAGCAGGCGCGGCTGGCCGGTGTGGATGCCGCCGCGCAACTCGCGGCGCGCGCCGAGGAATTCGCCGAAACGCGCCAGCAATACGAAGTACTGGTCCAGCGCCGCCGGGACATTCCCATGTTCGAGGCGCAACAGGAGCGGGAAAAGACCGACCAGGCCGTATCAGATGGGCACCGGGAACTTCAGCGTCTGGAAATCAAACTTCAAACGATAGACAAAGAAATCGCGCAAAGGGAAAACCGCGCCGGACGCGAGGAGCAGTTCCGCCGCCTGCAGGTGTTACGTCACAACCTGCGCCACCTGCCCCGGGGCTGGTGCAACAAGGAATCCAACCAGAAGCTGGCCGACGAATGGCGCGACACCACCAACATCGACCGACGCATCGATGAGATCGAACGTCGCTTCGCCGAAGAATCCTGGGAGACTGACGACTTAGTGGTTGCGCTGCGCGACAAGATCAAGGACGACTACCAGCGCATGGAAAGCGACCTTTCCACACGTCGCCGCGACAACGAGATGGCGCGCAGCCAGACCGACACGGCGCGTGATATATATATCTCTGCACTGCGTTACACGGTAAGCCGCTATGTAAAGAACCTGAAAGTGCTTGGCGATTTGGCGGGCATTAAAGTCGAACACGAGCAAGTGCTGCTCGACAGCAACGACCTGTCGCTGGCGCAGGCCGGCCTTGCGGTGCGCTTCAACTTCGACGACAAGGGTTTCATGGGCATGAACGACGGCGACGCCTCCGGCGGCCAGCAGGTGATGAAGTCGCTGATCCTGCTGGTGGCGCTGATGATGGAGGAATCGCGCCCCGGCGGCTTCGTGTTCATCGACGAACCTTTCGCCCACCTCGATATCGTCAACATCGAGCGCGTGGCGAAATTCCTCAAGGCCACCCGCGCCCAATACCTGCTGACCACGCCGGTGACGCACAACGTCGGCGTGTACGATCCTTCCATGCTGACGCTAGTGACCTTCAAGAAGAAACCGGCGGACACCTGGGCTCCGGGAGTGAAAGTACTGGTGCGCGAACGCAATGCCTGAGTTGCTGATCGAGCCGCTGGACAAGCGCCGCGTCTGTCAGAAGCGGCGGTGCTCGATGCCCGGCTCGCCACAATCGCTCGACTCCCTGCCCGCCGAATGGCGCGAACTGCTGGCACGCTGGGTGCAGCGCGGCGGCAACAGCCGCTGGGAAACACTGCGCAAGGATGCGGGCACTACCCGCGTGCAACTAGCCGATGCGCTGCTGGATTGGCTGTTGCGCTCCGGGTGGGCTGCGGTCGCTGAACAATGGAAGCTCGGTGCATGGTGGCCGCAACAGGTGGAACTGCTGTACTTGCCTCAACTGCGCGCCGCTCTTGGCTTGCGCGACAAGGATAACGACGCGCAACGCTGGCAGGAATGCCGTGCCTTGCTTCATGCGCTGGACAACCCAACCCTTTCCCCAGCCGTGCCCCTTCTCGACGAATTGCCGGTACAGCGCGCGCTGGCGCGGCAGGATTTGATTTTCAAATTGCATGACTGGCAGATACAGCAACGGAACGGCACGCGCCGCGACTTCGCGCTTTTTGCGCGCGGCGACACCAAAGCAGTCAGCGAGGGCGAATGGAATTGGCTGGAATCTATTGTCGACCTCGCTGAATTCGGCATTGAACGCCATACGCCGTTATTGCTGATTGCTGCCCAACTGACATTGACCTTGCCGAATGGACGGATTGATCTGGCAAGCTGCGCCGATTTTGCTGCGCTCACCCCTGCCACCATACAGGATGCAACAGCAGCGTCCGGCACGGTCAACCGCTGGCAACTGGTGGAGAATCGCACCAGCTTCGAGCGTGCCACCAAAAGCCGCGAGGTGGAGACCGGTGTGATCTGGTTGCCCGGCTTCCCCCCGACTTGGTGGCGCGAAACGGTCGGCCGCCTGCTCAACCTGGCCCCGGCTCCCGCCAGTATCGCCTGCGACCCAGACCCCGCGGGTATTGCCATCGCGCTCAAGGCTGCCGAACTTTGGCGTGAACTTGGCCTCAACTGGCAACCGTGGAAAATGTCTGCTGCCGATCTTGCATCTTTGCCTGTGCGCAAACCGTTGACCGAGAGCGACAGGCTGCAACTGGCCTCACTCCAACAAGAACCTGCACTCCCCTCCGCCCTTGCCGAATTGCTGGAATGGATGCTCGAACATGGCGAAAAGGGAGAGCAAGAGGGGTATCTGTAGTCCTGAAACCCCTGTCCCTGTGCTATATTTCACGTCGCTAAAATTAACTCAACACATTCAGAACACCATGAGCAACGAACCCACTATCCCAGCCCAGGACGACAACCAGATCATCGCGGAACGCCGCGCCAAGCTGAAGGCCATCCGCGAGAAAGGTGTCGCCTTCCCCAATGATTTCGGCCGCAAGAATCTGGCAGGCGACCTGCATGCCGAGTTCGGCGGGAAGACGCATGACGAACTGGAAGCCGCACAGATCCACGTCGCGGTGGCCGGACGCATGATGTTGAAGCGCGTAATGGGCAAGGCCAGCTTCGCGACCGTGCAGGATATGAGCGGCCGCATGCAATTGTTCATCAGCAACGACAATACCGGCGAAGCTGCACATGGCGAATTCAAGCATTACGACCTGGGCGACATACTCGGCGCCATCGGTGTCCTGTTCAAGACCAAGACCGGCGAACTTTCCGTGCGGGTGACGCAGGTACGCCTGCTGACCAAGGCACTGCGCCCTTTACCCGAGAAATTCCACGGGCTGACCGACCAGGAGCAAAAATACCGCCAGCGCTACCTCGATCTCATCACCAATGAGGATTCGCGCAAAGTCTTCGTCGCCCGCACGCGGATCATCCAGGCCATCCGCGATTTCTTCGTGCGCCACGGGTACCTGGAAGTTGAAACGCCGATGATGCATCCCATTCCCGGCGGGGCGTCGGCCAAGCCTTTCGAAACACATCACAATGCGCTGGATATGAAGATGTATCTGCGTATCGCGCCCGAGCTGTACCTGAAACGCCTCGTCGTGGGCGGTTTCGAGAAAGTGTTCGAGATCAACCGCAATTTCCGCAACGAGGGAGTTTCCACGCGGCACAACCCCGAGTTCACCATGATCGAGTTCTACGAGGCCTACCGCGATTACAAATACCTGATGGACTTCAGCGAGAAACTGTTCCGCGAAGTCGCCATGAAAGTATTGGGTACCACGGTCATCACGTATCAGGGCAAGGAGCTGGACCTGGGCAAGCCCTTCCACCGCCTGACCATGGTACAGGCAGTCCAGAAATATCACCCGCAGTTCACCGATGCGCAACTGAACAACCGCGAGTTCCTCGTCAACGAACTGCAAGACCTGAAAGCGAAATACAAACCCGAGGACGGCATCGGCGGCTTGCAGCTTTCCCTGTTCGAGGAGCTGGCCGAATCTCACCTCTTTGAGCCGACCTTCATCATCGATTACCCGATCGAAGTCTCACCGCTGGCGCGCAGCAGCGACGCCCACCCCGAGATCACCGAACGCTTCGAGCTGTTCATCGTCGGGCGCGAGATCGCGAACGGCTTCTCCGAGCTTAACGACGCGGAAGACCAGGAAGCGCGCTTTGACGCCCAGGTGGCTGCAAAAGATGCCGGAGATGAAGAAGCGATGTTCAAGGACAACGACTTTGTGCGCGCGTTGGAATACGGCCTTCCGCCCACAGCCGGTCAAGGCATCGGCATCGACCGCCTGGTGATGTTGCTTACCGACAGTGCCAACATCCGGGACGTGATTCTGTTCCCGCACATGCGGCCGGAATAAATGCTGGCCCCGGACATCCGCACTCGAGTGTTGCAGCTCTACCCGACGCTGGCCGAGCTGCCTGCAGCGGAACTCGATGCGTTGCTGGACACGGCAATGGTGATGCCTCTGGCGGCCGGAACCGTGATATTCGACGAGAATCAGCCTTGCCAGGGTTTTCCGATGCTGCTTTCCGGCAGCGTTCGCGTGATCAAGACGGCCCCGAACGGGCGCGAATTGCAGCTCTACCGCATCGCGCCCGGTGAAAGTTGCATCCTCACCAGCAGCTGCCTGCTTGGAAACACCCGCTATCCGGCGCGAGGAATCGTCGAGCAGTCGCTGGAAATGGTGGTTTTGCCCGTTTCTTCGTTTCATGCATTGCTGGCAAGACATGACGGGTTCCGCAATTATGTGTTCCACCTCTTCTCCGACCGCCTGACTGACCTGATGCAGCTGGTTTCTGCCGTCGCCTTTCAGAAACTGGACCAGCGCCTCGCCGCATTGCTCATTGCAAAACCCACCCCTCTGAATACGACGCATCAGGCCCTCGCCGACGAACTCGGCAGCGCACGCGAAATCGTCAGTCGTCTGCTGAAAGGGTTTGCCGACCAGGGTTGGGTGACACTGGCGCGGGAACATATCCAAGTTTCCGATAAAGCCGCACTTAAACACTTCGCCGAGCTCTGATTTTCGTGTCTGAGTTTTTTTAGACAACCGGCCATATTGAGCCTATCCTGTGTATTCCTGTAATCATATTCAGGGAGAAAACATGAGACTCAACGTTTGCGGTATCGATCGTTTCCTGCGCGTTACCATAGGCCTGGTACTCATCGGCCTGACGCTCTCCGGCATGATCGGCATGTGGGGCTGGATCGGCCTCCTTCCCTTGCTGACCGGCGTATTCAAGTTCTGCCCGGCCTATGCCATCTTCGGCCTGCAAACCTGCCCGCTTGAAAGGAAATAATCCGCCCCCGATATGAACTTGCCCGGCGTGAAGAGGTCGGGCATCGTTCATTGGATATTTCCCTCGAGCGCGGGCAGGAAGGAATTGCCGTTCGCACTTCAACAGAGCCTGTGCTCCTGCTCGGCTTACCGCGCCGCCGAACCTCAAATTGCAGATGTGTGATTTATGTCACAGACATGATCTCGCTTTCCACCTATCCTGACATCTCCTCTAACCTCATCCAAGGAGAAAAAATGAAACTCAACGTTGGTGGTATCGACCGCATCCTGCGTATCGTCGTCGGTCTGGCCCTGATTGGTGCCACACTGGCTGGCATGATCGGCATATGGGGCTGGATAGGCGTCGTTCCCTTGCTGACCGGTATATTCAAGTTCTGCCCGGCCTATGCCCTGTTCGGCATGAACACTTGCCCGATGGAAAATAAATAATCGTTCGAACACGCATCGCGCCCGTGCTAACGCCGGGCGCTCTTTATTGGGAAAAATTCATGAGTAACAAGATTATCCTGTACGTGCTGCTCGCACTTTCCGCAGCACCGGCATTGGCCGACGACCTCGGAAAATACGAGGATGAAAGCCGTGCGATTGTCACGCCTTTCATGCAGCAACTGATGACCGAGAACAAAAAAGCCATCATGGAAGGCGGGGTTGAATCCGCAATCAAAGTCTGTAAAGAGATCGCTCCCGGAATGGCGAACGATCTTTCACGTCGGCACGGCATGAAGATCACCCGCGTTAGCCTCAAGGTGCGCAATCCGCTGCTAGGCACTGCGGATGAGTGGGAACAAAAGACCTTGAAGCAATTCGAAGTTCGCCTGGCCCGCGGAGAAAAGCCGGAAGCACTTGAGTCTGCGGAGATCGTGAACGAACCGAACGGAAGATATTTCCGTTACATGAAAGCGATCGTGCTGCAGCAAGGCTGCGTTGCCTGCCACGGCACCGGGGAACAGCTTTCCGACGGCGTCAAAGCGCGTCTGGCCGAGTACTATCCCTACGATCAGGCAACCGGCTATACCCCCGGCCAGATCCGTGGCGGTGTAAGCGTCAAACGCCCTTTGTGACCGGTCCTCCCTGCGACTCCGTCGCAGGGCTCTCACTTCCGACCAACGGCGGTTCAAATCGAATCGCTGCGTTTCTTCAACAGGAACAGCATCAATGAACGCAGCTTGGCCGGGCGCACCGGTTTGTGCATCAAATGCACCCCGCATCGATTGGCAGCCTGCAGGATTTCGGGGGCAGTGTCGCCGCTGACGAGAATGAACGCGGGTGGTATCCCGGGCTTCTCGTTAATGATGTCCATCAGCATCAGGCCGTCTCCGTCTGGGAGACGGTAGTCGCAGATCACCAGGTCGAAGCTCGCATCCGTATACCTGCCCGCGGCAGCCTGCAGGTCTTCCGCGACCGAAACGCTGCAACCCCACGACTCCAGGATGCCGGCGGTACTGAAGCGCACCAGCGTGTCGTCATCCACCACCAGCACCCGGAGGTTTTCCAGCCTGTCATGCTTGTACGACGCCGCGACCTGCGCTTGCGGTTCCGCCAGCAATTCTTCTATTCCCAGCGTGCGAGGTACGTCGATCGAAAAAGTCGAGCCCAGGCCCGGTGTCGAACGCAAACTCAGCGGGTGATGCAGCAGCCTGCAGAGCCTGTCCACGATCGCAAGACCGAGCCCGATTCCCTTGCTGCGGTCGCGTGCGTTGTTCGCGAGCTGAACGAATTCGCGAAAGACGTTCTGCTGCTCTTCCGGCGGGATGCCGATACCGTTGTCGCGAACCTCGATGCGAACCGCATCGCCCCGCAGCCGGCAGGCCAGCATCACCGTGCCGTTCTGCGGCGTGTAGCGAATCGCATTGCCCAGCAGGTTAAGCAGAATTCGCTCCAGCAACACCGGGTCGCTCAGCACCGTCGCGTTGATGCTGCGGAAATGCAAAGTGATATTCTTGCGTTGCGCAACAGTCACAAAATCCTGCGCCAAGCGCTTGACCATCGCATCGATGTCGACACCTTGCATCTGCGGAATCACTATCCCGGCATCCAGTTTCGAGATGTCCAGCAAGGAATCCAGCAGGCTGGACAGCGCCTCGACCGATTCCTCGACCTTGCTCGCGATCTTGCGCTGGTCCTGGGTATCCAGCCGGCTGTGCAATTCGCCCACAAACAGGCCGAGCGCATGCATGGGCTGCCTCAAGTCGTGGCTCGCAGCCGCGAGAAAGCGGCTCTTGTCGAAATTGGCTCGCTCCGCCTCTTCTTTTTTCCGGCGCAGTTCTTGGGTGGCGTCGTCGATGCGTTGCTGCAAGGTATTGCGGTCCTGCAGCAACTGGCGCGCCATTTCGTTGATGCCTGAAGCGAGCGCGTCGAGCTCCTGTATCTTGTTTCCGCTGATCTGCGTATCCAGATATCCTTCCCCGATGCTGCGGACACCGCTACTCATCTCCATCACCGGCAGAATGATGCGGCGCGACATACGCATCGCGACCAGCACGGTAGCCGTCAACACAAGCAGCAATATGAACAGGTTAAGACCCAGCATCTCGAATTTTTCGTCATTCAGCCTGTCTTTCCCGATTTCGACGAACACGCCGCCCAATAGCTTGTTGGGCAGATCCCCCGCATTGCCACTGCCCAGATCATCGAGCTTGATCTGCGTGGCCACGATGGACTGATAGAGCCATATGGCATTGTTGTCTTCGTGATAGACAATGAGATCGCTATCCCTGGACGACAACTTTTCCAGAAACTCATATTCGTTGACATTGGAAATGTCACCCGCACCGGCCAGATATTTCGAATCGGCATCCAGCACCGCAATGGAAAGGACATCCTTATGTTTGAAGGCCATATCCACTTGCTGCTGCAACAATCCCTGGTTGCCAGAAAAAACCGGATACTCGGCGGACAATGCGAGCTGACGGACGATCAGTCTGGCGCGCCCCAGCAGGGCACGATCCCGATCCGAAAATCGTGCATAGGTGAAATAGCCTTCCAGCAACAGGGCCAGGATCAGGATAGGTATGACCGCCACGGCCAGCATTTGTCTTTCAATTCCATGTCGCTTCATGGAGTCCTCCTGATCTCGTCGCGCAGTTGACCTGCGTCCTTCATATGTATTTCAAGTGAACGCGCCACCTGTGTGTTGACCAAAACTTCGAATTCGGAGGGATATTGCGCCGCAGGAAGCCTGCCCGATTCGGCATATCGTTCGATCAGGCCCGCAGTCTGCCTGGCGATCTGTTCCGGCGTGCTGTATATCGCGCACAAGGCACCCGCCTTGACATAGGCCTGCGAGATTCCCACCAGCGGAACCTGCTTGCGATATGCCGTCAACAGGATATTGCGTATCGTCCCTGCGTTATAGACTTCGGAATCGGCCAGCACAAAGAGAACTTCACTGACATCCAGTATGTTTTCCAGCGCATCGTTCAGCGACTGCGTCTTGTCGACTATCTGATCATGCAAACGTATGCCTTTGTCCGCCAGCAGACGGCGCAAATTCGGCAGTTCCGGTTGCGGCGCAGCGTAAATCACGCCAACCTGCTTCACGGCAGGCAAGGCGGCCAGTAGCAATGCCACTTGCCGTTGCACAGGCTGATCAAGGAAAACCGCCGAGCGTGGTTCGCCATGTCGCTCCGAGGTCTTCAGCAATTGTTCATATCCTGCCTTTGGGATGAGCACGCTCAAAGTGGGGGCTTCCCTGGCAGCCAAGGCCGACGCCGCCTTCATGCCGACTGCGATGTACAGGTCAGCTGCGCCCAATGGCTGGCCGGCGCGTTGTACGTACAGCGAGACCCTGCCAGGCTGCAATTGGCTGCGCAAAGCCTCGCCGAATGTCTGGTACGCGCCGCCGTCTTCGCTCAACACCACCGTGACTCGCAGCGAAGCGGCTTGCACTGGGGAGAGAGAGGAACACAGATATACCAGCAGCGCAGAAAGCATGCTGCCGGCAAAGCGGGAGAACAGGTGCTTGAAGACTGCCCGGTTAAGAATTGAAAGTCGCTGTAAGATAAGTCCGCCGATTGAACAAGAGATTCACTCGCTGATGCATATCCGGTATCCCGTCCGGCTATCCTGGAATGCGTTTTTCAGTACCGCAGCCATCCCCCTCCTCCTGGTTTTCATACGGTCAAAAGTGCGCCATTCCGGCAGAACTGCCAGACGATACATCGTCGTTCCGGCGTGGTTTTCCAAATGATAACCGATGCCGTGCCGGAATGTTTCAACTGGCGCGACCGCTGCCGATGCGCGGACTGATCGTTGAGCATTTTCCAAAGACGAACGTCGGGTATGTCCACCAAAGGCGGACATGGCCACAGGTTTTCTCTGGGTTGACGTTATTGGACCGGGGCGCTGCCGAACTGGAACCCGGACACGCTCTTGCCCAGCACCTTGTCGGTGTAGGCGATATGTCCGGCATCGTTCGCCGCCGCGCCTGCAGCCACCATCAGCGGAATCAGGTGTTCGCTGCGCGGATGGCAATCGAGGGCGTTGGGTGCCTGGTGCCAGTTGATCAGCAACTGCTCGCGCTTCGACGGCTCTGCGGTGATGGCCTCGCCCAGCCAGGTGTCAAAATTGTCCGACGCGGCCTTTGAAGCCGGATCCGTCCTGAAGAAATAGCGCAGATTGTGATAGCTCAAGCCGCTGCCGATGATGAGCACGCCCTCGTCGCGCAACGGTGCGAGGGCCTTGCCGATGGCGAAATGCGCGGCGGGGTCGAGACTATGCAACAGCGAAAGCTGCACGATGGGGATGTCGGCATCGGGATAGATCAGCTTGAACGGGATGAACACGCCGTGGTCGAGACCGCGTTCGTACTGCTCATCCGTATCGATGCCGGCTTGCCCCAGCAGTTCGCGCACGCGCGCTGCCACGGGTGCCGAACCATGCGCGGGGTAAGTGAGGCTGTAGGTGTGCTCGGGAAAACCATAGTAGTCGTACAGCAGCTCATAGTTGTCCGTATTGAGCACGGTGGCTTGTTCGGTTTCCCAATGCCCGGAGATGACGAGCACCGCCTTCGGACGTTGCCCCAGCGCGTTGGGAATACCGCGCAGATATGCCGCCATCCTGTCCCAGGTATCCGCCGGCATGCCCGGCATCGGCTCCATGAAAAAACAGGGGCCGCCGCCATGCGGGATGAACAAAGTGGGCAAACGTGCGGGGGTGCTCATGATCAAGTTATCTTTCCGTGGTTAAGCTGCGCTCAATACATGCTGCACATACGCCTGTGCATTGCTTTTGACTTCTTCTTCCGTCGGATTATAGAGCGCGCCCTGCATCGAGAATACAGGCAGATATTTGGCGCGCGTATATTGCGCCGTCATCTGCAGCGGGCGCAGCAATTCGCTCAGCGTGTACTGGTTCTGCGCACCCGCCTGGTAGGCGTGCGCCGGGCCGCCGGTGGAAACGGCGACACCGATCTCCTTGCCTTCGAGCTTGTCGCCGCCGGGGCCGAATGCCCAACCGTAGGACAACACATCGTCCAGCCATTGCTTCAGCAGCGAGGGCGTGCTGAACCAGAACATCGGGAATTGCAGGATGATGCGGTCGTGCGCTTCCAGCAGTTTTTGCTCGGCCGCCACATCGATCTTGCCATCCGGATAGGCCTTGTATAACTCATGCACGGTAGCTTTGCCGGAGTGCGGACGCAGGTGATCTATCCAGGTGCGGTTGATGCGGGACTTGCCCAGATCGGGGTGGGCGACGACAACCAGGGTCTTCTTGCTCATGATTTTTTCCTTTAAAATTAGCTTGGATTCAAAACTGGAATCTGGTTACTATATTGCACCACGGCGCAAACCCCGCACAAGTAGGGCGCCGAAAGTTACCTGGTTACTGCCGGGTAACCATGAAAGGAGATAGCCATGACGCTGCATAAACCCAAAGACCCCAAGGCCTGCCTGTGCCCGATTCGCGATGTGCTGGATCGTCTGGGAGACCGCTGGTCGTTATTGGTGATCCATGAACTGGAAGCAGGCACCCTGCGCTTCAGCGAACTCAGGAACCGCATCGGCGACGTTTCGCAACGCATGCTGGCGCAGACGCTGCGCCGCCTGGAGCAGGATGGCCTGGTATCGAGACAGGTATTCGCCACCGTGCCGTTGCGGGTGGAATACACCCTTACACCGTTGGGACACTCATTGCTGAAGCCCCTGCAAAGCATGATCGAATGGGCGCTGGAGAATCATGACGCGGTGCGCGCTGCACGTGCGGCTTATGTTGCGCCGATGGCTATTGCGGCGAATTGATATCTCGGCTTGGTTTTTGATCTGGCTCGCCGAATCAAGCGAATGTGGGCACTGGTTCTTTAATGACTTCTATTTCGAATGGTCACTAAGTCAAAGCAACTCGTAGAACCGATTCTCGGTGCCATTGCGGACTGTAGCGCTTATATGAAAATGGTATCAAATCTGCCTGCTGGAATGTCTGCTTCCGAAGATACCGTAAGGTTGACAGGGGGGCGATATACTTAGGGTGAATAACAATCCAAACTTGTTCCATTAAATATTAAGGAGCGCTAATGTCTAGCCGCAATGATGAATGGATCAAAGTAATTGGCCCGCTTGCAATAGAGATTCACGCAAACAACTCTGATGAGTTAATTGGTGATTTGCCGGCTGTGACAGATATAACCCTACCTAATGCAGCAATTTCCGAGTTTAAAATTGATGGAAAAAGTGTTCATTTCGCTTCGATTGAGGCCCGAAACAGCATAGTTGCAACCTACAGATTCATGGAAAATCGAGAAGAGTTTTTTCATGACGATCCAAGGTGGCTGGATGTCGCACTTGAACTTTGGCGCAATGAGATAGGTAAAAGTGACAGCGCCGCAGGAAGACTATTGGCATTCGTGCATGAAGTAAGTGACATATTCAACATCGCCACCAAAGTGATTGAAAGAAAACCCGCAGATGTGTGGAATGTTTTATGCACAATCGAGTCTGCACTTCCGCATTTAGCCGATCTACCACCAGAAGGAATTGTTAGACTAGTTGCTGTACAACATAAAAACACCAAGAACGATTATGCGGGTGGCATGCTCTACCACAAACTTGAAGAGAAATTAGCTGAGTTGCCAAATACCTGCCGCAAGATTCACCTCCTGCTCAAGAGCGATATTACAGATACGACAATCTCCCTTTACCCTGTTCCGCTTATTGCTCTCGCAAAGTCCTATCCAGAAGACGCCTTCAAGCTTGTAGTTGAAGATATCGACTCTTCAAACCCGCTACTTAAGAATGCCGCCTTATGGGCAGTAGGAAGATTGCTTGTCATGTCGCTAGTCAAAGGTGATTCGCAATCCATCGCGACGAATATCATCATTAACAATATGTCGCACCCGGTAGAGGAGATTCGACAGACAGCAATTCGCGCCGCCGCATACACAGCACACGTAACCAATGCATTTGATGAATCCATAACGAAGCGAGGCGAGGCCGGCGATCCGAATGCACTTAGCAGCATTACAGAAGCAATCTACATGAATACGGCCGAAATGAAGGCTAAACCAATTTTCGAAAACTGGCTAAAGCTGCTATGCAAACTGCCCCACACACATGGCAGCTTTCTTCAACATCTTGATGTTATATTAAGCCAGTTAATGTCCGATGAACTGGGCCAGCAATTAGTCATTTCGTGGCTAACCGAATGGGGCAGCATTAATGCAGAGGACATACCGCGAGATAAATCCATTGCAGAGATCTTTAATGCAACATCGCATGAGTTGGCTAACCGTCCAGCTCTGCTCTCACAGCTAATTACAGACTGGCTTCTGGCCGACAATAGAAAACTTGCATCTGCTGCCGCCGGTTTATTATCTCACTTAGGGATTAGAGGGTTTCGGAATCCCGAGTTTGACGTTTCTCGACTTGATAATCTCGAAAACAGTGATTTACTTTTTTTAGCCCGACGGACACTCGGATTCGTTTTTTCTGAGGATCATCTCCTGTCGCTGACAATATCACTCCTTAAAACCCGTGAAACCAAACAACGCGTCTTCGGACTGGCCTATGGATTGTTCGTTAATGAAATAGGAAAAGACTACCCATCCTCCACAATTAAAGCGCTGGAATCAGCAAAATCATTAGTAACAGAAAAAGAAACCCTTAATTTTTATTCAAGCGCAATTACAGAAATTAGGAACCGAATTGATACACTAAATGCATTACCTCGACTTGCCGAGTTGCGCCCGCCGCCAAGAATACAAAGAGAGTTTACAAAAGCTCGTGACAAGCAGATGCGCTTGTCGATGGAGGAAGCCCAAAAAGGCTCAATCATACGGCAGCTATGTACAGAAATTCCGCTAAAAGCCGGCATCGGCTCTTTTAGTTTTCGCGATGGCGTGTATGGTGAGCCTACCTACATGCAATCAATCTCGCATTCTGTCTCCTTGCCGATGAGGGAAGCTTCCGATTCCATTGGCTACGCCCTCCACCTATTTTCTATGCGTATCGCAAGGCGAGAAAATCCATGAAGCTAATCCTTGCTCAGTATCTGCGAACCTTAAAGGAGCGAGACGAATTTGATCGTCTTCTCCCCGATCTGCTTTTAGCAATGGGATATGTTCCAATCTCATTACCTCAAACCGGTGTTCGACAATTTGGCGTTGACCTCGCAGCGGTTGGGATTTCGCCCGAAGACAACATTCAAGAGCTTTTACTGTTGGTAATAAAACGAGGGGATATAGGGCGAACAGAATGGAGCTCAGGGCCTCAATCTGTTCGCCAAAGTCTGGATGAGGTATTTGAGGTTTATCTGGACACGCTCGTCGAGCCAGCGCATGCAGGGCTTCGAAAAAAGATAGTGCTTGCGACAACTGGCGACCTAAAACAAGACACGCAGATTAATTGGGATTGCTACACGAAAGCCAAAGTTTCGAGGGCTGACTTCCGCTTTTGGGGAGGCGCGCAGGCATCCGTTCTCATTGAAAAATACATGCTTGACGAGCACATATTCGATTCGGAGGATCGCACGCATTTGCGAAAATCTCTCGCGCTGGCCGGGGTGCAAGATTATGACCAAAGAGATCTCCATCGCTTATTCCGACGACAGCTTGGAATTGGAGATGCTGGAGAATTGCTGCCGCAGCCTGCGCATCCTCGTCATTTGGAAAAGGCGTTGCGGATTGTCAATTTGGCAGCCCAAGTGTTTGCCAAATGGTCAGAAGATGAGGGCAATCTAAAGCAAGCTTTAATTGCATCTGAGCGTGCTTTGCTCTGGTCTTGGCACCGCGTACAGCTCGAGGATATTGATAGGCGTAAACAATATCATCAAGATATTTCTGAAATACTGAGGACTTACAATGCTGTTTCTTTCCGATATTTTGAGAAGTTAAGAGGGCATATGTATGTGCCTGACGGCTTGACTGGATATTGCAGAGAGAACGCAGAATTCTCTTTAGTAGTATTTGAGCAAATTGGCATTATTTCGACAATTGGACTATGTCAAATATTGACACTTGCTGACAATGAGTCACAACAACAAATTAACCTAGAGAGCGCTACTGTGATAGCTGATACCCTAGCTTCATTGATAACTAACAACCCCGTTTCCGCCTCCCCTCGGCTCGATGCGAACGTAATTGATATTGTTCTCGGATTGCTATTACTGGTATTAACTGGGCATGTTTCTCAAGCTCAAGATTGGGTCGCTGAATTAGTACGGCGCACTGATTACACATTTAAGGTAAAGCGCAATTTCCCTATCAGTACAGATTCGATCGACGACCTAATTGAAGCAACCGTTTTCGGAGATGATGAGTTGCGTACTCGCTTGATGAACATGAGCTGGCTTCTCCCCACATTAGCAGGCTGGGCTGTGTTGTTAGGCCGTGATGATTTATACGCTGCACTTGCCAAAAACTCGAAGAATGAATATCCAGAGGTGTGTCTACAGCTATGGCATCCAACGCAAGATTTGGCAAAGCATCTCTACTACTGGTCAGCTCAGCATCATTGCGGAGAGAGTGAAGCACCTATCACTCTCCCTAATCGGTCAAGTGAATTCCTTAACATGATGAACGCCGTACTTGATTCAGAACGTCACAACGTTATTGATAATTCTTCTGCCGGTTTGGCTGGAATTGTTGCGCTGGATTTGATTGCTTGCCGACATCACCGAACACCTATAGCACCTTATTTTTGGTATAGGCTATTAAAAACATTACCAAAAAATGAAACACCGGCCGAAGCGTAATTTTGAGGGAAGTTGCGGGAAAAGAAGCAGATGCTCCCGGCAAACGAAAATTAATTACCTGCTACTGTCCGCACTGGCCGAAATACGAAAGGTTCGTAACGCGTCCCTGAAATTCCGTCCCTGGCAATTCTGACTATTTGAGGGGTTACCAAATGTGCCCTTCAATCTCAGCTCGAATTCAAGCCATCCTTCTTTTCTTTCAGCGCTTCATACCTTTCCCTCAGTTCGTGGATTTTTGGTGAAGTAGGGGGATTTTGCGTATTGGATCCCGTTCTGCTTGCCGGTGTGTTATCTGCGGTGCGCCGGAATGAGTGCGGGGGGATTTTTGCGGGGATATCTGTCGACATGATGCCTCCTTGTTCCAGCATTGAAGGAATCAACCGGCGATGTCATACCTACCAAGATTCTAAAGTTTGCTTTTGCAGTTTTGTTTTTGTTGTTAATAACGCTACCAGATCGTCGAATCCTTCTAGGTGACTGACGCTTCTTTATGGGTTACTTCGCCATATATTCTGTAAAGGGCGATTTTGTATCAACAAATTTGATTTAAAAACAGAAAGGCGGTATTAACCGCCTCTGACTGATGGAATCGCTCTCGCATCTCCAATGACAACCTGGTGCGAAAGGAGAGACTCGAACTCTCACGCCTTACGGCGCTGGAACCTAAATCCAGTGCGTCTACCAATTCCGCCACTTTCGCATTTGGGGCACTGAAGGCCCCAAAGGGGGCGCATTATAACCGAGCGATTCCTAGTTCGGAACGAATTCCACCACAGAACGGCCATGCGCCTCACCCCTGATCAGCTTTGCACAGGCTTCGGGAAGCTCGGAAAACGCGATACGGTGCGCAATCTTGTCAAATTGCGAAATGTGCAGATCGCCGGCCATGCGTTGCCATAACTGCTTGCGCAGCGGCATCAATGTCGCCGAGGAGTCCACGCCGAGCAGCTTCACTCCGCGCAAAATGAAGGGGAACACCGAAGTATGCAACTCGGCGCCACCCGCGTTACCAAAACTGGCAATGGCACCTTCCTGTTGCATGGTACGTGCAAGCCAGGCCAGGGTATCTCCCCCCACCGCATCCAGCGCACCTGCCCACAAAGCTTTTTCCAGGGGGCGCGTGCTCTTCATGTCGATCTCGTTCCGCGGCAATATCTCGCTGGCACCGATTGATTTCAGGTAATCGTGTTCGCCGGCTTTTCCGGTCAGTGCGACCACGTGATAACCAAGTTGCGACATCATCTGGATTGCGATACTGCCCACACCGCCTGTCGCACCGGTGACGATCACTTTGCCCTTTTTGGGCGTAAGCTCGTTTTGTTCCAAACGATGGATCGCAAGGGCGGCAGTGAATCCCGCCGTACCCAACGCCATCGATTCGAACATGGTAAGACCGACCGGCAACGGCACGATCCAATCCGCCGGAACGCGCACATATTCGGCAAAGCCGCCGTCATGCGCGACGCCCATGTCATAGCCGGTGACCAGTACCTGATCGCCCGCCCTGTAACGCGCATCCTGCGAAGACTCAACAACCCCGGCAACGTCTATACCTCCCACACAGGGGAAGCGGCGAATGACTTTGCCAGCCCCTGTGGCAGCGAGCGCGTCCTTGTAATTGACGCCGGAATAATGGGTACGGATGACCACCTCACCGGTGTCAAAATTGTCCTGCGATAACTCGACGAAACGGCCGGCGGACTTGCCGCCTTCTTCAACAATCTGGTAAGCACGAAAAGTCTTCATTTACAGATCCAGCAGTACGCGTGCCGAAAACTCTTCCAGCACTTCTTTGATCGTGACGAGGAATTGCACGGCCTCACGCCCATCGATGATGCGGTGATCGTAGGAAAGCGCCAGGTAGTTCATCGGGCGGATGACCACTTGGCCGTTCTCAGCCACCGGACGGTCCTTGGTGGCATGTATGCCGAGAATCGCACTCTGCGGCGGATTGATGATGGGTGTGGAAAGCATGGAGCCGAATACTCCGCCATTGGTGATGGAGAAAGTACCGCCGGTCAACTCTTCCATCGTGATCTTGCCGACTTTGGCGCGTGCGGCATACTCCGCGATGCTCTTCTCGATGTCCGCAATGGACATCTTGTCCGCGTCACGCAAAATTGGCACAACCAGACCGCGTTCGCTGCCGATTGCCATGCCGATGTCGAAGTAGCCGTGGTAAATGATGTCGGTGCCGTCCACCGAAGCATTGACGATAGGGAATTTCTGCAAGGCGATCACGACTGCCTTGACGAAGAACGACGAGAAACCGAGTTTGACGCCGTGTTTCTTCTCGAAGGCTTCTTTGTATTTGTTGCGCAGCTCGATCACCGGCTGCATGTTCACTTCGTTGAACGTGGTCAGGATCGCGGAATTCTGCTGCGATTGCAGCAGGCGCTCGGCGATACGCTGGCGTATGCGCGTCATCGGCACACGCTGCTCGGGGCGGTCTCCCGCAGGTACGGCAACTGGTGCGATCATTGGCTGGCTCGGTGCTGGTTGCTGGACCGCACCCAACACGTCTTCCTTGGTCACCAGACCCTTGCGGCCGCTGCCCTGCAAGCCGGCGGTATCCACATCAAGCGCATTCGCCATTTTGCGCGCCGAAGGAGACACGGCTGCAGCTTGGGGCGACACCTTGGGGGCACTGGCTGCAGCAACAGGTACCGTGGCAGGAACCGCAACCGGCACTTCGGCAGCTTGTGCTGCCGTGTCGATCTGGGCGATGACTTCACCGCTTCCCACTTTCGCTCCGTCAGTTTTGATGATCTTTACCAGAACACCGCTCTTGATCGCCGGCAATTCCAGGACCACTTTATCAGTCTCGATATCGATCAGATTCTCGCCTTCCTTCACTGCCTGGCCGGCTTGCTTATGCCAGGTCAGCAAAGAGGCCTCGGATACTGACTCGGAAAGTTGCGGGACTTTGACTTCAATGATGCTCATGGTGCGCTCCTGGTATGTTCTTTACGTCGAGGTCGGGACGGAATGCAGCTTCGATCACCGCTTTTTGCTGTTCATTATGCGTGGCCAGATAACCCGCCGCAGGCGAGGCTGAAGAAGGGCGCAGCGCATATTCTAGACGCATCTCTTTGCGCATATGGCGAACGAGGTAGTGCTGAATACGATGCCATGCCCCCTGATTGCCCGGTTCTTCCTGACACCAGACTACCTCCGTCGCTTTTGGATATGCTGCGATCTGTGCGGCGAATTCGTCGTGCGGGAAAGGATACAGCTGCTCCAGCCGGATGACCGGAGTGTTCTCGATGCCCTTTTCGCGGCGATGCTTGATAAGATCGAAGTACACCTTGCCGCTGCACACGATGACACGTTTCACCTTTGCGGCATCCATTGTCTCGACCTCGGGTATCACGGTCTGGAAGGTTCCTTCCGCCAGCATTTGCATCGGGGAAGCCGCATCCTTGCTGCGCAGCAAGCTCTTGGGAGTGAACACAACAAGAGGCTTGCGATAGGGTCGCAGCATCTGGCGGCGCAACAAGTGGAATATCTGGGCAGATGTGGTGGGGACGCACACCTGGATATTGTAGTCGGCACATAGTTGCAGGTAACGCTCAATCCGGCCGGAAGAGTGTTCCGGCCCCTGTCCCTCGTAACCATGCGGCAAGAGCATGGTAAGGCCGCACAACCTGCCCCACTTGGCTTCGCCGGAAGCGATGAACTGGTCGATGACCACTTGCGCACCGTTAACGAAATCACCGAACTGGGCTTCCCAGATCGTCAGGGTGTTCGGCTCGGCCGTGGCATAACCGTATTCGAATCCCAATACCGCTTCTTCCGAGAGTATCGAATCGATCACGATAAAGTCGGCCTGATCCGGAGCGATGTGCTGCAAGGGAATATACAAGCCCTTGTCCCATTGTTCGCGGTTCTGGTCGTGCAACACGGCATGCCGGTGGAAGAAAGTACCGCGACCGGTATCCTCGCCGGACAGGCGCACCGGATAGCCTTCCGCAACCAGGCTTGCATAGGCGAGATTTTCGGCCATGCCCCAGTCCAGTGCCAGCTCGCCTTTGCCCATCGCGACACGGTCGGCGATGATCTTCTCCACCCGCGAGTGCAGCTTGAAATTCCCGGGAATCGCGACCAAACGTTCAGCCAGTTGCCGCAGGCGCTCAAGCGGAACAGCGGTCACTGCCGGCGTCCTCCAGGAGATGTTGCCGATGAATTTCGACCAGCTCACCGCAAACTCATGCTTGAACTCGGTCAGCACCGGCTGTATTGGATTGCGGCCTTCGTCCATCGCCTGCCGATAGGCTGCAACCATTGCATCCGGCTCATCCGCAGTCAGCACGCCCTGCTCCACCAGACGCTTCGCGTACAAAGCGCGCGTGCCTGGATGCTGATTGACTTTGCGATACATCAACGGTTGGGTGACCAAAGGTTCGTCTTGTTCGTTGTGTCCCAGCTTGCGGAAGCACACCAAGTCCACCACGACGTCTTTGCCGAAATGCATACGATAATCGATTGCAATCTCGGTGATCAGCAACACCGCCTCCGGGTCGTCCGCATTCACATGCAGAATCGGCGCATCGACCATCTTCGCGACGTCGGTGCAATACAGCGACGAGCGCATGTCGCGCGGGTCGGATGTGGTAAAGCCGATCTGGTTGTTGACCACGATATGCACGGTCCCGCCAGTGCCATAGCCGCGCGTTTGCGACAGGTTGAACGTTTCCTGATTGACGCCCTGGCCGCCGAAAGCCGAGTCGCCGTGAAGCAGGATCGGCAACACCTGCTTGCCTTTGACATCGTGACGGCGATGTTGCCGGGCGCGTACGGATCCCTCGACGACAGGATTGACGATCTCCAGATGCGATGGATTGAACGCCAGTGTGAGATGCATGGGGCCGCCGGGCGTGGCGATATCCGACGAGAAACCCTGATGGTATTTCACATCGCCCGCAGCCAGATGTTCCGTATGGATACCCTCGAATTCCGCAAACAATTCCTTGGGCAGCTTGCCCAATGTATTGATCAGCACATTCAGACGACCGCGGTGTGCCATGCCGATGACGGATTCCTTGACGCCCTGATTGCCGGCCCGCTGCAACAAATGGTCCAGCATTGGAATCAACGTGTCGCCGCCTTCCAGGGAAAACCGCTTTTGTCCGACATACTTGGTGTGCAGATAGCGCTCCAGTCCTTCGGCTGCCGTCAATCTTTCAAGAATGCGCTTCCTGGTTTCATTGGGATAATGCGGCTCGCCGGCAGCACCCTCCAGGCGCGCTTGTATCCAGCGCTTCTCAACGACGCTGCTGATGTACATGTATTCGGCGCCGACACTGCTGCAATAGATGCGGCGCAGGCGTTGCAGTATCTCGCGCAGGGTCATGCGCTTGCCGCCCTCCAGCGATCCGGTGAAGAAAGTCGCATCCATGTCGGCTTCGCTCAGCCCGTAATAGGACGGGTTCAATTCCGCCACTTCCGGAGCGGGGTGGCGTTTCAGCGGATCGAGTTCGGCAACGCGCGCACCCAGAAAGCGATAGGCATTGATGAGCTGAAGAACCTTGGCCTGCTTGCGCGATTCGTCGGCATGTACCGGCGGCTCCGCACGGCGCTTGCCCAGTTCCAGGAAACCGCGCTGGATCGGGCTATGCGCCACATCGTGCTGGAGATTTGCGGCTTGCAGTTTGTCGAAATAGGCGCGCCATTCCGCCGGAACGGAAGTTGCATCCTGCAGATAGTCTTCATACAAACCCTCGACGAAGGCATTGTTTCCTCCCGACAACAGGGAGGTGCTCTGCATCATCTGCAGATAGTTGTTTCCCGGAGCATTCATGATCTTCCTCGCTTCCCTCAGCGTTTTGCAAGCGGCACAAAATCGCGCCGCACCGCTCCACGGTACAATTGTCGCGGACGGCCGATCTTGTATTCGGAATCCGCGATCATCTCGTTCCACTGCGATACCCAGCCGATGGTGCGAGCCACGGCAAAGATCACCGTGAACATGTTGGACGGGATACCCAGCGCGCGCAGCACGATGCCGGAATAGAAGTCCACATTCGGATAAAGCTTGCGCTCGATGAAATACGGATCGCTCAAGGCAGTCTTTTCCAGCACCATCGCCAGCTCGAAAAGCTTATTGTTCTCCAGCTTCAGTTCCGACAAGACTTCATGACAAGTCTGACGCATCACCGATGCACGCGGATCCATGTTCTTGTAGACGCGATGGCCAAATCCCATCAGTTTATATTTCTTGTCCTTCACGCCTTGCACATATTCGGCGACGCGCGACACGTCACCGATCTCTTCCAGCATCTTCAGCGCAGCTTCGTTCGCACCTCCATGGGCCGGTCCCCACAGGGCAGCAATACCCGAGGAGATACAGGCGAACGGATTCGCCCCGCTCGAACCGGCTAGGCGCACGGTCGAAGTGGAGGCATTCTGTTCGTGATCGGCGTGCAAAATGAGTATGCGTTCAAGGGCGCGGACCAGTATCGGATTGGGCACGTATTCTTCCGCTGGCGTGGCGAACATCATGTACATCAGGTTCTCGACGAAACCGAATTTGTTTTTTGGATAAACAAAGGGCTCCCCGACACTGTACTTGTGTGTCATCGCGGCAATAGTGGGCACCTTCGCCAGCAAGCGCTGCGCCGAAACCGCCCGGTGCTGAGGGTCGTTGATGTCGAGAGAATCGTGGTAGAAGGCGGAAAGCGCACCCACCACGCCGACCATCACCGCCATCGGGTGGGCATCGCGGCGGAATCCGTTGAAGAAACGCGCAAGCTGATCGTGCACCATGGTGTGATGGGTGATGTTGTAAGTGAACTGCGCCTTCTGTTCCGAATTCGGCAATTCGCCATTCAGAAGCAGGTAGCACACTTCCAGAAAATCGGATTTCTCCGCCAGTTGCTCGATCGGATAGCCCCTGTAGTACAGCAATCCAGCGTCGCCATCGATGAATGTGATCTCGGAGGTACAGCTTGAAGTGGAAAAGAACGCGGGGTCATAAGTGAATACGCCCAATTTCCCCAAGGCTCTGATGTCGATCACATCGGGGCCCAGCGTACCGGAAATAATTGGCAAATCGATGCTGCGACCGTCATCTAGAGTTAATTTTGCGATACGTTTGCTTTCCATTTTCTCAGCCCTCGCTTCGTTCAAACTTCTTTTAGCCATCCCAGCACCACGCGCTGATGCGCCGGTGCCGGTTCTCTTTTCCCCGTGATCAAATCCCAGAGTTCCGTATCGGGCAAGTCCAACAATTCATCGAAAACTATTCGTTGTTCGTTGTCCATCGTTGCGTATCGTTGCTCGATAAAACGCCCCAACACAATATCCAGTTCCAGCAGACCGCGCCGGCAGCGCCAGCGCACGCGTTCCAGTTCTTTCATACCGCGCGTTTGACCATCATATCCTTGATCTTGCCGATCGCTTCCGTCGGATTCAGTTCCTTCGGACATACATCCACACAGTTCATGATGGTATGGCAACGGAACAGGCGATAAGGATCTTCCAGATTGTCCAGCCTCGCGGCCGTATCCTGATCGCGCGTATCGGCAATGAAGCGGTAGGCTTGCAGCAGGCCGGCCGGGCCGACGAATTTGTCCGGATTCCACCAGAACGACGGACATGAAGTTGAACAGCATCCGCACAGGATGCATTCGTACAAACCGTCCAGTTCCAGGCGATCCTTCGGCGATTGCAGGCGCTCCGTTTCCGGCGGCGGATCGTTGTTCACCAGATAAGGCTTGATCGAGTGGTATTGCTTGAAGAACTGCGTCATATCCACGATCAGGTCACGGATGACCGGGAGCCCCGGCAACGGGCGTATCTCGATGGGCTGCTTCAGCGAAGACAGCGCCGTGATACAAGCCAGGCCATTGCGCCCGTTGATGTTCATTGCATCCGATCCGCACACGCCTTCGCGGCAGGATTTGCGGAAGCCGATACTGTCATCCTGTTGCCTGAGCAACATGAGCGCGTCCAGCAACATGGCGTCGCCCGCTTCCAGACTCAACTCGAAATCCTGCATGTAGGGTGCAGTGTCGGTGTCCGGGTTGTAGCGGTAAATTCTGAATTTCATTGCCTAGCTCCTATAACCAATCATTTGGCATGTTTCATCAAGTTGAAATGGCTTTGACCAACGACCGGCCGGTGGCAGTCCCATCAGTTGTATATCAATACACACGTGCCTTGAGCGGGAACGATTCCACTGTCAGCGGCTTCAAGTGCACGGGCTTGTAATCGAGCCGGTATCCCTCGCTGTAATACAGCGAGTGTTTCAGCCAGTTCTTGTCGTCGCGCTCAGAGAAGTCCTCCCGCGCGTGAGCGCCGCGGCTTTCCTTGCGCGCTTCGGCCGCGGTCATCGTGGCTTGCGCAACTTCGATCAGGTTATCCAGCTCCAACGCCTCAATACGCGCTGTGTTGAACACCTTGCTCTTGTCCTTGATCTCGGTGTTGCGTACGCGTTCTGCCACTTCGCGTATCCTGGTCACACCTTCAGCCAGCAGATCCGGGAAGCGGAACACGCCGCAATGCGCCTGCATCACCCTGCGCATCGCATCCCCGACATCGGAAACCCGCTCGCCATTCTTCTGGTTCTCCAGCCGCGCCAGGCGCGCCAGCGGTCGATCCGCAGCATCGGCAGGCAGTGGCTTGGGATTCGGATTGTTCTTCAAGTCCTCGATGATCTGCCGCGCCGCTGCGCGCCCGAACACGATCAGATCGAGCAACGAATTACAGCCCAGGCGGTTCGCACCATGCACCGATACACAGGCACATTCGCCTACCGCGTAGAAACCCTGCACGACGTCTTCCGGTGCGGTACCGTGTGGCGCCACAACCTGTCCGTGGTAATTGGTCGGGATGCCGCCCATCATGTAATGAGCAGTAGGAACGACCGGGATGGGCGCCTTGGACGGATCGACATGGGCAAATTTGATGGCGATATCGCGGATACCGGGCAGACGATGGCGTATCACCTCGTCCCCCAGATGATCAAGCTTGAGCATGACGTGATCGCCGTGCGGCCCACAGCCACGTCCTTCCTTGATCTCGGTAGCCATCGCACGCGAGACCACATCGCGGCTGGCCAGATCCTTGGCGGTCGGCGCGTAACGCGGCATGAAGCGCTCGCCATCCTTGTTCACCAGATAACCGCCTTCTCCGCGGACGCCTTCGGTGATGAGCACTCCCGAACCGTGTACCCCTGTCGGGTGGAACTGGAAGAACTCCATGTCCTCCAGCGGTATGCCGGCGCGTGCCGCCATGCCCAGTCCGTCGCCGGTATTGATATAGGCATTCGTGCTTGCCGAAAAGATGCGCCCGGCCCCGCCCGTGGCGAACAGGGTGGCCCGCGCTTGCAGGATCATTACCTCGGAGGTTTCGATTTCCATCGCAACCACGCCCAGCACATCGCCGTCCTGATCGCGGATCAGGTCGAGCGCCATCCACTCGACGAAGAAATTCGTATTGGCACGCACGTTCTGCTGATACAGCGTGTGCAGCAATGCATGCCCAGTGCGATCGGCCGCAGCGCAGGCTCGCGGCACAGGATTCTTGCCGTAGTCCTGCATGTGACCACCGAACGGGCGCTGGTATATCTTGCCGCTGTCCAACCTGTCGAACGGCATGCCGAAATGTTCGAGTTCGTACACCACTTCCGGTGCGGCGCGGCACATATATTCAATGGCATCCTGGTCGCCCAGATAGTCCGACCCTTTCACCGTGTCGTACATATGCCAGTGCCAGTTGTCTTCATTCACATTCCCCAATGAAGCCGCGATACCGCCCTGAGCTGCGACTGTATGAGAACGCGTGGGGAACACCTTGGACAGGACCGCGACTTTGAGCCCGGCCTCCGATAAAGTCAGCGCGGCACGCATCCCGGCGCCGCCGGCTCCCACCACCACCACATCGAATGTTCTTTTCGCCAATGCCATTAAAGTCCCCAAAGAATCTGCACCGACCAGATCGTGTAAACAACCAGTGCAAGAATGACCAACACATGAATCAACAGACGGATGCTCGCCGGCTTCACATAATCCATCACGATGTCACGCACGCCGATCCATGCGTGATAAAACAGGCTCAGCAGGAACAACATTGAAAAGGTGCGCATGACATTGCCGGAAAACAACTCGGCCCAGGTGTCATAACCGAAAGATGGCTGCATCAGCAAGTAAACGACGACTATCACCGCATAGATTGCCATCACCACGGCAGTAACTCGCTGCACCAACCAGTCGCGCAGACCGTAATGTGCGCCTGTCAAGATACGATTCACCATAGCTTCACTCCCAACAGGACGGTCAACGACAGACTCACGGCCAACACCCATTTGCTGCTGCTACGTGCCAGCGCCAGCGTCGGCAGGAGATGCAAATCTATTGCCAAATATCGAAGCCCCGCGCAGAAGTGATGCAGAAACGCCCACATCAGGCCAAGCAGAACCAGCTTCAGCAGAGGATGTGCCAGATATTCGGTCAGATTGGTGTAAGTTTCGATCGAGCGCAGACTCTGGTCGAACAACAACAATAACAGCGGCAGGCAAAGAAATAGAACTGCTCCGCTGACGCGATGAAGAATGGAGACATAACTGGGGAGGGGAAATTGAATCTTGTGTAATGCGAGATGCTTGGGGCGGCGTTTAATTATTTTGTTCATTGATTTCTTCCACAACCAAATTCCAAGAGCCCGATGCTACACCTACACTTGGCGAGTGAAAAGCATTAAAGACCATAAAGTTTCCGCATGTACAAAATTTATAATTCGGTGCTGAATATTTAATAATCCATTCTGAAAATCCGGATTTATAATAAATTTTTAACCCCAAGCGAGGACACCATGAAAGCACCTATCCGCGTAGCAATTACCGGCGCCGCAGGACAAATCGGTTACAACCTGCTGTTCCGAATCGCCAATGGTGACATGCTGGGTCGCGAACAGCCGATCATCCTGCAACTGCTGGACATACCACCGGCCCAACCGATGCTGCATGGCGTGGCGATGGAACTGGAAGACTGTGCCTTCCCCAACCTGCAACAAATCATTACCACCGACGATCCCCGCGTGGCCTTTCGCGATGCCGAAGTTGTGATACTGGTTGGCGCGCGTCCGCGCGGCAAAGGAATGGAACGCAAGGATCTGCTGGAAGCCAACGGTGCCATCTTCTCCGAACAGGGTCGCATCCTCAACGAAGTGGCTGCACGCCATGTGAAGGTGCTGGTGGTCGGCAACCCCGCCAACACGAATGCACTCATCGCGATGAAAAATGCTCCCGACCTCGATCCGCGCAATTTCACATCCATGATGCGCCTGGACCACAATCGCGGAATCGCACAGGTGGCCTTGAAACTGTTCCAGCCGATACGCGATGTGAAGAAAATGGTTGTCTGGGGCAACCACTCCGGTACACAGTATCCCGACCTGTCGCATTCCGAGATTCGGGGGCGCAAGGTGACTGAAGTGCTGCAAGACCACGACTGGATTGAGAGTACTTTCATCCCTACCGTTCAGAAGCGTGGCGCAGCGGTGATCGAAGCGCGCGGCCTGAGCAGCGCGGCGAGTGCTGCCAATGCCGCCATTGCCCATGTCCACGACTGGCTATTGCATTCGCATCACAATGACTGGGTCAGCATGGGCGTCCCTTCCGATGGCAGCTATGGAATTCCGGAAGGGGTCATATATGGCTTCCCAGTTACCTGCCGCAACGGCCATTACCACATCGTGCAAGACCTGCCCATCAGCGACCTTGGCCGCAAGCATATGATAGACAGTTACAACGAATTGCTCGGTGAGCGCGACATGGTGAAACAACTGCTGGGTTAAGCCGTTTCTTCAAGTCGTCTGTTGCCTGATGCCTTGAGGAAACCATCCCGGCTTGAACTGCCGGTACGCATAAAGACAAATGGCCGCTTACGCGGCCATTTGCATATTCTGCCCCGACTCAAATTGTGCGCATCAAGCCAGCAGTTCCAGCGCTGCGTTGAAAGTCGCGCTGGGGCGCATGGCCCTCGATGTCTTTTCAAAATCGGGAAGGTAGTAGCCTCCCATGTCCACGGGCTTTCCCTGGGCGGCAATCAGTTCGGCATTGATCTTGGCTTCGTTGTCCTTCAGCGTCTTCGCCAACGGAGCGAAACGCGCCTGGATATCCTTGTCCCTGGTCTGCGCCGCCAGCGCCTCGGCCCAATACAACGCGAGATAGAAATGGCTGCCGCGGTTGTCGATCTCGCCAACTTTGCGTGACGGGGACTTGTTGTTCTCCAGGATTTTGCCGTTGGCCTGATCTAGCGTATCCGCCAAAACTTGCGCTTTCGGATTCTTGAAAGTCTGCGCCAGATGTTCCAGAGACACGCCCAGCGCCAAAAACTCGCCCAGGGAATCCCAGCGCAAATAACCTTCTTCCTGGAATTGCTGCACATGCTTGGGAGCCGAGCCGCCGGCGCCGGTTTCAAACAACCCGCCACCGGCCATCAACGGCACGATGGACAGCATCTTGGCGCTGGTCCCCAATTCAAGGATAGGAAACAGGTCAGTCAAATAATCGCGCAACACATTGCCGGTCACCGATATCGTATCTTTGCCCGCGCGGATGCGATCCAGCGAAAACTGGATCGCGTCTTCCGGTGTCATGACGCGGATGTCCAGGCCGCTGGTGTCGTGATCCTTCAGGAAGCGCTCCACCTTCCGGATGATCTGCGCATCGTGCGCACGGTTCTTGTCCAGCCAGAACACCGCAGGTGTGTTGCTCAAACGCGCGCGCGATACTGCCAGCTTGACCCAATCCCGGATCGGGGCATCTTTTGCCTGGCACATACGGAAGATGTCGCCCTGCTCCACGTCCTGTTCCAGCAGCAGCTTGCCCGACTCGTCCACCGCACGCACCTTGCCGTTGCCAGGCGCTTCAAAGGTTTTGTTATGCGAACCGTACTCTTCTGCCTGCTGCGCCATCAACCCGACGTTGGGCACGCTGCCCATGGTCTTCGGGTCGAATGCACCGTGTTTTTTGCAGTCATCGATGACCACCTGGTAAATCCGCGCATAGCAACGGTCCGGGATCATGGCTTTGGTATCGTGCAGCTTGCCATCCGCACCCCACATCTTTCCGGACTCGCGAATCATCGCGGGCATGGAAGCATCCACGATCACATCGCTGGGTACATGCAGGTTGGTGATGCCCTTGTCCGAGTTCACCATCGCCAGTTCGGGCCGCACCTTGTAGCAGGCTTTGATGTCGGCCTCGATCTCGGCACGCTTGGTTTCCGGCAAGGATGAGATCTTCGCGAGCAGATCGCCGAAACCGTTGTTGACGTTGACGCCCAGTTCTTTGATTGTCGCAGCGTGCTTCTCAAAGACATCTTTGAAGAAAACGGTAACCGCATGACCGAACATGATGGGATCGGATACCTTCATCATCGTGGCCTTGAGGTGCAGAGACAACATGACGCCCTTTTGCTTTGCGTCCTGCATCTGCGCCTCATAGAAGTCGCGCAAGGCACGCCGACTCATGACACAGGCATCGATCACCTCGCCCGCTTTTAGCGGAGTCTTGTCCTTCAGGACAGTCGTCTTGCCGTCCGCACCGACAAACTCGATCTTGAAGCTGCCCGCCTCGTCGACAGTGACCGATTTCTCGCTGCCGTAAAAATCGCCGCTGCTCATGTGTGCCACATGGGTCTTGGAATCCGCACTCCAGGCGCCCATCTTGTGCGGATTTTTACGTGCAAACTGTTTGACCGATGCTGCCGCACGGCGATCTGAATTGCCTTCACGCAGCACAGGATTGACCGCACTGCCGAGCACTTTGCCATAGCGTGCCTTGATTTCCTTTTCTGCGTCGTTTTTCGGATCTTCGGGATAGTCTGGAACCTTATAGCCTAATGACTGCAGTTCCTTGATGGCGGCTTTCAACTGGGGAGACGATGCACTGACATTCGGCAACTTGATGATATTGGCTTCGGGTCTAAGCGTAAGCTCGCCCAGTTCGGTCAGTTCATCGGCGATGCGCTGGCTCGAGGTCAGGTTTTCAGGGAAGTTCGCAATGATCCTGCCGGCAAGGGAGATATTCTTCGTCTCTACGACAACACCTGCTGCCTTGGTGAAGGCCTGAACGATAGGAAGCAAGGAGTATGTTGCCAGCCCAGGTGCCTCATCGACCTTGGTCCAATAAATCTTTGGTGTTGTCATGACTTTTCCCCATATATGTAAGAAACTTAAGCACGTGCCCGGCCGGTCAACCGGCCCGCGATCGAGTAAACCGCACGAAATCAAACATGCAGAAGCCATATCCATTTCGAGCAGCCGTTCTCCGGATTCGCCGCTGCGTATGCGGTCATACCGTCTTCAGCCGCAATCGGATAATACTGACGCAGAACACGCTGTTTGTCACGCCGATAGATAAGGCCTGGCACCTGCTTCTCCAGATTTCATAATGATTATTATTTGTTTATTCCAAACAGGGAAAAGTGTTGTAGCAGATATGCCGCTCGAGCGGGCTCACGATCTTCGGCAGACCCGATAAAAAATGGCCCGCAAATTCGCGAGCCATTTTCCTGTCCCATGAGATACCTTATTGTCTGCCGCCACCAGGCCCCATTCCGCCTCCCATGCCCCCGCCCATTCCTCCGCCCATGCCACCTGCGGGAGGATTGTCAGGAATGGACGCGCCCTGTTCCTTGGCGCGCTCCTTCATCCTTTCATGATGCTCGGCACGGACTTTCTCGCGCTCTTCCTTCGTGGTGGTACTACGCATCTTGGCACGTTGCTGTTGGCGCTCTTCGGGAGTCATTAACCGCCTTCCTGTTGTTTGCCGCGTGCGATCTTGCGTCTGTGTCTGATCCTTTATCTGGTCACGCGTCCGATCCCTTGTCTGATCTTGGGTTTGATCCTTTATCTGATCTTGCGTTTGATCCCTGGTTTGCGTCTGATCGGCAGCGGCAGCCATTCCTGACAATAAAGCAGCGACGGACACGCTCAATAACATGACTTTCTTGTTCATGATGCCCTCCAACTGAATTTGGGATGGCTGAAATAATTTCTTGCAATCATATAGATATGCTCCCAAACCATCCCGCCATGGAAGCAGGGTCGAATACTACACCTGCATTTTTAAAATTTCAGTGATTTTGGTCACACAACTCCAAATGAAATATCCGTGTACTTTTAAGTCACATTTTGACTTGATTCTTCGCAATCAATCGCCATATTACAAATATTGGAATCAGGAGATAGCCATGCCTGTCGTTCGTCCGCCAGCCGTAGCCGGATTGTTCTACCCAGTCGATCCGGAACAACTTGCACATGACGTGCAGGAATTCCTGCGTGAGGCGCAGCCGTGCACCTTGACCCCTAAAGTACTGGTCTGCCCGCATGCGGGCTACATCTATTCCGGCGCAATCGCCGCGAGTGCCTATGCCACGTTGCGTGATATCGCACCGCGCATCCGCCACGTGGTGTTACTGGGCCCTGCCCACCGGGTAGCGATACATGGATTAGCCTTGCCGGATGCAGATGCGTTCGATACGCCGTTGGGACGTGTACCTCTGGATTCCGACGCGGCGCGCGCCATCGCCAATCTGCCACAAGTGATCGTCAGCGGCGAGGCGCACCGGCAGGAACACTCACTGGAAGTGCAGCTTCCATTCCTGCAAAGCGTATTGCAGGACTTCACTTTGCTGCCACTGGTGGTTGGCATGGCATCTGCAGAAGAAGTGGCCGCAGTGCTCGAGAAAGTATGGGGCGGAGAAGACACGTTGATCGTCATCAGTTCCGACCTGTCGCATTACCTGCCCTACGCGGCCGCGCAATCCCTCGACAACCGCACCGTCATAGACATTCTCGGCCTGCAGCAACCTGTCGCCCATGACCAGGCCTGCGGTGCCACCCCTATCAATGGACTGATCCTTGCGGCGCGACAGCATCGACTCACTCCCCATTTGCTCGATCTGCGAAACTCCGGTGACACCGCCGGGTCTAAGGATAGAGTGGTGGGATATGCTTCCATCGCCTTCGTTGAAGGAGAAGAGAGTGACTGATTCAAAACGTGGAAAAGTATTGGTAGAGATCGCGCGCGGCGCCATCGGCGAGGCGCTCGGGGAGGTTTATGTCTCGACACCGCAAGAACAATGGCTGGACGAGAAAGGTGCGACGTTTGTCACACTGACACAGAATGGCGAGTTGCGCGGCTGCATCGGGTCGTTGCAGGCGCACCGTCCGCTGGCTCAGGATGTCCGTCAGAACGCCCTTGCCGCAGCTTTTCGCGACCCGCGTTTCGAGCCGCTTGGCCGCTACGAGTTGACAATAACCGAGTGTGAGATTTCATTGCTGTCAGCAGCCGAGACAATGGAATTCCGCGGCGAGCATGACGCCCTGTCACAACTGCGCCCGGGGGTGGATGGCGTTATCTTCGAATACGGGCGTTACCGCAGCACTTTTCTGCCGCAGGTCTGGGAACAATTGCCGGAGACACGCCATTTCATGGCACACCTCAAGCGCAAAGCCGGGTTGCCCGACAATTTCTGGGCGCAGGAGATCAGGCTGTCGCGTTATACCGTGAGCAAGTGGCGCGAAGCCGATTTCGCCGAGGCCCGCTGAAATGGACGAGCCGATCAGCATCGCCGAGCGGTATCCGGCCAGATACTGGCACAGGCTGGACGACGGGCGCATACAGTGCGACCTGTGTCCGCGTGACTGCAAATTGCATGAGGGGCAGCGCGGTGCATGCTTCGTGCGGGGGCGCATCGATGACGCGATGGTACTGACCACGTATGGTCGCAGTTCGGGCTTTTGCGTCGATCCCGTCGAGAAGAAGCCGCTCAATCACTTTTATCCGGGCAGCAGCATTCTGTCGTTCGGCACGGCCGGCTGCAACCTGGCCTGCAAATTCTGCCAGAACTGGGACATCTCCAAATCACGCAGCTTCGACAAACTCGCCGATCAGGCGACGCCCGAGGCTATCGCACGTACCGCGGCCGAACTGAATTGCAAGAGCGTGGCATTCACCTATAACGATCCGGTGATCTTCGCCGAATACGCCATGGACGTGGCCGATGCCTGTCATGAGCTTGGCATCAAGGCCGTGGCGGTCACGGCGGGTTATATGCACGACCAGCCCCGCCGCGAGTTCTACGCAAAGATGGATGCCGCGAACGTGGACCTGAAAGCGTTCACGGATGAGTTCTATTTAAAGCAGACCGGCGCACACCTGCAACCCGTGCTGGACACATTGAAATATCTGCGGCAGGAAACCGGGGTGTGGGTCGAACTGACCACGCTGTTGATACCCGGCTACAACGACAGTGAGCACGAGATCGGCCGGATGAGCGAATGGATCGCGAAGGAACTTGGGACGGAGGTGCCACTGCACTTCACCGCTTTCCACCCCGACTACAAGATGACCGACATTGCTCCCACGCCCGCCGGCAAACTGACGCAGGCACGCGAGATCGCCCATGCCGCCGGATTGCAGCATGTCTATACCGGCAACGTACATGACCTGAGCGGCGGCACAACGCTCTGTTCCAACTGCCGGCAACCGCTGATCGTCCGTGACTGGCACCTCATCCGAGATTACGCGGTCGCGGACAACGGCACATGCCCGCATTGCGGCACGAAACTGGCGGGACACTTCGGAAAATTCGACGGACAGTTCGGCAGGCAGCGTATTCCGCTGGTGATACGCGGCCATTGAATACCGGGAAGTCTGAGATATTGCAAAAACAGTTAGGCAGCCACTTTCCAGCCGGGGACATCGGCCTCGTTGTCGCGATACCTCGCAGCGATTTCCTTGAATTCACCGATGGCAGCCACAAATGCATCGACCACATCGGGGTCAAAGTGTTTCCACTTGCCGTCGATGATGACTTCCGCAACGTCGTCGTGAACCATGGCGGACTTATACACGCGCCGGCATGACATCGCATCATAGACATCAGCCAGGGCCATCAAACGCGCCGGGATGGAAATGTGATCCTCGCGCAAGGCGAATGGATATCCGCTTCCGTCCCATTTCTCGTGATGCCCGATCGCGATCTGGCGGGCTGCTTTCAGAAACGGGCTGTTGCGGACACTCGTCATGTTCTCCGCGCCCGATATCGCATTTCCGCCGAGGGTGGTATGCGTCTTCATGATCTCGAACTCTTCCTGTGTCAGCTTGCCCGGCTTGTGAAGTATGCGATCCGGAATGCCGACCTTACCGATATCGTGCAGAGGCGCGATCTTGAAGAGCATCTCGATATTTTCGTCGGTCAGAAAATATTTGAAGCGCGGATGGTCGCGCAACCGTATCGCCAGGGTACGGACATAATGTTGCGTGCGACGGATGTGGTTGCCCGTCTCGTTATCCCGCGTCCCCGCCAGTGAGGTCAGCGCCAGGATGGTCGTATCCTTGATCGCCACGATCTCATCAGACCTTTGTTGAAGCTGAGCGGTCCGTTCGCGCACCATCTGCTCCAGCCTCGTTTCGTTATCGTGCAAAATGATATTGGTTCGTTCCAGTTGACTGCGGGCCTCTTCAGTTTCTGCCTTTTGCGCTGTCAGTTGCTGCAGCAACGAGGTATTTTCAAAGCGCTGCCGAAGCGAAAGCATGAATGTCTTGTTCAGGCCATGTCCTTCCAGCACAACCACCGCCACATATACGCTCAGCATCAACGTGAGTATCCAGTGGATTGTGTCATTCTCGAATGACACACGCAGGATCAGCGGGATCATGATCCCGAGAAAATAGCCGTATAGCGAAGGCAGATGCGCCGAGTTCATGGTAACCGCTCCCGCGACCAACCCCAGCATCACGCAGATCAACAGGCTTTGATAGCCGATGTCGGCCGGAAAGAAGATTACCGTAGCCACACCCCACATGACGCCCGCCGCGATCGCGAAGAGCGTGAAGTGAAGATGCCAATCCCTGCAGTCCTGCAAGGTATTCAATTCATCCCGATGCGTAGACCACCTGACGAGCTCCGCCGCATGCAATGCGTAAAGAATTGCCAGCCAGGACAGCAGCAGCCGATGCAGTGCCTGGTCCCAGAACAACAACACAAACAGGAACTGTAAAACGATTTGGCTCAAGACGAGCCAGGGATAGACCGAAAGCCGAGTGCGGAGTTGCTCGGTTCGAACACGCAAGTTTGCCTGATCGATATGGAAAATATAATCGTCCAGACTGAACCAGAACGGACGCCGGTTGAGCAAGGAAGTATTCATCGCTGTTCCCCAATACGGCCAATAGACGCTCAACGGCCGAGTCCGGATTCTGCGACGAAGCCCCAGTCCCCACAATATGCACGACTACCTAGACAAGTATCTAGATACCTGCCTAGATACTTTGCCCTTCAGGGGCGCAAGGCCATCGGTAATCAGCTTACCTCGCGCACCAGCGCAAAGCCGCCGCCCGGTGTGCGGAAGTTGGTAGTCTGCCCCTGGTAGAGACGCGCCGCGACAAACTGGATATGCCCGTCATACACATAGCAGCGCACGTCAAATTTGAGCGATTGCGGTTCGGCACCTTCCATGCACACCTTGCGCTCGTCCGGCAGCGCCAGTCGTTGTGCGACATAGTCGGACTGCATGATCTCTTCGAACACGCGCTTGGTGAGCTTGTCGCCGCGATATGCGCCCTTGCTGCCGTAGCCGCTCACCGGCTTGAAGAACCATTGCTTGCGTTCGCTCCACCACTGATCGGCATCTTGCGCCTGGACCAGGCGAGTCTGCGGCACCCCTAGCATAAGCGCATCGATACTCGCTTGCGAGACTCCGGCCGAATGCAGCCATTCCTTGTCCGACAATTGCGTCAGTTTGCGTTTGTCCGCATAGCGCCGGTAATGCGCCGGGTTCGGCGTCAGCACCACCTGCTGATCGTCCCAGGCCGCGCGAATATGCGGAAACTGATGCAGATCGAAATCGGTGAGGCGGTTGTAGATCAGATCGACGCGCTGTTCACCGCAATACAAACCGTCCTCGCGCGCCTGCAGGGCCGAGGGATCGACGATATGCACAGCGTAACCCTCACGCTCGAAGATCTTCTGCATCAGCAGGAATTCCGGATAGAGATATTGGGACTCCGGCTGTTCGTCCACGATGGCGATGGTTTTCAGCGCGGCATCGCCGCGAACCAGTCGCCATTCATTGCGAAACATGTCGATGAAGACCTGCTCCAGGCGGTTCTTGGCCACTGCCGTGCCATACAGGAAGAGGCCATGCTGACTCCCGATCAGCAATGCGTTCAGGAAAGCCCCCCCCGCATTGGTATTGATCTCGATGAGGTGAGCGCCCTGCTCGTTCAGATGGAAGTCGTAGCCGTAGAACACTCCATGACAATGCTCACGCGATGCAGGAGTGGCGTTTGTCCCCTCTCCCGCAGGCGGGAGAGGGTTAGGGTGAGGGGTGTTGGGCCGAGTATCTGGCCGATTCACCACTTCCTCCACAGCGGCGATGACAGCGCGCATCTGCTGCAGCTGCAACTCGCTGATGAAAACCGGTGCAGCGGCGAACACATGCGGGCAGCGCTCCTTCACCAGGCTGCTCCACTCGCCGCCCTGCGCCTGTATCGCGCGCTGCAGCGCCTCGTTATCCATGCCCGCCCAGTCAAGGCATTCGCCGTTCAGATGCGCGATAAAGGCATGGTCCACATCAAAGCTCTCCCTGGCCTCGTCAGGAGCACTGGAATCAACCACCCAACAATCCTTTCTTCAGGTCATCCTGCACCGGGTTGTTGCCGATCCAGATTTCCAGCAGGGCACGGTTAAATTCCGCTCCGGCAATCGTGCCGAACGCCTTTCCGTTCACGCTGACCTGTGTACCGCTGCCGGGCAGATAGTCCAGCGTGACGATGTCACCTTCCTTCACCTCGCCCACCGCATCGAATATCTGCTTCATCTCCTTCATCTGCGCATCCATGGCGGCCAGTTCGGCCGGAGTCCGGTTCATCTCGATGGCCTCGCTGAACGCGCCATACAGTTTCTTGCTCGCCAGCTCTCGCAGCATGTGCATTGCCATGCGATGCGGATGCTCATCCGCGATGATCGCCGAACCTGAAGTCTGCTTCTGCGGCAGGTATAGCGCGGCGACATAGACCTTGAAGAACCACTTGGTGCGGATGCCCGCGCCGTTCAGCACCAGCGGCTGCACGCCGACTTGTGCGCTGCCCGGCAGGTTCACGCCGGCCACTTCCATCGCGTTCAGGCTTCCACTCAGCAACAGACCACAGACAACCAGCAATAATTTTTTCATGTATATCCTTTCGTTCACAAAGATTCGAACACGCCGGCCGCGCCCATGCCCGTGCCGATGCACATAGTCACCATGCCGTATTTCTGTTTGCGGCGACGCAGGCCGTGCATCAGCGTCGCGGTGCGGATCGCCCCGGTCGCACCCAGCGGGTGGCCCAAAGCGATCGCCCCGCCCAGCGGATTGACCTTGGCCGGATCAAGCCCGAGATCATGGATCACCGCCAGCGATTGCGCGGCAAACGCTTCGTTCAGCTCGATCCAGCCGATGTCGTTCAGGGTCAGGCCAACCTGCTTCAATGCGCGCGGAATGGCTTCTTTCGGGCCGATGCCCATGATCTCCGGCGGCACGCCCGCCACGTTGAAGCCCAGAAACTTGCCGATAGGTGTCAGGTTGTAGCGCTTCAGTGCGGACTCGGAGCACAGCAGTACCGCGCCCGCACCGTCCGACATCTGTGAACTGTTGCCGGCCGTGACTGAGCCTTTCTGCATGAACACCGTCTTGAGCTTGCCCAGCGCCTCCAGCGAGGTATCCGAGCGCGGGCCCTCGTCCTGCGCGACGTCGCGCGTCTTGATATTGATCTCGCGGGTATTAAGGTCCGGCACATTGTCGGTGATGCGGTAAGGCGTGATCTCGTCCTCGAATTCGCCGTTGTTGATCGCCGCAACGGCGCGCAGATGGCTCTGCAAGGCAAACGCGTCCTGTGCGTCGCGCGACACCTTCCAGCGCTCCGCCACTTTCTCCGCGGTCATCCCCATGCCGTAGGCGATGCCGACATGCTCGTTCTCGAAAATGGCCGGATTGAACGCGACCTTGTTGCCCATCATGGGCACCATGCTCATGCTCTCCACACCTGCCGCGATCATCACATCGGCCTCGCCCAGTCGGATGCGGTCTGCCGCCAGCGCCACTGCCTGCACACCGGAGGAACAGAAGCGGTTGACCGTCATCCCGGGCACCGAATCCGGCAATCCTGCCAGCAGCAGCGCGATGCGTGCCACGTTCATGCCCTGCTCCGCCTCCGGCATCGCGCAGCCGGCGATCACGTCACCGATGCTGGCCGGGTCGAGCGACGGTGCCTGTGCCAGCACGCTCTTCAGCACATGCGCCAGCAAGTCGTCCGGACGGGTGTTGCGGAACATGCCGCGCGGCGCCTTGCCGACTGGCGTGCGTGTTGCGGCAACGATGTAGGCTTCCTGGACTTGTTTGCTCATAATTTCCTCCGATCAACTATCGCATTTTCTCATTTCAAGAATTGAGAATTGGGCCACCCCGTAGCCCCGTAGGTCGGGTTAGCGCAGCGTAACCCGACACCCGCCTCATTCATACCCAACACCATCAAAATCCATCTGCCACCGTCCCCAATCCGCCTCATATATCCCAGCCTCGACATACCTCCGGAAACTGGAATGCGGCCACGCCATCGGAGAGGTCGCATATCCGTGCTTCACCGGATTGTAATGAACATACTCCACATGTTTCTCGAAATCCTGTTCGTCCCGCAGCATGTGCTCCCAATAACGATGCTGCCACAGCGTCTGCTCCCGCCGCCTCGCCTGGCTGGCGTTTTGCATGACACGTAGCGCCGGATCGCAATGTTTCGTGAACCACGTTTTAACCAGTCTCCAGCGGATGGCGAAATCTGCATCGTCTGGCGGCAACGTCCAGATGCAATGCAAGTGATCCGGCAAAACCACCATTGCATCCAGCACAAACGGATGGGAGGCTCGCACGGAACGAAATGCGGACCGCAACACATCCACCGCCTCCGTCGAGGCAAATATCGGTCGCCGTTTCTCCGTCACCAACGTGAAGAAGAATGAGCCGCCATCAACGAATGCACGCCGGTATCTCATCACATCCCCCAACCTCTATACCGCCAATATCCCTGTAGGTCGGGTTAGGCCGCAGGCCGTAACCCGACAGCGCAACGAAAAATGTCGGGTTACGCTGCGCTAACCCGACCTACGGGACTGACCAAGCGTATCGTCCTTGGCTTCAATCAGGAACTTCGACCCCGGCACCGGATGTACCATGATTCCCCGTTTGGCACAGAACGAACAGTTGCAGCGTATACCGTGGGTGAACGGCTCGGTCTCGAACGAGAACTGGATCGCGCCGCAGTGGCAGCTACCCTTGTATGACTGCATGGCCAATTTTATTTCACCTCCTGTTAGCAACTGCCGTTACAACACTACAAAAACAATTGCGATGCTGACCCCGTTTCACCCGTTCGTGGTGAGCCTGTCGAACCATGGACGGATGAAACACTATTTTCAATTTTCCCGTTCGACAGTTCTGTAGGATGGGTTGAGCGCAGCGATACCCATCAATCATTTTTCACTCTGACGATGGGTATCGCTACGCTCAACCCATCCTACCTTGCTGCGCTAACCCGACCTACGCGCCTATTTCCGCTTTTGGATAAAGCTGGTTAATTATCTCTGTCACTAACTCAAACGAATGAAGGACATTGTTTCTCAATGTACGACTGCCGTGTGCATAGTCATTACGGATAGATGGTATGGTTTCCAAGAAGATATTTAGCCAATCACAATCCAAGTCCTCTTGTGTCACCACTGCCTCTGACTCATCTATCACCAAGCTATCAACATTCGTGTTTCTCATTTCCTCGCTCTTTTGAAAACGATATCGACTCTCAGCGCGCTTTCTTGCCCAACGTTCACGCGTTGAGAATTTCTCATTTCTGACAATACCTTCTTTAACTGCGTAGCCTAATAAGCTCTTAAGTCCGGGCTCGAAACCCATTCTATGCTTTCTCTTTTCCGCTGCCACAAAATCCGGAAGTCTCTCGCGAAGCGCAAACTCAAGACTTGCAAGGGCCTGTTGTTCAGCCACAGGATAAAAGCGATAAACGAACCACGCATATAGATACAAGTTTTTTGCAGTCTCAAAATGAACCAACACAACGCTCGGAACGGTTTCATGCAGCTTAAAGAAGGCTATGGCACCATACTGATCTGCGAGAACTCTCGGATAAACATCTCCTGTGCGTATATCCAGCCTGACAAACATTTTTGTTCTGGGATCTGGTTCATACACACAATCCACCGATCTCAACTGATCTGAGGCATCAACTTTCTGATTCACATCAATTCCTCAACGGCTTCCCGTTCTTCAACATATATTCGATCCTGTCCTGCGTCTTGAAGTGCCCCAGCAACTCCATAAAGTGGCGCCGCTCCAGGTCGAGCAGCCATTGCTCGTCCACCACGCTGCCCGAATCCACATCCCCGCCGCACAGAGTCTCGGCGACGCGGCTGCCGATGTTGTAGTCGTATTCGGAGATGAAGTTGCCTTCGAGCATGTTGACCATCGCAGCCTGCAGGGTGGCGATGCCGGTGCGGCCGGCCACGGTGATCTGGCGCTGGTGCAGCGGCGGGCGGTAGGCGGTGGCGTTGAGCGCCCTGGCTTCTTCCTTGGCGATATGCAGCAGTTCGAAACGGTTCATCACGATGCGGTCGGACTGCCTGAGGTAGCCCATCTCTCGTGCCATCTCGGCGCTTTTGGCGACCTCACCCATGGCGATGTTCTGAAAATATCTGCGCAGGTAGGGGAAGACGTCGACGCGGTTGTCACTGGCGAAGCGCTGCGCCTCTTGTGCCGCGCGCTGCGCCATCTCCTTGCAGCCGCCGCCCGCGGGCAGCAGGCCCACGCCGACTTCCACCAGGCCGATGTAGGTTTCCAGCGTGGCGACGATGCGCGTGCAGTGGATGGAGAATTCGCAGCCGCCGCCGAGCGCCAGCCCGTCCACCGCGGCGATGGTGGGCACGAGCGCGTATTTGAGGCGCTGCGAGACCTGTTGGAACTTGGCCACCACGGCTTCCACCTTGGGCACGTTGCCGGTGGCTGCATTGACGATCTCGCTCAAACCACCACCGCCCGCGATGGTGTATTTGACGCGGCTGGCCGCCTGCTTGAAGCGGCCGAACAGTCCTTCGTCCGGTGCCGGTTCCTGCATGCCCTGCATCAGTTGCAGCAGGTTGGCCCCAGCCGAGAACGGCGGCTCGGTTTGCCACAGGACGAGCGCGCTGAAATGCGCTTCGGCTTCGTTCACCGCACGCAGGATACCGTCCAGCACTTCGTTGCTGACGGTGTGCATCTTGCTCTTGAAGCTCAGGATGGCGACGCTGTCTCCCGTGTGCCACAGGCGCACTTCGTCGGTCTCGAACACGGTCTCGCCATAGTGGCGCTCCTCGCCGAGGAGCCGGTCCGGATAGAGCTGGCGCTGGTAGACCGGGAGGTTGGAACGGGGTTGGTAGCTATTGGTGGCCGGCGCGTAGGATCCCTGCATGCCGTGCACCGCAAGGCGTGTCGCATAGGTCGCCCACGCGGGCAGCGGTGTGGTTGCCATCGCCTTGCCGGCGGCGATATCGGCACTGATCCACTCTGCCACTTGCTGCCAGCCTGCGGCCTGCCAGATCTCGAACGGGCCGTTGTCCCAGCCGAAACCCCAGCGCACGGCCAAGTCCAGGTCTCGCGTATTGTTCGCGATGGACTCCAGCTGCAGGGCGCAATAGTGGAACACGTCGCGGAACGTCGCCCACAGGAATTGCGCCTGCGGATGCGGGTTGCTGCGCAGTCCGGCGAGTTTCTTCGCCCAGTCGCGTTCGCGCAGGATGTCCTTCACGCCGTCGTCCACCTTGGCATCGGACAGGCGGTATTCCCGGGTGTGCAGGTCCAGCACATGGATCTCCTTGCCGATCTTCATGTAGACGCCGCGTTTGGTCTTCTGCCCCAGGGAACCCTGGTCGACCAGGTACTTGAACCAGCTCGGCAGTTCAAAATGCTTGTGCCAGGGATCCTCGGTCAGGTTCTCGCGCATGGTGTTGACCACATGGGCGAACACGTCCAGGCCGACCACATCCAGCGTGCGGAAGGTCGCGCTCTTGGGCCGGCCGAGGTAGCGCCCCGTGAGCGCGTCCACCATGTCGAAGCCGAGGTTGAACTCCGCCGCGTGATGCTTGGTGGCGAGCATGGAGAAGACGCCGATGCGGTTGGCGATGAAGTTGGGCGTGTCCTTGGCACGCACCACGCCTTTGCCCAGCGTCGAGACGAGGAAGGTCTCCAGTTGGTCGAGCAGCGGGGCTTCGGTTGCAGCGCAAGGGATCAGCTCGACCAGGTGCATGTAGCGCGGCGGGTTGAAGAAGTGGATGCCGCAGAAACGGTGGCGCAGGTTATCGGGGAACGCCTGCGACAGCTGGTTGATCGAAAGCCCGGAGGTATTGGTCGCAAAGATGGCGTGCTCGCCGACATAGGGCGCGACCTTGCGGTAAAGGTCGGATTTCCAGTCGATTCGCTCCGCAATGGCTTCGATGATCAGGTCGCACTCGCGCAGCTTCTCCAGGTGCTGGTCGTAATTCGCAGCCTGGATGTAGGTGATCCGGGACGGGCTGGAGATGGGCGCAGGCTCCAGCTTCTTCAGTCCGTCCAGCGCCTTGTTCACGTTGCCGTTCGGGTCGCCCTCCTTCGCGGGCAACTCGAACAGCAGCGTCTCCACATTGGCATTGACCAGGTGCGCGGCGATCTGCGCGCCCATCACGCCTGCGCCGAGAACGGCAGCCTTACGAACATTCAGATGATTGCCCATCGCGATACTCCCGAATTTATGCTGAAAAAAGCGGCGGGCAAAATCCCGCCACCTGCCGAAGACGATCAGAAATTATATGCGTACTGCACCGTCACGATATTGATGCTGCTGCTGTAGATGCCTACCAGATCGCCCGCGCCCGTTGCGGTCTGGTTGTTGGCGATGGAAGTGTCCTTGACGAACAGGTGGGCGTATCCGAAATCCACCTTGCTGCTATCCGATACCTTGTACTGGCCTCCGAACGTCAGCCAGGTGCGGCTGTTGTCGGGAATGCGCGCCGTCAGGTAGGCAGCGGGCACCGGCGTCTGGTCATAGGCCACGCCGATGCGAGCCAGCCATTGTTCGTTGTAGTGATAGGTCGACCCCAGGCTGAAACGCCAGGTGTTGGTCCAGTTTTCCGGGGTTGACTGCAAGACGCTTCCGTTGGCACGGCTGACCACCAGTTGTTGCATGACACTCCAACCCGTCCAGCTTGCATCGGCCATCACGTCCCACTTGTCGTTCAATTGATGAAAGCCGCTGATCGAGGCCATATCGGGCATGCTGATCGGCAGCGACACATTGCCGTTCTGAAGTGCCGCCTGCCCCTGCAGTGCAGCAGGGACATTGCTGAAGCTAACCGAGCCATTCAGGTTGTAGTTGATCTTCGAGCGATACGACAGCCCGATGCGGGTATCCGGCGCGACATTGAACAGGACCCCGAAGTTGTAGCCCCAGGCCGAATCGCTGCCGCTCATCGAACTGACCCCTTCCAGGTTGGGCCCCAGCCCGCCGCCTGCCGCAGCGCTGTAGTTCACCGCATTGGAAAGATCGCCGGTGATGTGCTGATAGCTCAGACCGATTCCGAGGCTGACATAGTCGTTCATCTCGTATGAAAACGAGGGATTCAGGTTGACGGTTCGAATCCTGGAGTTGATCGCCTGAAAGCGTCCGACCCAGGTCGGGTCATATTGGGTCTGCAAACCGAACGGGGAATTGATACTCAGGCCGAAGCGCAGGGCAGGCTCGACTTCCATCACCAGATAGGTGTTGGGCACCAGCACCAGGCTGCCTGCATCGCCCCCATTGTCGCCGAATGGCTGCAGCGCTGCACCCGTCGATCCTGTGTTGGAGAATTTGATCGAGGGCTGGATCAGGCTGCCGGCAACGGTCACCTGGTTGCCCTTCAGCCGGGACATGCCGGCCGGGTTGAAAAAGATGGTGGTCGCATCTTCTGCGCCCGCGGCACCGCCGGCAAAGGCATTGCCCAGCCCGCTGCTTTGTTCGATCAAGGCGAACGCGGCCGCGGCCGCATTTCCCGACATTGCCACCAATGCGCCCGTCACGGACATGGCGATCAACGATCTGTATAACTTCATGACTCAATCTCTCCTGGGACTAAAACAATTTATCTGCTGCAAGATGGGACTTGTTATTCCTGGGGCGGCAAGGGCCGCGGCTTGCGATCCTCACCCACCGCGACATAAGTCAGGGTCGCTTCGGTCACCTTGAGACAGGTCGGATTCTCGGGGTCGCGCTGCACAAAGACTTCGACATCCACAGTGACCGAAGTCGTCCCGACCTTCAATATCCTGGCGTAAAAGCTGACGATATCGCCGACAAAGATGGGCTGTTTGAACACGAACGAATTGACCGCTATCGTTGCCACCCTGCCCTTGGCGCGGTGTACCGCCGGGATGCTGCCGGCGATGTCGACCTGCCCCATCAACCAGCCGCCGAAGATATCTCCCGTGTAGTTCGCGTCCGAAGGCATCGCCGCCACGCGCAAGGTGGGCTGGCGATCCGGTAGTGTTGCTGCTGCTGTTGTATTCATCGTTCAATGTCCCTTGTAAAGTTCGTCGATCTGCGCCGCAAATCGTTGCGCGACGACGGCACGCTTGAGTTTCAGTGTCGGCGTCAGCAGGCCGTTGTCTATGGTCCACGGCTCTCGCAACAGCAATACGCGATGCACATTGGCATAGCCGGGAAACTCGCTCATGTTGCGCGCGATACGCCGCAACACCTTGGCTTCCACATTGCTGTCGGTCAGCGATTCCGGCATGTCCGGCCGCACGCCGACTTTCGCAGCGATGGCCGGCCACACTTCCGGATTGAGCACGGCCAGTGCAACCAGGTACGGCCGCGCCTCGCCGCATATCATCACCTGGTCGATCAGGGGATCATGCAGGATGGCGGCCTCGATGTCGGCGGGCGGCATCTTTTCCCCGTTGGACAGCACGATGATCTCCTTCAGGCGCCCGGTGATATAGATGTGCCCCGTTTCGCTGATGCGCGCGGTGTCGCCCGTGTTCAGCCAGCCATCCGCATCGATCATGGCCCGGGTCGCCTCGGGGTTGTTCCAGTAACCCATCATCACGTTCGGCCCCTTCACCAGCAGCGCACTCTGCTCGCCCACCTTCACCTGCACCCCGCGTATCGGTTGCCCTACGCTGTCCGGGAAGTTGTTGTCCAGCTTGTTGCCCGCCACGATGGGGCTGGTCTCGGTGAGTCCGTAGCCCTGCACCACCGGCAGCCCCAGGCCGATGAACATGCGCGAGATCTCCGGCGCGAGCGCCGCACCGCTGGTGACGGCAGTGCGCAAGCGTCCGCCGAGCCTGTCCATGATCTTTTGCGCCACCAGCTTCTGCAGCAGGGGCCACAACAGGAACGAGGGTTTCCAGCCTCCCCGTCCCTGCCGGTATTGAAAGCGCGACCAGCCCACATCCACGGCCAGCTTGAACAACATGCGCTTGAGCGGCGAACCTTCCCTCAGCTTCGTATTGATCGCGCCGTAGATGCGCTCGTAGATGCGCGGCACGGAGATCAGCAGCGTCGGGCGTATGATTTGCAGGTCTTCCGACAGCAGGGGAATGGACCGCGCATAGGCGACCGTCGCTGCCGTCATCACCTGCATGTAATAGCCGCAGGTGCGTTCGAACGTGTGGGATAACGGCAGGAACGAAAGCATCAGGTCGCTCTTGTAGACCGCGAACGTGGCCATGCCGTCGTAAATATTGCTCAGCATGTTGGAGTGGCTCAGCATCACGCCTTTGGGCTTGCCTGTGGTGCCAGACGTGTAGATGATGCTCGCCAGTTCACCGCTCTCGCACGGGACGGCGGGCAGCAGTTCGACCGACTGCGTGTGCAGGTATTTCGCGGCCGGAACCAGACGCTCCTCCTGGCTCTTGAAGTCGTCCAGCGAGATGAAGCGTTGCACACAGCCCATCTGGCCCACCACGCCGCTGAGTTCCTGCCATTGCTCGGCGGTCTCGAACAGCACGACTCTCACTTGTGCGTCGTTCACGATGTAGGCGATGTTTTCGGCCCGATCCACCGTGTACAGCGGCACCACGACCAAACCCAGCGACATCGCGGCCTGGTCGAACATGACCCATTGCGGGCAATTGCGCAGCATGAGCGCCACACGGTCGCCCTTGGCCAGTCCCTCCTGCGCCAAAGCCGCCTGCCAGCGCGCCACCTGTTCGAGCATCTGCCCCCAGCTCAGGTCGACCCAGACCGATTGCCGGTTGTCGAAATACCGGTAGGCGATCTTGTCCCGCGAGCGGCGCACCCGTTCCAGGAACAGGCCGTGCAAAGTCACCGCCTGCTGTGGCGATATCACGTCTTCTTTTTCTGCTGGATTCATTCCCCCGACTCCCGTTTTATTATTATGGTTGCGACAAGAACAGATCGCCGAACAGCCGCTCGCCCGGGCTGACCGCATACTTTTCAAAGTCTTTCACGCCTTCGGCACGCAGCACTTCATCGTCGATGAAAAAATGGCCGCTGAATGTCCTGCTGTCGCGCAGCAGAATCGCATGCGCCGCATCGGCCACGATGGCGGGCTTGCGCGAGGCACGAAGAATGGCTTCGGGAAAATTGAATTCGATGGCGGCGGTGGCGATGGTGGTGCGCGGCCACAGGCAATTCACGGCGATGCCGTCGTCCGCGAACTCCTTCGCCATGCCCAGGGCGCACAGGCTCATGCCGAATTTGGAGATGGAATAGGCGACATGCGGCGCAAACCATTTCGCCTCGAAATTGAGCGGCGGCGACAGCGTCAGGATATGCGGGTTCGCCGCTTTCCGGAGATGCGGGATGCAGGCTTGCGATGCAAGAAAGGTCGCGCGCATGTTCACGTCCCACATCAGGTCGAGACGCTTGGCGGGAGTTTGCAGCGTGGGGGTAAGACTGATGGCACTGGCATTGTTGACCAGCACGTCGATGCCGCCGAAGTGCGCTGCCGCCTGCTCGACCGCCGCGTGAATGGCTTGCTCGTCGCGCACGTCGAGCTGGATCGCCAGCGCCTGGCCGCCCGCGGCGACCGCTTCTTCCGCCACGCTGTGTATGGTTCCGGGCAGCTTGGGATGCGTCTCAACCGTCTTGCCGGTGATGACCACTAGTGCTCCGTCGCGTGCGCATCGCAACGCGATCTCGCGTCCGATGCCGCGGCTGGATCCGGTGATGAAGACCACCTTGTCGCGCAGGCCGGTCATCCCTGGTTTGCCCTCAATGTTTCCGGAGCGAAGTCGTCCACCATGATGACCTTGCGGCGCAAGGCGTAATCGCGTTCCAGCTGCTGCGCCTGTCCGGCATCGATGTAGCCTAGTTCGCGCGCCTCGGAGATCTGTTGCAGCTCTTCGCGCGCTTTGATCCTGCCTTCCTTGCGCGCCTTTTCCAGGACTGCCTGCAACGGTTCACACACCAGGGTGCTGGCAAGCGCGGCTTCCAGCGCACCGACGGCATCTTTCTCGTCGTAAGTGGGAGAGTCGCGCAGCGATTCGTTTGCCCCGTCGCCCGCTTGCGGGAGATAACCAGCGACTTGCCCGCTTGCGGGCTTAGTCGAATGGCTAGTAGTTTCTTCAGGATTGAGGAGAGGGGAAGGCGCATTACGATGCGCCTTCGGGATGAACATGCCCGCAGTCAGGCGATCGCGCGCCGCACCGGGCTTGAGCAACAGGGATGCAACCTGATGGCCAATATGGTCGCTGGGCGGCCTGCGCCATTGTCCCAGCGGGAAGATCATGACGCGCAACACCAGCGCGGCAAGGCGGCTGGGAAAGTTCTGCAGCACGCCGTCCAGCGCAGTCTGGATACGATACAGACCGTCCTGCATCCCCCAGTGCAACAGCGGCAGGTCTTCTTCCGGACGACCGTCGTCCTCGAAGCGTTTCAGCACCGCGGAGCAGAGATACATCTGGCTCAATACGTCGCCGAGACGGGCGGACAGCTTCTCGCGGCGTTTGAGTCCGCCCCCCAGCACGAGCATGGAAACGTCCGAAGCAAAAGCGAACGCTGCTGAATAGCGCGTCAGCGCCTGATAGTAGCCCTTGGTCGGTTGCTCGGTCGGCACACCGATGATGTGCCCGCCGGTCAGGCCGTAGACCAGGCTGCGTACCGCATTGCTCAGGCTGAAACTGATATGCCCGAACAGGGCGGCATCGAATTCGCGTACGGCGCGTTTGGTGTCCTCATCGTGCGCGGCATGGATCTCTTTCAGCACGTAAGGATGCGAGCGCACGGCACCCTGCCCGAATATGATCAGGCTGCGCGTGAGGATATTTGCCCCTTCCACCGTGATGCCGATCGGGGTCTGCTGATAGGCGCGGCCCAGATAATTGTCCGGCCCCAGGCATATCCCCTTGCCCCCGTGCACGTCCATCGCATCGTTGATGGCGATACGGCCGCGCTCGGTGCAATGGTATTTGACGATGGCGGAGATCACGGACGGTTTGCCGCCCAGATCCACCGCCTGCGCCGTCATCGTGCGTGCCGCATCCATCACATAAAGATTCCCGCCGATGCGGGTCAACGCCTCTTCCACGCCTTCGAACTTGCCCACCGGCACCTTGAACTGTTTGCGCACGCGGCAATAGGCACCGCTGGTGCGCGCCGCCAGTTTGACGCCGCCCGTCGCGCTGGCAGGCAGGGAGATGGATCGCCCTGCCGCGAGGCATTCCATCAGCATGCGCCAGCCCTGTCCGATGCGCATGGTGCCGCCGATGATGTAGTCCATGGGAATGAATACTTCCTTGCCCGTGGTCGGACCGTTCAGGAAAGCGGAATTGAGCGGGAAGTGGCGACGGCCCACATTCACTCCGGGCGTGTCCGTCGGGATCAGCGCCAGCGTGATGCCGCGCGACACTTCGGCGCCCAGCAGGTTTTGCGGATCGAAAAGCTTGAACGCCAGACCGAGCAGCGTCGCCACCGGGGCCAGCGTGATGTAGCGCTTCTCCCAGGTGACGCGCACGCCGAGCACGTTGCTGTGTCCGTTGAAGTCCCCGTAACAGACGATGCCGTAATCGGGGATCGCACCCGCGTCCGAACCTGCGAACGGGCCGGTCAGGGCGAAGCATGGGATTTCCTTGCCGCATGCAAGGTTGCGCAAGTACTTTTCCTTTTGTTCCTGCGTGCCGTAATGCAGCAGCAATTCGGCCGGCCCCAGCGAATTGGGCACCATCACCGTCACCGCCGCCGTGCCGCTACGCGAGGCCACTTTGGCCACCACCGCCGATTGCGCCTGGGCGGAAAATTCCAGGCCGCCGTATTCCTGCGGGATGATCATGCCGAAGAAACCCTTGTCCTTGATGAACTGCCAGGCTTCCGGCGACAAGTCCTGCCGTGTGTGGGTGACGTCCCAGTCGTCCACCATCGCGCAAAGCTGTTCTACTTCGTTATCGAGAAAAGCTTGCTCGCGTTCGCTCAACCCGGTCTTGGGCAAGTCCAGCAGTTGCCTCCAGTGGGGGTTGCCGCTGAACAGTTCGCCGTCCCAGCCCACCGTGCCGGCGTCCAGCGCCTCTTGCTCGGTCTGTGAAACCTGCGGCAGTATTTTGCGGAAGATACCGAGTATGAAGCCGCTGACCAGCAGGCGGCGCAATGCGGGAATACCCAGGACGGCGAGGAAGATGCCGAGCGCGATGTAGACCGTTTGCAGGGCTCCGTCGGAAATGCGGCTTACCATCGCCACCAGCGGCACGAGTACGGCGAAAGCGATCAGCCATCCCCAGATGGAAGAGCGGAAGAAGGCCAGCAATAAGGCCACAACCAGCACCACTATGATCAATATTGCCATCTTCTTCTCTCTTTAATTCTTGTGTGTGGATAGCGCTAACTTTAACCGCAGCGCGTTTCGCTGACAATGGATATATTCCTGCAATGGAGACGACTGAGCCAGACCGGTTGGCTACAGTATTGGGCTGCGGGCATTTGACTAGTGAGCGGTAATTCGCCACACTGTAAATATGTTCCGGTCATCCAGAAAATTTATCGCACTGTTCTTGCTGCTATGGTTGCCGCTTTTCAGCGGCAGCGCGCTTGCGGCAACGGTGTCCATGCAGATGCAGCAAGGTAAAAGCCACGAAGCTGCCGCGGCCCACATGATGTCGCATGACGGCATGGCAGGACATCATCAGTCACCTTGCAAGATGCACGCTGCAACGGCTGAACATGGCTCGTCCTGCGACGCTTGCGGTGTCTGCCATCTGGCCTGCACCGGTTACCTCGCTGTACCCGGCATTGAAATGATCCCCGTGCAAACCGCCGCAAGTGAAATCACTCCCTATCTGGTTGCCTTTGATTCCCTGGTTTCCGCTCCGCTGGTCCCCCCGCCTCTCGTCCGCGCCTGATACGGGACGAGTCCGCCTGCTGATTTCATCGTCGTTGTTTTCATAGCCTGATTCTCGTCCCGCGCCGTTGGGCGGTCGCGTGCGACTGTCCGCCTGCATTGCCAATGCAACTAGGATGCGGAACATGAAACCATCTCTATCGATCTTTACCGTGCTATGTGCGCTCTGGCTCACGCCGGCCGCCGCCGACGAGCCCTTGGGCAGCGACGTGGCCGGGCTGCTGGCTTACGCGCGCGAGCACAATCCCGAACTTGCGGCCTCGCGCCTCGATGCCGAGGCGGCGCAGCAAAGGGCTGAACCCGCAAGCGCGCTGCCGGACCCGGTATTGCGTACCCAGCGGTATGACATCACCAGCCAGGCCACCAACATGATTCCAAACGTGATGCCGATTCAAAGCTACCAGTTGAGCCAATTCGTGCCATGGTTCGGCAAGCGCGATCTGCAGCGCGGGATCGCCACGGCGCAGATAGACCAGGCCAATGGACAGACGGCTGCCGATTGGTCCGACCTGGCGAACCGGCTCAAGACGGCCTATGCGATGAATTACTACCTCGCGGCCAGCGAACAGTTGACGCAACAGACCCTGGACCTGCTCGAGAATCTGGAGCAGATCGTCAGGGAGCGTTATGCCAACGGTTTGAGCTCGCAGCAGGATGTCGTCCGCGTGCAAGTCGAAACGACCACGCTGCTCGGCGAACTGATCGGGATCCAGAACGAACACCACCATGAGCATGCCAAATTGAACAGCCTGCTTTCGCGTCCCGTCAATGCGGCGCTGGCCGAGCCCGTGCAACCTCGGCCGCTCCCTCCCACCGCAAGTCTGGATGAGGACGTCTTGCTGGAACGGCTGCGCGCGCGCAACCCGCAATTGCAGATCGCGGAGGCACAGATCCAGTCCGCCGATAAAAGCCGCGACTTGGCGTATTCCAACCGCTATCCAGGCTTCACGCTCGGTGTGGGGCGTACCCAATACAGTTCAATAAATACTTGGGATGTGATGGTCGAATTCAGCATCCCGCTGCAGCAATCCGTACGCCGCTCGCAGGAGCACGAGGCTGAAGCGATGCTGGCTGCCGCCAGTGCGCGCAAGCAATCCGCCCTCAACGAGGCGGAATCCAGCCTGTCCGAGAACCTCTCCGCACTGGAATCGGCCCGGCGCACCGAAACGCTGATCGCAACCCGCTTGCTGCCGCAAAGCGAACTCACCTATCAATCCGCCCTGGCCGGATACGAGACCGGCAAGGTCGATTTCGCCACACTGATCGATGCGCAGCGGCAGATATTGCAGGCACGGCAGCAACAACTGAAAGCGCAACTCGAAGCGCAATCGCGGCTGGCCGATATCGAAAAACTGTTGGGAGAAGAATTATGAACAAACTTGCAAAAGCGACCTTGGCCGTTCTGTTGTTGCTGGCGGTGGCTGCGACCGGATACTGGCTCGGGAAACAGGATACGGGATACGGGATACGGGATACAGCGAAAAGCGGGGAGCGCAAGTTGCTGTACTACCGCAACCCGATGGGCTTGCCGGACACCTCGCCCGTGCCCAAGAAGGACGCCATGGGCATGGACTATGTGCCGGTGTATGAGGGCGAAGCGGAGCCGGAGGGCCAACTCGGCATCAGCCTCGACAAGGTGCAAAAACTGGGCGTGAAAAGCAAAGCCGCTGCGATGCGCGAATTGCACGCGACACTGCGCGTGACGGGCCGGATCGAAGTCGACGAACGCCGCACTTACACCATCGCGCCGAAGTTCGAGGGTTGGGTGGATCGCCTGTACGTGAACACCACCGGGCAGGCCGTCAGCAAAGGCCAGGCGCTGTTCGATGTATACAGCCCCGAGCTGGTCTCGGCGCAACGCGAACACGCGCTGGCCTTGCAGGGCCTGGCTTCCATGCAAAACGCCGACGACGACGCCAGGAAGAGCATGCAGCAACTGGTCGCGGCCAGTGCCGCGCGCCTCAAGAACTGGGATATTGCGGACGCACCGTCCGATGCGCCCGCTGCCGGCGATTCCCGGCCGCACGTGACTTTCCGGGCACCGGTCACCGGCATCGTACTGGAGAAAAAAGCCGTGCAGGGCATGCGCTTCATGCCCGGCGATACGCTGTACCAGATCGCCGACCTCTCATCCGTCTGGGCCATCGCCGAAGTGCCTGAGCAGGACATCGGCCAAGTGCGCCTGAACGACCGAACCCAGGTCACTGTCGATGCGTATCCCGATCGCGCATTCGACGGCAGGGTGACGTTCATCTATCCGACGCTGGACAGCGCGACGCGCACGGTGCAGGTTCGCATGGAGATCGCCAACCCGAAGGGCCTGCTGAAACCCGCCATGTTCGCCAATGCACACATCGAAGCGGGCAGGAGCCGCAAGGTGCTGACTGTTCCGGCTTCCGCCGTGATCGACAGCGGCACCCGGCAGGTCGTGCTGGTACGTCTGGCTGAAGGGCGTTTCGAACCGCGCACAGTCACACCTGGCGGCCGCAGCGACGACTATGTCGAAATACTGAATGGTGTCGCGGAAGGCGAACAGGTGGTCACTTCCGCCAATTTCCTGATCGATGCGGAGAGCAACCTCAAAGCCGCGCTGGCCGGTATGAGCGAACAAGCGGCGCGCAGTGCCGTTCCTGCCGCCGCACCGGCAGATCACACAACGCATGCCGCAGCCGCACAACCGGAACACAAAACGGTCGGCCATCAGGGGCAAGGGGTTCTCGACGCCATCAACCCGGATGGCACGGTAAGCATCACGCATGAGCCGATCAAATCGCTCGGCTGGCCCGGCATGACCATGGACTTCACGCTGGCGAACGCCTCTCTGGCTGAGGGTATCAAGCCGGGCACCGCGATCAGCTTCGAGCTCGTCGAACGCAAGCCGGGTGAATTCGTGATCACCAGTCTGCACGCGCAACACGGAGGGCACTGACATGCTTTCCCAAATCATCGAATGGTCGGCACGCAACCGCTTCCTGGTGTTGCTCGCCACCCTGTTCATCACGCTGGCCGGCATCTATGCCGTGGTAAAAACCCCGCTGGACGCGCTGCCCGACCTGTCCGACGTGCAGGTGATCGTCTATACCGAATACCCCGGACAGGCACCGCAAGTGGTGGAAGACCAGGTCACCTACCCGCTCACCACAGCGATGCTGTCCGTACCAAAATCTAAAGTGGTGCGCGGCTTCTCCTTCTTCGGCGCCTCGTTCGTGTATGTGATCTTCGAGGACGGCACCGACATCTACTGGGCGCGTTCCCGCGTGCTGGAATACCTGAACAGCATCGCCGGACGCATGCCCAGCGGCGTTTCACCGCAACTGGGGCCGGATGCGAGCGGCGTGGGCTGGGTCTACCAGTACGCCGTGCTCAGCGACAAACACAATCTCGCCGAACTGCGCACCATGCAGGACTGGTATCTGCGCTATCAGCTGACCAAGGCGCACGGCGTGGCAGAGGTCGCTTCCGTCGGCGGCTTCGTTCAGCAATACCAGGTGACGGTCGACCCGGTGAAGCTGCGCGCCTACGGCATACCGCTGAGCAAGGTCACGCAGGTCATACGCGACTCGAACCGCGACGTTGGCGGCCGCACCGTGGAAATGGCCGAGACCGAGTACATGGTGCGCGGCAAAGGTTATCTGCACGGCAAGAGCGACATCGAAAACCTGGTGGTGAACGCGCCACGCGGCACACCGGTGCTGCTGCGCGACATCGCGCATGTAGAGCTTGGCCCGGACGAGCGGCGCGGCATCGCTGAACTCAACGGCGAGGGCGAGGTGGTGGCCGGTATCGCCATGGCGCGCTATGGCGAAAACGCGCTGGAAGTGATCCGGAACATCAAGGGCAGGATCGCCGAGATCACGCCAGGACTGCCGGAGGGCGTCAGCATCCGGGCGGTGTATGACCGCTCCGAACTGATCCTGCGCGCCATCGCCACGCTCAAGCACACCCTGATCGAAGAAGGCCTGATCGTCGCGCTGGTGTGCATGGTGTTCCTGATGCATGCGCGCAGCGCACTGGTCGCCATCGTGATGCTGCCCATCGGCGTGCTGATGGCTTTCATCGCCATGCACGCGCTCGGACTGAATTCCAACATCATGAGCCTGGGCGGGATCGCGATCGCCATCGGGGCCATGGTGGATGCGGCGATCGTGATGATCGAGAATGCGCACAAGCATCTGGAGAGACTGGCTGCTCGTCCCTCCGATCAACCTGAGCCCTCAAATTCCGTTCGTCCTGAGCTTGATGGAACTACTAGCCATTCGACTAAGCCCGCAAGCTGGCAAGTCGCTGGTTATGTCGAAGGAACGAGCGGCGCACAAAACGGGCCTGTTGAAGAGCAAACTGGCTTCGACAAGCTCAGCCCGAACGGCTTAGAGTTTAATGCACGTGCCGCCGCCATCCTCGCCGCCTGCAAGGAAGTAGGTCCCTCGCTGTTCTTCTCGCTGCTCATCATCACCGTCTCCTTCCTTCCGGTATTCACGCTGGAATCACAGGAAGGGCGGCTGTTCGCGCCGCTCGCCTACACCAAGACCTTCGCCATGGCAGGCGCCGCCCTGCTCTCCGTCACGCTGGTGCCGGTACTGATGCTGCTGTTCATCCGCGGCCGCATCAGGCCGGAAGCAGAGAACCCGCTGAACCGCTGGCTGATCGCGGCTTACCGTCCGCTCATCTCCGTCGTGCTGCGACGCAAGAAGACCACGCTCGCTATCGCCGCGCTGGCATTGCTGTTGTCCGCCTGGCCTGCCATGCACTTGGGCAGCGAGTTCATGCCGACGCTGAACGAAGGCACCCTGTTCTACATGCCCGCTTCCCTGCCCGGCATGTCGGTGACCAAGGCCGCGGAACTGCTGCAGACGCAGAACAAGATCATCAAGAGCTTCCCCGAGGTGGCTTCGGTGTTCGGCAAGGCCGGCCGCGCGCAGACCGCCACCGACCCGGCACCGATGGAGATGTTCGAGACCGTCATCAATCTCAAGCCGCAGGAAGAGTGGCGATCCGGCATGACGACCGACAAGCTGATCGCCGAAATGGATAAGGCGCTGCAATTTCCCGGGGTGGCCAACTCGTGGACCATGCCGATCAAGGCGCGCATCGACATGCTCTCCACCGGCATCCGCACCCCCATCGGCATCAAGGTGTTCGGCAAGAACCTTGACGAGATGGAACGGCTCGCCAGGGAGATCGAGACCGTGGTGCGGAAGGTGCCGGGCACGACCAGCGCCTTCGCTGAACGCATCACCGGTGGCTTCTATCTCAACATCGAGCCGGACAGGCTGGCGCTGGCGCGCTACGGACTGACGGTGGGCGAAGTACAGGATGTGATCGCCACTGCACTGGGTGGTGAAACTGTCACCACCACGGTGGAAGGACTGGAGCGCTTCGGGGTCAGCGTGCGCTACCCGCGCGACCTGCGCAGCACGCCGGAACAGATTGCACGCGAAGTGCTTGTATCCGCACCGGACGGCGCAATGATCCCGCTCGGCCAGATTGCACACATCAGCATCAGCAAGGGCGCACCCTCGATCCGCACCGAGAACGCCCTGCTTTCCGCCTACATCTACGTGGATATCCGCGACCGCGACATCGGCTCCTACGTGGACGAGGCACGCAAGGCGGTGGCGGCGCAGGTGAAGTTCCCGCCCGGTTATTACGCGACCTGGAGCGGACAGTTCGAGTACATGGAGCGCGCCGCCGCGAAGATGAAGGTCGTGATCCCCATCACGCTGCTGATCATCTTCCTGCTGCTTTACCTCAATTTCAAACGCGTCACGGAATCGCTGGTGGTGATGCTGTCCGTACCGTTCGCTCTGGTCGGTGGCGTATGGCTGCTGTGGCTGCTCGATTACAACCTGAGCGTTGCGGTTGCGGTCGGTTTCATCGCGCTGGCGGGCGTGGCGGCGGAGACAGGCGTGGTGATGCTGATCTATCTGGAGCACGCATGGCGGGACAAGCTCGTTGAGTGTGCGGCACGCCCTCACCCCAACCCTCTCCCAGAGGGAGAGGGGGCAAACGTTTCGCGGCTAGTCAGCCGTGAGGATTTGCACGATGCCATCATGCACGGTGCAGTAGAACGTGTGCGTCCGAAAATGATGACCGTGGTGGCCATCATGGCAGGACTGTTACCTATCCTGTGGGGTACGGGCACCGGTTCGGAAGTGATGCGCCGCATCGCAGCACCGATGGTCGGCGGGATGATCTCCTCGGCGATACTGACACTGCTGGTGATCCCCGCGATCTACGCGCTGATCAAACAACATTCGCTCGATCCCTCGTCCCGCACAACAACATGACAACGACATTCCCGTCAACTCACGACATCGAAAAGGAATAGAAATGAAGACGTCCTCACTCGCATTTATCCTCTCCATCTCCGCCGCACTCGGAATGGCCCAGGCCGCGTCTCAAGATCACGACATGTCGCAGCATCAGATGACGATGCAACCTGCGGCCGAACCGGCCAGGCACCAAGGCATCGGCGTGCTTAAAGCCGTGAATGAACAAGCAGGAAAAGTACAGATCGCGCATGAAGCCATCGCCGACCTGGGCTGGCCGTCAATGAACATGTGGTTCGCATTGAACTGCCCGTTATCCCCGGATATCCGCGTCGGCGATACTGTGCGTTTTGAATTGATGCAGGACGAAAAGCATCATTGGACGGTCGTCGCGATCAATCGCAAATAGACGATTGCGATTCAGCACGCAACCGAAGTCTGTTCAGGCTGTATTTGAGAACACGTTTTTTGTAACCAGTCTGATACCAGATTCTTTTGCAAATGTTCTTGTACAAATCATCCGCGATCCGCAGGAGATTGTCATTAATCTATTGTTTTATATGAGATTATAGCCGCCCATCTTGTTTTGATTGTTGCCGGGCTGATACATTCCGAATTGAACCGGTTTTCACCCTCTGTTTGACCTTTGGTTTATGCATGAACTGCCGAAGATGCGGTCGATGAGACAGCCATCTCAGTCAATTCATATTCAAATTACCTAAGGAAAAGCCATGAGCACAATAAACAATATCTCGGGTTCAAACTATCTATCCTGGCTGCAACAGACTACCAATTCAACAAATTCAGCCGGCTCGACCCAGCAGGTCGGAGGCACAGACTCCGACGGCGATAGCGATGGCAGCGGTGCCGCCGGCGGCTCTGGCGGAGTTGGCAAATCGAGTTTCATCAACTCCATCGTGCAAGCGCTTGAGCAAAGCCTGACGGGCAGTGCCAGTGCTTCGGCCTCCACATCGAACACCGGTTCGACAACGTCAAACAACTCTACGGCTTCTGCCAATTCGACGCAAAGTCCGGATGCGGCCTTGCAGGCATTTCTGCAAAACCTGTTTGCCTCCATCGGACAGGCCAATGACGCAAGCGCAACCAACGGAAATAGCGCGGCCAGCGGCACGTCTGGCACGGGATCAGCCAGCCATGTCCGTCATGGCCATCACGGCGGCGGAGCGGAAATGGCAGCGGGAATTCAAAACCTGCTACAGCAACTGAATGCCAGCAGCCAGAACACTCCTTCCAGTACCGGCAGCAGCAATGGCAGCGGATCAAGCGCGATCAGCAGCCTGAATTCCAGCTTCCAGAATCTGGTCAGTTCACTGGATTCGAGTCAGGGACAAAGTGCGTCGGCGGCCAATGCGCCTTCACTGCAGACTTTCCTGCAAAACCTGATGCAGAACATTGGAAACGTGCAGAACATGAGCGGCTCGGTGATCAGCACGCAGGCGTGATATTTACTTTACTGTCTGATGAATCGGAAGCCTGCTCCGGATGGAGCAGGCTTTTTTGTGGTCATGACTGAAACAGCCGGACGACATACCAAAGCGATCGAGCCGACTCCGCAGCGCCTGCCCTATTGTTTGATATCCTGCCCTGTAACACCCGCAGGAAGAGCGCCCGGCAAGTATGCGCGGCCGACGAAGTGGCGCGGACGGCCTCCCGATTCAATCACCAGGTCCGGGTCATGCTGGCTGTAGACACGTCGGCCGGCATGTTTGTTTTGCGCTTGGCGCGCGATCATCGTATCGAAATGCGTTCCCATCAGTTGCCGCAGATCGGGCATGAATGGCCCCGACCAAGTGACCGCGAACACCGTGCCCGCCTTCGACACATATTGCCGGACGCGCGTGCCGGTGGGCAAGATCGTTTCATGCACGGTGTAGCTGCCGCTGGCCGCTGGCATCTGGCTGGCAGCCTGTGCCACCTTCATTTGCAAGCGATCCGTCTCGACACTTGCGGCATCGCCGCCAAGCACGGCAAGGGCCGGTGCGGCGTAACATATCGCAGCCACCATCAGCAGCCATAGCGGCGAGTTGTTCATCGCTGCGGCGTTTGGAGTTTCATTCATATATTGAGTGTGCATGTGAGTATCCATTCTTCCTTGAGCCCGTAAACACAATTGCGTGAAGGCGAACTCGCATTCCGACATACTTTAAAATAAGCGGCGTTGCCTCGTTAGTACGCAAAATAAGGACCTGGCGTTCCGCCCGGAGGCGCAGGTTTTCCTTGGATAGCCGTATATACAGTTCTCCCGAAAAAGAAAGGGAGTCCCCAGTCAAAATTGCTACTTCCCGTGCCGCCGATATTTGCCGCAACCGCACCTGATGAAAGTTGGAAAAGACTTACGATACTGAATGACACATTACCTGCGGTCGCGCCGATTGCTGCAGTATTGATTGCACTCAGAGGTGGAAGCGTGGACGAAGGACAGTACCATGTGGTCGACGCACATAATGCGATGGTCGGATCGTTAAAGAACACACCGTTGGAACCGCTATCAATGAAACTCGTGTAAATACTTCCGTTGTACGTGGTGGTGATGGTTCCGAATGCATCGGTCGCATACACAGTACCCACCAATGCGTTGTTCGTCTGCGTGCCTATGCCAAAAAACAAAGTGCCACTAAGAGCGCTCGCTCCGGACGCCGCGACAGTGGGAAGCTGGATCACCACGCCATTGTTGTCTACCGGTAATGCATCCACAGGATTTCGCACGACCTGCGACGCCGCCACGATGCTGTTCGTGCAACCTGCCGAAGTGCATGCGTAATAGGCTGCGGGTATGACCTGAGTGGAACAGATATCACAGTCATTGGCAAACAATCCGACGCCCAGTATGCCATTTGCACCCAGCGCATCCTGGGTGATCTGTATGGTGCCGGTATTGGAGCAATCCGTGGGAACTGCGGTCACGCCTCCGGGCTGGGCACCTATGATTTGAATTGGGACGTTTTTCGCCACTTCGCCCCCGAGATAGATATCAGCAAGAACAACGGATCCCCAAGTCACGCCGATTGCAAAGGGTACGCATTCGCCTATGGCTGGACCGCTTGCATTAACCGAGGGCAAACTCAGATTGGCATATAGCGAGGAATTGAGCAGCCGCAATCCCGAAGAGCCCGTGTCCAGCTGCACGTGGCCTATGGTCTGGCATGCTAGTGACGCTCCGAGTGTCCCCGGAGGGCAGACCGTGATCGATACATAAGGTATGTTGATTTGACTGGCACCCGCTACGGGGCCTGCATCCAGCGCGATGAGCGTGCTGTTTCCGGGTGTGCTAAGCGGCGGCGGAGCTATCAGCGTACCGTTGACCGTGTTGGGAATGCAGGTGACTCCAACCAGGACGACGGCATTGGGAATAACACCGCTGGAATTCGATGTGACTGTGCAGGTCGCGCCATGAGGCTGGGTCAATACCGTAATTGAATAAGGTAAACTAATAGTATAGGCACCGTTAAAGCTGGAAGTGCCATTGGCGGAAACGGTCAGGTTATTGCCTCCGTTGTTTTGCAGAACCACCGAAGAATTTGCCGGCAAACCGATCACGCTCACACTAATATTGCCCTGGCCGGATGTCGTCTGGCTGGAACCCCCGCCGCATCCCGCCATCACCGCAACAACCGCGATCCAAAGCGCCAGAGTCCGGACGCAAATAAATGATTGTCGTTTACTGAACATACTCTACTCAGCCCTCCTCAAGCCGGTGTGCCCATCATCCATCAGGATGAAATTTGAATTTTGGACTTGCCTTTGTTTGATCACGCATGACCTGGAAGTTCCGCAATATTTTTATGAAAATCAGATACGCAGCATTCAGATGGATGACTGCAAAACTAGATGGAGCAATGCGTTAACGTCCAACAAGGAACAGGGAAGCGGCAACTCTTGCCGCTCCGGATAAAGCATACTGCAACGCAGCATTTTATCCCAAATAGTTCATTAGACCGTCATTCCGGCGAAGGCCGGAATCCAGTCACAAAGACATGCCGCGAGTGCGTGTGTTGTTGGGGCTTCAGCCCCTTACAACCACGGCCTACCTCTTGCGGGTGCGCGGACAAAACCACGATGTTGTCCCACTTTCGTGGGGACATTTTAATCATCTGGATTCCGGCCTTCGCCGGAATGACGCAGTTTTTTCTAATGGACTATTTGGGTTTATTGGATGAAATCCCTTCGGCAGACGAGACCTGAATCGCTCAAACGGTCAGGACCGTCGATCCTGTCGTCTTGCGCGCTTCGAGATCGCGGTGCGCCTGCGCCGTGTCCTTCAAGGGATAGCTCTGGTTGATGTTGATCTTCACCTTGCCCGAACTGACCGCATCGAACAGGTCGGCCGAGTTTTCTTCCAGCAGGGCTCTGGTCGCAATGAAGGTGGCAAGCGTCGGCCTGGTGACCAGCAGCGATCCCTTTTGCGACAACAGCGTCAGATCGAACGGCGGAACCGCGCCGGACGAGGAACCGAACAGCACCATGAGTCCACGCGGTTGCAGGCAGTCGAGCGACTTCATGAAGGTGTCCTTGCCGACCGAGTCATAGGCCACGGGCAATTTCTTCCCGCCTGTTATCTCAAGCACGCGCGCCTGGAAATCCTCGCGGGTATAAATGATAGTGTGGTGGCAGCCGTTGGCCTTGGCCAAGGCCGCTTTTTCATCGCTGGACACGGTGCCGATGACGGTCGCCCCAAGAGCCGAGGCCCACTGGCAGACGATCAGTCCTACACCGCCGGCCGCGGCGTGTATGAGTATCGTGTCGCCCGGCCCGACCTTGTAGATGTCGCGAATCAGGTAGCGCGCAGTCATGCCCTGCAACATCATGGCCGCCGCAGTGCGGTCTTCGATGTTGGCCGGCAACTTGACCAGCCGGTCCGCTGCAATAAGTCTTGCTTCGGCATAGGAACCGATCACCGATGCGTAGGCCACCCGGTCTCCCGTTTTCAGGTGCGTGACTCCCTCGCCAACCGCCTCGACGACGCCGGCACCCTCTGTGCCCAGTATGGCAGGCAGCGGTAGCGGATAAAGTCCGGTGCGGTGATAGACATCGATGTAGTTGAGGCCGACGACGGTTTGCCTGAGCCTGACCTGACCGGGACCGGGAGAGCCGACCTCGACCTCTTCCCATTTGAGTACCTCGGGGCCGCCGGTTTGATGGATTCGGATCGCGTGTGGCATGAGCAAGACCTCTCTGAGAATGAAAAAATGATGCGTTAAATCTTAACATCGAACTGCCGGTTTCAATTTATATTCAGACCGGTTATTCCGCAATTAAATTCGTGAAAGTCTTCCAGCATCAACCCTTGTCCATGTGCGGATTATTGAAGTTTCCAAAATTGGCGACAACACACAAAACCTGTTATCTCGTCATTGATGGAACTACTAGCCATTCGACTAAGCCCGCAGGCGGACAAGTCGCTGGTTATCCGGCGAAGGCCGGAATCCAGCTGTCAAATAATACCGCGTAGCGGACAAAGACATATCGGGGGTGTTGTCCCACTGCGCGGGGCTATGTCAACTGCCTGGATTCCGGCCTTCGCCGGAATGACGGTAGTTCACAAAATTATGCGTAATGAATTACGGAAAGATCAATGGAGCTGGCACCTTCATCGATACTCGCTGGCATTTTTAGCTATTAAACAAATGGAACAACACAGGAATGGCAATCGCACCGACGATGCCATGCATCCCCATCGCCAGACTCGCATAAGCACCCGCCTCATGATTGATGCTGAATGCGCGGGAGGTACCCAATCCGTGCGCGGCAACGCCGATCGGGAATCCCCTCTGCCACCACGACTTCATGCCAAGCGCATTCAGGACAAACGGCGCCAGGATCGCCCCCAGAATTCCCGTGGCCACTGCAAAGATCGCGGTAAGCGTCGGTGAAGCGCCGATCCGCTCGGCTATTCCCATCGCGATCGGGGCTGTGACGGATTTCGAATACATGGCGCCGATGATGGTTTTATCTGCGCCAAGTAGTGTGGCTATGCCGACTGCGCTGAGTATCGAGGCGCCTCCTCCGGCGAGCAATGACACAAACAGCGGGAATGAACGTTTTTTCAGGCTGTCCAGACCCCGGTAAATCGGTATCGCCAGGGAGACCGTGGCCGAGCCCAGCAAGAAGTGAATGAATTGAGCCCCCTGAAAATAAGTGGCATAGGGCATATCAATGACCTGGATGAATGTCGCCACCAGTATCACCGCGATCGCCACCGGATTGGCCAGGGGGCTTTGATTGCTCTTCTGATAGACAAAAAGTCCGACCTGAAATGCGGCCAGCGTGATGAATAGTGCCAGCAACGGACTACCGGAAAGGTAGACCCAGATTTCTACGATTGAATTTTTTTCACGCATCGGTATCGGTCTTTTTGGTTAGCAGCTTCAAAACGAGGGCGCTGCAGGCAATGGTCAAGATGACGCTGACGACCAGCGCGCCGACGATCGGGACCGCATTGGCTTTCAGTTGCGGCAGAAAAAGAACGACACCAACCGCCGCCGGCACGAACAGTATGCCCAGATATTTGCTGAATCCGTCCGCGACAAAAGCCAGCGACTCGCTGATCTTTTTGTTGATCACGAGCCAGATCAACAGCAGGACCAGGCCGATCACCGGCCCGGGCAGCGACGGGAAGACGAACTTCGACACCAGCTCTCCCAAGCTCTGGAAAAACAAAATTTGCACCAACCCTGAAATCATTTCCTTGCCCCCTCCATTAAAAATCTGCTATTGATCCGGCACGGTGAAGTACCAACACCGTTCGGGCTGAGCTCGTCGAAGCCCCTTCACGCCGGTCAATTTTTCCTGACGTCGAATTCCTGATTGGTATATTGCATAGCACCCGGACGCTTGATGACGATGAATCCCTGACTCGCTGCCTCGTGACATTCATTGCATGCCCGCGTCAGGCGATCGAATGACTTCCTGAACTTTACGCTGTCCTTCGCCTTGATAGCGCTTCCCAGATCGTTGAGCGGTTGAGCCGTGAATTTATCCAGTATGTCTGCGATCGGCGCGTCTTTCTTGAATACGGGATGATATTTGACCGCATCGTCCATTCCTTCCCTGATCTCATCCAGCTCGTAGTTTGCCAAATCCCAGTTCCCGGCTTTGCCGGCAAACCATAGTTTGGCATGACGCATCTGCGTCGCGCCCATGATCTCGCCCATTCCGGGCACATAATTTTCCTGATGAACTTCGACCTGCTTTTCCATTGCGACAGGTGCTGTTTCGACGGCATGTGCGCCGAAGGAGATTCCGGCTGCACACAGGCACGACAGGATCACATTGCGATTCATTAACATCCTTTCATGTTTCGATTGGTGGTTGAAATCGTCGATCTGCAGCTTAGGGGTGTTCATCTACTTGCTTGCGAGGCAGATCATTCAGATAATGGAACAGCCTTGCGACAAGGGCCTTGCGATCCGGTTCGGGCATGCCTTCGAACATGGCGGGCATCCCGCTATCTGGTTTGATCGAGGATGGATCCAGCACCCAGGCATGGAACCCCTTCTCGCCAAGCATCTTTGTCTGCTCGGCCAGATCCACCAGAGATTTATTCCCGCCGTAGCCGTTTACCCGGTGACAGCTGAGACAGTATTTCTCCAGTTCACGAGCCGGCTGGGACAGCGCTTCCGAAACGGGATTCTTTTCCGGCGCTTTGGATATCACGATCTCGTTCACCTGGTAGGGCCAGTAGGTAGCGCCTTCCTGGATCAGATCAGGCTGATGGATATTGTCCCACACCAGATAATAAGGACCCAGCGATATGCTCTTTGCATCTGGCGCGCGGCTTTTCAAATTGAACCCGCGTGAGTGTTTTTTCGCGAAGACCAGGTAAGCACGATACTGATCGAAGCGCTCGGTCGGTATATGCGAGACATAGCCGTCGAGCGCCCTGAATTCGATTTCGGCAGCCGCAGTCTTCCATTGATCGCCCAATACCGCCCGAAGCACCCTTTCAACGGGATATCCCAGGTAAACGACATGCGGCTGGCGCTTCCCCTCGATCAATAACGGCTCGATCACTTCGATCTCCACCGGCGGTTCGGCCACCAGCCGTTTCATCTCATCGACCCGGGGCAGCAGGACGGCGCCGGCATGGCTGGACAACAGCAGCAATAGCAGAAAAAAGATTCCGTTCATCCTGATGGTCATGAGCAGACTCCCAATACCTGGTCCAATGAAATGCTTTCACAAACGATGCAGATCGCCCGGGACGTCGACGTCGGCAAAGATGCCATTATCGCCAATTTCTATTTGCACCAGATTCGATTTGTCGCGCTCCAGCAGATGCCGTGCGCCTGCATCGCCTTTCAGTGCAAGCAATTCTTCGCCGTAAAGATGGGAGAACCCGGCCGGATGACCGCGCCTGCCGTCACGCATGGTTGCGGACAAATCCGCCCCGGCAAGCAGCGCGCTCCGAACGCCGGCGATTGCTGCCGATGGTAGAGCAGGCATATCGGCCAGCCCGATCATCCAGCCAGCAGCTTCGAGGTTCGCACGCACGCCGCAGGCGAGACTGGCGGCCATGCCCTGTGCCGCATCCTGACATACGGACCAGCGTATCGATGCAGATGCGGTTGCCCCGAGCGCTGCCGTGATCGCGCCGCACAATGTTTCCGACCCCGGCCGGACGACTACCGTGGTGTGTTCGAAGTTTTCCAGCCAAGGACGCAGACTGTGTGCGGCGAGCGGCAGCGTCACCCCTTGCAGCGTCACCGGATGCAGCAATTTTTCCGAGCCGAACCGGCTGGAACTTCCCGCCGCCAGAACGATGGCCGCTATTCCAGCCCGATCAGGCAAGGGTTTCCTGATCGAAGGGCATGCGGCGCAAACGCTTGCCTGTCAGCGCGAACACGGCATTCGCAACGGCCGGTGCGATCGGCGGCGTACCGGGCTCGCCTATGCCGGTGGGACGCTCGTTGCTGGCAACGATGTGCACGTCAACCTGCGGCATCTCGGAAAAGCGCAACGGAGCGTAGCTATCGAAGTTGGACTGCATCACGCGGCCGTTCTCCAGCGTGATCGCCCCATGCAGGGCGGCAGAGAGTCCGTAGACAATGGCCCCTTCGACCTGTTGCTGCACGCCGTCCGGATTGACGACCATGCCGCAATCGACCGCTGCCACCACGCGATGCACCCTGATCTTGCCGTTTTCCAGCGACACTTCGGCGATCTCCGCCACATAGCTTTCGAACGACTGGTGCACGGCCACTCCGTAGGCATGACCGGCGGGCAGCTTCTTTTTTCCCCAGCCGGATTTTTCCGCGGCCAGATTCAGCGCTCCTCTGTAACGGGACGTGGCGGGCAGGATATCGAGCCGGTACGCGACCGGGTCTTTGCCGGCAAGATGCGCCAGTTCGTCGATCATGGTTTCCACCACGAACGCGGTATGCGAGTGGCCGACCGACCGCCACCACTGTACCGGTACGACATTCTTCGGGCTGTGCAGTTCGACCTGCAGGTTGGGGATCAGATACGGCAGGGTCGATGCGCCCTCAACTGAAGTGGCATCGATGCCGTTCTTGATCATGAACGATTCGAACATCGTATCGGCAGTGATGGACTGCCCGACGATGGTATGTTTCCAGGCCAGCGGTCTTCCGTCTTTTGCTATTCCCGCTTCGATACGGTCGGCCCACATCGGCCGGTAGTAGCCTCCGCGCATGTCGTCCTCGCGCGCCCATACCACCTTGATCGGCTTGCCGATCACCTTGGCAACCTGCACGGCTTCCTGGACAAAGTCGGACCGGGGATTGGCGCGACGGCCGAAACCTCCGCCCAGGTACATGGTATGGATCTCCACCTGCTCCGGCTTGAGTCCGGCTGTCGCTGCCGCCATGCCTCTGTCCATGGTCTGCGCTTGCGTGCCGGTCCAGATGGTGCAGTGATCCGGCGTCAGGTCCACCACCACGTTGAGCGGCTCCATCGTGGCGTGCGCCAGATAGGGCACTACATATTCCGCGCTGACCGACTTGTGCGCGTCCTTGAAACCCTGTGCGGTGTCGCCGTCCTTGCGTGCAACTGTGCCCGGCTGTTTCGCGAGCTCAAGGTATTCCGTCTGCATCTTCGGCGTGGAAAGTGCCGCGCCGGGACCTTCGTCCCATTCGATCTCCAGCAGGTCGCGCGCTGTCCCGGCAGGCCAGAAACCGCTTGCCGCCACGGCGATGCCACTGGGCACCTGGTAGATTCCCTGCACCCCGGGCACCTTGGCGGCCTCGGTCGCATCGTATCGTTTCACTTTGCCGCCGAACACGGGGCTGCGTGCGATCAACACCGTCAGCATGCCAGGCAGATAGACGTCGAGACCGAACTGGGCGCTACCGTTGATCTTGACCGGCGTATCGAGGCGCTTGACCGGCTTGCCGATCAGCTTGAAATCCTTGGGCAACTTGAGCTCGACATTATCCGGGAGTGGCAGTCTGGCCGCGGCATCGGCCAACTCGCCGTAACTCGCTCTCTTGCCGCTCTTGGCATGGATCACCTGGCTGTTCTCGGCATGGCATTCGCTTTCCGGTACGCCCCATTGCCCGGCCGCCGCGCGGACCAGCATGATCCTGCCGCTGGCGCCGACCCGGCGCAATTGCTCCCAGGAAGAAGGAACACTGGAGCTGCCGCCCGTCAGTTGCATGCCGAAACCAGTGTGGTTATACACGGCGGCCACGGGCGCCGATTCGATGCGTATGCTGCTCCAGTCGGCTTCCAGTTCCTCCGCGATCAGCATCGGCAACGAGGTATAGACACCCTGCCCCATCTCGGACTTGTTGACGATGATCGTGATGCTGTTGTCGGCGGCGATGCGGATGAAGGCATTGGGCGGGAAGACCGCTTTGGGTTGCGCTTCGGCGGCGTAGGCACGGCCGCCTTTCACGGGCAGGTAGAATCCGATCACCAGTCCGCCCATCAATACGGCGCTGTCCCTGAGGAATGCGCGGCGGGAAGAGTCTTGCAGGGTCGTGTTTTTCATTTGGCCGCTCCCAATTGTTCAGATGCCGTCCGGATCGCCGAGCGGATACGGTTGTAGGTCCCGCAACGGCACAGGTTGCCCTCCATCGCGGCGGTTATCTGCGATTCGCTCGGGTGCGGATTCTCCTTGAGCAAGGCGGTGGCCGACATGATCTGCCCGGACTGGCAGTATCCGCATTGGGGCACATCCACCTCCAGCCAGGCTGCCTGCACAGCTTTGCCCAGCGTGGTCTCGGCCAGCCCCTCGATCGTGGTGATGTGCTTCCCGTTTGCCGTGGAAACCGGTGTCACGCAGGAGCGGATCGCCTTGCCATCCAGATGTACGGTGCAGGCACCGCACTGCGAGATGCCGCAGCCATATTTGGTCCCGGTCAGATGCAGGTGGTCGCGCAGCACCCATAGCAATGGCGTACTGGGGTCCACGTCGACCTTGGTCGACTTGCCGTTGAGATTGAAAGAAATCATGAGCATATCTCCTGGTTGTTGGATTGACTGACTTGGCTGGATTCGGTCTTCCGGTTTCTGATGGAAATCATGTGCGCCAGTATGGACACTGCGATCTCCGGCGGTGTGCGACTGCCGATGGGAAGACCCACAGGCCCGTGCAAGCGCGCGATCTCTTCCTGGCTGAGATCGAACAATGCCAGCCTCTCGCGCCGCTTCGCATTGTTGACCCTGGAACCCAGCGCACCGATATAAAAGGCCGGTGTCTTGAGCGCTTCCAGCAGTGCCATGTCATCCATCTTGGGGTCGTGCGAGAGAGCCACGATGGCCGTGCATGCATCCACCTGGAAAACCAGCACCGCATCGTCCGGCATCTCGCTCACCAGAACGGTGTCCGGCACGTTCCAGGTCTGGCGCATCTCGTCGGCCGGGTCGCAGACAGTGACGTGATAGTCGAGCGCTTGGGCCATGCGTGCGAGATAACCGGAAGTCTGGCCGGCGCCGATGATCAGCAACCGCCAGCGCGGACCGTGCACGGTCGTCAGCGTTTCACCGTCGAAGCTGAACACGTCGGACCGGCTGGCGTCGTTCAGCAGGATCTGCATGGATTCAAGATGCATGGTGCGGCTGATCAGCCGATGTGCCTGAACCGATAGCAGCACCCGCTCGATCCAGTCCGGATCGCGTACCGGCTCGATGACGAGGCGCAAAGCCCCGCCGCAAGGCAGTCCGAAGTTCCGGGCTTCTTCCCGCGTGACGCCATACGTCACCACTTCGCAACGGTCGGTCTTCAGCTGCCCTTGCAGTGCCCGCCTGACGAGATCGTCCTCGATGCATCCGCCCGATACCGACCCCACCGCCAGGCCGTCGCCACGCAGGGCCAGCATGGCTCCCTGGGGTCGCGGGCTGGAGCCGAAAGTCTCCACCACCGTCACCAGCCACAACGGAAACTCCCCTGCTTGCCACGCTTGCAGGGTTTTCAGGACCGAAAGATCTACGCTATCCATGAAGCCTCCTCGCTCCGGGTAATCCGGAAAATCTCAACGGGTATTTCCAAAGGCTGCGGATGAAATTGATTGCGTGACGAGTTCTCCGATGTCGAACATGATGGAACTCTCCTGCGGAGAAACGTTTCTTGTTGCTGCCCCCGAAACGCTCGCCAATCATCAAACTGTTGATAAATTTTGTCAACAATACGCGACTCACGATGGTGCAGTTCATTCAACATCTGCACCCTTACTTCAATAGGGGATGATCCTTGGGCAGTTGCCTTGAGTACCAGATCGCGAGTTTGTGGCGCAGGGTCTTTTCGGCCACCTGGTCTTCCGGCAAGGGTTGAATGACCTTGTCGTAGACCAGCAGTCTATAGATATACAGGAGTTTCTCGCTCGCCGAGTCGTTCGGTTCGAACTCGACCACGCCGCGCCCTTCGGCATACTTCACCCCGGCATGGAATGCTTCCTTGAACAAGGCTGCTTCATTTTTCAGCTTCTTCATGGCACCTCCGGATAACTGAACCAGGAATCATGGCTGCACTGAAACGGGAACAAAATCATCCATACTGCTATTCTTCCAATACCCGTTCGATGCGCCGGTCCGGCACCAGCCAGATGATGGCGACCAGCAGATACAACCCGTCCGCGAACCATTGGTACCAGAAGGCAGAGGGAATGGCGACGGCATACAGGACTTGCGATAGCTTTCCCTTCCAGTCACGTTCCACCGCTTTGGCCAACAGGGATTCCCTGCCGCCTTCAGCCAGAATGATGCACTTCTGCAAGATCATGTAAGCCAGTGCGGCCATGAACAGCACCACCCCGTACAAGGCGGTAGGCAGCGCTGAAAAATGGTTCTCTCCCATCCAGCCCGTCACGAAAGGCACCAGCGACAACCAGAACAGCAGATGCAGATTGGCCCACAGGATGCTGCCATTCACGCGCTGCAGCGTGTGCAACATGTGGTGATGGTTGTTCCAGTAGATGCCGATGTAAACGAAGCTGAGAACATAACTCAGGAAGACGGGCAGCAAGGGTTGCAAGGCCTGCCAGTTGGAGCCGTGCGGCACTTTCATCTCCAGCACCATGATGGTGATGATGACGGCAAGCACGCCGTCGCTGAATGCTTCCAGACGAGTCTTTCCCATTTTTCCGCCTCAATGAATGTGCGTCGATACCGTCTCGGCCGGGTGCAGCACACAGACATGATCCGTCGTTCCCATCTCGACCTGCAGCGTGCTGTGCTGGATGGAGAATCTTTCCCTGAGCGTGCATATGATGTCGTCCATGAAGGCGTCGCCCGGATAACCTCCCGGCATCACCAGGTGTACCGTCAGCGCGCTCTCAGTCGTGCTCATGCCCCAGATGTGCAGATCGTGGATATCGGCGACACCGGGGCATTCGCGCAGATAGTCTTCCAGCGCGGTTGCATCGATGTGAGCAGGGATCGCGTTCAGTGCCAGTTGCAGCGACTCGCGCAGCAGCCCCCAGGTGCCGATCACGATCACTGCCACGATCGCCAGGCTGACCGCCGGATCGAGCCAGTACCAGCCGGTATACATCATCGCCACGCCTGCGACGGCGACGCCCAGCGAGACGGCCGCATCGGCCATCATGTGCAGGTAAGCGCCGCGAACGTTCAGGTCGCCCTTGCTTCCTTTGACGAACAGCCACGCCGACAGGCCATTGATACCGATACCGACAACTGCCACCAGCGAGACCGTCAGTCCCGCAACGACATGAGGTTCGGAGAAGCGCTGTATGGCCTCCCACGCGATCCCCCCGCACGCCACCATCAGGAACATGGCATTGGTTAGCGCGGCCAGTATCGACGTGCTGCGCAGCCCGTAGGTAAACCGTCCGCTCGGCGTCTTGCGCGCAAGGATCGCCGCCCCCAACGCAAGCAACAGGCCCAGCACGTCGGAAAGATTGTGGCCGGCATCGGCCATGAGCGCGGTCGAGTGGGCAATGATGCCATAGGCGAACTCGACCGCCACGAAGGCGGTGTTCAGGGCAATCGCGATCACGAAAGCACGACCGTGGTTGTTCGGATCGCCATGGTGATGGTGATGCCCTTCATGCGAGTGCCCGCTGTGGTCATGTGTATGGTTGTGTAGCATCAAATCCGCTTTCGTGTGGTGTCTGGTTGAAATGAGAAGGTACAGATCAATGGCAGGTTTCAGGCTCGATTATTCCAGGAACAGCGTATCGCGTTCAGGGACCGGCAACAACCGATCAACGCATTTTGGCCACCGCGTCTTCCACGCGGTCCACCGCAATGATCTCCATGCCATCGATCTTGTGCTTGGGCGCGTTCGCTTTGGGGATGATTGCGTGAGTAAAGCCGAGTTTGGCGGCCTCCTTCAGCCGCTCCTGCCCACGCTGCACCGGCCGCACTTCGCCTGCCAGCCCCACTTCGCCGAACACCACCATCTTTTCCGGCAGCGGCCTGTTGCGCAGGCTGGAAACGATGGCAAGCAATACGGCGAGGTCTGCGCCCGGTTCGGTGATCTTCACACCGCCCACCGCATTGATGAACACGTCCTGGTCGAAACAGGCGATGCCGGCGTGGCGATGCAGCACGGCCAGCAACATCGCCAGCCGGTTCTGTTCCAGGCCCAGCGACAGACGGCGCGGAGTGGGCGCATGGGAGTCGTCGAGCAGCGCCTGTATCTCAACCAGCAAGGGTCGTGTGCCTTCCTGCGTGACCATGACGCATGAGCCTGCCACCTGTGCGCCGTGCTGGGAGAGAAAGAGGGCGGACGGATTGCTCACTTCGCGCAATCCCTTTTCGGTCATGGCGAACACGCCGAGTTCGTTCACTGCGCCGAAACGGTTCTTGAACGCGCGGATCAGGCGGAAGCTGGAATGGGTGTCGCCCTCGAAATACAGCACGGTATCGACGATATGTTCCAGCACCCTGGGACCTGCCAGCGCGCCTTCCTTGGTGACATGGCCGACGAGGATCATGGTCACCCCCGCGCTCTTGGCCAGACGCGTGAGTTGCGCCGCACATTCGCGCACCTGAGCCACCGAGCCGGGTGCGGAAGTGAGTTGTTCGGAATACACGGTCTGGATCGAGTCGATCACCACCACGTCCGGCTTTTCGTGCGCGACCGTGGCCTGTATCTTTTCGAGCTGAATCTCGGGCAGCAGGTGCACTTCGCGCGCATCCAGGGAAAGACGCCTGGCGCGCAACGCGATCTGTTGGGCCGATTCTTCGCCGCTGACGTATAGCACTTTCTTCGTGCCGGAAAGATGCGCCAATGCCTGCAACAATAAAGTGGATTTCCCGATGCCGGGATCGCCGCCGATCAGCACCACCCCGCCTTCCACCAGCCCGCCGCCCAGCACGCGGTCGAATTCGGCGATACCGGTCGGTGTGCGCGAGACTTCGCTTGCCTCCACCTCCGCCAGCTGCTGCAACTTGCCCGATGCCGCCAGCGCGCTGTAGCGGTTCTTGCCCGCCGCAGGCAACGCTTCCGCCACCGCTTCAACCAGCGTGTTCCATTCGCCGCAGTTCGGACATTGACCCTGCCATTTGGGGGATTGTCCGCCGCATTCGGTGCAGCTATAAACCGTCTTTACCTTTGCCATATGAGCCTCAAAACCGAAGGGTGTGAGGATAGCGCAGTTCCCATCGGGTAGAATAGCAACATGCTACGCCTGACCGAAATCAGACTCCCTCTCGAACATCCCGCAGATGCTTTATCCGGCGCCATTCTGAAGCGACTGGGCATCGCCGCGTCCGAACTGATCAAGTACACGATCTTCCGGCGCGGTTACGACGCGCGCAAAAGGAACGCCATCGTCCTGGTTTATACCGTCGATGCGGAGGTGAAGAACGAGGGCGCCCTGCTGAAGAAGAACATCCCGCATGTCGCCATCGCCCCGGACATGAGTTACCGCTTCGTGGCGCAGGCCCCGCAAGGCCTGGCCGAACGCCCGGTCGTCATCGGCACCGGCCCCTGCGGCATCTTCGCGGGACTGCTGCTGGCACAGATGGGCTTCCGTCCGATCATCCTGGAGCGCGGCAAGGAAGTGCGCGAGCGTACCAGGGACACTTGGGGCCTGTGGCGCAAGGGCAAGCTCGATCCCGAATCCAACGTCCAGTTCGGCGAAGGCGGTGCCGGCACCTTCTCCGACGGCAAATTGCACAGCCAGATCAAGGACCCGAAGTTCTACGGGCGCAAGGTGCTCACCGAGTTCGTGAAAGCGGGTGCGCCGGAAGAGATCATGTACGTGAGCAAGCCGCACATCGGCACCTTCCGCCTGGTGGGCATGGTGGAAGAGATGCGGCACGAGATGGAAAGACTGGGGGCGGAGATACGGTTCCAGAGCCGCGTGGAAGACATGGAGATCGAAAACGGACAGGTGCGCGGTGTGGTGCTGGCGAACGGCGAACGCATCGCGACCGGTCATGTGGTGCTCGCGGTCGGCCACAGCGCGCGCGACACCTTCGAGATGCTGCACAAGCGCGGCGTCTACATGGAAGCCAAGCCTTTTTCCATCGGCTTCCGGATCGAGCATCCGCAGTCGGTCATCGACCGTGCCCGCTTTGGGCCAAACGCGGGCAACCCCCTGCTGGGCGCGGCGGATTACAAGCTGGTGCATCATGCCAGCAACGGCCGTTCGGTCTACAGCTTCTGCATGTGCCCGGGCGGCACGGTGGTCGCAGCGACCTCCGAGGAAGGCCGCGTGGTGACCAACGGCATGAGCCAGTATTCCCGCAACGAGCGCAACGCCAACAGCGGTATCGTCGTGGGCATCACGCCGGAAGACTATCCGGGAGACGTCCTGGCGGGTGTCGAATTCCAGCGCAAATGGGAAGCCCGCGCATTCGAGCTGGGCGGCAGGAACTATTGCGCGCCGGGACAGCGTGTCGGGGATTTTCTGGCGGGCCATCCCTCCGACCATCTCGGCGAAGTCGCGCCTTCCTACACGCCGGGCGTGACGCCCACCGATCTTTCTACCGCCCTGCCCGACTATGCCATTGCCGCCATCCGCGAAGCGCTGCCCGCGTTCGAAAAGCAGATCAAGGGCTTTGCCATGGACGATGCGGTGCTGACCGGCGTGGAAACCCGAACTTCCTCGCCGGTACGCATCAGGCGCGGCGAGAACTTCCAGAGCGTCAACATCAGGGGGCTATACCCGGCAGGCGAAGGTGCGGGATATGCGGGCGGCATTCTTTCTGCCGCAGTGGACGGCATCGAAGTGGCCGAGGCAATCGCGCTGGATATGGTCACAAACCCGGTAAATCGGTTAAAGTAATACACATACAGTACAAAGTTTTGCAGATACTGGGGTTGGCGGTTCTCTTGATATAAAGGGGGAGTATGCATGATCTAGCCAGAATGCTTCTGCTGGCCGTTTGCGTTCTCGCAAATTCGGCAAGCGTAGCGGCCGCAGACCTGCCTGCCGGGCAGGCACCGCTCGTTCTCGGCGTACATCCCTATCTGCCTCACGACGAAATCATCACCCGCTTTGCCCCTCTTGCCAATTACCTCTCGCACGCCATCGGCCGCCCGGTTGAAGTGCGCGTTGGCCGCACCTACAACGAACACATCAATGCCATCGGCAGTGACGCTATCGATATTGCCTATATGGGACCTGCCCCCTATGTGGAAATGGTGGCAAAGTTCGGAAAGAAGCCGCTACTGGCGCGGCAGGTGATCGCTGGGAATCCCTACCTGCGGGGCGAAATCGTCGTCCGGCAAGACAGCCCTTTCCGGACACTCGCGGACCTCAGGGGAAAATGCTTCCTGTTCGGTGATATCAACTCAACCATGAGCTATGTATTGCCCCAGCGCATGCTCGAAGGTGCGGGCGTCCCATTAAGCAGGCTCGGCAGTTACAAATCCCTGGAAGGGCACAAGAATGTCGCACTGGCGGTGCTTGCCGGCAGCTGCGATGCCGGGGCCGTCAAAAGCGAAGTCTTCCGGGAATATGAACCCAAAGGCTTGCGCGCTTTAGCCGAGTTGCCTTTGGTCGCCGACCACGTGTTTGTCGCCAATACCAGGCTCCCGGCTTCCCTGGTGACAAAGCTGCGTACCCTGTTCATGAAATTGAATGAATTGCCCGAAGGCAAAGCCATCATGACGGGAATTCATCCCCAGATGACCGCTTTGGTGCCCGCCAAAGACAGCGACTACAACAAGCTGCGCATGTTGTTGAGATCAAAACCCACCTCCGGACCACATTGAGCCTTGATGAATCCAAAGACCTATTTTGAAAAATTGCCATGGTTCTTTCTATTTGCCTTTCTGGCGCTGTTGGGCACCGTCTCGATCATCTTCCTGGACAATAAATTCTCCGATGACCTGAAGCTTGCACAGGCGTCGGCATCGCAGCAGTTGCAGCTGATCACATCCATTCTTACCTCGGAACTGAATCACGCGAATTACCAGAGTATCGATACGCTGTTCAACGAATGGGCGAAGGCCAACGGGAATATCGTCGAATTGCAGCTCGTTTCCTCCAATGGCTTCAAAATAGCAAACTACATCCGTCCTGCTGCGGATAAACATATCCTTGAGCTGAAGGCCCCCATCTCCTACTCATACCGGGAAGAAGCGACGGTGCTTATTCGCATGAGTCTGGATTCCGTGTATCAGGGCCAGCAAAAATTTGCGACGCAATTTGCCGGAATATTTTTTGCCTTTTCCATACTGGTTTCGTTCCTGCTTTACTTCGTCATCCAAAGCAAAAAGGAATCCGCCAAAGCAATACGTATCACCAGGCTGTACAACGCACTGAGCGAAATCAACCAAGCCATCGTGCGCATGGAACAGGAAGCGCAGTTATTCCCCTTGGTATGCCGTTGCGCAGTCGAATTCGGCGGGATGAGCATGGCCTTTGTCGCTCAGGTGGATGACAAAAACAAGCTGTTCTATCCATCCGCCAGTTACGGAAACGGGCGCGACTTCCTGGCTGGCATCGTCATTTCGCCGCTTGCAGATGTTCCGGAAGGCAATGGTCCAATCGGCATCGCCTACCGCGAGAACAGGTCAGTCATCGTCAATGACTATCACGCCGACCCCGTCACGACGCCATGGAGGGAGCGTGCTTTGGAGAATGGCTGGCATTCGGCGGCCACCTTCCCGATACAACGAGGTGGCCGGCCGTTTGCCGTGCTGTCGGTCTATCACGCGCAAGCCGGAGCGTTCGACGCAGAAGCCATTGCCTTGCTGGACGAGATGTCGCGGGATATTTCCTTCTCGCTGGACAATTTCGACCGGGAAGCGCAGCGAAAAACGGCAGAGAAGTCCCTGCAACTGGCGGCGTCCATCTATGAAAACAGCAGCGAAGGCATGATGATCACCGATGCCGGCAATTTGATCATGGCCGTCAACCCGGCTTTCACCCGGATCACCGGTTATGACGTCGGGGAAGTGATCGGGAAGAACCCGGGTGTCCTGAAATCGGGCTACCACGACACTGACTTCTACCGGTCCATGTGGAGCGAAATAAACGCCAGCGGCAAGTGGACAGGTGAAATATGGGATCGGCGCAAAAACGGTGAGGTTTATCCCAAATGGCTGACCATCAACACGATTTTCAGCAGTGAAGGAACGGTGCATCACCGGATAGCGCTGTTCACCGACATCACCCAGAAAAAGGCGTCCGAAGAACAGATCTGGCAGCAAGCCAATTTCGACCATCTCACCGGACTGCCCAATTGGCGGATGTTCCATGACCGGCTGGAGCAGGAGATCAAGAAATCCCGGCGGACAGGACTGCCGCTGGCGGTGATGTTCCTGGATCTCGACCACTTCAAGGAGGTTAACGACACGCTCGGCCACGCCAAGGGAGACATCTTGCTGAACGAGGCCGCGCAACGCCTTTTGGGATGTGTCCGCGAATCCGACACCGTTGCCCGCTTTGGCGGCGATGAGTTCGTGCTGATACTGAGCGATCTCGGCGATTCGGACAGCGTCGAACGCATCAACGAATGCATACTGCAGAGACTCTCTGCGCCCTTCCGGCTGGGGGAAATATCCGTGTATGTCTCCGTCAGTATCGGTGTCACGATCTACCCGTCCGACGCCACGGAGATAGAGGCGCTGCTCAGGAATGCCGACCAGGCCATGTATGCCGCCAAGAATTCGGGGCGCAACCGTTTCAGCTACTACACCCAAGCCATGCAATTGGTGGCGCAGAACCGCATGAGCCTGTCCAACGACTTGCACAATGCGCTGGCAGACAACCAGTTCTGGCTTGCATACCAGCCGATCGTTGAACTCGAGACGGGCTCCATACACAAGGCTGAAGCCCTGATTCGCTGGCAACATCCCAAGCGTGGCCTGGTCAGCCCTGCCGAATTCATCCCTATTGCAGAACAGAGCGGGCTGATCGTTCAGATCGGAGATTGGGTGTTCCGCCAGGCGGCGCTTCAGGCCAAGCGCTGGCAAAGCATTTCCGGAAAGGATATCCAGATCGGCATCAACAAATCCCCGGTTCAATTCAGGAACGATGCCGATACCCACTCGGATTGGTTCGGGTACCTGAAGGAGCTTGGCGTGCCGGGAAGCAATGTCGCTGTGGAAATCACGGAAGGCCTGCTGATGGATGCCAGCAATACCATCGTCAGAAAATTGCTGGCATTCAGGGATAACGGTATACAGGTTGCGCTGGACGATTTCGGGACGGGATACTCCTCGCTCTCCTACCTGAAAAAGTTCGACATCGATTACATCAAGATCGACCAGTCTTTCGTCCGCAATCTCGTTACCGGCTCAAGCGACCTGGCTCTGTGCGAGGCCATGATCATGATGGCCCACAAGCTGGGCATCAAGGTGATCGCCGAAGGCGTGGAGACATCGGAACAGCGTGACCTGCTGATCGCGGCAGGTTGTGACTACGGGCAAGGCTACCTGTTCTCAAAACCGCTGTCGACGAAGGACTTTGAAAGCTTCTTGCTGGAGAACTGACCGTATATTCCCGGACACCAAGCAATATCAGTGCAGGGTTTGGTTCGAAGCCATCGCAAGAATATCGGCGAACACCGCATCGGCATCCACACGATCGAAGACATAGCGCTGATTGCAGAATTCGCAGTGCACCTCGACCTCACCGCGCTCGGCAATGATCGATTCCACCTCGTCCCGGCCGAGCATGCGCAACATCCTGGCCACGTTCTCGCGCGAGCAGGTGCAACGGAACACCACATCCTGCGCGTCGAACAGGCGGATATCCTCCTCGTGATAAAGGCGATGCACCAGTTCGACGGCCGGCAGGGTCAGCAGTTCTTCCGGCTTGAGCGTATCGGCAAGTTGCGATGCGCGCCCCCAGGCGTCGTCATCCTCGGGCTCGGGCTGTTCGGGCAGTTTTTGCAGCAGCATGCCGGCCGCAACTTTCCCGTCCGTCGCCAGCCACAGGCGCGTCTCCAGCTGTTCCGAGCGCGTCATGTAGTTCTGCAGTATCTCCGCGATGCTCTCGCCTTCCAGCGCAACGATACCCTGATACGCCTGATTGCCATCCTTGGGATCCAGCGTGATGACGAAACGCCCGTCTCCAACCAGTTCCTGCAGCGTGCCGCGCGACAAGTCGCCTTCCCACTTGGCCGTGGCGCGCACCTCCAGATCGCCCGAGCACTCCACCACCAGCAGTTTCACGGCGCCCTTGCCGTGTATCTGCAGGATCATGGAGCCCTTCAATTTGAGTGTCGCGGCGAGCAGTACCGCGGCGGCGCACAGCTCCCCCATCAGATCGCGCAGGACGGGTGGATAGTCATGACGTTCGATCACGCTCTGCCAGACCGCGTCTAGACGCACGATCTCGCCGCGTATCGGGGCATGCTCAAACAGGAAGCGGCGCAGGAAATCGGGTGGGGTTTTCATGATCGGCGATGATAACACCGCACTGGCATTGCAAGAAATGACAAGGGCAGCCCTGGCTGCCCTTTGGTCGCACGAAGCCGGTCGCGTCAGTCCCAGTCGGGATAGTTCGGGATGGAGACAGTATCGCTGTCGAATACGCCCTTGTCTGCCTGCGTGTGGCAGGCGTTGCAGTAGCTCAGGGATTTCACGTCCTTGTTGCCCTTGATCATCTTTTCGGGGATATCGTGGTGCTTGCGCTTGATATAACGCACGTCGGTGATGCGGATCGGCGTCTCATCCTCGGTCGCGACCGTGATCTTGCGCGAACGCTTGTACCAGGACTTCTCGGCCGCGTTTTCCATCGCGTAGTCGTAGATAGTCTTCAGTGTGTCCTTGTCCAGCGAGGCATCCTCGCCGAAATGATTGCTCAAGGCCTTCGCGTCCAGCAGCTTCGCCCAGGACTTGCCCGGCAACAGGCCGGGCGGATAGGCGTAATGGCATGAGCCACACTCGTCGGCATAAGTCTTGTTATCGACAGGTTTCACTTCTTTCTGGCGCGTGAACGTAATCAGCCACTGCCAGAAAGTCTCTTCAGCCATCGCCGCGCCGCTGCTGGTCAACAGCACAACAGCCAACAGCGCTGCCTTGAATTTGGTGTGCATCATCATTTCTCCGATCCTTACTTGCTCAACAGGAATTTAAGGATATCGCCCTTTTCCTGCGCGGTGCATTCGCGTCCCCAAGCGTCATTGCAATTGCGCTTGAACCATTTTTCGATCTTCTTTGCATCGGTGAAGCGTTCCGGATTGGCGCTGGGCGCCATCGGATCGATGACCTTGCCGGTCTTGTGATGTTTGCCCGGCTTGCTCAAGTCGTCGCCATGGCAAATGGTGCAATTCATGGCCTTGCCGTCTTCCACCTTGCCCTCTTTGGTCCAGTCCTTCTTGCCACGTTCGGCGTCGAAGCCGGTCGCTCCCTCCGCCTTGTAGCGTGCGAACAATTCGTCGGTAGCCGGTGTCGCCGATGCGGCGGAGGCCATGAACAATGCACCGATCAACGACATCAATATGTACTGTTTTTTCATTTCCATCTCTCCGTTACCAGGTGATCTTGATCGCTGTCAGCATGCCCAGCGCACCCAGCTCGGCGATACCCGCGTGGCTGACCGGCACGGCCGAGTTCTTGGATTTGTTCACGGCGTAAGCCATCAGTGCAGCGCCCGTCACACCCAGCATGATGTGCAGGTTATCGGGGTCCGTGAAACCGTCGGACAACTTGAAATCGTCCCAATGCACTATCAGACCCGTAGCAATTGCCGCCGCTGCCATTGCTACCGTGGCTTCTGCCAGATGGGCATGCGTACCGTTGGTTTGACGCGGCTGGTTCGCCACTGCCGCACAGTTGGCCTCACACTCGCTATCCGGCGCGGTTGCGGCAGTCAAAGCCGCCAATACGATGGTTCCCAACCCCAGATACTGGTGCACCTTGCTGCCTGTGATCAACGGCGGTTCGAATGGGGTTGCTTTCATCCCCGGCGCGCCACTATCGGGCTTTTTCACCAGCACGTCGGGATCGTTCGACGCTGCCAGCTTGAACGACTCATAGTCCTTGACGTAAGCACCAGATGCCAGCGGCAGATCGATTGCCGCATCCTGTGCCGACGCCGTTCCGGATTGCGCCGTAAAACATAGCACGGCAGCGATCATGAACTGGATGCCCTTCATTTAATTCTCCTCATTTATCGTTAAAATTACCCGAACCGGATAGCGATAGTGCCTTCTTCTTCCCAGTGAGCATCGCCCTCACCAGATTCTCATTGTGCTGGATGCTGCCGGCGACCACCCCGAGGACATGCAGCAATACCAGCACCAAACCGACGGCGGGAAGAAATTCGTGCAGATGACGGAATGCATAGCTCGTTTCATCGCTCACACTGTTTGCCAGGAAGGCCAGCGGCCCCTCAAAGTCTATCGTCCCCAGCGTCAACAGGCCGGAAACAAAAAGCAATGCCAGAAACCCGAGCAACGCGAACACCATCAAGGCACCAGCCGGGTTATGCCCGAAATAATGCCTGGGATGTCCCTTGAGCATGCCCCGAAAGTAGGCAAGCGTCTCCGCGGACGGGAAAACGAAAGAGCGGAAACGCGCATACTCGCTGCCCTTGAATCCCCAGAATACCCGTGCCGCGAGCAACGCGCACAGGGCATAGCCTACGATCACATGGACCATGGAAACATGCGCTTCGCCGGAAAGGTAAGCCGCCGCAAAACCCAGCGCCATCGTCCAGTGAAAGCAACGGATGAACAGATCCCATACCTTCACGGCCGGGATAATTCCTTTGCGCTCAATATGATCAGTGTCCGCTTGTTGCATATCCCACCTGAAAAATAGGTAAAAAAAATTCCGGTAGCGCTGTACGTCACTTTGAAAACCAGCACAGCGTGCCTCCGGATCGAGCAACTAATTTGGTTCGATTGGTAATGCAGATTTTTTTCAAAGACCTGCCAAAACGGGGGCGGATTTTACCCGAAATTTAACATATGCAAAGTCCCATTGTTTTGCTCCGCGAAAACTTCATGCTCCACCGGCGCGCCTCGCCATGACATGCTTCCAAGCCAGGGCAAGCGCTGCGATCAGACAAAAAAATGCACCCGCATAAAAGGTAAATGACGCACCAAGGCGATCCCATATCAGTCCTGCCAGCACACTGGCGAACAGCATCGCCAGCCCGCTCGTCAAATTGAAGAATCCGTAAGCCGTGCCGCGCATGTCGGCAGGCGTCACATCGGCCACCATCCGGGCCAACAGCCCCTGGGTAATACCCATGTGCATGCCCCACAATGCGACACCCTGCAGCACCGTCGTCCAGTGATCATCCCGCGCCAATACAAGATCGGCGGCGGTTAATACCACCAGCCCCAGTGCAAGGAGCTTGTTGTGGTCTACCCTGTCTGAAAGCTTGCCGAACGGATAAGCCGTTGCGGCGTAGATCACATTCATCGCGACCATCACCAGCGGCACCAGCGCAACGGGAACACCTCCCTGGGCGGCGCGCAGAACCAGAAACGCTTCGCTGAAGCGCGCGAGCGTAAACACTGCGCCGATGCCGACCACCCACCAGTAGGCAGTGCCAAGGCGTTGCAGATTCTCGCGGCTGATCGGATTGGACGGCTTGTGTGCCTCCTTATTTTCCGGCTCATGCAAGCCGAACATCAATAGTGCCACTGCCAGCAATCCGGGTATCACCGCCACCCAGAAAACCGCACGGAAGTCGTTGGCCCACAGCAGCATCAAACCGGCTCCCAGCAGGGGCCCGAGCAACGCCCCTACCGTGTCCAGGGACTGGCGCAAGCCGAATGCCGCACCGCGCATCCCGGCCGGCGCGATATCGGCGACCATTGCATCACGCGGTGCACCGCGCACGCCCTTGCCGATGCGGTCGAGAAAGCGCGCGGTCAGCACCATGCCGATGCCGGAAGCCAGCGCGAACATCGGTTTGGTCAGCGCTCCCAGCGCATAGCCAAACAATGTGAGCAACTTTCGCTTGCCGAGGTAGTCGCTCAATACTCCGGAGAACACCTTCACCAGCAACGCGGTGGATTCACCGATGCCCTCGATCACCCCGACCGTCAAACCGCTGACACCCAGCACAGTGACCATGAACAACGGCAGCAGGCTGTGTATCATTTCGGACGAGACATCCATGAGCAGGCTGACAAAGCCCAGCACCCATATCCCCCTCGGCATCCCGGCCAACACTTCTTTACTGATCTTGTGCGTCATTCAATTCGCGCTTATTAATAAATCGATAAAAGAAATAGGGGGCTACACACACCCAAAGCAGGATCAAGGGCCAAAGATGTCCGCTCATTACATCATAGTTCGCCAGCAGCGTCTCCCAGGAATGCCCGGCGACAAAATGAAAGAACAGGAACTCGAATGCCGCCGTCAGCGCCGTCCAGAGCAGCCCGGCGAGCCACGCCTCTGTTGCAGAAACGAACGGCCAACGGCGCACATAAAGATGGATCACTACCCCCATTAGCACGATACCGCTCACGCAGGAAATCTGGTTCGCAAACAGCGCGGGAAGCAGCTTGCCGTAAGTCAGGTCGCGCAATGCGCCGTTGACGATAGCGACCACCAGCATCACGAGCCATGCAAGGAGGAGCCTCATCGATCAAGCCATCTTCGAAGGAAGCTTGATCGTATCGCCCGACACCATGAAGACACCTTTGCCCCGGTGATGGAGCGTGCGCGGACTCTTCACAGCGGGATCGATCCAGGCCTTGACCACCTCCAGCACGAAGAAGTTGTACTTGTTCACCATCCTGCTATCGGCCACCCTGCATTCGAGGTTGGCGAAACATTCGTCGATCAGCGGCGCTGCCACCTCGGCTGCAGGCATTGACGTCAGCTTGAACTTCCTGAATTTGTCCACCTTGCTGCCCGAACAGTTGCCCACGCCTACCATCTGCTTCGCCAGTTTCACCGACGGGATGTTGAGCACGCACTCCCGGGTCGCGACCAGCGCATCGAAACTGTGGTTGCGTCCGCTGATCACGCAGCCCACCAGCGGTGGCTCGAATTCCATCATCGTATGCCACGACTGGGCCATGATGTTTGCCTTGCCCCTGTGCGCGGTCGTCACCATCACCACCGGCCCGGTTTCCAGCAAACCATAGACTTTGGACAACGGAAAGGTTTTCTTGGCCATTTCAACACTCCTTTCATTGAAGGAAAAGCGAAATTCCCTCTCGCCAGACGTCCCCATCGCGTAAAATCCTTGCCGCACTATAACGCTGTCCTCAGCCAATAACCATATCCCCGTGTCCGCCGAAGTAGAACGTTTCTTTTCCGAACAAAGCCCGCTTGCCTCCGAGGTTGCGTCCTTCCGCCCGCGCGCCCAGCAGCGCGAGATGGCGATGGCCGTGGCTGAGGCGATACGCGACAACGCCATCCTGGTGGCCGAGGCGGGAACTGGGACGGGCAAGACCTTCGCCTATCTGGTGCCCGCGCTGCTGGCGGGTGGCAAAGTAGTGATTTCGACGGGAACGAAGAACCTGCAAGACCAACTGTTCCAGAAAGACCTGCCGATGGTGCGCGATGCCTTGAAAGCGCCGGTATCGGTTGCACTGCTCAAGGGACGCTCAAACTACGTATGCCACTACCATCTGGCGCTGGCGCAATCGAACGGACTGTTCAAGACACGCGAGGACGTGCGCCATCTCGCCAGGATCGTCGAATACGCCAAAGTGACGCAGAGCGGAGACAAGAGCGGATTGGCGGATGTTCCGGAGAACGCCCCAATCTGGATGCACGTGACGTCGACACGCGACAACTGCCTCGGCCAGGAATGCCCGCAGCACAATGAATGCTTCGTGCTCAAGGCGCGCAAGGAGGCGATGGAAGCCGATGTGGTGGTGGTGAACCATCACCTGTTCTTTGCCGATGTGATGCTGCGCGACGAGGGCGTGGCGGAGCTGCTGCCCGCCTGCAACACGGTGATCTTCGACGAGGCGCACCAATTGCCGGAGACGGCCAGCCTGTTCTTCGGCGAGAGTCTCTCCACCTCACAGCTGTTCGATCTTTCGCAGGATGCGCGTATCGAGGCGCTGAGTTCGGCCAAGGATTTTGCGGTACTGCCGGTGGCCTGCGACGAACTGGAAAAAGCCGCACGCGACCTGCGACTGGCGTTCAAGAAAGAAGGCCGCATGGCGGCGGATGCGACGGAGGGCATCAAGGAGTTTGCGCCCGCGTTGAAGACCCTGGGCGAGAAACTGAAGAACCTGTCCGGGCTGCTGGAGAAGCAGGCGGAACGCAGCGAGGGGCTGGAGAACTGCTGGCAGCGCGCGCAGGAGCTGGTTGAACAATTGAATGCCTGGACAAAGATTTCACCCCCACCCCAGCCCTCCCCCTTACAGGAGGAGGGAGCCGGTGTGGTGCGCTGGCTGGAAGTCTTCCACCACTCGCTGCAACTCAACACCACGCCGCTTTCCATCGCCGACATTTTCAAGAAGCAGATCAGCGGCCATCCGCGCGCCTGGATCTTCACCTCGGCGACGCTGGCGGTGAAGCAGAATTTCTCGCACTACCAGAACGAGATGGGCTTGATGGAGGCGCACACCGCGTGCTGGGACAGTCCGTTCAACTACCAGGAACAGGCCTTGCTGTATGTGCCGCAGAACCTGCCCGAGCCGAACAGCGAGGGCTATACCGAGGCGGTGGTGCAGGCAGCCCTGCCGCTGGTCGAGGCCAGCAGGGGCAGGGCCTTCCTGCTGTTCACAAGCTTGCGTGCGATGCAGCGTGCCTACGAGATACTGCAAGCGGAGTTCGACCGCAAGAACCTCAAGTACCCGCTGCTGATACAGGGCGAAGGTTCGCGCAATGAATTGCTCACGCGCTTCCGCGAGCACGGCAACGCGGTGCTGCTCGGCAGCCAGTCGTTCTGGGAAGGGGTTGACGTGCGCGGCGAGGCCTTGTCGCTCGTCGTCATCGACAAGCTGCCGTTCGCGCCGCCGGACGACCCGGTGTTGGCGGCACGCATCGCGGAGTTGAACAGGCAGGGGCGGAACGCCTTCATGGAATTTCAGCTGCCGCGCGCCATCATCAACCTGAAACAGGGGGCGGGACGGCTGATACGCGACGAGAACGACCGCGGCGTGCTGATGATCTGCGACCCGCGCCTGATCTCGAAGCATTACGGCAAGCGCATCTGGCAGAGTCTGCCGCCTTTCAAGCGCACCCGCGACGAGGCGGAAGCGGTCGCATTCTTCAATAAAGCCTAATCCGCCAGTTCGCAGCGGTTGCGCCCGTAGTTCTTCGCGCGATAGAGCGCATCGTCCGCATCCTTGACGATCCTTTCGTAATCGGGATGCCCGTTGTAGGCGGCCACGCCGATGCTCACGGTGACGTCAGTCACCTTGCCATCGCCGACTCGCAAAGGCTCCGAGGCAAAACGTTCCCGTATGGTCTCGGCCACCTGCAATGCTTGTTCCCTGCCTATCTCGACCAGCACGACCAGCAGTTCCTCGCCGCCGTAGCGGAAGATGAAATCACCCACGCGCACACTGGACGTGACCAGGTCTGCTGCCTGTTGCAACACCAGATCACCCCCGTCGTGCCCATGAGTGTCATTGATGTTCTTGAAGTGGTCGATGTCGAGCAGCAGGATCGCGAACGGCACGTCGCTGTTCCTGGCCAGCGCCAGCTCGCGCATCAGGATGGTGGGCAGGTAGCGGCGATTGAGCAGACGGGTCAGGCTGTCGCGCCCGCTCTCCACTTCGATGAAGCGGTCGAACAGGCCGGTCAGCAGGAATTTTACCTCGCCGATATCGGCCTCGACCTGCCTCATCGCCGCGCGCGCATCGCCGCCGCTTCGGCGCTTCTCGATCAGGCTCGGCAGGAGTGTGCGTTCCAGTCTTTCGACACAAGCGCGTATGCGCTCCAGTTCCGGCGCTTCGTGAAAGATGATGCTGGCCTTGTGCTGCAGCCACAAGCCGAATTCGGAGTGCCGCATCTCGGGCACGCCGGCGGCCTCATCCCCGAGCAAATGCAACAGGATATGCTGGGCCCATTCCGAAAGTGCCGCGCGCTGGCGTTCGCGCTCGGCCAGCATGTTCTGCCCCAGCGCGAACATGCGGTACGATTCGTCGGTACGTACGCTCTTCCCCACATTGACGATGTAGGAATCGGTCATCGCGGACATGCTCAGTTCCATCACTTCGGAAACGAAGCGCGTCGCCTGCACCAGCCCCGCACGGTCCAGTTCGGTCACGACCAGATACTCGGTGATCGCCTGCTTCAACAGTCGTGTCCCCCGCAACACCAGCGAAATGGGCATCTGGATGCGCGCATGCACCACGCCCACATGGCATTGATATTTGTATATCTCTTTCGGGTCTTGTTGCTGCAGGGAGAACAATTCGCGCAGCCAGCCTTGCATGGACGCGTGCAGTCTCTGGCTTACGACATCGTGGCTGATGTAGGGCTTCGCTTCCTTGTCGGCCAGCATATGCTCGTAAAACAGCGTCGCCAGATCGGGAGCGCACCGATTGACCGTATCGCTGATGAGTCTCTTTGTTGTCTCGGGTACCTGCTGATGCAATTGTTGCCAGTCGGTCGCAAAATCGTCGATTTTGCTGTGTTTCATCCTTCATTCCTCCTTCAGTCCTGCTTGTTCTTCTATTTTTCCGTGACATTGTACCCCGAACGCGTTCCGGCCATTTTTGTTGTCGGCACCCGATGGAAGAATGATTGACTGCGCACCCCGGTTTGATGTCCACTGTCGATAAATGTATCAGCATGAACTTTCGACCATGAATCCCACGAGCACTTTCTTCGACGATCTGAGATTCCACATCGACGAAGACAATCTCTTCGTGCGCGCCGAGCAGTTGCGCGCACGCTTGAGACTGCTGCCCATGATGCTGATCGTCCAGATGGTGATCGAGCCCCTTTTTGTGTGGCTGATGTGGGATATCGCATCGCACCGGCAGCTCCTCATCTGGCTGGGAGTAGCCGTTCTGCTGCATCTGGGCGAATTGATGGTCTGGTTCCAGAACCGCGAAAGACTCGACACCATCGAGGAGTGCCAGCGCTGGAGCCAGGATCTTTTCAACTTTGCGCTGGTTTTCGGCATGATGTGGGGAGTAGGCACACTATTCTTCTTCCCCAGCGACCTGCTCACCCAGGTGCTGCTGGTCTGCGTGCTGATGGGCCTTACCGCAGGTGCAGCCATCATGAATTCGATGCATCCGCCCGCCTTCTATGCCTATGTCCTCGGCATGATGCTGCCGCTCATCTTCCGCGTGATGGTGGAACAGGACGAAACACACGTGGCGCTTGGGGCGATGTTGCTGCTGTTCCTGCTGGTGATGTTGAGCTCGGGTCATTTCATGAGCAAGTTCATCATGCTCTCGCTTCGGCAACGTTTCGAAAATGAATCCCTTGCCCAGCAACTCGCCTCGATGAACGATGTGCTGGAACACAAAGTGGAAGAGCGTACCGCTGAAGTCGCGCAGGTACGCGACGTCACCATCATGGCAATGGCTTCGCTGGCCGAGACGCGTGACAATGAGACGGGCAACCATCTCAAGCGCACGCAGAAATACATGCGTGCCCTGGCCATCAGGTTGCGCGACCATCCGCGCTTTCGGGATTTCCTCACTGAGGACAACATCGAATCGCTGTACAAGCTCGCCCCCCTGCATGACATCGGCAAGGTCGGCATCCCGGACGCCATCCTGCTCAAGAAAGGCAAACTCACGCCGGAAGAATTCGAGATCATGAAGACACATCCCACACTCGGAGGGAATGCCATTGCCATGGCGGAGAGCGGATTGCCCACACCCAATCGCTTCCTGCATATCGCCCGCGAGATCGCCACCGGGCATCACGAGAAATGGGACGGCAGCGGTTATCCTCTGGGACTCACGGGAGAAGCCATTCCCATCTCGGCGCGTCTGATGGCGGTGGCAGACGTATACGACGCCCTCATCAGCCGCCGCATATACAAGCAGCCGTTTTCGCATACGGATGCCGTGGCATACATATTGCAAGGACATGGCAAGCATTTCGATCCCGACGTGGCAGATGCCGTTCTGGCAATACAGGATGAGTTCCGGCTGATCGCCGAAAAATATCAAGACGAATGAACCCAAGAATACTCAACCTGCTCGGCGGCGACGAGGACCTCTATCCCCACATGCTGGAGGAAAAATTCCCGCGCGTGTTCAACAAACTGCTCGACCTATGGGAAACACCCCACATCGAGCAATATCTGCAGGATCTGATGGTGGACAAGCGCGGCGGGACCAGGGAAGGATTTCCGATCGAAGCGGCAGGGGAGATCATTCGCCTCGGCAATTATCTTCACGCGTTGCATAACCATGGCAAAAAGATCAATGCATGGGACGACATCCCGGAATACAAACGCCAGGAGCTCGTGCAATACGGCTACGACTTCACGGGGCACGGGCTGCTGCAATCGGTCGATGACAACAATCAGAACGCAGTGCAGATATTCCTGTCCTGCGGAGTTGACCTGGAGGTGCGCGACGACCGCAACTGGACGCCGCTGATGGTCTCCGCCTTCAACGGCAACCTGGATTTCGCACGTTTGCTGATCAAATGCGGCGCCAGGGTCGCCACAAGAGACAGGAACGGCTACACGCCGCTGCACTGGGCAGCCTACAACGGCCACGTCGACGTTTTGAAGTTGCTGATCGAAAAGGGTGCCGAACCGGATACGCGCAGCCATACTGGCTGGACACCGTTGATGCAGGCCGCAACCCGTGGACATCTGATTGCCTGTGCGTACCTGATCTTCAGGAATGCAGACGTCAATTCGGCAACCACCGACGGCTGGACGTCATTGCACAAGGCTTCCAACAACGGGCATACCGAAGTCGTTAAATTGCTGCTCAGCAAAGGCGCCAGCTGTTTTGCAAAATACCAGGACGGCAGTACGCCGCTCGATCTTGCCATCAAGGCAAATCATCAGGACATCGTTGCCTTGTTGAATCAGTATGCAAAGTCCCAGGCTGCACCGCCCCCCCAAACACCGGGTTTACACCTGGAGCCGTAGCCAAGCACTCTCAACGTATCCTGACGCGCGCTTCTCCGGAAACCATCTTTCCGATCACCCGCGCTGCAGAAAATCCCTTTTCCCCGAAGATAGCCAGTATCCGGTCTGCCTCGTTCGCCGCGCACGCCACCAGCAATCCGCCGCTGGTCTGCGGATCGCACAACAGTTTGCGCTGCCACTCGGGAAAGCCTGGCGGCAGATCCACCTCCGCGCCGTAGCTGCTCCAATTGCGGTCCGCCGCGCCGGTGCTGTAACCCTGTTCGGCCAGACGCAACGCCACCGGCAGGAACGGCAACGTGTCGTAATCCAGCTCTGCGCCCAGTTTCGAACCGCGACACACTTCCAGCAGATGTCCAAGCAATGCGAAGCCGGTGACGTCGGTCATTGCGTGCACGCCCGGTATCCCGCCCAGCACCGCACCGACGCGGTTGAGCTGCGTGGTCGTATCCACCATCTGCCTATAACCTTCAGCATCCAGCTCGCCTTTCTTCAGCGCTGCGCTCAATACCCCCACGCCCAGCGGCTTGCCGAGAATGAGCACATCGCCCGTCCGTGCCCGGTCATTACGCTTGATGTGATCGGGATGCGCCACACCTACCGCGACCAAACCATAGATCGGTTCGGGGGCATCGATGGAATGTCCGCCGGCGATCGGGATCCCTGCCGCTTCGCACACCGAAGCGCCCCCCGCGAGGATGTCGCGTATGGTCCCCAACGGTAATTTATTGATCGGCATGCCCACGACGGCCAGGGCGAGAATCGGGGTCGCTCCCATGGCGTACACATCGGACAAGGCATTGGTTGCAGCGATGCGCCCGAAGTCGCGCGCGTCGTCCACGATGGGCATGAAGAAATCGGTGGTGACAACGATGGCTTGCGAGTCGTTGAGTTTATAGACCGCGGCGTCGTCGCTGCTTTCGGTGCCCACCATCAGGTTCGGGTAAGATGGCGGGAGCGGCATTGCAGCCAGCATCTCGGCCAATACCGCGGGTGCGATCTTGCAGCCGCAGCCGCCACCGTGGGAATACTGTGTCAATTTGATCGCGTCGTTCATACAAAATAGTCTATGCAAAATCCAAGGGTCGCCACCGTATCACAACTGTCCGATTTCGACGAAATCATCGACGTTCGCTCCCCCGCCGAGTACGCCGAAGACCATATCCCCGGTGCGATCAGCGCCCCTGTGCTGAACGATGAGCAGCGCGCGGAGGTCGGCACGCTCTACACGCAAGTCTCGCCGTTCGTGGCCAAGAAGCGCGGCGCAGCACTCATTGCGCGCAACATCGCGCAGCATCTGGAAACCTCCTTCAGCGACAAGCCGAAACAATGGAAACCGCTGGTGTATTGCTGGCGCGGCGGCCAGCGCAGCGGTGCGATGGCGCACATCCTTGCGCAGGTCGGCTGGTCCACCGGCAGGCTGGACGGCGGCTACAAGACCTACCGCCGCCATGTCCTCGCCGAACTGGAATCACTGCCCGGCACTCTGCAGTTCCGCGTGGTATGCGGACCGACCGGTTCAGGCAAAAGCCGGTTGCTGCGCGTGTTGCGGGAGAAGGGTGCACAGGTGCTCGATCTGGAAGCACTGGCTCAGCATCGCGGCTCCCTGCTCGGCAATCTTCCGGACGAAGTTCAACCCGCACAGAAGATGTTCGACAGCCGGTTGTGGGATGCACTGCGCCACTTCGATGCCCGGCAGCCTGTATTTGTGGAGGCCGAAAGCAAGAAGATCGGCCTCATCAACACGCCCGAATCGCTGCTGCTCAAAATGCGCGACTCGGATTGCCTGCTGATCGAAGCACCGGTTTCAGCACGCGTACAACTGCTCATGGAAGACTACAAACACTTTTTGAGCGACCCGGCTCTGCTCGTGCAGCGTCTCACCCCCCTGTTGCCTCTGCATGGCCGTCAAGTCCTTGATCACTGGCAGATGCTGGCCGAACAAGGGAAATGGGCTGCTCTGGTTGAGAAGCTATTGATCCAGCATTACGACCCGGCCTATCGGCGCTCCACTGCCAGCAACTTCACCCGGCTGTCCGCAGCAAAAGTACTTCTGCTCGACAATCTTGATGACGCCACGCTACGTGCAGCTACCGTCGCCTCGCTATAACCCTACTAAACAATTATTTACTCGACAAAACCGCCCGATTGCACGAAAATACTTAGCAAGCTAACAATTAGTACGCCAACAACCGCATGAAACCTCTGGACGAACAATTCGCTGAAACATTACATCTGGTCGCGCACGCCTGGCGCACCGAGCTGGACAGGCGGCTCCGGCCGCTCGGCTTTTCGCATTCGCGCTGGCTGCTATTGATGCATCTTTCGCGCCACGACGGCTGCACTCATTGCGAGCTGGCACAACACATGGGCATAGAAGCCGCAACGCTGGTCAAGCAGGTCGATCACATGGAACAGGAAGGGCTGCTCAAACGCTGTGGCAGCGAGACCGATCGGCGCGTCAAACACCTTTACCTGTCGCCCGACGGCAAGAAGGCGGTAGAGATCATCCGCAGCAATGCCGCCGAGTTGCGCAAAGAGATTCTGGAAGGTTCGAGCAAGGAAGATATCGGCGTCGCCATCGCAGTGCTGCAGAACGTCCGCGACAAACTGGCCAGGGAGCCGTAACAACGGGAAATGACGCATGGAACGCCTGAAAGCGCATAAAAAGAAGATCATCATCGCACTGGCGCTTGTTGCGTTGATAGCAGGTTTTTCCATTGCATATTTCGCCCGACTCTCGCGCAGCACCGAGAATGCCTACATCAATGCTGATGTGGTGAATGTGGCTGCGCAGGTCAACGGCCGGGTCGTGGCCGTATACGTCAAGGACAACCAGCACGTACACAAAGGCGATGCGCTGTTCGACATCGATCCCGAACCATTCTCCATCGCACTTGAACGTGCCCAGGCCGATCTCGCCCTCGCCCGGCAATCCGCCCGCCAGGACAGTGCCGAGATTGCCGTCGCCCGCGCGCAGGTCTCCCAGGCTGAAAGCGATCTTGCCAATGCGCACAGCACTTATGCGCGCGACAAGGAATTGGTGGAACAGCATTTCCTTTCGCAACAATCGCTGGACGATGCACAGACCCGCATGCAGGCATTGCAGGCATCGCTGGAACAGGCGCGCGGCAAGCTGACCAAAGCGATGTCCGCCCCGGTAAAGACCAGCGAGCGGGGCGACGTATTGAAGGCACAAGCTGCGATCGACCAGGCCAAGCTTGATCTCGAGCATACGCATGTCATTGCCGCACAGGACGGCCAGATCAGCAATTTGTCGCTCACTGCAGGATCGCTTGTCGGCGTCGGCGTACCGCTGTTCGCGCTCATCGCGGACAACAGCTTTCATATCGATGCCAACTACAAGGAGACCGAACTGGCCGGCATCCACCCCGGCCAGAATGTGGACATCCAGATCGACATGTATCCCGGCCAGCATTTCAAGGGCACGGTGGAAAGCCTCTCCGGCGGCACTGGCACAGCCTTCTCGCTGCTGCCGCCGCAGAACGCGACCGGAAATTGGGTGAAGATCGCACAGCGCGTGCCGGTGCGTATCAAGTTTGCACCCACGGACGCGGCACACCCGCTGCGCATCGGCGCCACCGCAACCGTGAGCGTGCAACTCAAGTAGCGCAGTCATGAGCGGCAACCGGATACTGATCAGCGCCGCCGTGATGGCCGCGACCATCATGCAGGTGCTGGACACCACCATCATCAACGTGGCACTCCCCAACATGGCGGGCCAACTGGATGCCACGCCGGACAACATCAGCTGGGTGCTGACCTCCTACCTGATCGCCTCGGCCATCATCATGCCGCTCACCGGCTTCATCACCGACCGCATCGGACAAAAGCGTTTCCTGCTGATCAGCATCGCCGGCTTCGTCATCACCTCGGCACTGTGCGGCATGGCCGTCTCACTAGCGCAAATGGTGCTGTTCCGCTTCCTGCAGGGGGTGTTCGGCGCAGCGCTGGTGCCGCTGTCGCAGTCCATCATGCTGCAGGTTTTTCCCGGCGAACAGCGCGGCAAAGCCATGGCGATCTGGAGCATGGGTGTGATGGTCGCCCCCATCATGGGACCGACCCTGGGCGGCTGGCTCACTGAAGCGATCAGCTGGCGCTGGACGTTCTATATCAACCTGCCGGTCGGCATCGCTTCCTTCGTGCTCGCCCTGCGCCATGTTCCAGATACCACCACCCGCGAGCGGCGCATGGACTGGCTGGGCTTTGCCACCCTGGCGCTGGGCATCGGCGCGCTGCAACTGGTGCTGGATCGCGGCAACCAGGATGACTGGTTCAGTTCGCAGACCCTGATCTTCGCTGCCTGCGTCACGGTAGTCTCACTGGCCTTCTTCGTCGTTTACACGCTCACCGGCAAGCATCATCCGCTGTTCGACCTGCGTATCTTCCGCGACCGCAATTTCCTGGTCGCCAGCCTGATCATGACCACCATCGGTATCGGCTTCTTCGGTGGCATGCTGCTGCAATCGCTGTTCCTGCAGGAATTCCTGGACTATCCCACCTTCGAAGCCGGCCTCTACATGGCACCGCGCGGACTGGCTTCGTTCCTGGTGATGATCTTCGTCGGCAAGTTCGTGAACAGGATCCCTCCGCGCAACTTCATCTTCACCGGCATCTGTGCCAGCATCGTGGGCAATTACCTGATGACGCGTTTCACCGGCGACATCACCGCGGGCGACCTGATCGTGCCGATGATGCTGCAGGGTGTGGGCATGGGCCTGATCTTCGTGCCTATTTCCACGCTCGCCTTCACGACATTGCCCAGAGAGACCGCTGCGGAAGCCGCGGGGATCTACAGCCTGATCCGCGCGGTCGGTTCCTCGTTCGGCATTTCCATCCTCGCCACCTACTTTTCACGCAGCACGCAACAAAGCTGGAGTCTGCTGCGCGGCGACATCACGCCATACAGCGAGCCGCTAAGAGTCTATCTCGCCCCGCTCCATCTCGGCGCACAGGACCCTCAAGGCATCGCCATGGCTGCCCGCGCGGTACTGCACCAGGCGCAAAATATCGGCTACATCGACAGCTTATGGTTCGCCACGCTCAACTTCGTGATGATGCTGCCGTTGCTGCTGCTGGTGCGCACACCGAAAAAGAGTGCAACCGCGCCACAGCCCGAGGTAATCCTGGAATAGGACTCCGGGCGAAACCGGGAACACCACAAAATAGTGTCTGCATGCGGATATTTCCATCCTGCCGCTCATTTCGCCGTCATTTGCGCGGAAGTTAATACTGATTATTACTAATTCAGAAAATCCTGCAAATTGAATAGCCGATAGCCCGGAAGTCCTTTTGCGACGGGCTTTCCGGGAGTACCCTGAACATTTACTACGACTCCCTGCAGCCTGCACGCCGCGCTATAATCCTTTGCCATCACCGTTTTGCCCTTTGGAGCTAATGCATCTTTCTCGTTTCATACTTTGGAGCCATTCGTCATGTCCCACAATCTGTTCGATACCCGCAAGACTTTCAACCTCTCCGGCAACAAAGAATCGACGCTGTACTCCCTGCCCGCACTGGAAGCTGCCGGAGTAGGCAACATTTCGCGCCTGCCGGTCTCCATCCGCATCGTGCTGGAATCTGTGCTGCGCAATTGCGACGGCAAGAAAGTGACGGAAGCGCATGTGCGGCAACTGGCGAACTGGAAACCCAACGCGGCGCGTGCCGACGAGATCCCGTTTGTCGTTGCGCGCATCGTGCTGCAGGACTTCACCGGCGTCCCGCTGCTGGCCGACCTCGCCGCCATGCGCGATGCCGCCGCCAAGATAGGCAAGAATCCCAAGATCATCGAGCCGCTGGTTCCGGTGAACCTGGTCGTCGACCACTCGGTGCAGATCGACTACTTTAACCAGCCCGACGCGCTGAAGCTGAACATGGAGATGGAATTCGAGCGCAACACCGAGCGCTACCGCTTCATGAAATGGGGCATGCAGGCGTTCGACACATTCAAGGTCGTGCCGCCCGGCATCGGCATAGTGCACCAGGTGAACCTCGAATATCTGGCGCGCGGCGTGCTGCAAAAGGACGGCGTGACCTATCCCGACACGCTGGTGGGCACCGACAGCCACACCACCATGATCAACGGCATCGGCGTGGTCGGCTGGGGCGTGGGCGGCATCGAGGCGGAAGCCGGCATGCTGGGCCAGCCTGTATATTTCCTGACACCGGACGTGGTCGGTGTGCACCTGAAAGGCAAACTGCGCGAAGGCGTCACCGCGACCGACCTGGTGCTGACCGTCACCGAACTGCTGCGCAAACAAAAAGTGGTGGGCAAGTTCGTCGAGTTCTTCGGTGATGGTACTTCCGCCCTCACCCTGCCCGACCGCGCCACCATCGCTAATATGGCGCCGGAATACGGCGCCACCATGGGCTTCTTCCCGGTGGACGAAGTCACGGTCAATTTCATGCGCAGCACCGGACGAACCGATGAAGAAGTGGCCGCTTTCGAGGCCTACTTCAAGGCGCAAGGCCTGTTCGGCGTGCCCAAAGATGGCAGCATCGATTACAGCGGCGTGGTGGAACTGGACCTGGACAGCATCGAGCCTTCGCTGGCCGGCCCGAAACGCCCGCAAGACCGCATCACCCTGTCCAAAATGAAAGAGTCTTTCAATACCCTGTACAGCAAGCCCATCGCCGAGAACGGCTTCAACCAGCCCGCCGACAAGCTGACCAAGCGCTTTGCCACCGGCAAGGACAACACCAATATCGGCAACGGCGACGTGATGATCGCCGCCATCACCAGCTGTACCAACACCTCCAACCCCGGCGTGCTGCTGGCCGCTGGCTTGCTGGCGAAGAAGGCGGTTGCAAAAGGCTTGACCGTTGCGCCGCACATCAAGACTTCGCTGGCTCCCGGATCGCGTGTGGTCACGGAATACCTGACCAATGCGGGCCTGCTGCAATCCCTGGAACAACTGGGCTTCAGCGTGGCCGCTTATGGCTGCACGACCTGTATCGGCAATGCCGGCCCCTTGCGCGAAGACATCGACAAGACCATCACCGACAACGGCCTGATCTGCGCGGCAGTACTCTCCGGCAACCGCAACTTCGAGGCGCGCATCCACCCGAACCTGAAAGCCAATTTCCTGGCTTCTCCTCCACTGGTGGTCGCTTACGCCATCGCCGGAAAGATGAACATCAACCTCGATACCGAGCCGCTGGGCACGGGCAAGGACGGCCAACCGGTATTCCTGAAAGACATCTGGCCAAACAGCGCCGAGATACAGACCGTGATGAAGTTCGCCGCCGACCCGGCTGTCTATCGCAAGCTGTATTCCGACCTGACCAAGGACCTGCCGTTGTGGAACGCGATCAAGGCGCCCACAGGCGAACGCTATCAGTGGGATGACTCCACCTACATCGCGCGTCCGCCGTTCTTCGATGCCGCCGTGCCCAAGGTCGGCGACATCAGGGGCGCGAAGGCACTGGCACTCATGGGCGATTCGGTAACCACCGACCACATCAGCCCGGCCGGCAGCTTCAAGCCCACCACACCCGCAGGCAAGTATTTGCAAGAACATCATGTGGCTGTGAAGGACTTCAACAGCTACGGTTCTCGTCGCGGCAACCACGAAGTGATGATGCGCGGCACGTTCGCCAACGTGCGTATCAAGAACCTGATGCTGCCGCCGAATGCCGATGGCAGCCGCGTCGAAGGTGGTTATACCCTTTACAAGGGCGAACAGATGGCGATCTACGACGCCGCAATGAAACACGTCCATGACGGCACGCCGACGGTGATCTTCGCCGGAGAGGAATATGGCACTGGTTCTTCGCGCGACTGGGCTGCGAAAGGAACACAGTTGCTGGGTGTGAAGGCAGTCATCGCCAAGAGCTACGAGCGCATACACCGCAGCAACCTGGTGGGCATGGGCGTATTGCCATTGCAGTTCAAGGGCAGCGACAGCGCAACCAGCCTGAACCTGACCGGCGAGGAAACGTTCGACCTGGTCGGCATCAGCGACAACATGAAACCCCAACAGGACGTGACACTGACCATCACACGCAAGGACGGCAGCTCGCAAAGTGTCGCACTACTCCTCCGTATAGACACACCGATCGAAGTGGACTACTACCGCGCGGGCGGTATCCTGCCGTATGTGTTGAAGGAACTGGTAAGCCGGTAAGCGGCGCGGCCAGCACCAGAGGGGTTGAAGTTCGCCCCTCTCGTGCCGAGAGTCGTCGAGCCAGAATCAGGCGATACCTGGATGATGAATGGAAGAAAGCCCTTGCATAAGTATGGCAAGGGCTTTTTTATTACATAAATCTTTGGTTGAAAGCATCGTTCCCAAGCATCCGGTGATAATGTCTCTTCAAGATACCCATGCTCGGTTTAAGTGATAATTCACGGTGTATATATTTGGCATATATCCTATCCAGCCAAATAGGCATATCCTTCTCTTTGCGTGGATATTTTTGTCGAAGGGGGCGGCATGAATGAACCAGCAATCGTCCGATCTCGAATCGGATCCGATGAAGATACGCGCAGAAGCAAGATTCAATCTGTATGAGAATCAAAGCCTCACAGAAGTATTTTTACCCTGAAACGTTAGAGTCAAGCACCTTCACTCATACCTGCAAGGAGTAATTATGCATAACGAATCGCATGGATTTTTTCGTCAGCTTCCCAGCGCACTTCCCGGCCTTTCCTTGATAATCGTCACCATGGTCGTGATACGACTGTGGGTCGAACCATGGATGGCCCACACCAAGGTATTCGGCATGGAAAAGCCACTTACCGATGCATTTCACCTCAACTATATTCTGCTCGGCATCCTCTGCGGACTGCTTTATCGCAATGTGATTTTTGGCGGGAAAATGCCGGAGATATTCGTTGACGGTTTCAAGCTGTCCCGTCTCATGATCAAGACCGGCATCATCATGCTGGGCTCTCTGTATACCTTCTCCGCCATCGTCCAGCTGGGTTCCATGGCGATCTTCCTGATCGGCGGCTTCGTCATCATGACCATCATCATGGTACTGTGGCTGGGAAAGTTGTTCGGGCTGGATCGTTCCATGACCGCCGTACTGGCCAATGCCCTGAGCATTTGCGGCGTTAGCGCAGCCGTCGCCACTTCGCCGGCGGTCGAGGCCAAGGCGAGTCATGTCGCCTATGCCATCGCTACCATACTGGGCTTCGGCATCCTGACCATGTTCATCAGCCCGTTCATCGGTCACGAACTCGGCCTGACCGACCTGCAGTACGGCGCGTGGATCGGTACCGGCATACTCAACTCCGGCCAGGTACTGGCGGCAGCACTCGCTTTCAATCCCAATGTGGCGCCGGGTACTGCGGTATCGATCGCCGAAATATGGAACATCATGCGCGTGATCTCCATCCCCTTCGCCGTATTCGCGGTAACGATCTGGTATTGGGCTGGAAAGGAAGAATCTGACAGCTCCGGAAAGAAGAAAACGCTGGGTACGCTGCTGGTGGAAAAATTCCCGGTGTTCGTGATCGGTTTCATGGTCATGGTGTTCTTTACCAGCATGGGTGCCTTCGGTGACGTTGGCATCAAAGGAGGCCCTCCCGCCTCGGAGACCATCAAAACGCTCCGCCTGGTGATGCAATGGATCTTCGGCTTTGGCCTGGTTGGCTTGGGCGGATTCATCGACTTCAAGGAATTGCGCCAGGCTGGTGGCACGCCACTCAAATTGGGCCTGATCGTGGGCACCACCAAATATGTTCTGGCGCTGGTCGTCGTGTACCTGATCAAGGACTATCTGGTGTCAATCTAAAATACTGCGAGGAGAATTCGATCATGACCACCCAACAGAAAACAGGAAGTGAAACCATCGGTGCAGCCGGCCCTAAAAGCAAGATGACGCTGTTCAAGGATGACCGCGCGGAGGATATCGGGGCGATCATCCTGACCGTGCTAATCGTTGCCGTCATCGTGCTGCTTAAAATGAAGTAGATCTGCATGAGCTATAGCAATATTGTTGTCGCGGTAGATGGTTCCGACGCCTCGCAAGAGGCGCTGGACCACGCCGTTGATCTTGCCCGTCAGAGCAACGCATCACTGACGGGCATCTTCATCATCGATACCCAATGGGCCGATTTTATCGGCAACGATTGGCAGTCGGCCAAGGGCGCAAGACAGGGCTTCCTCGACTATATCCGCAAAGAGCAGGAAGAGCAGGCCGAAGCGGCACAGTCACAATTTGAACGAGCCACACAAGGAATGGAACAGTCCTGTTTCTCCGTTCATGCCGGCGATCCCACCGAAGTCCTATTGGCCCAAGCCTCGTCCGAGAATACCGGGATTCTGGTTACTGGCCGGCGGGTGTTTCAGGTGAGCGGCAGACCCAGTCTGAAATCGCTCGCCGCAATCCTTGAAAGGAAAGCGTCCCGTCCGCTGCTTCTGTTTCCCTAGCCGCGATGCCGTACGAGCATTCAATCTATCCTGTGTTTGATATGGTTTATGCGGGCGTATTCGGACTTATAGGTAAATCCGTCTAATTGATGTAAGGTTACTTGCGAGTCTGGACAAACGCTGCCCTGATTAATGGCAGTCGGGTGATTGAGATTTGCCCGGTTTGTCTATATTTTCCAGAAATGAAGTTCACCCGCAAAGCGAGAACACGCCAGCTGCAATACATGGGGACAGCCATGGCAGAAAAAGAAGTCGCACACACTGTTTCAGTAAATAAAGGAGACTCACACTTGCACAATCAGGTTGGGCATCGTGCATTTCATGACCCGTTAACGGGACTGCCCAATCGCGATTTGTTTGTTGAACGGATGAATCGCGAACTGGCGCGTGTGCGCCGTTACGAGAGCGGCTTTGCATTGATCATGCTTGATCTGGATGAGTTCGAGGCCGTAAATGACGCCAATGGTCACGATGCCGGCGATCAAGTGTTATGCGATGTGGCCAATCACCTGGCATCCGCAATTCGTGATGTTGATACTGTCGCCCGAACGGGCTGTGATGAGTTCGCTATCCTGCTGGACGGAGTAATGAACAAAAAGGAAGCAGAGATCGTTGCCCTGAAAATCATGAGAGCCATGTCCGGCCCTATCAAGTTGGGCAATGGTACGCAGATCAGTGTCGGGGCCAGTGCGGGTATCGTCCTGAGTCCGCAGGATGGTTATCTGGCCGAGCAATTGATGCTGTGCGCAAATCAGGCGATGAATGTTGCCAGGAACAATGGCAGGGGGCTGATAGGCTTCAGCAGGAACTTGCAGATGGCCTCCAGAAAAGTGGGCCAGCCCTCACCAGGAGCGCCGCCAACCAATATGAATCTGGGAATTTCCATCCTGGATGAGCAGCATAAAGCCATGGCCAATTTCATCCAAGGGATCATTGAATCACTCAAGAATGGCGATCATTCAACAAAACTGCTGAAGAGAGTTGATCTCCTGGTCGAACTTTGCCGGATACATTTCAAGACAGAGGAAGACCTGATGCAACTCCATGACCTCGATGGTTCTGATGCACATCGTACCGAACACCAGGTGAGGTTGAGACAACTGAGGTCGATCTTCGGAAACCTGAATTTCAATGAAGAAGAACTGGCAAGGGTAATTCACAGCGCCAATGAGTGGTTATGGGAACATATCAGAGAACACGATACCCAGCTTGCCTCGCAACTGAGGAACAAGGGGGTTTCGTGAGCTACGGATACAATGGCTCATCAGGCTTTTGGATGTTTTATATTTCGGCAAGCGACACAATTATTTGCGCGAAAACGGCAAGGGATATCCCATCAGGGTCACCGCGGGAAGTTTCCCGCGCGCCAGTCCCTTTCGCGGCGGCACTGAGCCTCGTTACGCATGATGGCCCTTCACAGGACAGCGCGGGAATTGTGTATGCGACTGTTTCGGCAATCGGTTACGCCATGTGGCGCTCGGCATTACCCGCAATGAAGGCCACGAATGCGGCAACCGGCTCCCGAAGCATCTAATTGACAGTCGCGATACAGGGCGACACAAACAGGTGACCTTTCCAGCCGCCATGGATAGTGCGCGAAGCGACAAGGATCCACATCGCGGCAAGCACGATGACCAGAAACGTCCCCAAGGCGGAGAACGCCGCAATTTTCAGCACAACGCCCAGCTTCAATGTCGTCACCGTATAGACCCCCAGGGGGAAAGTGTAGCCCCACCAACCGAGGTTGAACGGAACGCCGGCGCGGAAATAGCGGATCGTAATAAGGACCGCAAGCAGCAGCCACCAGAGGCCCACGCCCCAAAGCAGCGTGCCTGCAATCACACCGAATCCCTCTGCAATCGTACCGATGCCAGTCATGCCTTGAGCAGCAAGGATTGAAGGGGCATCTGCCCCCAGCAGTATCAAGCCGAGTGCGCCGGTTCCGATCGGCCCGAGCGACAACCAGCTTGAAGCGGCCATGCTATCGGGCGGCAACCTGTGCAAGGCCATGCGCAGGAACAATATCGTGAGAATGGCAAAGGCGACCGGGACCGAATAAGCCCAGAGTACGTAGCTGGCGATCAGTGTGTGAAACTGCGCAGTCGGATCGGCCAGATGCGGTGCAAGCAGGCCGCCGCTCACTGCCGCGACCTCGGCTGCGACGATGGGCAACAGCCATATCGCCGTCATTTTGTCGATACCGTGCGCCTGCCGCGTGAACATGAAATACGGTATGAGAACACCGCAGCCAATCGACATGGCGACATCGATCCACCACAGCACCTGGGCAACATCGATCATGCTTTCGCCCCAGCGGGGCAAGCCGAAGAACAGGAAGCCGTTGATGATCGTTGCCAGCCCCATCGGAATGGTACCGATGAACATCGACACGATGTTGTGGCTGAATATCCTCTTGGCCTCGTCCCAGAACAACATCCAGCGCGCCGTGTAAAGCACGGTGAACAATGTAAACAGGCCGATGTTGAACAGCCACAGCCCTTCGCCTATGGCATGCAACGTCGGGCCCGCACCGGGTACTTGGGGCAAGGCCAGCGCGAGGATACCGGTGCCCATCGTGGCCGCAAACCAATTGGGGGTGAACTGCCGGATCATTTCACGCGGGCGTTCGATTTGCGCATGCGGCTTGAACTCGGTCGCAAGTTCGGAAAGAGAAGTGTGTGTCATCTTGTATTTTCCTTAATCAAATTCAATAGCGCGTCTGCAGGCTTGCTGCGATAGCGCTCCTTGTGGCGCAGCGCAAAAAATGGTCGCGCCGGAAACTCGAACGGCAATACGTGCAACGCTCCGTTGTTCAGCGCGCGCGCAACGACCAGCGCGGAAAGCACGGCCACCCCACCGCCGGCTTCAACCGCAGTCAAGACAGACTCATTCGACGGCAGAGTTAAAGCGATATCGAGTATCGCCGGATCAATCTCCCGGACACGCAGTGCTTCTTCAAAGGTCGAGCGGGTTCCCGATCCCGATTCGCGCATGATCCAGCGCGCACTACGCAGCCATTCGTTATCGATGCGCTCGACCGGTTCGGTTCCGACCAGCAGCAACCGGTCATGCGCAACAGGCCAATGGGTTATCGAGCCATCGTCTATGGTGCCTTCGACAAAGCCGAGTTCAGCCGTTCCTGCAGTCACGCTATGCGCTGCCTGTTCCGTATTGGCGATGGCCAGATCGACAGTGATCTGCGGATAGCGCGAACGAAATGTGGCCAGATGCTGAGGTAACCAGTAGCCGACGATCGTTTGGCTTGCAACCAGGTGCAGAGTGCCGCGTTTCAGTCCCGCAAACTCTGAAAGTGCCTGCTCCGCACTTGCGGCGCGGCCAAGCACCGCGCGAGCCTCGTCCAGAAACACGCGCCCCACTTCCGTCAGTTCGATTCGCCTGCCGATGCGATGAAACAGGACAACGTCGTGGCGCGCTTCCAATGCGGCAATGGCCGCACTCGCTGCCGACTGAGTCACATTGAGCGCTGCGGCTGCTCTGGTCATGTGCTCACGTTCTGCTACACCAACAAAAATTCTTAACTGCTCCAGGGTCATGATTGATCTCGATTGCCGGACAGGCAATATGCGTGAAGAAGATTAATTAATCAAATGAATTATAGTTATTTTACCGATCGTAAAAAGCGATTGATTAATTATGGAAAGAATTAAGTGGCCAATGCCAAAGATCGATATGGTAATTATTTTATCTATATGTTTATAAAATGAAATTATAACAGCAACGTCGGAGTGTTGCCGGACGACACATCTACACGCTCAATGCCAAGGTCCGCTTATGGGCGCCTGCCGCACGGGCAAACATACCCTGAACCGGGTGCCTTTACCCATTTCACTGTTCACTTCGATACGCCCATGGTGTTTCTGCACGATGCCGTATGACAGCGACAAGCCAAGACCGGTACCTTTACCTACCGGTTTCGTGGTGAAAAAGGGATCAAAGATGCGGTTGATATGTTCAGGAGCGATACCCTGGCCCGTATCTTCCACCTCCACCCACACCTCTTGTTCGCTGCTTCCGGTACGAACCGTGATGACACCATTCCTGTCGATCGCCTGTGCGGCGTTCATCAGCAGGTTCAGGAACACCTGGTTGATCTGCGACGGCATGCATTCCACCTCCGGCAGCCCCGCATACTCCCTGATCACTTCCGCCTTGTATTTGATCTCGTTCGCGACGACATTCAGCGTGCTATCCATCCCGTTCTCGAGGTTGGCGTGCTGCCACGTACTTTCGTCGACGTGAGAAAAATCCTTGAGGTCCTGGACGATGCGCTTGACTCGCGCCAGCCCATCCTGAGACTCCTTCAAGAGATTGGGGATGTCTTCGACCAGGTAGGGGAAATCCACGGCTTTCTTGACCCGTGCCACCTCGGGAAATACACCGGCCTCGTTGCCGGCTTCCGCTGCATAAGCGTCGATAACCTTGAACATGCTGCCGATATATTTGCCCAGCGTGCCCAGATTGGAATTGACGAATCCGACGGGATTGTTGATCTCGTGCGCCACGCCGGCCGCCAGCTGGCCGATGGACGCCATCTTCTCTGCCTGCAGTAACTGGGTCTGAGCGGATTCCAGCCGTTCGTTGAGCTGTTTGAGTTCGGCATTATTGGACTGCAACTGGCGATTGGCTTGTTCCACCGCGGCGGTTCGCTGTTGCACGCGCTGCTCCAATTGTTCATTCAGTGCGCGCAGCGCTTCCTGTTCCGCTTCCAGTTCCTGGTTCTTCTTCATCACCTCCAGTGTCTTGTCCCCGAGCTTTCCATACATCTCGTTCAGCGCTTCCATCAGCACGTTTGCTGCCTGGGTCATGAAGGCGGTCGCCTTGCGGGTAGCCTCATAGTGACTGTCTCCGGCCTGCAAGGCCAGTACTTCCTGGGTCATGCGTTTATCCAGACCAAGGATATGCTGTACCAGCCAGTTGGTGAGGTATTTCAGCAACGGCGTGAGAAGTTGCCGGGAAATGTCGGGACTGCTCCGGAGAATCTTCGCCGCCTGTGTCACCTGGCTGGTGAAATGCTGATGCGCCTTGATATGGACAGCCTGGTGAGCCTCGTCTATCGCATAGTGCTTCATCAGCTTTTCTTCGGCTTCGAAATGATACACCGTGTAATTCGCCAACTCGTTCAGGATAGCGTCCAGCGCCGCGTAACTGGTCTGGTTCGCGCTGATGGAACCCAGGCGGTTGATGATGTCCACCAGCTTCTGATGTTGGACATCCACCGCATCGACACCGGTATCGAATTTGTTGTCCCAGTTGAAGGCTATGAATTTCTCATCAGCTTCCGTATACATACCGGCCCCCATTCAAAATTGCCGACCTCTTCTGTATCCCTTAACCCACAGCCTCCGTCGCAGGCCCGTCACTGGGGCTGTTTAACCGGCAGCCAGACACGAAATGTTGTCCCCTTGCCGACATCGCTCTGCACTTCCATTCTCCCGTGGTGCTTCTGCACGATTCCGTAGGATAGCGACAATCCCAGCCCAGTCCCTTTACCGACCGGTTTTGTGGTGAAAAAAGGATCGAATATCTTCTGCATGTGCTCGGGAGCGATACCGTGCCCGGTATCAGCAATGTCCACCCATACTTGATCTGCCTCTTGTCCTGTGCGGATCGTGATCGTGCCTCTTTCCGCAATAGCGTGTGCGGCGTTCACCAGCAGGTTCATGAATACCTGATTGAGTTGCGAAGCCAGACACTCCACTTCGGGGATATCGCCATATTCCTTGACCACGGCGGCCTTGTACTTGATTTCGTTGTTGACGATACTCAGGGTGCTGTCGAGTCCTTTGCGCAGGTCCGAGAAATGCCATTCATCGGAAGCGCCCACGTGAGAAAAGTCCTTCAGGTTCTGCACGATCACCTTGACGCGGGTGATACCGTCCTTCGATTCATCCATCAATGCGCTCAGGTCCGTTTTCAGGAATGCGATATCCAATTCCTCTTTTGCCGTCTGAAGCAATCTCCGCACGTCCTGATCCGGGATCGCCTCTTCAGCCTTTTCATACAGCTCGATCATGCGGAAGGTGGATTGCACGTATTTTTCCAGCGTACCCAGGTTGGAGTATACAAAGCCGATCGGATTGTTCAGTTCGTGCGCCACGCCTGCCGCAAGCTGGCCTATCGATGCCATTTTCTCCGATTGCAGCATGAGGCTGTAAGCATCTTCCAGCTTCTTGATCAGGACGCGCTGCTCTTCCTTTTCCTTGTTCAGATCCGCTTCGGTACGCCTGCGTTCTGCCAGTTCATTGCGCAGATCGGCATTGGCCTCGGTCAACTCCCTCGACATCAGATCAAGGGAGCGCTCGATCATCAGGCGATCGGCGTCGGCGCTGAAATACGCTTCATTCACCGCCGCAATGAAATTCTCGAACGCCGGCGGCAGCGTCGCCTGTTCATCTATGTAACGCTTGATCTGGCGTTCGAGCAGCCTGTGCACAGTTCATCTCTCCGAAAATGTGGTGATCGTCATCGTCTGGTTGTGCAACTCGCACTGCGTGATGGCGCCATGCGGACAGATTTCGCCGTAGGAATAAAATCCGGCGAGCACCGTATTCTTTCCCAACACTCCGCGCACGCTTTCGACCTCCTCCTCGATGCGCTGCTTCAGCACCAGCTTGCGCCCGACGCAACTGACAAGCAAAGCCAGTTCCGGCTCGACCGAGCCCAGCATTTCGTAGCTGGCACGAGCCGCACCCTCGGCACCATCGACAAGACGATCGAAATTGGCCTTCATCAAACGTGCATAACCGCCCTCGGGCATATCCCCCGCGAAGGTCAGGCTCTGCTCTTCCTCATTGACGGCCAGCACCGTGCGAACCAGGCCGAAATCATCCTCGCCGTAGCGTAGCATCAGGGGGAACAGCAACGCATCCGCTGGTCCTGTGTATCGTTCGCCCAGATATTTCTTGTATAGCTCCAGTGCAGAACGTCCGTCCAGCTCATACAACACATTGCCTTTGGAACGGGTGATCCGGCGCTCCGCACCAAAGGAGTCCCAGCCGCCGAGGGAACCGTAGCCAACCCTGAGGCGTTTTCCGTAAAAGCCCAGCGCAGTGATCACACCCTGGCTGGGTACGCGATCCGCAAAAACCAGGGTCTGCCGGAAAGCCGTACCATCTCCTGCGAGTCCGCCGGTGACGGCCACATCGGCCGGCAAGTTCTCGCGCAGGCCACGTGCCAGTTCGCTGCCGTTGACCTTCAGACCGTCGGAGAGTACCAACACATGCACCAACTCCTGCGTCGGAAGCGCTTTAGCCAGGCGCTCACCCGCGGCAAGGCTGTCTCCTCCCTCCGCGATGACCTCATGCACCAGCTTGAACGCGGTATGCTCGAAACGCAGTGCAGTGACGACAAGTGTATCGTCGCGCACTCGGGTTCCGCAGATTTCACCGGATGTTGAACACCCGACCAAGGGCGCACCCGGATAGCGTGCACGAACGTCATCCATCACAATGGTATCGTCCAAAATATGCCCGGCACCGAAAGCCAGCACCAGAGAAGCGTTGCCGTCGAGCTGCGCCGCCGATTCGATTTTCCAGCCTTCGCCGACGGTCCAGTATTGCTGTTCTATCTTCACGATGGATTGTCCCGATTAGTTGGAAGTCAGCCTGCCGACCCGCTACGCGAAAAACTCCGGGCCATGCATCATTTTTTATCAAGCACATAAATGACCAGCTCGTCACCGAGTTGTTTGAAGCCCCTTATCTGATCGATCAATGAAGCGTCCAGCAGGTGTTCTTTCGACAGCAACAGGTCGCCCTGACCGCTCAGCAAGTCACGTGACAGCACCATGCCGGGCCTGAGTTGCTCCGGACGCAGCGCCTGTTCTTGAACGACATGAGCGGCCGACTCCATGACGGACATGAATGCACCCACTACCGCCGGGTCATAACGCTTGCCGCTCCCTTCCTGAATGAACAGCACCGCGTCGGCCTGCTTCAGGCGCTTGCTCAACAGCATGCCGATCTGGACCGCGTCATACTCGTTCGCCAGCGCAATGATCCGCGCCCCCAAGGGAATTGCCAGCCCCTGCAGCTTGTCCGGGAAGCCCAGCCCGTCAAAACGTTCATGGTGGCTGCGTATCAGTTTTGCCGCACCATTAAGCGGTTCCAGCGCCATTAACGCCGTCTGTCCTTTGACAGGATGTTTGATCACATCGAGTCGCTCTTCGCTGGTCAGGTTTGCGAATGACTTTTCCAGCAGGTAATCCGGGAATCCGATCTTCCCGACATCGTGCAGCAGCGCGGCAAGGAATATATCCTGCGCATCCGCGTCATTCACCTTCATCTTCTGGGCAATGGCTCGGGACAGCTCGGCGACCCGGCGCGAGTGTCCGGCCATGGCACCTTCGCGCATCTCGATCAGGTTGGAGAAAACCCGGATCGACGTAATGAAATCCCGTTTGAGCTTGTCGTGCGCGATTTCCAGAAATCCCATCGTCTGGCGTACTTCCTCCGTGCGCACCTTGACCTTCTGTTCAAGATTTGCATTCAGGTCCTTCAACTCCTCGTTTTGCTTGCGCGTCAGTTCTTCCAAGCTCCGGTTTGCAGACTCGAGCGCTTTCTGGTGCAAAGCCTGCCTGATGGCCAGGACGATGTCGTTATCTTCCCAAGGCTTGGATATGTAGCGGTATATATGCCCCTTGTTGATGGCATCGATGGTCGCTCCGATCTCGGCATGCCCGGTCAGCAGAATGCGTATCGTGTCCGGCCATCTGGCGTTCACCTGCTCCAGGAATTGCGCCCCGCTCATTTCCGGCATGCGCATATCGGAAACCACCAGGTCGACCGCTTCGCGCTGCATGATCTCCAATCCTTGCGCGCCGCTCTCAGCCGTGAATATGCGGTAACCGCAGGGGCGGAACAGGCGCTTCAGCGAAGACAGGATGTTCCCCTCGTCATCCACGAACAGCAGGGTCGAATTTCCCTCCGTTCCGTTCTGGGATGCCGGGATTCCGGGCTTTTCACTCATTTGTATTTCCATCGTCAAAGCTCCCCTCGGACTGCCGGGTTGATACGGGACTCACGCTTCCAGCATAAGATTTGCCACGGCATTCAACTGGTCCGGCTGCGGCATGCCGGGTTCAATGCGTTCCCAGCTTATCTGCAAACGATTCCGCAACACTTCAGGCAGGCTTTCGATCAAGGCGTCACCCTTCAGCCCGCTTTCAAGCGATGCCGCAACGTACACCATGCCGCTGATCGGCTCGAACGGCTCATGATCCGGCACGCGCCAGAAATTGATGGCGTGCTCGATTTCCGGCGGAAAGTTCCAACGTTTGGCCATTTCCGCTCCGATTTCGGAGTGGTCGAAGCCGAGCACGGCCTGCTCGACCTCGATCAGGTTCAATCCTGTGGTCTTTTGCTGCGCCAGTATGTCCGCAAACTTTTCCGGGATGCAGATACTCAACACCAGTTGTCCGACATCATGGAACAAGCCGGATGTGAACGACAGTTGCCGGACTCCACCGAGGCGCTGCGCCAGCGCCTCGGTGTAGGAAGCCACCTTGAAACTGCGCATCCAGTAGGCATGGCGGTCAAACAGGCCATCGGCACCCGCCGGGAAGGCGCGGGTGAATCCCGCCGATACCACCAGCGAGCGGACAGTGTCGAATCCAAGCACAGTGACCGCATCCTGTATCGAACCCACCTCGCGCGACAAACCGTAAAACGAGGAATTCGCCACGCGCAATACCCTGGCGCTCAATCCCTGGTCGAGCTCGATCTTGCGCGCCATGATGGCACTGCCCACATTGGCGTCCCTGAAACTGGACATCACCTCCCTGACCACCAACGGCATGGCGGGCAGCTGGTGCAGCTTGTCCAGGATCGCTTCTTTGTCTGTCACGGCGGGCATATTCTCTTTCACTCCTGATCGGCGACAACGACGAGTACCACTCCCTGCGACGATGAAATCTCCCCCATTGGGCTGCACCAGCACTGGGACTCACGGCCATCCGCCAGCCGGTAGAAAACTTTCCTTTTAAACTTGCGGCTATCCTCGTCATGGATATAGCTCAGCAATTCCGGCGGGATCACACTGTCGGCCACCTCGCCAAGCAATGGCCGCATGCCATTTTCTGAAAACAGGCCATGCGCGTTCTGGTTGGCGATGGCGATCACCCCGTCATTTCCGATACCGATTACCGCCACCGGCAGGCGTTCCAGTACTTCCTGCGACACCTGCAGAATCTCAAGGTTGCGCATCACTTCCCGGGTCTTCTCTTCCACGCGCAATTCAAGCTCATGGTTGATGCGCATCAATTCCTCGTTCGCATCCTCCAGCTCGCGTGCCAATCGAACATTTTCGATCTTCATTTCATAACGCTGGAATGCCTCTTCCACGTTGGCTCGAAGCAGCTCGTCTTCCCAAGGCTTGGTAAGGAATTTATAGACCGCGCCGCGGTTGATGGCATCGGTCACCGTATTGAGTTCGGTATAACCGCTCAGTACGACACGCACAGTATCGGGATAAAGTTCCCGCACCTTCCCCAAAAATTCAACGCCCGTCATTCCGGGCATACGCTGGTCCGAAATGATCACGCCAACCTCATTTTGCGCCAGCAACTCCAGCCCGGCTTCGCCGCTGTTGGCACGCAGAATGCGGTAGCCGTCCCGGCGCAGCAAGCGCACCAGCGCGGAAGTGATATTCTCCTCGTCGTCGACCAGCAACAGCGTACGTTCCATCATCCCCCCAGAGCACAATTCAGGGTTTCGCCCTTTTGCAGCAAATACGTCATTTCAGCGGCAGGCACAGGACGGCTGAACAAGTATCCCTGCATTTCATTGCAACCCATCTTGCGCAGCTGCGCCAGCTGACTCTTCGTTTCCACGCCCTCCGCGATGATGCTTAATCCGAGGCTATGGCCCAGCGCGATGATCGCTGCAACGATCGCTTCATCGTCGCGATCGCTGGAAAGGTCATGCACGAAGGACTGGTCGATCTTGAGGCTGCTAATCGGAAAGCGCTTCAGATAGCTCAGGCTCGAATAGCCGGTGCCGAAATCGTCTATGGAGAACCGGATGCCCGATTCGTGCAACTTGTTCAGCGTATCGATCGCCCCTTCTGCGTTGCTCATCAACAGGCTTTCTGTCAGTTCCAGTTCGATTTCCCCCAAAGCCGGGTCAAGACCATTTTCGTTCAGGATGCCCAGTACCAGGCCGGCAAAATCCGGTTGTCTGAATTGCAGCGTGGACAGGTTGACCGCAATATGGATATTTGACAAACCGACTGCTTTCCATGCGCGCGCCTGCTTGCACGCTGCCCGCAAGACCCATTCCCCGACCGGCAGGATAAGGCCTGTTTCTTCCAGCAGCGGAATGAACCCGCCCGGCATCACCAGTCCGCGATCCGGGCTTTGCCAACGCAACAGGGCTTCCATTCCCACGATCTTTGCGCTGTCCATATCGACCTTCGGCTGGTAATAGAGCGTGAATTCCTCCCGCTCAATGGCGCGGCGCAATTCGGTTTCCAGATTCAGGCGCTGCCATGCGGTAGCATTCATGTGTCCCGCGTAAAACTGGAAATTATTGCGGCCTTCATCCTTCGCCTGGTGTTGCGCAGCATCAGCATTCTTTAGCATCGTTGCCGTGTTCAAACCGTCGAGCGGATAGATACTGATCCCTATGCTTAACGTGACGAAGATTTCGCTGTCTCCTGTCGATATGGGATTGTGCGCGAACGAATCAAGCAGCTTCTGCGCCACCTCGGCAGCATCGTGGGCTGCCTTCAAGTCCGTCAGCACAAGTCCGAATTCGTCGCCGGCTGTCCGGGCAACCGTGTCGCAGGCGCGAACATGGCTGGACAGCCTCCCCGCCACGGCCTGCAGCAGCTGGTCACCGACAGGGTGGCCGTAAGAATCGTTGATCTGCTTGAACCGGTCAAGATCGAGCGACAGGACCGCTACCATGTGGTTATCGCGATGGGCGCGGGCCAGTTCCTGCTCTAGCCGGTCGAGAAACAAGGTGCGGTTAGGCAGACCGGTGAGTGCATCGTAATGCGCGAAGCGTTCGATCTGGATGTCCTTGCTCTCCATGGCGGCCGCAAGTTCCAGATTGACCTGCGCCAGTTGATCGTTTGCGGACTGAATGTCCCGCAGCAGGTGTTCCTTTTCACACGCCAGATCCCGGCGCCAGAACGCTTCCATGACGTCCACGCGCAAGACTTCGTTGTCCCAGGGTTTGGAAAAAAACTTGTAAATCGCACCCTGATTAATGGCCTCTTTCACCGAATCGAAATCGGCGGTACCGCTCAATACGATGCGTATCGTTTCAGGATACAACTCTTTGACTTGGGACAGGAACTCGACCCCGGACATTTCCGGCATACGCTGGTCCGAAATGACTACACCGACCTCGTGCCTGGCCAGCATTTCCAGGCCCTGCCGCCCGCTGTTCGCGCGCAGGATCCGGTAACCGTCATATCTGAGCAGGCGTTCCAGAGCGGCAATGACATCTTCCTCATCGTCGACCAGCAATAAAGTACGATCCACCGCATCCCCCAATGTTGCATTGAGATGCCACACTTTATCACGTCATCCATTGACTGGCACCGGGATGACTCATTGGGCCATGAATCGTTGCGACGCATCGGCTGTTGAGCAATCCTGCATGAACCGCGTATCGGCCTAATCGATACCTTGTATCAATTGTTCCAGACGGGAACGGCCTTCAGGTGTAGCCATCACCATCAGCACATCCTTATCCTGCAACAGGTAGCCAGCCTGCGGATTGAACTGCCAGGTTTCCTCGCGCTGAAGCGCAAGCACCATGCAGTCCTTGTTGCTGTGATACAGCACACTCAACGGTTTGCTGGTCAGGCTGTCCGGAATCACGATTTCTTCCATTCGAAGCTTGCTGTCCGATTTCAGCATCTCATCGAGAAAATTCATCACGTTTGGCCGCACCATGGCTGAAACGATGCGCAAGCCTCCGCTGAAGTCCGGCGAAATGACTTCGTCCGCCCCTGCGCGCCGTGTTTTTTCCGCGTTTTTTGGCGCATGGCAGCGCGCCACCACACGCAGTTTCGGATTGAGTTGTTTGGCGCTCAGACTGATGACGAGATTGGCGCTGTCGTCGTGTGCCACAGCAAATACACCCTTGGCACTGGTCACTCCGGCTGCCAGCAGCACATCGTTGTCGGTCGCGTCCCCATGCAGATAGAGCTGCGCCGGGTGCATCTCCAGGTACTGATGGATGTTTTCGAGGTCGTTGTCGATGATGACGGACGGGCGACCGGTCAGCTCAAGATCATGGGCCACATTGGTACCCACCAGCCCAACGCCGCACACGATGTAATGATTTTTCAGTTGCCCTATCTTTAATTTCATCTTCTTTCTCCGCCGAGAGATATTGAGATCGCTTTCCAGCATGAACGCCGTCACTGTGGAAAGTACATAACCCAGAACACCGATACCCGCGATACCGATAAACACAGTGAACAGGCGCCCATACTCATGTCCGGTGACGTCGACCACCTCGTGATAACCGATGGTGGAGATCGTGATGAAAGTCATGTAGAAGCAATCCATCCAGGAGTACTGCGGTCCGCCCAGGATCCTGTAGCCTACCGTGCCGGCGACGAAGACCGATACGAGCGCCAGCAGGGCGATAAGGAGGTTGCGGATGACTTTCGATTCGTGGTGATCGACCATGCTATTCGTCCTGTCCCCCTGCATCGGGGAACAGCACATCGGTAAAACCGAAGTTTTTCATGTCGCGAATGCGCATCGGGTACAGGATGCCGTCAAGATGGTCGCATTCGTGCTGCACTACCCGGGCGTGGAAACCGCTCACCGTACGATCGATCAGCGCGCCATATTCGTCGCGGCCCTGATAACGCAAGCTGGCGTAGCGCGGGACAAGGCCGCGCATGCCGGGTACGCTGAGACACCCTTCCCAGCCATCTTCCATGGCGTCGGTCAACGGAGTGAGGACGGGGTTGATCAGCACGGTCTGTGGTACGGTTTCGGCATCGGGATATCGCGGGTTCTTGTTCACTTCGAAGATGACCACGCGGAGATTCACACCGATCTGCGGCGCAGCCAGTCCGACGCCGTCCATGGCGAGCATGGTATCGCGCATATCGGCCAGCAGGGTATGCAATTCGGCCGTATCGAACAGCACCAGCTCTTCGGCTCTGCGCAGCAAACGCGCGTCGCCCATGCGCAACACTTCCCTAGTCGCCATCTTGCTCTACCGCATGTTCGAGGATATTGCGCACCCGCTCCATCGCCGGACTCATGACTACTCCTATCGATTCAAGAGGAACACGGTCGCGGCTGCTACCGCGTCCCGCCGCATAATTCACCACCACGGCGATGGTGGCGTACGCCACGCCCAGCTCCTTTGCCAGCGAGGCTTCCGGCATGCCTGTCATGCCGACCATATCCGCGCCGTCGCGTTCCAGCCGGTTGATCTCTGCCGACGTCTCCAGCCTCGGCCCTTGTGCCACGGCATGCACTCCTCCGTCAACACAGGTCTCGCCCGCACGCTTCACCGCTGCCAATACCTGCTGGCGCATGGCTTCGTTATAAGGCCGCGTGAAGTCGATGTGCGTGACAGGCCTGTCCTTGCCGTCAAAATAAGTGAAGTCGCGCCCATAGGTATAGTCGATGATCTGGTCCGGGACAACCAGCGTGCCGGGCACCAGATCGGCGCGGATTCCGCCGACGGAAGTGGCCGCGATGATGCGCATCGCACCCTGGTCGCGCAGTGCCCACAGATTGGCGCGATAGTTCACCTCGTGCGGCGGGATGGTATGACCGTAACCGTGGCGAGCGAGAAACATGACTTCATGCTGGTTGATGGTGCCGAACGTCACCGGCCCGGAGGGCTCGCCGTACGGCGTGCGCATCACTTGCCGGTGGGTGATTTTGAGGTTCGTCAGTTGGGAAAGTCCGGTACCGCCGATGATTGCCAGCATATCAATATTCCTTTACTGCATAGATTGCGGGCAAATTGCGCCATGCTCCATGGATATCCATCCCGTAGCCGAACACGAAACGGTCGGGCAATTCGAGGCCAACATAATCGGCGCGGATGGGTTTGTCCTTGCCGTTCTGTTTGTCGGCAAACACGGCGCTGTAAAATTCGCGCGCCCCCAGCTCCATCACGCGCTGTCTGATCGCATGCAGGGTTTCGCCCTCGTCAAGAATATCATCCACCACCAGTATGACCTTGTCGCGCACATTTTCGCGCGGTGCCACCTTCCAATGCAATTCGCCGCCGCGCTTTTCGCTCCCGTAGCGCGACACGTGCAGATAATCGAAATCCAGCGGGAAGTCGAGCAGGGGCAGCAATTGCCCGGTGAACACGACCGCCCCGCCCATTACAGACAGTACCAGCGGATGCCGGTCCGACAACGTTGAATTGATAGCCTGGGCCACACGCTGCACGGCGGCCTGCACCTCGTCTGCCGAACGAATCAACTCGGCATCTTGCAGAATGCTGCGCGCCTGCAGGTTGTCCAGGATCACGACACTGTCTGCAGGTAGGCTGCAAAATCCTGGCGCAACTCGTGATGTTTCAATCCGAATGCGACCTGAGCCTGCAAATATCCCAGTTTTGAACCGCAGTCATAGCGGGTACCGCTAAAGCGGTAGGCCAGCAATTGCTCTTCCTTGACCAGTTCGGCAATGCCGTCGGTGAGCTGTATCTCCCCCCCTGCGCCGGGCTGGACATTCTCCAGATGATGGAAAATGCGCGGTGTCAGGATATAACGCCCCACTACCGCCAGCGTGGATGGCGCAACCTCAGGCTTGGGTTTCTCCACGATACCGTGCACGCGCTCGACGTTCATTTCCAGATTGGTACTGCTGACGATACCGTATTGTTTGGTATGCGCACGCGGCACGTCCTGCACCCCAAGAATGGAACATTGATGCTTTGAGAATACGTCCACCATCTGCTTGACGATAGGAGGGGTGCCATCTATCAGGTCGTCGGCGAGGATCACTGCAAAAGGCTCGTCCTGGATGACCGGTTTGGCGCACAGTACGGCATGCCCCAGCCCCAGCGGCTCCGCCTGACGGATATAGATGCAGTTCACATGCCTGGGTACCACGGATTGCACCAGGCGCAGCAATTCTGTCTTGCCTTGCGCTTCCAGCGTGGCCTCCAGTTCGTAGGCCTTGTCGAAATGATCCTCGATAGCGCGTTTGTTGCGTCCGGTGATGAACACCATATCGGTGATACCCGCCGCCACCGCTTCTTCCACCGCATATTGGATCAGCGGCTTGTCCACCACCGGCAACATCTCCTTGGCGGTTGCCTTGGTGGCCGGCAGGAATCGGCTGCCCATGCCGGCAACCGGGAACACGGCTTTCGTGATTTTTTGTTTCATGTCTTTTCACACTCTTTCAGTCGTTCCAGTAACTGCTGTTCATCCCATACGGGTATATTCAGCTCCCTTGCTTTCTCCAGCTTGCTTCCAGCTTCTTCACCTGCAACCACATAATCGGTCTTTTTGGATACAGAGCCTGCGACTTTCGCACCCAGTGACTCAAGACGGGATTTTGCCTCATCGCGGCCCAGGCTGGCTAGTGTTCCGGTGAGAACGAAGGTCTTGCCGGACAACGGCAACGCATCGTTACTTGCGCCATCGTGCTCTTCCCAATGCACACCCAATGCGCGCAATTGCTGCACCACCTCGCGGTTATGCATTTCGCCGAAGAAAGCAACGATGCTTTGCGCCACCACCGGCCCCACGTCATGCACGACCAGAAGTCGATCTTCACCGGCCTGCATGATGACATCGAGCTTGCCGAAATGCCGGGCCAGATCCTTGGCCGTGCTTTCGCCGACATGGCGTATGCCCAGCGCAAACAGGAAGCGATTGAGTGTGGTGGATTTGCTCTTTTCCAGCGCGTCCACGATGTTCTGCGCGCTTTTCTCGGCCATGCGCTCCAGTGCAGCCAGCGATTGCGGATTGAGTACCTTCCTGTCATACAAGTCAGACAGAGAGTGGATGATATTCTCATCCACCAGCTGATCCACCAGCTTGTCGCCCAGTCCCTCGATATCCATCGCGCGCCGCCCGGCGAAATGCAGGATGGCCTGCTTGCGCTGGGCCGCGCAGAACAGGCCGCCGGTGCAGCGCGCATCAGCCTCCCCCTCCTCCCGCACCACATGGCTGCCGCATACGGGGCAGGTTGTCGGCATGACGAAGGGCTTTGCGTCCGCAGGCCTGCGCTCAGGCAGTACGCCCACCACTTCCGGGATCACGTCGCCTGCACGGCGCACGATCACGGTATCGCCGATATGCACGTCCTTGCGGCGGATCTCGCCTTCATTGTGCAGCGTGGCATTGCTCACCGTGGTACCGCCAACGAACACTGGCTCCAGTTTGGCAACCGGGGTAAGCTTGCCGGTACGCCCTACCTGCACCTCGATGTCGCGCACGATGGTCAGCTGCTCTTCCGCCGGGAATTTGTGCGCCACCGCCCAGCGTGGCTCGCGGGAAACGAAGCCGAGTTCGGCCTGCAGCTTCAGGTCATTGACCTTGTAGACCACGCCGTCGATGTCGAACGGCAACTCATCGCGTTTGGCGGCTACGCGGCGATGGAACTCGGCGAGTGCGTCTGCGCCGCGCACCACCGCACGTTCAGCGCATACCGGTATGCCAAGCTTCGCCAATGCATCAAGAATACCGCTGTGCGTTTCAGGTAAAGTCCAATCTTTCACCTCGCCCAAGCCATAAGCAAAAAACGACAGTGGTCGCTTTGCTGCCAGTTTGGGATCGAGCTGGCGGATACTGCCTGCCGCGCCGTTACGCGGATTGACCAGAGTCGCCAACCCCTGCGCACGCTGCTTTTCGTTGTAGCGCTCGAAGTCCCTGCGCGACATGTATACCTCGCCGCGAACTTCGAGTACGTCAGCTGCACAGCCCTTTAGGTGCAGGGGAATGCAATGGATGGTGCGCACGTTCTGCGTCACATCTTCTCCTGTTTCGCCGTCACCGCGTGTAGCGGCTTGTATCAACACACCGCGCTCGTAGCGCAGGTTGATGGCAAGGCCATCGAACTTGAGTTCGCAGGCATATTCGATGTCACCCGAAGTCCCCAATGCGTTGCGCACGCGCGTGTCGAAGCTGGTCGCACCGCTGGACTCCGTATCGGTCTCCGTTCGAATGGAGAGCATCGGCACGGTATGGCGCACGGATGCGAAACCCTCCAGTATCTTGCCTCCAACCCGTTGTGTGGGGGAATCGGAAGTCAGCAGCTCTGGATGTTGTATTTCAAGTGCCTGCAATTCGCGGAACAGCCTGTCGAATTCCGCGTCGGGTATGGTCGGCGCGTCCAGCACATAATAGGCATGGTTGTGCCGTTCTATTTCTGCGCGCAAGTACGCGATGCGTTGTGCTGCTGTCATCAGGAAAACAGTCGAAGGGCTTGCGCGCTGCCCGGCGTGATGTGCCCGACAAGCATGAGGTCTTCAGTAGCCGCTACTTGCGCGCGTATCTGCGCAATAGCCCCATCGCTCAGCGCCACCCGCTGGTCATCCACCAACGTGAGGCGCAATGATTTGGCCAGAGACTGTGCCAGTGCCACCATCTCGTCGAAGCAACGGACCGGCTCGACTACGCGCGGAATATCCAGCAGCAGGGTCAGGCTATCCACGCGCGACTGATTGAGGGTATGGGGGTGGAATGCCATACCGTCGGATGCGCTCAGGCTGAACAGGTGTGCGCCCCCTTCATCCAGCAGGTGAAAGGTGCCATCGGTCTGCAGACTCATTCCCTGCTGCGCAGCGGCGTTCGCCACTTCGGTACCGAACAGTTTCCGGTCGCCGCCAGTCAACAGGTTGATACCGATCATCTGGTCCACGTCGGCACAAAAACGATCCAGCTCCTGCGCGCGTTGCAGCGCTTCTTCCACTGAGGACAACTTCACATCTACATGCAATTGCGCAGCGATATCATTCAGCAAGTCGCGAAACCCGGACAGCCGACTCTCGCCCACGGCACCGGATCTGTCTACGAGTTGCAGACCGATCCTGAATGCACGATAGGTCTGCCCGCTTTCCGGGATCAGGCGCTCCCACAGACCGCTGCCGGTATTCAGCCCGCAGGCGTGAACGCTCTTGCCGAAATCGAACCGTTGGGGCCACAGGACATTCAGGACCACAGCCGTCTGCGGGGTTTTAAGCAGGAAGGTGGCGACATAATCGGTCGCATCGTTAAGCAGGCCGCAAGCCTCGTCCTCTACCCTGTCTGGGCTGTCTTGAACCAGCGACGGCGCCTCGTTCTCCGCGTCAAACGAAGTGTGGGCGGCGGGCACGCCTGTCGTGACCTGCAAGGAGGATTCGGCTTGCTTCGACTTGACTGGTTCAGCCTGGCTGCGACGATATCGCCATTGTTGCCATTGGCCATAGAGAAAGACTCCGGCGACCACCACAAGACCAATGACCAACAGACTCAACTGAAATTCACTCATGTTCGAATACCGGGGAGCACACCAAGTGGGAAATACCCATGAATTATCTCAAATCCTTGCTTAGAATGGCAGGTCTTAAAGTATTGCGGCCACTTGTCGCTAACCGTAAGATCGGCCATGCCGTCATTCGGACAGTTGACGATGGCGGCCGCGAAGGTTCTACTTACGCCGGCGTGTCCCGAAGAACCGGCATTGGGACCAACCTCACTCCATCCATAACCCCGCACCGAAGACGGGGCAGAGTATCTCACGATGCGTTTACAAAGGAACGACCATCATGCCATTCGAAATCATCAGCCAGAACGACAAGAACCTGTCTCATCCCACGATCGCGATCATCGACGATGAGTTCACCAGCCGCATCATCCTCGACAAGATCGTGCGCAGTCTGCAGAAGGATATTTTCGTTCAGGCATTCGCCTCCCCCCTGGGGGCGATCGATTGGCTAAGGCTGAACCAGCCCGACCTGATCCTGGTCGATTATCTGATGGATGAGATGTCCGGACTGGAGGTTGTCAAAACGATACGGCACATTCCACACCTTGAACACGTCCCCATCATCATGATCACCGTGTCGAACGACAATGAAATACGTCACAGGGCGTTGGACCTGGGTGTCGCAGAATTTCTCTCCAAGCCCTTCAACCACTACGAATGCCAGATCCGCTGCCGCAATCTGCTCGCCCTGCACCGACACCATAAGGAGGTATTGCTCCGTTCCGAAAAACTGGAAGAAGCCGTTGCCGAAGCGACGCGGCGAATACGGGAACGCGAACAGGAGACGCTCATCCGTTTGGCGAAGGCAGGTGAATACCGGGATTCGGATACCGGCAACCACGTCTTGCGCATGGCAAAGTTTTCGCGCCTGATCGCCGAAGGGATGGGATTGGACGCAAACCGTTGCAGCCTGATCGAGATGGCCGCCCCCATGCACGACATCGGCAAGATCGGCATTCCGGACCATATCCTGCTCAAGCCGGGAAAGCTGAATCATGAGGAATTTGCGACTATGAAGACGCATTGTTCCATCGGCTACCAGATACTCCAGAACAGCAACTCCAAGTACATCAGCCTTGGCGCCGAGATCGCGCTTTCGCACCATGAGAAATACGACGGCAGCGGCTACCCGAATGGCCTGAAGGCAAAGTCCATCCCGCTCGACGCGCGCATTGTCGCGGTAGCCGACGTCTATGACGCCCTTACTTCCGAACGTCCTTACAAGAAGGCCTGGTCAAACCAGGATGCGCTGGCATACCTGGATGCCAACAAAGGCACGCATTTTGACCCGGGCTGCGTGGAAGCATTCATGCTGCAATTCAGCAAGATCAGCATCATCCAGCAACAGCTGCAGGATGCTTCGCCCACACAGAAAGTGCAGGTATGGCAATGAACGAAAGGCTAGCCTATTTCGTCCAGCAGGTTCGACAGCGTGAAGGCGAGCATGAACAAACCCTGTTGAGGGTTTTTTTCGCCTTGCCGATATTTATTTACCTGTTTGTCGAATTCTATTTCGTGAGCCCAACTTCAGTCGGCGTTCCAGTTTTCGTCTTTTCTGCCGTCTGGTTCTTCTGCTCTGTCCTGTTGGCCCTCTACGTCCTGTATCGGCGCAACACTTCCAGAAGGCGGCAATGGGTGGCGATGTTTGCCGATATCGTCGCGGTGAGTGTCGGCATGGTGATGACGCAGGAAGCCGGAGTGTTGTTTTACGGCATCTATCTGTGGGTCATCACCGGAAATGGTATTCGTTACGGCAAGGAATCTCTTGTCAGCTCCTATGTGACCAGCCTTGTCGGCTTCTCCGCAGTTCTCTACCTGAACGACTATTGGCATGATCACCTGCGCATTGCAGTAGGACTATGGCTCACTCTGCTTTGCGTTCCGCTATATATCCTGAAGCTGCGCGGACAATTGAATGATGCCCTGGAAAAAGCTCAGGCGGCCAGCAAGGCAAAAAGCGACTTCCTCTCCAACATGAGCCACGAAATGCGCACCCCGCTCAACGGGGTGATCGGCGCCAGTGACCTGTTGATCAGCACGCGTCTGGATGAAGAGCAGAAGGATCTGGTCTCGACCTTGAAGAAATCGGCTCAGCTCCTGCTCAAGCTCATCGACAATATTCTCGACCTCTCCAAAATCGAAAGCGGAAAGCTGGTCTCCGAAATAACCGATTTCGATCTGCACAAACTGGTCAACAGCACGCTTGAGATGTTCCTGCCCCAGGTGGAAAAAAAGCAACTGAGCCTGTCGGTTCGGTTTACGCCGGAGACTTGCTTCATGCTGCAAGGCGATCCCTTGCATCTGCAGCAAATCCTGATCAACCTGATCGGCAATGCGATCAAGTTCACCAACAAGGGAAGTGTCGAACTCAGGATCGCGACAGTGCTTCAGGACGACTGCAAAACCCGGCTTCGGTTCGAAGTGATCGACACAGGCATCGGTATCCCTCCGCAGGCACAATCGAGGATATTCGAAAGTTTTACCCAGGCCGATCACAACATCACCCGGATCTACGGCGGCACCGGACTGGGCACAACAATATCCAAGCAACTGGTGGAATTGATGGGCGGAAGCATGGGTGTACAGAGCGAACCGGGCATCGGCAGCATTTTCTGGTTCGAAGCCCCCTTCTCCAAGCAACCGGCGGCAATTCTCAGCGAGGCCAAACCGACGCTGCAACAACTGTACGTGCTAACCGTGGGCTTGCCACAAAGCGACCAACTCGCCGTAACCAATTTCACAAGAAGCTGGGGGTTGCGATGCGAACACGCTGTCTCGCTGACGCATTTCTTCACATATTTAATGGACAAAAATGCCTCCCGTCCGGACAATCTCGCGATCCTGTGCCTGCCGCAAAACATCGGCATGAGCGCTAAGGATTTCGCGGCCAACCTCCGGGAACTGCGCGGACCGCAGAGGCTATCTTCCATCCTCCTCAATCCCGACCTTCATAACCATCGCGAAGAGGAATATCTCAATGCCGGATATTCATGCCTGTTGCGGATGCCGCTCGACAAAACTCTGTTATTCAACGCGTTGCACGGAATCATGGCGCCGCGCCCTTCGGAAGGCGTAATCTCGTTCAAGGAGCACTACGAACGCAGCACGGCCGGCAAGCGCGGGGTTCGGATCCTTGTTGCGGAGGACAATGGTACAGGCCAGCAAATTATCAAGAAGATACTCATGCACGGCAATCACCAGGTTGACCTGGTTGAGAACGGCGAACAGGCGCTGGACAAGCTGGAAGAAAACAATTACGACCTGTTGATACTGGACATGAACATGCCGCAGATGGGCGGACTGGATGTGGTCAAGGTTTATCGTGCCCTGTCCAGACAGCCTACGGATACTCCAGTGATCATCCTCACTGCCAATGCCACACTTGAGGCAAAACTGGAATGCGAACGCGCTCACATCGATGCCTACCTGACCAAACCGGTCGATGCGTTAACTTTGCTTGATACCGTCGCTCGTTTGACGCTGACCCCATCCAGTTCCGATGCCCCGGAACTGGCTCATCATGCCGAACAAATTGCGAACGGGTTTATCAATGAAGATACGCTGCATCACTTGACGCTACTGGGTGGCGAACAGGATGATTTTTTGCGGACAGTGATCTACGGATTTCTCTCCGAAACCGAAAAGTTGCTTGAAGCCATGCGCATCGCACTATCGAAACAGGAATACGCCACGTTCAAGGAGCTTGCACACATATTAAAGGGAAGCTCCGGTAACGTCGGAGCCGAAGTATTGTTCAAGGTCTGCTGCAAAATACTGGTGCTCAGTGACACGGAACTAGAAGGTTCAGCCAAAGATTTGCTGCTTGAAGCACTGGATAGCCACCCTGCCACTCGCGCTTCGCTACTGCATTACCTGAACGGCGCCAATCAGGCTATCCTGTAAACGTCAGGCCGCGCTGGGAAGCTGCGCCGGCACGGCTTGAGGCTGCAGAAAGAGCTTCTCCTGGGAACGAACAAAGCGATCCATCACCTTCAAGTCCTTTTCATTAAGCTTGAGTGCTGCGTCAACCCAAACAGTCGTGATATCGATCAGTTCCTGATAGGTTAGCGGATTGAATCTGTGACGTGCTTTCTGGACAGCCAGAAAACCGTTGGAGCGCCGTTCCTGCTTTTTGATGTAGTCGTTAACTGTCTCGACTCCCTTGCCGTCCTCAGCGAGGATGTCGATCAGCCCAATTTCATGCAGTTCTTCTGCACTGTAAATCTTTCCGCCCAGGATCATTTTTTCGGCGAATTTCGGGCTGACTTTTCTGGCAATCAGACTATAGGCCCCCATTCCGGGGAACAAGTTGAACAATATTTCCGGAAAGCCCAACTGGCAATTGCGTTCGGCAATGACAACATCGCTGGCCAGTGCGGCCTCCAGGCCACCACCCAGCGCATCACCCTGCAACAAGGTTATTGTCGCCAATGGCAGGTCAAAATGGCGCATCCTGGGGAAGATGACATCGATACACGCGATCGCATAACTCAGCAACGATTCGCGATCCTGATTTCTGATCAGTTGTCTGAAAAGTGCAAGCTGACCGCCCAGGTTAAAGACTCCAGGCGTGATGGAAGACAATACCGAATAGCGGATTTCATGCAGCTCATCCCCGACCAGCAACTTACCTTGGGCATTTTCAATAGCCCTATGGTGATCGCCGAGATCTTTCAGGAGTTCCGGCGTCACGCACGGAACGGCGTCCTGGCAGACCTGAGTCCAAAGCACGCCATGATCTGCATCGAACCGAATGCGGAGTTGAGAATATACTGCCTTCAGCAAATCGCGGTGATTCTGAACGAGTTCCATTCTTCTTTCCTCCTTACTCAGCTCTGGATGTCGCGCATCATAATCCCTCGAATCCGATTCGAGAAGTCCAAGTTATCATTCTCATGAGCGCACCTCACATGCTAAGCCAAAGGAAGGTCACCCTCGCGCATTCCAATACTGGCCACTTCGTGCAAGGCTTTGACAAACTCCGCTTCTTCATGCAGTTGCATCAATGTCTTGGGATGGGATCGCCCGTGCATCTGGGCCAGGCGAGCGCGACTTGTTGCGGGCATGACCCATTTCAAGCCTGCCAGCAGTTCATCGGCTGATTCCGGCTTGTTGCACACCAGTACCATGTCGCATCCTGCATTCAGCGCCGCTTCCGCGCGCTGCACGATTCCGCCTGCCACCGTCGCCCCTTCCATGCTCAAATCGTCGCTGAAGATGCAGCCCTCGAAACTCAGCTCGCCCCGCAGGATGTCTTTCAGCCACACCTTGGAAAACCCTGCAGGCTGGGGATCGACCTTTGGGTAGATGACATGTGCAGGCATGACCGCGGTGAGGCCGTAGTTCACCATCTGCCGGAAAGGAATGAGGTCGCTCAATTCGATATCGGTATAGCTGCGCTCGTCCACCGGAATCTCAAGATGCGAATCTTCGCGGACGAAGCCGTGGCCGGGAAAATGCTTGCCCACGGTAGGCATACCGCCCTGTTTCAATCCCATCAACAAGCTATGGGCCAATTCGGCAATGGCTTGCGGGTCGGAATGGAAAGCACGGTCGCCGATGACGGAGCTTTCGCCGTAATCGATATCCAGTACGGGTGTAAAGCTGAAGTCCACCCCGCAAGCCCGCAGCTCCGATGCCAGCACGAAGCCAGTCTGCTGCGCCAGATGCCTGGCGCGCTTTGGATGTTCGTCCCACACCCGGCCCAGTTCGCGCATCGGCGGGATCCTGGTGAAGCCCTTGCGAAAGCGCTGTACCCTCCCCCCCTCGTGATCCACCGCGATCAATAGTGGGGGCGAGCGCAATGCGTGAATGCTGGCGGCCAGCTCGGCGAGCTGGCCGGGTGTATCGTAATTGCGCGTGAACAGGATCACCCCACCGACCAGCGGATGACGCAGGCGCACCTCGTCCTCCGGGGTGAGTGCTTTCCCCATAATATCCAGCATCACCGGCCCGTTACCCATCAATCCATTCCCTCCAGAATCACGAATGCCACCGCAGTGTCGCGCTCATCGCTGATACTCAGGTGATGGCGTGTAATACCGAGCTGCTGCAAATATGCAGACAATTCAGCATCAAACAAAAAAATAGGTTTGCCCAGTTCATCATGGCTGACGGTAATGCGATGCAAGCTCACCGGATGTCGCAACCCATGCCCTGTTGCCTTCGCGAATGCCTCCTTGGCAGCGAAACGTTTGCTCAGGAAGCGCGCCGGATGAGCTTGAGTAACGAACTCGCCGAATTCCTGCGCACTCAAGATACGCCTGGCAAATGGCTCCCCGTGGCGTGTACTGGCCGCCTCGATTCGCGCCACGGTAACGATGTCGGTGCCGATGCCAAAGATCATGCCGACAGAAGCGCTTTCATTTTCTTCACCGCCTGCTCCAACCCGATGAATAGCGCCTCGGAAATGATGGCGTGGCCGATGTTGAGCTCCGCAATATGCGGAATCGCCACGATGGGGCCCACGTTGTGGTAGTTGAGGCCGTGTCCGGCATTTACTTGCAACCCCAGGGCATGGGCATGTAACACGGCATTCCGAATACGCGCCAGCTCCTGTTCTTGCGCCGGAACGCTGTCGGCGTCGGCATATTTTCCGGTATGTATCTCGATGACCGGGGCCCCCGCCTTCCTGGCAGCATCGAGTTGCTTTTCGTCCGCGTCGATAAACAGCGAAACGCGAATTCCGGCGTCCGTACAGCGTTGTGTGGCGCGCTGTATCGCATCGAAATGCCCGACCACATCCAGTCCGCCTTCAGTGGTCAGTTCTTCGCGCTTCTCCGGCACGAGGCAGATATCGTGCGGTTTCACGCGTAGCGCATTGCTGATCATCTCTTCGGTAACGGCGCATTCCAGATTCATGCGCGTTTGCAACATGCCGCGCAGAACCTCCACATCCGCGTCCTGGATGTGGCGGCGGTCTTCGCGCAAGTGGAGGGTGATGGCGTCCGCACCCGCCTCCTCGCATATCAGTGCCGCGCGGACAACGTTGGGGTAGCGCGCACCGCGCACCTGGCGCAGTGTGGCGACATGGTCGATGTTCAGTCCAAGCTTGATCATAGTTTCTGCAGATCCCTCATCAGTTCGCGTGTATGCAATGTCTTTCCGGCAAGATGATGGTCGAGCAACATGCGCATCAATTGTTTGCTCTGGCGCGCGCTGTTGGCGTCACGGTAATCGTCAGCCGCCATATCCAGCAATGTCTTGCCCGTCACCGGCATGCCTTGCGTGGCATCCGCCGATTCCTCTACCGCGCCGCGCTCAAGTATATAGCGGTAAGTCCGGGTCGGCACGATGGGCTTGTTGCCACCCGCCTCGGTCTCCAGCAACAGCGCATAACCCAATTCCTGCAACATGTGTTTTTCGAAGCAACGCAACGTGAAAGCATGATCGCTTTCCTGCGCCAGACGCTGCAATGTTTGCTGATAATAATCGAAGAGGCTCTCATGCGGATCGTCGCGCGCCATCAGGTTGAGCAGCAGTTCATTCAGGTAGAAACCGCACAACAGCGCCGTCCCCTGCAATTGCGGCTGCCCGCCCTGCCATTCGGCGCTGTGCAGTGTGCGCAACTCGTGCTTGCCGAACCAGCTCAGCGAGAGGGGCTGGAACCCCATCAACAGGCCGCGCAGCGCCGATCTTGGTCGCCGCGCCCCGCGCGCCACCAGCGCCACTCGCCCATGCTGCCTGCTGAACACCTCGAGCACCAGGCTGGTTTCGCGGAATGGATAACTGTGCAGCACGAAGGAGGGCTCGTCCTGGATACGTTGTTTCGATGCTACGTTACTCATACCCCAGTGATTTCAACATTTGCGCACTGTCCGCCCAACCGCTGCGTACCTTGACGAACACTTCCAGGAATACCTTGCCATCGAACAGCTTTTCCATGTCGAGTCGCGCCTGGGTGGCGATCTCTTTGAGCTTTTCGCCCTTGCTGCCGATGAGCATCGCCTTGTGCGCCTCCTTGTCCACCAGGATGGCAGCATGAATCCGGCGCAGCTTGCCTTCCAGCTTGAATTGCTCGATCACTACGCTGACGGAATACGGCAACTCCTCTCCCGTGAAACGGAACACTTTCTCGCGCAGCAATTCGGCGGCAAGGAAACGCTCGTTCCGGTCGGTGATCTCATCTTCCGCATACAAGTGTTCACCTTCCGGTATAAACGGGCGTATGGCATCCAGCAAGGTATCGAGTTGTTTACCTTGCCGGGCGCTGACCGGAACAATGGCTGCAAAATGGCGCAACGCCGACAACTTTTCGATGAAAGGCAACAGCTCCGTTTTATCTGCCAACAAATCAGCCTTGTTGATAACCAGGATCACCGGGCGGTCCTGAGGCAACAGATCAAGCACCTGCTGGTCGCGTTCATCGAAATGGCGCGCTTCCAGCACGAACAAGACAACGTTCACTTCGCGCAGGCTGCTGGTGACGACGCGGTTCATGCCACGATTCAGGGCGTTCGTATGCTGAGTCTGAAAACCCGGCGTGTCCACAAAGACAAATTGTGTCTTGCCTTCGGTGAGGATGCCTGTGATGCGATGGCGCGTTGTCTGCGCCTTGCGCGAAGTGATGCTGATCTTCTGCCCGATCAGATGGTTGAGCAGAGTCGACTTCCCCACATTGGGGCGGCCGACGATGGCGATAAAGCCGCTGTGAAAGTTTTCAGATTCGGTCATGGATTCTCTTTGATTTTTTGATAAGCACGCTCGGCGGCGATCTGTTCGGCGATGCGACGGCTTCCACCTTCGCCCCGCGTGGTCAGGCCAAGTTGCGCGACCTCGCACGAAACGACGAAAGTCTGTGCATGTGCCTCACCTTGAATCTCGATTACGTTGTATTGCGGCAAAGGCAACTTGCGACCTTGCAGATGTTCTTGCAGTAAAGTCTTGGCGTCCTTGCCCAAAGACTGCAAGTCGGTTTGCGCGATGAACGGCACATACAAGCCCAACACCACTTTTTCCGCGGCCGCAAAATTCGCGTCCAGCAACACCGCGCCAAACACGGCCTCCAACCCGTCTGCAAGAATCGACGGGCGGCGGAATCCTGCGCTTTTGCGTTCGCCTTCCCCGAGCAACAACTGCTCGCCGAGATTCAGCTGCTGCGCCAAAATTGCCAATGTCTGCTGATTGACCAGATTGGAGCGCAAACGGGACAGATCCCCCTCCGGCAAGTCTGGAAAGGTATCGTAAAGATATTTGGCGATGACGCAGTTCAACACGCTATCGCCGAGGAATTCGAGCCGCTCGTTATGCACGGCGCCGTAGCTGCGGTGAGTCAAGGCACGCTGCAACAATTGCGGTTGCAAAAACTGATATCCGAGGCGCTTGCACAACGCAGCGTGCTTCATCGGAAGTGCTAAGAACTGCTCGGATTGAATTCAAGCAACAGGGTGACGTTGCCCGCGATTGGAATCTTGACAGAATAGCTGGCACTCAGCCTTAACTGGCCGTCCCCCTTGCTGATCTCGATATCTTCCGCAGTGATGTCAGTGATGTAGTTGATATTGGCGCGCTTGCCATATGACTGCTTGATTTCACTGATTGTTGCCCCCTGCATCGCGGGGTCATGTGCAATTGTCTTGAATATCTGCGCAATCTGCGCACTATGGATATAGGCAGGAACCAGCTTCATGCCCAGTATCGTGACAAAGATCAACCCTGCCGCAATCAAGATCATTCCGACGAAGCCGACTCCGCGCTGCCTGCATGCCGCTGATTTCATCTTCATTCCTTTCCTCATTATTGCCTATTGAATCGATAAACCGATACGTTTCAATTCGCCGAAGTTCATCCAGATGAAAAACGCCTTGCCGACAATCATGTCGTCCGGCACAAAGCCCCAGTAGCGGCTGTCGCGGCTATTATCGCGATTATCGCCCATCATGAAGTATTGACCGGGCGGAACAACGCAGCTCACTTCCTGTTCGCTATAGCTGCATTGCTCATGCAGCGGAAAATTTGCCACATTGCCCAAGTGCACCAGCGGCATATCCGGATTCAATAACACAGGATGCACGCGACCATTCAGGTCTTCCTTATAGCGCTCGGTATGCACGAAACGCAACTCGCTCTCGACATAATTGTAGTCGCCATCAGGTTGCAGTTCCTGTGCCACACCATTGATCCACAACCTCTTATCGCGATAAACGACCTTGTCACCCGGCACGCCTACCACACGCTTAATATAATCTACCGATGGGTCCTCGGGATAGTGGAACACCATCACGTCTCCGCGCTGCGGCTGGTTGATCTCGATGAACTTCTTATTCACGATAGGCAATCTGAGGCCATAGGTAAAGCGGTTGACCAGAATGAAGTCTCCGACATGCAGGGTCGGAATCATCGAGCCGGACGGGATCTTGAACGGTTCGATCAAGAAGGAACGCAGCAAAAACACAACCAGAATGACCGGAAAAAAACTCTTGGCGTATTCCACCCACCAGGGCTCATTCACCCCCGCAGGACGCTTGGCGCGCAACATGAAGCGATCCAGCAACCAGATCGCGCCGGTCAATAGCATCAACAAAAACAAGATCAGGGCAAAGGGCATTTTTCTTCCAATTCCGGTTATTTATCGTCCACTCGCAGGATGGCGAGGAAGGCCTCCTGCGGAATCTCCACGCTACCCACCTGCTTCATGCGCTTCTTGCCCGCTTTCTGCTTTTCAAGCAGTTTTTTCTTGCGCGAAATATCGCCGCCGTAGCATTTGGCCAGAACGTTCTTGCGCAGCGCTTTCACATTCTCGCGCGAGATGATATTCGCGCCAATGGCTGCCTGAATCGCCACATCGAACATCTGGCGCGGAATCAGTTCGCGCATTTTGGCGGCCACTTCGCGCCCCCGATACTGGCTGTTGGCACGATGCACGATGATGGACAGCGCATCCACTTTCTCGCCATTGATCAGCATATCCACTTTCACCACATCCGCGGGACGGTATTCCTTGAACTCGTAATCCATCGATGCATACCCGCGCGATACGGATTTCAATTTATCGAAGAAATCGAGCACGATCTCAGCCATCGGCATCTCGTATTGCAACAGCACCTGTTTGCCGTGGTATGTCATGTCGATCTGCGCACCGCGTTTTTGCGTGCATAGTGTGATCACCGAACCGACGTATTCCTGCGGCATATAAAGATTGACGTGCACGATGGGTTCGCGGATTTCCTCGATCTTGGATGCGTCGGGCAACTTGGACGGATTGTCCACCATCAGCACGGTGCCGTCGCGCTGCACCACCTCATAGACCACCGTAGGTGCCGTGGTGATCAGGTCCATATCAAACTCGCGCTCGAGACGCTCCTGCACGATCTCCATGTGCAACAAACCCAGGAAACCACAGCGGAAACCGAAGCCCAATGCCTGCGAGACTTCCGGCTCATATTGCAGCGAAGCGTCGTTCAGCTTGAGCTTCTCCAGCGAATCGCGCAGCGCTTCGTACTGGTTGGATTCGACTGGGAACAGTCCGGCGAACACTTGGGGCTGGACTTCCTTGAAACCTGGCAAGGCCCCGCTTGCAGGATTCGCGACCAAAGTGACCGTATCCCCCACTTTGGCATCTTTCAATTCCTTGATGCCGGCAATCACGAATCCTACCTGGCCCGCTGACAACGACTCCCGGTTTTGCGATTTTGGCGTAAACACACCCACATGCTCGGTGAGATGCTGCGCGCCGGTCGCCATGAGCAGAATCCGGTCTTTTGGCTTGAGCGTGCCGTTCACGATGCGCACAAGCATGACCACGCCGACATAGTTATCGAACCAGGAGTCGATGATCAGGGCCTGCAAGGGTGCCGCAACGTCACCCTGGGGCGGTGGCACCTTGACGATCAACGCCTCCAGCACGTCTTCCACCCCCATTCCGGTCTTGGCCGAACAACGCACCGCGTCCTGCGCACCGATACCGATTACATCCTCGATCTCGGCAATCGCATTCTCCGGATTCGCCGAAGGAAGGTCGATCTTGTTCAGTACCGGCACCACCTCGACGCCCAGATCCAGCGCGGTATAACAATTGGCAACGGTCTGCGCCTCGACCCCCTGGGATGCATCCACCACCAGCAATGCGCCTTCGCAAGCGGAGAGCGAACGCGAAACTTCATAGGAAAAGTCAACATGCCCCGGCGTGTCGATGAGGTTAAGGTTATATATTTGTCCGTCGCGCGCCTTGTAGCTCAGCGCGGCCGTCTGGGCCTTGATGGTGATGCCACGTTCGCGTTCGATGTCCATCGAATCCAGAACCTGCTCTTCCATTTCCCGGTCGGACAAGCCGCCGCACAAATGGATGATGCGGTCTGCCAGTGTGGATTTGCCGTGGTCGATGTGGGCGATGATGGAGAAATTACGGATATGCTGCATGAGGCTCAAAATAATAAATCCCGTCGAAAGCGGCAATTTCGCAAAGCGCGGATTCTAGCCGATTTTGACGGGACACGCTGAGTCACGGAATGCCGCTTACTTCTCGTCCAACTTGATTGGAACGTATACGGTGCCTTCGCTGCGGCGCACCAGCAAAGCAATGTTGCGCCCCCGCGGTACCTTCTTGAGTACTTCATTGAACTGTTCGGCACTGCGTATCTCGATATTGCCTACTGCAAGGATCACGTCTCCGCGCTGCAACTGACTGCGCGCTGCAGCCCCTTTCAGATCCTCAACGATCAAGCCGCCCTCAACCTGCAATTCGGCTTTTTGCTGGTCATTCAATTCGCTCACGACCACCCCGAGGCGGGTTTCGCTTTCCGACGATCCCTCCGCACTGCCGCGACTGCCTCCGCGCTGGGCGACCCCTCCTTCATCCTTGATCTCTCCAACCACCACCGAAACGTCCAGGGTGCTGCCCTTCCGCCACAGTTGTACGCTGACCTTGGTTCCCGGTTTGGTCGCAGCCACGATGCGCGGCAAATCAGCCGACGAGGTGACCACCTTGCCGTCAAATTTGAGAATTACATCGCTGGGGCGCACACCTGCCTTGTCCGCAGGTCCTCCTTTTTCCACTCCGGAGATCAGTGCCCCACCGGCCTTGGACAAGCCAAACGATTCTGCGAGCTCCCGTGTTACTTCCTGGATAGTCACGCCGATGCGGCCGCGGGTGACCTTGCCAGTGCTCCGCAACTGGGTAACCACGTCCATTGCCACATCGATGGGAATGGAAAACGACAACCCCATGTACCCCCCGGAACGGCTGTATATCTGGGAATTGATTCCGATCACTTCACCTTTCATATTGAACAGCGGGCCGCCGGAATTTCCGGGGTTGATCGCCACATCGGTCTGGATGAAGGGAACGAAATTCTCCTGTGGCAATGAACGGCCTTTGGCGCTGACAATACCCGCAGTCACGCTGTTGTCAAAGCCGAAGGGTGAACCGATCGCCAGCACCCATTCGCCCACCTTGATTTGCTCGGGATTTCCAAGGGCGACCTTCGGAAGGCCATTTGCCTCGATCTTCAGCAATGCAACATCGGTGCGCTTGTCGGCGCCGATGACCTTGGCTTTAAATTCGCGCTTATCGGTCAAACGCACAGTGATCTTGTCTGCGTGATCCACCACATGTGCGTTAGTCAGTATGTACCCGTCCGAACTGATGATGAAACCGGATCCCAGCGATTGCGATTCCTGCTCGCGCGGTGTCTGGGGTGCGAAGCGGCGGAAGAAATCGTAGAACGGGTCGTCCTCCGGCAGGTTCGGCATCCCTTGAAGCATCTGCGGCGTGTGAATCAGCTGCGTGGTGCTGACGTTAACCACCGCGGCACCCTGCTTTTCCACCAATTCGGTGAAATCAGGCAGATTGCTTGCAACGACCGATTGCGCGAACAACCCGAACAATGCGAAAAAAAACAATTTCCTCAGCATGATTTACTCATCCTCCTGATGAATCAACGATTAAGAGACCGATCTCGAAGTGACTATAGATGACGCGACAGCCAGCCCCGCTTTGGGCGACATCTTTGCAAGGATAAAACCCAGCGATAGCCCCAGAACCGCCCCGACTACAGCATAGGCGTCACGTCCAGCCCCGTCTCCAGCCATGCCGACTCCTGCGATGCCGCCGGCCAAAAGCAAGATTAACGGCAAGACATACATCTTTATCGCGCCGCGCAATAACACACCATCGGGTATGGATACCTGAATCTCGTCACCTATCCCGGCATTCACTTCGTTGCGAACTTTGAACTGACGGGGTTTGTCTCCGCAAAACACTTTCGTCAGAGTGCCGCTCCCGCAACCGCCTTCGCTGTCGCAATGACCGCACCCACCCGTGCCCACAGGCTGCACCGAGGCTTCTCTCCCATCTAGCTGAATAACGATTGCGCGCATCTCTATCATTTCACTCTCCAGCGTATCGGACGGAATCGCCCACTTGAATGACAGTCCGCGCCGGGACTTCTCCAACCACCGTAATCAGGTGGTCACCAACGATACGGGTATAGACATGCGATACGCCCTGTCCGGAAAGCCCCGAATGACTGAATGCCGCATCGCGCGCCTTTTCAATGAATACCGAGATACCTGCCAGTCCGTCGGAGAAAACCATATGTATAACCGGCTCCTTATTACCTCTGAAAGGACGGCGCATTTCCAGTATCTTCTTGAATCCGGCCGGCAACGCATCAACCTGCCACCCGCATGAACCCTCAAACAACTCGATCTTTGGCAAGGGAGTGAGATGGAGTTCCTGGGCAATCGCTGTAGCGGACGACTTGTCCGGAGCGATCCATTTATGGTCAACTTTCCCGCCCATATCCAGCTGCACAAATGCGTATTGTTCGATCACATACCCGTGATCATCCAGCACGACGGCTTTCAGCAACAAGCCGGAATCGCTGTTCGCCCACATCTTGCGCGCATAACGCAGATTATCCCGGGGCAGGAACACGACAGCGTGCGCGTGATACCCGGCTACTTCATCCTCTTCAGCCTGACTGACCGAGTAATTTTCCTTCAACAACGATAATTCTTCCGGCAACAATGCCGGAAATGCGCGCTTGATCTGACGTTTTTCAACCTTGACCCTGTGTCCATCGGTATACAGCCAAACCTGGTCGTTGTCCCGAATGAGTTCTCTCTTGCTATCGCCAATACCTTCGAGACGTTCGTGCTCTCCGTTCGCATCTGAAACATGCGTAATGCGCGACATCTCGACGCGCCCGCCTGATTGGTAAAGGAACACACCACTGTAGTCGGTCTGGTGCGCTGCCTGCGCCATGATTTTCAGCCAATCTGCCTCATTTTCCTGTATGGGATCGGCGAACGACGATGCAACAGCCAGTTGCAACAGCACGAAGAAAAGCAGATATATGAATCGTTGCATCATTCTATGCACTATCGACCTGCCACCGCGTGAATGTAAGAAGCAGCGCCATGTATATCCGCACTCGGCGAGAACTCCTGATGCGCCATCAGGTAATCGTCGGCTTGCGAAGAAGCGGGTCTTACTGCGGAAATATTTTCCGGCTGTATTGAGGCAACCTGTGGCGCCGGTTCATTTCCAACCTGAAGCGACAGCCATGCAACCAGAGCCAGGGCCATCACGGAAGCAACAGCGGACAATGCAAAATTTCGAACACGTTGGGTGGTACGTTTGTAGGGAGCAATGACGGTAGGTTCGGCTTGCAACCGTTCATGGAAGGATTTCTGGAAACCTTTGCAGATATGATCCGGCTGTCGCAAGGCATCACCTATCAGATGATAGCTCTCCCAATCGTGCCGGGCCTCCGGATGTCGTTTGAGCTTATCCAGGAAGGCATCCGCCTGATCCTCGAACAACTCACCGTCCATCAATGCCGAAATTTCCTGTTTCATATCTACCACCTTGTATTTTCATTCGTACCCAATAAAGGACGCAGATTGGCTGCAATCGCCTCGCGTGCCCTGAAAATTCTCGACCTGACCGTACCGATCGGGCAATCCATTACGACGGCGATCTCTTCATAACTCAAGCCCTCAATCTCGCGCAATGTCAACGCCGTACGCAAGTCATCAGGCAATTCCTGCAACGAAGAGTTCACTACTTCTACCACTTGCTTGCTCATCAGCTCATTTTCGGGCGTTGCCACCTCATGCAACAGCGCGGCATCCTCGAAATCTTCAGCCTCATCTGCATCGAACGGGGTGCTGGTTGGCGCTCTGCGGCCTTGGGCCACCAGATGATTCTTGGCGGTATTGATGCCGATCCGGTACAACCAGGTGTAAAACGCACTATCCCCGCGGAATGACGGCAAAGCACGATACGCCTTGATGAAAGCATCCTGAGTGACATCCTCTGCCTCGCTGGCATTACGGACGAAGCGCGAAATCAACCGCCCCAGACGGCGCTGATATTTTGCCACCAACAACTCGAACGCGTGCTTGTCGCCGCGCTGCGCCCGCTCTACCAGTTGCTGATCGACCTCCCTGTCACCCATTCCGTTTCCCGGTTTATTAATCTGAACCGCCCACAAGCGGTTCGTCAGTATAACCGGATGGATACACAAACGTCAGCTTTGCCAGCCGCACAAATTGACAGCACGTGAAGAAATAAGTTCACTCAACAGAATGATAGCCCACCCAAGTTTGATATAGTTGCCAAATAGATAATCATACTGGACAAAGCAACGTGTTGCGTTTCGATACTCTCATCATAGGCAGCGGGCTGGCCGGCCTGTCCTTGGCGCTCAAGCTGGCCGACCGGCAAAAAGTCGCCGTGATCACCAAAAAATCCCTCCTGGACGGTGCCAGCGCCTGGGCTCAGGGCGGAATCGCTGCGGTACTTTCCCCCGAAGATTCACTGGAAGAGCACATCCATGACACCCTGATTGCCGGCGCCGGACTGTGCGACCTCAAAACCACCCGCTTCGTGGTCGAGCATGGCGCAGCAGCCATAGACTGGCTGATAAACCAGGGAGTCCCTTTCACCCGCGATCCCGGCTCGGACAACGGCTACCATCTCACACGGGAGGGGGGGCATAGTCATCGCCGCATCATCCATGCTGCCGATGCCACCGGACAGGCCGTGCAGGAAACAATCGCTGCCAAGGCGCGAGTCCATCCCAACATCACATTGCTGGAACGGTATATAGCCGTCGACCTCATCACCGGAAGCAAATTGGGGCAGGGTGAAAACCGTGCCTACGGTGCCTACGCTTTGAACAGCCTGAGCGGCGAAGTCATCACGATTGAGGCCCAGAACACGGTTCTCGCCACGGGCGGCGCCGGCAAGGTCTATTTGTACACCACCAATCCCGACACCGCCACCGGCGACGGGATCGCGATGGGCTGGCGCGCAGGCTGCCGCGTCTCCAACATGGAGTTCATCCAGTTCCATCCCACCTGCCTCTACCACCCCCACGCTAAATCCTTCCTCATCAGCGAAGCCGTGCGCGGCGAAGGGGGCACATTAAAATTGCCCGACGGCACACGCTTCATGCCTTGGCACGACGAGCGCGCCGAACTGGCGCCGCGCGATGTCGTGGCCCGAGCCATCGACTTCGAGATGAAGAAGCGCGGGCTGGACTGCGTCTATCTGGACATCTCGCACCAACCCGTGGATTTCTTGCGGGAGCATTTTCCGACTATCTATGCGCGCTGCCTCGCGCTTGGAATTGACATTTCCAAACAACCGATCCCCGTCGTTCCGGCAGTGCATTTCACCTGCGGCGGACTAGTGACCGATCTGCATGGGCGCACCGACGTTGACGGACTATATGCGATAGGCGAGACTGCATGCACCGGCTTGCACGGGGCCAATCGCCTGGCCAGCAACTCACTGCTGGAATGTCTGGTGTTCGCCGAGTCCGCCTCGCAAGACATCCTGGGCAAGTCACCAGCAAGAATCCCCGCGCTGCCGCAATGGGATGAAAGCCAGGTAACGGATGCGGACGAGACTGTGGTGATCTCGCATAACTGGGACGAACTGCGCCGCTTCATGTGGGACTACGTCGGTATCGTGCGCACCACCAAGCGTTTGGAACGCGCGCAACATCGCATCAAGCTGCTGCACGAGGAGATCAACGAGTATTACAGCAACTTCCATGTCAGCGCCGACCTGCTCGAACTGCGCAACCTTGTTCTAACAGCCGATCTCATCGTGCAAAGCGCGCTGCTCCGACACGAAAGCCGTGGTCTGCACTTCAGCAAGGACTATCCGCAGATGCTGCCCGAAGCCATACCAACCGTGCTGACACCGCGTAACTATGTCGCGACCTGATTGGCCGCGTCTCCCCATCGCAGAATAACGCGCAAACGACGGAAACTCTCCGCTCCGATCGCGTCCGGCATGATTAGCACACTGCGCCCTCCACGCTGTTCATTCCTTGTAACATTCAGGATGACAATATAGGGAGTCACCAGGGAATCGCCACATAGCCTGCACATCAAGTGGCTGCCGTTGCGCAAGACGAGGACGACCTCGTCGCCCTCCTCCAGCCTCAAGGCGACACAGGAATTTCCCATACGCAAGCCTGCATGTAGCAACAGACAATAGCCGCTCCAGGACAACACAATCAACGACAGGACCAGCAAGATCAGCGCGGGGAACGGCAGCGACCATATGGAAACAAGCGCAGACAAACACAGAATGAACAAAAACAAGGCCAAAGCACGGGATGGGCGCAACTTGAAATGCCGCTGCATACCGGTCATTCCCTGGAGCCGGCTAAAACAGCAGTGCGGAGATCAGTCCGATCAGGATCAGGGCAACAATAGCCATCAACAAAATCCCCCCTCCCCTGGAAGCCCGCGCCTCTCCCGCCGGATGTGCCGTATTGCTCGGCACGCGCTTGGCGGACGCCGCGGCCTGTGGCGCGGACCGATTGATCTCTTCGATGCTGGGACGTGCCATCTTGAAGGTCTTGGACAGTTCGTCCACATCTTCCTGACTGGCCGTCATCGCGGCCAGGCGCATCGTTGCAGCAGCCGAGTCAAATGAGGGAGACAGCCTCATCGTCACGCCAGGATCGGATTCTTCGCCAGAGTCCACCTCCGTGGCGTCCGCATCTGTCGCAGATGCCGCCTTGACCGGCTTGGGCACATCCGCAGAAAACAAGCTGCCCGGCATGGTGCCCCGGCAGGCGCGCAGATCGTTCGCCAAATCTCTGGCATTCTGGTAGCGGTTATCCACGTCTTTCGCCAGCGCCTTGGCCACAATGAAATTGAGCATCTCCGGCACAGCCGGATTCAGCGATTTCGGAGGCTGCGGGATCGCATTCAAGGTCTGATACATGATCGCGTTCACGTTCTCGCCCGTGAACGCGGGCTGTCCCGTCAGCATCTCATACAGCATGACGCCCAAGGAGAAGATATCGGAACGCTGATCGGTCAATTTGCCCATGACCTGCTCGGGAGACATGTATTTCGGGGAGCCGAGGACCATGCCTGTCTGCGTGCGCACACCGGCAGAAGCCATGCGCGCAATGCCGAAGTCTGTGATCTTGACCTGGCAGTCCCGCCCCACCATGATGTTTGAAGGCTTGATATCGCGATGAATGATGCCGTGTTCATGCGCATAGGCCAGTCCCATGGCCACTTGCGTCACGATATCGAGGACCTGGTCGACGGGCAGCAACTTGTCGTCATTGAGGATGTCGCGCAACTCCCGGCCTTGCAGGAATTCCATCGCGATATAGGCAATGTCACCGCTACGTCCGACGTCGTATATGGTAACGATATTGGGATGGCTGAGGCGGCCGGCCGCCTTGGCCTCCTGGTAGAATCGTGCCTCATATTCGTCTCGCTCTTCCTGCGCAAGACTCAGGGTGATGGTCTTGATTGCAACGACGCGGTCAATCAGGGGGTCGGTTGCCTTGTAAACGACACCCATTGCCCCCTGGCCAAGTTCGCCGACAATCTCGTAACGCCCCAAATGAGTGATCATAATTCCCGTGAGGATAGTTTATTTTTTGAATTTCGCCTTGGCGCTGCGAAACACCGGCCCCCAAACCGGATGACCCGCCTCGGCCGGAGTCAATTCGAAATTGGGATTCAACAGCAGCGCTTTCCGGAATGCCTCATAACACATCTTCTCCCTCCCGGAGACGCAGTGTATGAAAGCGATATATTTATATGCACTCACTTTATCATCCCGGTCGGCCAGTTTCGTTTGAAGTACGTTGTTCAATGCCTCAATCGAGGCAATGTAATTTCCATCTTCGTAGTTTTCAACGCCCTTGCTCAATTTATGACTGGCCGTCCTGTTGTACCACCAGCACTCGTCGCAAGAGTTCAGCGCCTGGCAGCCACTGAGGAGCCCAATAACAACCACTCCCAGCAGCGCATTGCGGCAACCTGACATCCAAACACTCCAGTTCTTCACAGACGCAAAAAATCGCTAATTGGCGAATCTATGCCTGATTTTTATCTTCTCTCCCGATTTCACCGTAATAATACGGGTGACTGTCGGAAAGGTTGTATTTCGAATCTTTATCTCGTGCTGGCCTTCAACGACCTGCAATTCCATCAGGGGTGGGCTGACTCCCTGCATTCTACCATCCAGATAAATCTCGCCCCAGGGCAGGACCCCCAAACTCACCACGGCAGGCGCACCAGTCGTCTCAGCCAAGGTTCTGATGCGAGGATCCTTCTTTGCATCCTGCGCTTTTTGTTCGGCCGCGGCAGCCTTCCTTGATTTCCGGGCTGCCTTCCTTGCGTCCGTGTCACCTTCCCTGGCAGCCTCTTTGACGGCTTTGGGATTCTCGTTGGCTCCCTTGGCAGCCTCTTTGGCAACTTTGGCCTGCCCTGTCTCGACAACCGAAGAGGCCGGCAATTTATCCGTTTTAACCGGCTCCACGGAAGCAATTTGCGCAGGTTTCGGTTCCGGATGGGTCGCAAGCTTGATCGTCAGCGCAAGCAACAGAGCGACCGCAACCAGCGCAGCTCCAATAATCCCGGCGCGCTGCCTGGCAGACGCGTCGCGGAATGACTCGACTGCAAAACGTTCCCACCGAGCCATCCTGGCGGCAAAAATATCCCAGTAACTCTCCAGCCTGAACAGCACCGCATCAACGCCCGTTGCTCCCGCGTGTCTGGACTGCTTCGCGAGCGTACGCTGCGTGGAGGTAAAGTCGCCCGGATAGCCAATCGCGTACACCTCATGCTCGCGTACGTGCTTGTCGGTTCGCGATCCCTGGTAATGGAACATGCCGGCATATTCCTGCGACAAGCGGGAAACCGCGTCGTAATACGAGCGCGATACCAGTATCTGCCCCGGATCCGCGAAACCCATCACGCGCTGCGCAACGTTGATTCCATCGCCGACGATATTGGGTTGACCGTTGATATCCTTGACCAAACGCACAGGCCCGAGGTTGACGCCTATGCGCACCAGTAAAGGCGGCTCCATCCGCACGCCTTCATTCAGCAGGCTGCTGCGCATGCTCAATGCGGCATGCAACGCGTCGCTGATGTCGCCGAGGAAACTGATCGCCGCGCCATCTCCGGTATCCAGAATAATGCGGTCGTTGACGGGCACATCGCGAATGGCGATGGACAGAAAAGCGTTGAAACGCTCTTTCAGCGATATCTGACCCGAAACGGATTTTTTTGAATATTCAGCTATATCCAAAAACAATACGCTGCAGATGATGGTCTTGTTGCCCCGCTCTTCCATGTCTTCCTGCTCGCCAGTTCGCGTCTAGGTTACCGTTATCACTTAAGAAAGCCGCTTAAGCCCGCGGATTTTAACGAGTGTATGCCAATCTCGCCAGTTTTAATTTTTACGCGGCCGTGCGCGTTGCAGCTTGCTCTTGCGCCCATCGTCAACCACTTGTCTGGCAACGCCGGCGGGCAAACCAACCCATTCCAGAATCGCCCTTACCTCGTGCTCGCCCAGTTCGGCCATCATGCCGCGCTTGATGCGCGGCGGCAGATTGATCATCCCGAAACGCACCCGCATCAGACGGCTCACTGGCAAACCCAATGCCTCGAAAGTACGCCGCACCACCCGGTTACGCCCTTCCTTGAGCACCAGGCGATACCAGTGATTGAAACCCTCGCCGCCTTCGTCGCTAAGATGCTCGAAACGCACCAGCCCATCTTCCAGTTCGATACCTTCCTTGATCATCTGGTGCATCTGATCCTGAGTCATCTCTCCCTGAACTCGCACCGCATATTCACGCTCGACTTCAAAACGCGGGTGCATCAGGCGATTGGCCAGTTCGCCGGAGGTAGTGAAGATAAGCAACCCGCTGGTGTTGAAGTCCAGACGCCCGATCGCGATCCATTTCTGTCCGCGCAATTTCGGTAGAGCGTCAAAAACGTTGGCACGCTCCTTCGGATCATCGCGGCTGACGATTTCGCCTTCCTGCTTGTGATAGAGCAAAATTCGCGGCAATGTTTGCTCTGCCTGCAGTTGCAGGCGGATATGGCGCCCGTCCACCAGCACTTTGTCGCCTTCGGAGACACGCATCCCCAAGGTGGCCACTGTGCCGTTCACGCTCACCCGACCGGCGCTGATCCATTCCTCCATTTCGCGACGCGAGCCGATACCGGCTTGCGCCAGCACTTTTTGCAGTCGTTCGCCCTGCGGACTTGCTTCGGTTTGCTCGCTCATTCTGTCACCGCCCGTCTCTCCAGCACCGCCTGCGCCAAGGTCCCGCTATCAACATGTTCCAGTTCCCCGCCCACCGGCAATCCGCGCGCGATGCGCGACACCTTGATGCCCTGCGCCCCCAGCAAAGTCGCCAGATAATGCGCTGTCGCTTCGCCCTCAACCGTGAAATTGGTCGCCAGGATCACTTCGCACGACAACTCCTGCGCGCGCCTTAGCAAGCGCTCCAGCGGAAGTTCGCGTGCACCCAGCCCATCCAGCGGCGACAAACGCCCCATCAACACGAAGTACATGCCGCGAAAGCACTGAGCCTGCTCCATCATCAGCAGGTCCGCAGGCATCTCGACCACGCACAACATATTGGTCTCGCGCCGCGACGAGCGGCACAAAGGGCATATTTCTTCTTCGGAAAAATTATTGCACTTGGTACAGTGCTTGACGCTTTCCACAGCATGATCGAGCGAACGGGCCAGATGCAGAGCACCTTGCCTGTCGCGCTGCAACAGGTGGTAAGCCATGCGCTGTGCGGATTTCGGTCCTACGCCCGGCAGGCAACGCAATGCCTTGATCAGCTCTTCCAGACTGGAAGGTGGATTCATCAAAACGGCAAGCTCATGCCGGGCGGCAGATTCATTCCGGCCGTGAATCCGCTCATCCGCTTCTGGGAAGTCTCGGCAGCTTTCTTGTTTGCATCGTTCAAGGCGGCGACGATCAGGTCTTCCAGCATCTCCTTGTCGTCCATCACGCTTTGATCGAGGTTCACGCGGCGAACCTCATGTCCACAGGTCATGGTCACTTTGACCATGCCCGAGCCGGATTGTCCCTCCACTTCAACATTGGCCAGCTCGTCCTGTGCCTTCTTCATGTTTGCCTGCATCTGTTGCGCCTGCTTCATCAGCCCGGCCAATCCGCCCTTCATCATTTCCACTTCCTCCGGTTTAGTTATACGGGTCTGATCGAGTTCTCGATCACTTGTGCGCCCAGATACGTCTGCGCTTCGCGCACAAATGCATCTTGCTTGATGGCTTCCTCAGCCTGTTGTTGGCGCGTCTGCTTCTCATGCAGCTCGACGGCAGCGGGGGTTGCGGCATCCTTCGTTGCTCCCAGTTCCACCACCAACCTGACCGGCTTGACGAAATATTCGCTGAGTGCCGCTTGCAGTTTTTCCTGGGCGATCTTGTTGCTTTGCAGGTGTTTATGTTGCGGGGCAAGGTTCAAGACGATGCGCCCCTCCGCAAAGCTTGCCAATACGCTGTTTTTCGCCAATTCGCGCGCCATGCCTTGCAGATTGAGTTGTGCCAGCAAGGTATTCCAATCCAGCCCGGCGCCAGTTGCCGGGCTTTGCTCCGCGTGGGCCGGCTGTCTTGCCGGAACCGGCTCGGCCGCGACCAGCCGCGATGCGCCTGCTGCAACCGGCACTGCCCTGGGTGCTGGCTGCGCGGCGTCTGCTCCGGTATTTTGCGGAGCGAATGTAAGCATACGCAGGAGCGTCATGGTGAATCCAGCGTACTCGTCCGGCGCAAGGTTGATTTCGTTGCGCCCGTGAATGACGATCTGGTAGTTCAGCTGTATCTCTTCCGGCGTGAACTGCTGCGCCAGCTCCAGCAGACGCAGGCGTTCGGGCTCGTCGTCCGGGATCGCCTGGGGGATGGTCTGTGCCAGCGCGACGCGATGCAATAGTGTCGCAAGATCCTGCAACGCGGCTTCGAACGCAAGGCTGCGTATAGCCATGTCGTCGGCGATGCGCAACAGCCCGGCTCCGTCACCGGCACGCAGCGTCTGAAGCAGGTCGAACAGGTAACCCTGATCGATCGCACCCAGCATGGTACGTACCAGCACTTCATCGACCTTGCCGGAAGAATAGGCGATCGCCTGGTCCAGCAGGCTCAGTGCATCGCGCATGCTTCCTTGGGCGGCACGTGCCACCAGGTTCAGCGCACCGTTCTCGAACGGGATATTCTCCTGTCCAAGCACATATTGCAGGCGGGACAGGATCAACGCGGGCGGCAGTTGCTTGAGGTTGAACTGCAGGCAGCGCGACAGGACGGTGACGGGGATCTTCTGCGGATCGGTGGTGGCAAGGATGAATTTCACATGCGACGGCGGCTCTTCCAGCGTCTTCAGCATCGCGTTGAACGCCGACTTCGACAGCATATGTACTTCGTCGATGATGTATACCTTGAAACGCCCGCTGGTCGGCGCATACAGCGCACTCTCCAGCAGTTCGCGCATGTTGTCGACCTGGGTGTTCGACGCCGCATCCAGCTCGATCAGGTCAACGAAGCGCCCGCTGTCGATCTCGGTGCAGGCACCGCACACACCGCACGGAGTAGCCGTCACGCCGGTCTCGCAATTCAGGGATTTCGCGAAGATGCGCGCGATGGTGGTCTTGCCCACGCCGCGCGTGCCAGTGAAAAGATAGGCGTGGTGCAGGCGGTTCTGTGTCAGCGCGTTGGTCAGCGCCTGGACGACATGTTCCTGCCCCGCCAGTTGAGCGAAGTTCCGGGGACGCCACTTGCGGGCCAGTACAGAAGTCGCTGACATATCGCCTGCCAAAAAAATATCGAGTGTGATTCCCTCGAAAAATAAAACACCTTCAAAGAAACGGGAGGCGAGCCTTACCCCCGGCACTTGCACCGATTGGCTGTGGCTGCTTCCTTCCGGACCTGACCAGGTTCACCATAGTGCAATGCGGGGAGACCCGCCAAATCATTGAAGCTTTGCTCATCAATTCAGCAACGCTTCTCAACTTTACCAACTAAATCTGTTTCACCGGGATCATCCCGATCCGCTTCTTCCACTCCGCCGGACCGATCTCGTGCACCGAGCGCCCTTGCGTGTCCACGGCCACGGTCACCGGCATGTCCTGCACCTCGAACTCGTAGATGGCTTCCATGCCGAGATCGGCGAAGGCCACTACTTTCGCGCTGCGTATCGCTTTGGACACCAGATAGGCGGCCCCGCCCACTGCCATCAGATACACCGCCGCGTGTTTTTTGATTGCCTCGAGACCGGCCTTGCCGCGCTCCGCTTTGCCGACCATGCCGATCAAACCGGTCTGCGCCAACATGGCTTCCGTGAACTTGTCCATGCGTGTCGCCGTCGTCGGTCCGGCGGGCCCGACTATCTCGTCGCGCACCGGATCGACCGGGCCGACATAGTAAATGAATCTACCGTTAAAATCCACGCCGGCGGGCAGTTTCTCGCCTTTTGCCAGCATTTCCACGATGCGCTTGTGCGCGGCGTCGCGCCCGGTCAGGAGTTTGCCGGAAAGAAGCAGGGTATCGCCTGGCTGCCATTGCGCGATGTCGGCACGCGTCACGGTATCCAGGTTCACGTGTCGGGCGTCCGCCGCAGGGTGCCAATGCACGTCCGGGTAATCCTCGATCCTGGGCGGCGTGAATTCAGCCACACCGCTGCCATCCAGTTCGAAATCGACGTGCCGCGTCGCAGCACAGTTGGGGATGATCGCGACAGGCTTGGAAGCCGCATGAGTCGGGTAATCCAGTATCTTCACATCCAGCACCGTGGTCAGACCGCCCAGACCTTGCGCACCGATACCCAGCGCGTTCACCCTGTCGTAGATTTCGATGCGCAGTTCCTCGATGCGATTCTTTGCGCCGCGCGCCTTGAGGGCTGTCATGTCAATGGGTTCCATCAATGACTCCTTGGCCATCAATACCGCCTTCTCCGCCGTACCGCCGATACCGATGCCCAACATCCCCGGCGGACACCAGCCGGCGCCCATACCCGGCAACTGGTTCACCACCCATTCCACCAGGTCGTCGCTGGGGTTGAGCATCGCCATCTTGGACTTGTTCTCGGAACCGCCGCCTTTGGCCGCGATGCGCACATCCACCTTGTCGCCGGGTACCAGCTCGAAATGCACCACCGCCGGCGTATTATCGCCCGTGTTCTTGCGCTTGCCCGCGGGGTCGCTCACGATGGAGGCGCGCAACACGTTGTCCGGCAACAGATATCCCTTGCGCACTCCGGCATTCACCATCTCGGTGATGCTCATCGTGGCGTCCGCCCAGCGCACATCCATCCCCACCCGCACGAAAGCCACCACGATGCCGGTATCCTGGCAGATCGGGCGCTTGCCCAGGGCGCACATGCGCGAGTTGGTAAGTATCTGCGCCATCGCATCCTTCGCCGCAGGCGATTCCTCGCGCTTGTACGCATCGGCCAGCGCCTGGACATAGTCTGCCGGGTGGTAGTAGGAGATGAACTGCAAAGCGTCGGCGATGCTGTCGATGAAATCCTGCTGGCGGATCGTGGTCATGAATGGAACTCCAAGTTAGGGATTTGGCGATTATGGGAGGGAGGGCTACCCGCGTCAAATAACAGTTAGAATGCGCGCCTCATTCAAGCAACAGACTCAAAAAATGGCGATTCAATGGTTCCCTGGACACATGACCTCGGCGAAGAAAAAAGCCGCCGAGACCATGGCGCGCATCGATGTCGTCATCGAAGTGCTGGACGCGCGCGTGCCGGAAGCGGGGAGCAATCCGATGATCCGCGAGTTGCGCCTGCATCGCCAGCGTCCCTGCCTCAAAGTGCTGAACAAGACCGACCTGGCCGATCCGGCAGCGACCCAATCCTGGATCGATTACTACAACAAACAGGATGGTGTACATGCCGTCGCCCTCTCGTGCAAGAAAGCGGGCGATGCCACGAAGATCCCCAAGCTGTGCCTGCCGCTCGCACCGCACCGCGGCACACCGCTCAAACCGTTACGCATCATGATCATGGGCATCCCCAACGTCGGCAAATCCACGCTGATGAACACCCTGCTCAAACGCCGCGCAGTCGCGGTGGGCGACGAGCCCGCCATCACCAAGAACCAGCAGAGCTTCGACCTCAGCGACAGCATCATTCTGATCGACACGCCCGGACTGATGTGGCCCAAGATCGAATACGAGAGCGACGGGCTGATGCTTGCCGCCAGCCACAGCATCGGCCGCAACGCCATCATCGACGAAGAGGTTGCGGCCTTTCTGGGCGACCTGCTGCTGGTGCGCTACCCGAACCTGCTGCTGGCGCGTTACAAGTTCCCGCTGGAAAGCCTGGACGGCTACGCGCTGATCGAAGCCATCGCCAGACTGCGCGGCTACCGCATTCGCGGCAAGGAGCTCGATCTGGAAAAGGCCGCGATGACCCTGCTGCAGGACTATCGCACCGGCTCACTCGGACGCATCAGCCTGGAAACTCCGGCAACGCGCGCCGAGATGCTGCGGACGACGAGACCTGCCCAAGAAGGAACTGCCGAAGATCAATCCGATTCGGATTGATTGCGCATGTGGTCCGCGACCTTGATGAATGCCAGCTTGAGTTCGTTGCGCAACGTTTCGTCCTCCACGACGTCGTCCAGCGCCTGCCCCATGCACAGCAACCATTGATCGCGCTCGGACTTGCCGATGGAAAACGGGAAATGACGCTGGCGCAGCAGCGGGTGCCCGAACTCCTGCACGAACAGTTGCGGCCCGCCCATCCATCCGGAAAGGAATTTGAACAGCTTGTCTTCCGAACCTTTCAGGCTGGGCTGGTGCATCTTGCGTACGCCGTACGCCTCCGGCAACTCATCCATCAGATGATAAAAGCGTTGCACCAGAGCCCGCACCTTCTCTTCGCCGCCGATGCGCTCGTAATGCGAGCGTGTGTCTTTGCTGATTTGCATGTTGCCAACCTCTGACTAGATAAAAAATCGTGTGTGCATCTCTTCCAGGCCCACGCTGGACAGCACCTCGTTCAACCGTTCCGCCGCGCGCTTGCGCGGCAGGTCCTTGTAACTGGCGATAATAAGCTCGTTCTTCATCGAGTGCTCCCAGCCCACCAGTTCCGTCACCGTCACCTGGTAGCCGTGCGCCTCCAGCTGCAGGCAGCGCAACACGTTGGTGAGGTGGCTGCCGAACTCGCGCGTATGGATGGGATGCCGCCACAGCTCGGTCAGCGCATCCTTCGCCAACTGCCTGCCCTTGTTCTTGCGCAACACCGCCGCCACCTCGGCCTGGCAGCACGGCACCAGCACGATGTGCTTCGCCTGCTTCTTCAGCGCAAAGTTGATCGCATCGTCGGTCGCGGTGTCGCAGGCATGCAGCGCCGTCACCACGTCCACCCTGGCGGGCAGCTTGTCCGAAACGATGGAGTCCGCCACAGACAGGTTCAGGAACGACATGCCGCCGAAACCCAGGTGCTGGGCCAGCTCACGCGAATGGGTCACCAGTTCCTCGCGCGTCTCGATGCCGTAGATGTGCGATGCATCGTTCAGTGCCTTGAAGAACAAGTCGTACAGGATAAACCCGAGATACGACTTGCCCGCCCCGTGATCCACCAGCGTAAGCGCCCCGCGTTCCTGCTTCGCCTCCAGCAACAGGGGTTCGACGAACTGGTACAGGTGATAGACCTGCTTCAGCTTGCGGCGTGAATCCTGGTTCATCTTGCCGTCGCGCGTCAGGATATGCAGCGCCTTCAACAGCTCGATGGACTGCCCGGGACGGATTTCACTCAATTCCTGTTTTGCGGTGTTTTTGGCCATCCGGCATTATTCCTCATCCTGTACATTTCGTCGCAATCGTTTCGGCGACAGCGCATCCAGCAAAGTTTGCGGCAACGGCGCCAGTTGCCCGCACATCGCGGCGGCAATCACTTCACCGGCGATACCCGCGGTGATCAGGCCCCGAGTGCCGTGGGCAAGGCTGCAGTACAGACCCGGTTCGACCTCGCCCACCAGCGGCGTCGCCCCCGGCACGGAACAACGCACTCCGGCGCGTCCGGTCAACCGAGTCGCATCCAGACTGCCCAACGCCCGACTCACGCCCGGCATGTGCGCGACGATCTTGGCAAGATTATCGGCATGGTCCGCTTCACGCAGGTCTGTTGCCTCGTCGTCGAACGTTGAGGTCGCACCCGCCACATGCCTTCCTGCCACGGCGGGTGCGCAATAACCGTCGGCACATACCACCGCACGCATTGCTTCGCTCGCCGCCGTGGCGGGCAGGAGGCTGATCTGGCCGCGCACGGGTTGCAGCGGAAAGCCCGAAAACCGGCTCAGGGCGCGCGCCTGATGGCCGCAGCACACCACGACTTGCTCCGCCTCGACGGAAAACCCTTCTCCGCTGGCGCACCAGCCGGACGCGGTTCGTTCCAGCGCCGTTACTTCGCACCCGAGTCGCTGCGTGACAAGCGGATGTTGCGCCAGGCGCGCGCAGACCTGCGGTGGCACCACCCAGCCACCGGCGGGGAACCACAGCCCGCCGTGCGCCATTTTCATTCCGACCAGTTCCGTAGCCATTGCCGCGTTCACTGCCTGCAACAAGTGTGCTGGCCATTCCAGCGTTGCCAGTCTGGCGATGCGTTTCGCTTCGGCATCGGGTGTGGCGAGCTGCAGCAGGCCGCATTCGGCGCGCGTCACGCCATCTACCGGCAGCACCTCGTCGAGTAGCGCCAGTGCGTGACCGTAAGCCGCCAGCACAAAGCGATGCAGCGGATCCATGACAGCGCTGAAGCGTGCATGCAGGATGCCGCGCGGGTTGCCGGATGCGGCGCTGGCCAGCACGGGCGCGCGATCCACGAGAGTGACGGGAATGCCGCGTTGTGCGAGGGCATGAGCGGTGGCGCAACCGGCGATACCGCCACCGATGACGATGGCGGCGCGGGAGGGATTATTGCGAGTAGCTGGATGCGTGGGGTGTTCCCCTAACCCGACACTGGAAGAACTACTCGCTATTCGACCAAGCGGCAAAGCCGCCAGGTCGCGGGTTATCCCCGGCTGGGAAGGGGAGTCCAAGTTCCCGCGCATCATTTCGCGTTTGCGGCCGAACCCCGGCACCCGCTCCACAGCGAAGCCCGCCTGCTGCAAACCGCGCCGCACCCAGCCGGCGCTGGTATAGGTTGCAAACGTCGCACCGGCAAACGAGGCACGGGCAATGTTCGACAGCACGGCATCGCTCCACATCTCGGGATTCCTCGCGGGCGAAAAGCCATCCAGGAACCAGGCATCCACGCATCCTGCGGGCAATTGCGGCAATGCTTCGTCGACATCGGCCACAGCCAGCGTCAGCCTCACCCGTCCGTCGGCAAATCTCCACCGATTCCAGCCTGGAACGCGCCGATGCCAGCGCGCCAGCAAACTTTCTGCACGCTCGCTCAACTCGGGCCACAACGCCAGTGCGGCGCGCAGTTCTTCATCGCTCAGCGGAAATTTCTCGACACTGAAAAAATCCAGACTTGCAGCCGGCGGCGCAATCTGCTCGAACAACTGCCACGCGCAGAGAAAGTTCAGCCCCGTACCGAAGCCCGTCTCGCCGATGCAGAAGCTCTCGCCCGCTTTCAGCGCGGCGAACCGGTCCGCCAGGCGGTTGCCTTGCAGAAACACATGACGTGTCTCCTCCAGTCCCGAATCGATTGAGAAATACACGTCGCCGTAGCGATCGGAAAAAGGCTGTCCGTCTTTCCAGTGGAGCATGGTCTCGAAACGACTCCGGCGGGATGAACCCGCCGGAATCCATTATTTCAAGTTATCTCGACTTACTTCTTGGCATCCGCTTCGCACTTCTTGATGGAGGCTGCCTTGGCAGCGCCGGTCAGAGGCTTGCCATCCTTGCTCACGGCCTTGGCTTCGCAGGCAGAAGCCGCTGCCGGGGCGGCATCTTTCTCGCATTTCTTCATGAATGCGGACTTGGCCGCACCGGTCAACGGCTTGCCGTTCTTGCCGACGGCTTTTGCTTCGCAGCCGGCATCGGCGGCGAGCGCTGTGTTGGCAATCAGCAATGAGGCAATAGCGACAACGATCAGATTACGCATGTTTTCATCTCTCCTGAAATTTAGTATGAATTCTCGATAGCGAACGGGCCCGCTACCAGCCGCGATTATACCGCCTTCAAGCCACTAAAAAGACGGGGTATATGCCCATATCTATACCTTTCGGCTTTCGGGCTAGGCCGTTTGGCATATTGACCCCCTAATGTCGGCAAGGATACTTCATCAACCGGCCGAACCGTACCCGGGGAACGGAGACAAGAATGAAAGAATCCCTTAACCATCCACCGTGCCCTGCAAATTGGGGAATACGTTTCCTGTGCGACTGCAGGAACCAAGACAAAAATATCAGCATCCATCAAGGCATCGCACGCCAGATTTCGACCCATGGCGTGCGTTTACTGAGCGACCATCCTATCTGCCAACACAAGAAAATTGCCCTGCAACTGTTGATTCCGTCTCTGGAAAAAGGCGCTCCGCACAGGATCGTCAAAATCATCGGCAACAGCATCCTCACGATCATGAACGAGGGGAAGTTCCTGACTGAGATCGAGTTTCTGCATTTCGAAGAAAACGGGCAGAAAGAACTGGAAAAGCATCTGCATCAGCGTTTCCATACCGGGTTATTTGCGTAATCGGTAATGCGCTGGGCCATCGCCCACGATGAAAATACTTTCAACAGGAGGCCAGCAATGAGCTCAACATTTGCCATCATCGCGATCGGTACAGGACTGCTGTGCGTATATGGCGTGGGCGTGTACGCGATCTGCCTGCATGCCGGAGAAAGCCCAGTATCGGCCGCAACCCAGGCTTCAGCCTGGTGGGCGGTATTTTCCATCTCGCATTTCATCGGCTACCTGGCAATCACGCTGCGTTGACCCGCTGATGCCGCTTTCCCTCCGCACAAATCGGACAAAGGAGTTGATATGAACCTGATCGCCAGGATACCCAGCATACGTTTGAAACTGCTGCTGATCGCCGGGACCGGAACCGGATTGCTGCTTTCTGCCGCGCTCTTCGGATTGTGGCTTTCGGCGAACAGCCTGTATTTCTTCGAACATGATCTGCTTAAGAGTGCAGCTGACGAACGCGAGATCCTCATCATGCAGACAGATTTCAAAAAGCAGGTGCAGGAATGGAAAGACCTGCTGTTGCGAGGCAGCGATCCCGCTGCATTGGATAAATACTGGGGTAATTTCGAAAACCAGGAGCGCAAGGTCCGGGAAAGAGGACTGGCACTGCAAGCCCGGCTGACGGATGCCAAAGCGCGGGACCTGGTCGAACAATTCCTGAAAGCCCACCAGATCATGGGGGCGGATTACCGCAAAGGACTACAGGCTTTCAAGGATAACGGATACGACAGCAGGGCCGGCGACCGCGGCGTGAAGGGAATGGACCGTGCGCCGACTGAGTTATTGACGAACGCGTCCGACCAGCTCAACACACTTCGCCAGCAAGTCACCGAAAAGGTCATCACGGAAGGACATCAAGGTATCTACATCAGCCTGTCCATCATAGCCGTGGCGATCGTGCTAACCACCGCAGCGTTCTTCTGGATGGTTCACGTGGGTATCATCGCTCCTGCCCATAAGCTGGTAAAGGATATCTCTCTCATCGCAAAAGGCGATTTCTCGATCCCGGTGAAGCAATCCACCAACGACGAGATGGGCGCGATAGCCCATCACGTGGAGGAGTTGCGGCTCGACCTCGGGAAAATCATTGCGGAGATCAACCACACCAGTACCCAGGTGGCGGAAGCCGCCAGGCAGCTCTCCAATGCGGCCACCCAGACCTCGGTGAGTTCGCATAACCAGCAAGAGGCCACCTCCTGTACAGCCGCCGCCATGCAGCAGATGGCCGTCAGCATCTCTTCGGTCGCGGACCATGCCGGCGAAGTAAAGAAAGTCTCCGAACACAATCTCAGACACGCGCAAAACGGCAACCAGAGCATGGTTGCGCTGAAGACCGAGATCGGCTCCATCGAACGGATCGTAGGCAACATCGCGGTCTCAACCGAGAACTTCGTGCAGAGCACGAAAGAGATCACGGCGATGACCAGTCGGGTCAAGGGGCTGGCTGACCAGACCAATCTGCTCGCGCTGAATGCGGCCATCGAGGCGGCGCGAGCAGGCGAACATGGGCGCGGGTTTGCGGTAGTTGCCGATGAGGTGCGCAAGCTCGCCGAGCAATCGGCCCGATCCGCCGATGAAATCGATACCATCACCAGGAACCTTTGCCAGCAATCTGTCGCGGCCGACAATGCCATCCGCAACGGCCTGAAAGCCTTGCAGAACAGCAACGTCTGCCTGGATACCGTATTGTCCAGTCTGAGTGAGACATCCAACTCGGCCACCCAGGCCGCCAGCGGCGTTCAGGGAATCGAGGCATCAGTGAGGGAGCAGCTTCTTGCCAGCGACGACATCGCCAGGAACGTCGAACAGATCGCAAAAATGACCGAAGAGCACAATATCGTCGCTACCGAGACCGCAAAGTCCGCCGGCACGCTGCAGGAACTGGCCTCCGCGATGCAAGGAACGATCAACCGGTTCAAAACGGCCGCAATCGCGGGTTGAGCGCCCGTGCTCCGCAAGGAGCCCGGGCGCCACCCTCTCAAGCTTGTTTCAGTAACAGCCTCATCCACTGCTCTCCCCAGCGGTGCAGGCATAAACCGGACACGATACTCGCCGTTCCCAGCCACATCTGGGGCAGCACTGTTTCGTTATTCATGCCGTGTCCCAGCATCAAGGCCATCACCGGCGTGATCAGTGTAATGAGCGCGATGCGACCGGCCTCCATATGCTTGATGAGGTAGTAATAAAGAGCGAAACCCAGTACCGAACCGAATGTGCCGAGATAGACCGTCGCTGCCACGGCGCGCTCCGGTATGGCTGCAGGCAAGTGCCCATCGGCAAACCACCACGCGGCAAAGAACAGCGGCAGCGCCACCACCAGGATACCCAGCGTCATCGCGAGCGGAGGGCTGTCGTCGCCGATGCGCTTGAGCCATACCAGTCCCAGCGATTGCGACACCACCGCCAGGAACAATGCCAGCAAACCCGCAGCCGAACCCGCGCCCAATCCGCCGCGGAATACCAGGAGCAGGCCCAGCATCCCCATTGCCATCCCGGCAAACTTGCTCGGCGTGAGCGCTTCTTCCTTCAGCCACAGCATCGCCCCCAGACTGGTGATCAGCGGCGACAATCCATACAGCACCGCGATCATGCCGGAACTGACGAACTGCGACGACCAGTAGGTAAGCGCCATCGCGCCAAACATGCTCAGCCCGCCCGCGAGATACGCCTGCAACGCTTTGCGGTGTAGCGGCACGCGCACACGGAACGCGGCCAGCAAGACCGCGCATAGCAGCATTCCGATGGCCATGCGCATAAACACCGCGAAGCTGAAACCGACTCCCAGTGCGCTCCACTTGATGGCGAGCGGCGTGGTTGACCAGATCAGAATGACCGTAATGAATGCTGCCGGCAGCGACATGATTTTCTCCTCGGCTCAACTCCTGATACTCCGTTCGCCTGAGCCTGTGAAGGGGAACGGCCAAAAAACAAAAAGGCCACAGAGTTCGTCTGTGGCCTGATGAAATCAGCAAATACTAGGTGCTAAGTACTAACTCTCCAGGCCACTCTGCGCGCGATGCCCCGCCTTGCGCATAAATGCGCAGGGGACGGCTCGGACGCGACGAATGGAATGCTTGGAGTTCATGGCTCGGATTATGCAGGGATGGACGAAACGCCGTCAACGTTAATCTGCAACCACCATTCCAGCAGCGCAAGATGCCACAGCTTGCTGCCCTGGATGCGAGTCAGGTGGGCTTCCGGGTCGGCCAGCAGTTTTTCGACATAGGCGCGCTGATATAAACCGCGGTGCAGGCAGGCTTCCGAGTTCAGGATCGCACGCATCTTTTCAAGGAAATCCCCGCGTACATATTTCAATGCCGGCACCGGAAAATAACCCTTGGGCCTGTCGATCACCGCATCCGGGATCACGCCGCGCGCGATGGCCTTGAGCGGGAATTTGCCGCCTTCCTTGAGCTTGAGCGACGGTGGCATGTGCGCCGCCAGCTCAACCAGTTCGTGGTCCAGAAATGGCACGCGCGCCTCGAGCCCCCAAGCCATGGTCATGTTGTCCACGCGCTTGACGGGATCGTCCACCATCAGCGCGGTCACGTCCAGACGGAATACCTCATCGAGGAATTCGTCCGCCTGCGGTTTTGCCAACTCGCTTGCCACCCAGGTCGAAGTCACATCCGCCACATGGTAGTCCGGGGTGACCATCGCCAGGTATTCCTCATGCTCGCGGTCGAAATAATGCTGCGAAAAACGTTCCAGGGGCGTGCCGCTCGCCGCATCCATGCGCGGATACCAGAAGTAGCCGCCGAACACCTCGTCCGCGCCCTGCCCTGCCAGCACCACTTTCACATGTTCGGACACCTTTTCACCGAGCAGATAGAACGCCGTCACGTCGTAGCTGGGCATCGGCTCGCTCATCTGCGCGATGGCGTCAGGCAGACGCGCCAGCACTTCCGAGTTGGGAATGGAAAAGCGGTGATGGCGCGTGCCGAAATGTTCCGCCATCAGGTCCGAGTATTCGAACTCGTTGGCCGTTTCCCCCGCCACATCCTCGAAGCCGATGGAGAATGTGTTCAGGTCATCCACATGATCGGCCAGCATGCCGACCAGCAAGCTTGAATCCAGCCCCCCCGACAGCAGCACGCCCACCGGTACATCGGACGCCAGGCGATGCCGCTCCACTGCGCGCGCCATCACGGTGCGCGTTGCGGCGATCCATTCCTGTTCGGACAGAGCCACTGCCGGTCGCGTCGCGTCCAGCGACCAGTAGCGGCGCAGCGTCACCTCGCCGGACACGGTGAATTTCATCGTGTGCGCGGGCGGCAGCTTCTTGATGCCGGACAGCATGGTGTGCGGCGCGGGCACCACGCTGTGCAAAGTGAAGTGGTGATGCAGCGCCACCGGATTGATACTGGTATCGACGCCGCCGCCGGCCAGCAGCGATTGCATGGTGGAAGCGAAACGCAACCGCGCCCCGTCCAGCGCGTAATAGAGCGGCTTGATACCGAAACGGTCGCGCGCCAGCACCAGCGACTTGTCGCGCATATCCCACAGGGCAAAAGCGAACATGCCGTAGAAACGCTGCACGCAGTGTTCACCCCAGGCGTGGTAAGACTTGAGTATCACCTCGGTGTCGCCGTCGGAAAAGAAGTCGTAGCCCATCTCCACCAGTTCGGCGCGCAACTCCTTGTAGTTGTAGATCGTGCCGTTGAAGACCAGCGCCAGTTTCAGATCGTCATCCACCATCGGCTGGTCCGAATGCGCGGACAGGTCGATGATGGACAGGCGCCGGTGGCCGAACACCAGCGCCCCTCCGTTGAAGAACCCTTCATGGTCCGGCCCGCGCCGCGCCAGTTTCGCGGTCATGCGCTTCAGCGCTTCCATATCGGGTTCTGACAGATCGAAACGCAACTCACCACAGATGCCGCACATGCATAACTCCAGTCGATTCGGATGCGGGATTATCGCCTACCCTCAAAGCATTTGGGTGAAGCCTGTTAAAATCGAACCGATGCACACACACCTTACCCCGCAACGCGAGAAGTATTTCCTGCTTACCCTTGCAGGTATTCAGTTCAGCCACGTCCTCGACTTCATGATCATGATGCCGCTCGGCCCGATCCTGATGCGCGAGTTCGGCATCAGTACCCATGAATTCGGCCTGCTGGTCGCTTCATACAGTTTCAGCGCAGCGATCTCCGGCCTGCTCGGCGCCACCTTTATCGACCTCTTCGAACGCAAGCGACTGCTGCTCGTCGTATTCGCCCTGTTCGGCCTGGCGACCCTGGCCTGCGCCCTCGCCCCCAGTTACCTCACCCTGATTGCTGCGCGCGGACTGGCCGGCGCATTCGGCGGTGTGATGGGTGCGCTGGTGCAGACCATGATAGGCGACACCATCCCCTTCGCGCGTCGCGCCAGGGCCAGCGGCACGGTATCGACCGCCTTCTCCCTGTCCACCGTCGCCGGTGTGCCGCTATCGCTGTGGCTGGCGAACAACCTGCAGTGGCGCGCGCCGTTCGTCTTCATTGCGTTACTGGTCGCCGTGTTCATATTCGTCGGCAGCCGCGTCCTGCCCGAGTTGCGCCATCACATCAGCGCCGAGAAGCAGGCGCACCCGTTCAGCGCGATGTTCGCGGTACTGCGCGATGCCAACCATTTGCGTGCGCTGCTTTTTTCCGCCCTGCTCATCTTCTCGGGCTTTACCGTCATCCCTTACATCACGGTATATGCCGTGGGCAACGTGGGCATCCCGCAACACGACATCCCCTTCGTATACCTCGCCGGCGGGGCCGCGACTTTCTTCACCGCACGCATCATCGGACGCTGGGCCGATTTGCACGGCAAGATTCGTGTCTATCGCCTGATCGCCGTCGCGGCCATGTTTCCCCTGCTGGTGGTGACGCATATCGGCGCCGCACCGCTCTGGATGTGGCTGGCCGCGACCACGCCCTTCTTCATCCTGGTTTCGGGCCGGTTCATTCCGGCGATGGCGATCATCACCTCGTCCGCCCAGCCCCGGCTGCGCGGCACCTTCATGTCGCTCAATGCCACCGTGCAATCTTTCGCAATGGGTCTCGCCACCGCGCTGGGCGGCTTCATCATCACGCAGGACAGCGCGGGCATGGTCGTTCACTATCAATGGGTGGGTTACGTGGCTGTAGCGGCGAACCTGCTGGCCATCTGGTTCGTCTCGCGCATCGTCATGCATGACCAGCATCCCAATCTGCCAGACGTCGCCCCCAAGTAAAAGCGGGCGGTTTTCGTTTAAACTATCCAGGTCGCTTCCACTCAATCTCTCACAGGAGTTCACCATGTCAGGCACACCATTGACCCCGGCCGCTTTCGATCAGCTTTTTCTCGAAGCACATACCCATAACGCCTGGCAGGACAAACCGGTTTCGGACGAATTGTTGCATAGCCTCTATGAGACTTTGCGCATGGCTCCCACTTCGATGAACTGTAGTCCGATGCGCGTCGTGTTCGTGAAATCCAAAGCGGCAAAAGAAAAACTCAACCCCGCGCTGATGGAAGGCAACCGTGCCAAGACCATGGCCGCACCGGTCACCGCCATCATCGGCTACGACACGCGCTTTTACGAGCAACTGCCCAAGCTCTTCCCGCCCATCCCGACCGCACGCGGCATGTTCGAGAGCAATGCCGCACTTTCGGACATCACCGCTTTCCGCAACGGAACCCTGCAAGGCGCCTACCTCATCCTCGCCGCACGTGCGCTGGGACTCGACTGCGGGCCGATGTCCGGCTTCGACAACGCGGCGGTAGATCAGCTGTTCTTCGCGGGATTAAATGTGAAATCCAACTTCCTCTGCAACCTCGGCTACGGCGATGCGAAGGGCGTCTATCCGCGCAGCCCTCGATTCGAGTTCGCCGAAGCCTGCAGCATCGCCTGAGCACCGGGCGGGAATGAGCAAGCTTCCTCTCGACCGCATCCTGCAATCGCAGGGGTTCGGTACGCGCAAATGGTGCCGCGAACTGATCGAAGAAGGCGAGGTACGCGTAGCAGGCGTCGCCGTTGCCGATTCCAAAGCGACCGTTGAAACCGTCGGCCTCGAATTCAGCGTGTATGGCGAACCCTGGAAATATCGCGAGCACGTGTATATCGCTCTGAACAAACCAGCCGACTACGAATGCTCGCGCAAGCCCAGTCACCACCCCGGCGTGCTTTCACTGCTGCCTGAGCAGTTCGCATTGCGCGACGTGCAGCCTGTCGGCCGTCTCGACCACGACACCACCGGTTTGCTGCTGATGTCGGACGACGGCGCTTTCATCCACGCACAGTCATCGCCCAAGCGCCATATCCCGAAAGTCTATGTCGCCACCACGCACGATCCGGTGACGCCCCAACTCATCAGGCAGTTATTGGAGGGCGTAAAGCTGCATGACGAGCCTGCCCCGCTGTCCGCCGTCATCTGCGAGAGACTGGATACGCATACACTGAAGATCGTGCTGGAACAGGGGAAGTATCATCAGGTGAAGCGCATGCTGGCTGCCGCAGGCAACCACTGTGCGGCATTGCACCGCTCAGAGATCGGCAGGCTCAAGCTCGAAGCCCTGGGATTGGCGGCAGGAGAATGGTGCTATCTGGAAGAGACAGAGCGGACGCTGCTCATGGGCGACCAGCCCGATTGAACTATTCGAACGGCACTTCTAGGATCGCCTTGACCACCCAGGGATCCGTCGCATTCACAAAGCCGCGCCCGATACCGAAGTTTGCAACGAAGCCCCGGATATCGACATCCGTCACCGCGTACAACGTATGGCCGCGTTGATCTGAAGGCAAGGGCTGATTCAGGGCGCCGTATGTCCCGTAATACTCGAATCCCCCGCGCACGCCCTCTTCGACGCGGTGCGTCAGCTTCAGCGCCGGCTCGAACTGAGGCAGTCGGCTCACGTTGCTGGCCAACCCCAGATTCAGAATGGGATTGAAGCTTACCAGCCACCGCGCATCGCGATAGCCAATGATCGGCCTGATCTCCATGGTCGAAATACTGTCCGATACGCGCAAGGTATCGCGGCCAACCTCCACGTTCACGCCATAGAACATATTCTCGTCGCTCGACCGTGGCGCAATGTATTTCAGGCGCACACGCAATGCATTCAGGAAAGCGTTGCCTCCGGGCGTAAAAGCGAACGGTATATACAGCCCCGCTTCCAGGTTCTTGGTGATCCCGTAAGAAAATTCGGGCGTGGCCTGCAAGACATGGTTGGTGGTCATCTGACCAGGATATTCCGGCGTCTGCGTTCCATGGACAGTGTAGTTGATGTGCTGCTCCAGGCCGAACTTGCCGGGATCGTTCATCTCCTCGGTGTATACCTGGATCTCGTCCGGTGCGGCGAACGCACTGGCACCGTGCGTCAAGCACACCGCCAGCACCCCCGACTGCAGAGCTTTGCGCATCGCCGGCCCGTCAAACACAGGGCATCGGCTCGGGCAGGCCGCCATATCGGGTTGTTGGCTTCGCCGGACAGGACATCGACAGACCGAACGCCGGTGCCAGGTATTCTGGAATTTGCATTGCTGAATTGCGCAACGGCGCCGAGGCCGATGCCCCCGCGTAACAGTGCCCCTTCATTGTCTTTCCCCTTTTCTTCACTGATTACGGCGTACGCACGACTCGAAACGGGCTGCAGGCACTGAACAGCGGCTGTCTGCAAAGCAACCCTTCCCGGTGCCCAATACGCTCGATGATTGCCTCCCTGCAGGCAAGCGACGGCATTCAACCTTGCCTGACGATTTTAGTCAATTGATGTATCGCCAAAGTCGGATCGCCCCTGTGTGTCAGGCAGCCTCATTGTGTAATATTGCCGGCAATCAATACTCTTGATCATTGATTATTTTAAGGAAATACCGATCAAGTCCGCCTTGAGCTTGCCGACAGGTGAATGGGGCACTTCGACAGGACAGGCTTCGACGCGCTCAGCCCGAACGGCGTCAATACCTCATAGTGCCGGATCAATAGTTTGTCTATCGCCGTTCATGAACACCCCCATGATCGGGGGACAATCAGTGTCGATGCAAAGCGAGTGATCTTCTGCAGCATGATGGCGTTCAGCGGCGAGCCCTCCTGGCGAGTCCATTGCCTTATCACAGATCGCTTCTGCATTCCCCCGTTGCATGCAACGGGACTCATTTCAACCCGCCTGTGCCTGGAAAGAGTTTCGCAGACAACGCGCGCGGCCAAAGGCCATTAAAGATACCGAGGTTTCAGCCGATAGCTTAAAAGCGTAGGATGGTTTCATCGATGTGCGATTGGATTCGGCTGTCCCGGCAAACAGACCAGCCCAAGTCACGCTCGATCACTGGAAAATGGAAATATAAATGTCGCTTAAAATAAAATTGCTGGCAACGGTGCTGCTGTTCCAGCTCGCTATCGTCATTCTTGCAATGAACCTCGGCCCTTCCATTCTGGGATGGGCAATCTGTATTGGTGTTGCGGTCGTTTCGCTGGCGGCGCTGTATGCGGTGATCCGGTCCAGCCTGTTTGCTCCGCTGGAAAAGCTGCGTGCCACCATCCAGGCGGTCAAGATGGAAGGAAATCTGGCGCTGCGCCTGCCTGCCTCGAACGAAGTCACGGAGAGTTCCGCAAGAACCTTCAATGAATTGCTGGACAATTTCCAGAGCATCGTCGGAAAAGTGATGTTCAATTCCAGCCAGGTGGCCGCTTCCGCCGACTCTCTGGAAGGCATGGCACGCCAGGTGACCACGGGATCGCAGACCCAGGAAGACGCAGCGGATGCGGCCAGCCAGGCCATCGAGGAAATGATAGGCAACATCCAGAGCATTGCAGAAAGCGCCCGTCTTGCCGCGGACAATGCACGCGAATCTCGCGAACTTTCCAGCAACGGCGCGAAGATCGCCCAGAATGCAGCCAGCGAGATCGAGCGCATTGCCCAGGCATTCGAAGACTCCGCAACATCGATCAACCATCTGGGCGAGCGCACCCAACTCATCAACGGTATCGCCAGTTCCATCAACGACATCGCCGAACAGACCAACCTGCTGGCATTGAATGCCGCCATCGAAGCCGCTCGCGCGGGCGAATATGGCCGCGGTTTTGCGGTCGTCGCAGACGAGGTGCGCAAGCTTGCCGAACGGACTTCGGCCGCAACCAGGGAAATCGCCTCGGTAACCTCGAGCATAGGGACGGAAACTGCATCGGCGATCAGCAAGGTCCATTCCGGCACCGTTCTTTCCCGCGACGGCGCCGCGCTGGCGCGCCAGGCTGCCGAGGCCCTGACACAGATCAATCACAGCTCCCAGGTCATGCTGGATGAATCCGCTTCCATCGCCACGGCGATCACCGAGCAGACCGTCGCCAGCGAACTTGTCGGGAAGAAGATGCACCATATACTGGAACTGGTCGAGAGCAACTCCGGCGTTGTCGTGAAAATGCTGGAACAGGCCATACACCTTGACCATCTGGCCGCCAACCTGAAAGAGCTCGATAACGTATTCAAAATGGGCGAGTCGGGCATCAAAGGACTGGAGACCCACGGCAAGGCGCCCGGAGTGGTCCAAGCCGCTGCGCAGGCCATAGAAAAGGTATTGGAACAGGCCATCGCCTCCGGACGTATCAGCGAAGCCGATCTGTTCGATGAGAACTATCAGCGGATCCCCAATGTGGAGCCGCCCAAATTCCATACCCGGTTCGACAAACTGACCGACGATCTGTTTCCCGCCATTCAGGAACCGCTGCTCCAGCAGTATCCGGAGTTCGTGTACGCCGGTGCGGTCGACAGGAACGGATACTTCCCCACACACAACAGAAAATTCTCCGCAGAGCCCACGGGTGATATCAAGCAGGACACCCTGCACTCGCGCAGCAAGCGCATCTTCACCGACCCGGTGGGCAAGCGCTGCGGCAACCACAACCTGCCCTTCCTGATCCAGACCTATCGCCGCGACACCGGTGAAGTGGTGCACGACATTTCAAGCCCGATCTTCATTCGCGGAAAACAATGGGGCGGATTTCGCATCGGATACAAGGCATGAATCGGAACGCTTCCGTGTAACTGCGCGCGTACGCGAATCAGGAACACTTCGGCAGATATCGGCCCGAAACAGAGACTCCGGCAACGCGATACTTCACCGCGCTCGACAATCCCGCCCCGATGGCATTCAGCGGCGAACGCGACTGACGCGGCAGGCAGCATAAAGAAGGCGACCTTCCGGTCGCCTTTTTTTATGGCTCGCGCAGCCGTCTTCGGCCCGGCGGATATTGCATCCGCCCGACAAGCGCAGCATCAGACCTTGAAGTAAGCCATGTCTTCCTTGAGTCTCCCGGCCAGCGCATTCAGCTGGTCCGCGGCGGCGGCGTTGCTCTGGGTCGCGGCATTGGTCTGCTCCGTCATGGTGGCGATGCTCTCGACGTGCCCGGCGATCTCGTTGGCCGTCACCGCCTGTGCCTTGGTGGCATTCGCCACCTCCCGCGCCTTGGACAGCGAGTCCGTCGCCTGACGCTGGATATCGTCGAGCAAACCGGTCGCCTGCAGCGCCAGTTCCTGGCCCTGCTTCACCAGCGGCGTCGCACTTTCCATCGCGACCACCGTCTGCTGGGTGTCCGTCCGGATGGCGTCGACCATCTTGGAGATCTCGGCCGTCGCCTGCGACGTCCGCTCCGCCAGCTTCCTCA